>Ga0268360_1002258_pt1 | contig 15742 bp, 18 predicted proteins | sample BioMet11_FD_192465 | JGI IMG/M metagenome (GOLD analysis project Ga0268360, IMG submission 192465) | Sewage microbial communities from Oakland, California, United States - Biofuel 11 (Illumina Assembly) | ecosystem: Engineered > Wastewater > Sewage > Unclassified | place: USA: California... | reverse complement strand
TACGCTTTTCTACCGAAGCAGTAATGTCCAAAAACACCAGCTCATCAGCCTGTTCCTGATCATAAATTTCTGCCAGCTCTACCGGATCGCCGGCATCCCGCAATTCCACAAAATTAGTGCCTTTTACTACTCTGCCTGCTTTTACGTCCAAACAGGGAATTATTCTTTTGGTATGCATATTAGGCCTCCTTGGCAATCTTGATAGCCTCTGGCAAGTCAATAGCCCCTGTGTAGAGAGCCTTGCCAATGATAACTCCCTCTATGCCTTTGTTTTCATAAGGCTTTAAATCTTTAACATCATTTATGCTAGCCACACCACCGGAAGCAATGACTTTTACACCTGATGCTTCCGCCAGCTTGGCAGTGGCTTCTACGTTAACACCGCTGAGCATGCCATCTCTGGCAATGTCCGTAAACACTATATGTTCGACGCCTACTTGGGCCATCTCTTTGGCCAGCACTGTAGCTTCTATGTTACCGCTTTTGCCCCAGCCTTCTACTGCAACGATGCCAGCTTTTGCATCAATACCTACAATAACCTGCCCTGGAAACTTACGGCAAGCTTCTTCTACCAAAGCCTTGTTCTTCACAGCCACTGAGCCTAGAATAACTCTCGCTACTCCCAAGCCTAACAGTCTTTCCATCTGAGCTATGGTCCTAATACCGCCGCCTACCTGCACAGGCATGGTAGACACTGTTAAGATTTTTTGAATGGCTGCTATATTCTGACTGCTGCCTGCTAAGGCACCATCTAAATCTACTACATGCAAATACTCTGCCCCTAATTTGGCCCACTTAGCCGCCATTTGGGAAGGATCATCGGCAAAAACAGTTTCCTTATCGAACTCACCTTTCACCAAACGGACGCACCGTCCACCTCTAATATCTATAGCCGGAAAAATAATCATGGCCGCCACTCCTTAAATGCTTTTAATATTTTCATACCTACGGAAGAAGATTTTTCCGGATGGAACTGTACAGCCTGCACATTGCCCTTACCTACCGCTGCTGTGATGGTAGTACCATAATCACAGGTAGCTGTAATGATGCTTTTGTCACAAGGTACCGCATGGAAGCTATGGACAAAGTACACATATTCACCTGCCACATCCTTAAGTAAAGGTGAAGGCGCAGCTAAGGTCAACTTGTTCCAACCCATATGAGGAATTTTTTCTTGAGTTTTAATTTTTTCTACCTGCCCTTTGAAAAAGCCTAAGCCTTTTACGCCGGGGGCTTCTTCGCTGCCCTCAAACAGTAATTGCTCACCTAAACAAATACCTAAAAAGGGCTTACCACTGTGCAAGGTGTCTTGCAAAACATCCAACAATTTATATTTTTCCAAATTAACCATGCAATCGCCAAAGGCGCCTACACCCGGTAAGATGACCTTATCAGCTTTGGCAATGACAGCAGCTTCAGAGGAAATGGTCACATCTCCTCCTACCCTCAGCACCGCTTTGTTTACGCTGTGCAAATTGCCCATGCCATAGTCAATAATAACTATTTTTTCTGTCATAATGTCCCCTTACTGCTCATCACGCCATTTACCCTGGCATCCTTTGCTACCGCTTCAGCCAACGCTCTGGCAAAGCCTTTGAAAATTGCTTCTGCCATGTGATGAGTATTCTTGCCATAAAGCAAATTAACATGGAGAGTTAGCTTGCTTTCCATAGCTACAGCACGGAAGAATTCCTCCAGCATTTCTGCTTCCATATTACCCAGCATTATTCTGGGAATATCTGCATTCCATACTAAGAAAGGTCTACCGCTAAAGTCTAAGGCAATCTGAGCTAAGGCTTCATCCATAGGCAAGAGGCAACTGCCATAACGATGAATTCCCTCTTTGTTGCCCAAAGCCTGCTGCAAAGCCTGCCCTAAGGCAAGACCGATATCTTCTACTGTGTGATGGGAATCTACGTTCAAATCACCTTGGGCCTGCACCGTTAAATCCATGAAGCTATGTTTTCCCAAGAGAGTCAGCATGTGATCCAGAAAGCCTACTCCGGTATTAATCTCTGTCTTACCTGTACCATCCAGATTAAGCTTTACCGTTACAGCAGTTTCTAAAGTTTTTCTCGTAATTTCCCCGGTACGCATTTTATGCCTCCTCGTCCAGCTTGCAAATATTTTGTAAGACCTGAATAATCTTCAGGTTTTCTGCTTCTGTGCCTACCGTCAGGCGAATGGCGCCCGGCAAGGCCGGATGTTTGCTAAAGTTTCTCACTAAGATTTTTTCTCCCATTAATTGAGAAAAAATTACGGTTCCTGCCATTTCTTGATTATTGCCTTCCAACTTGTAGCCCATATTAAGAGCTGCTTTAACCAGGCTGAAAGCCTGTTCTTCACGAGGCTGGAACATTACAAAATTAGTGGCGGAAGGAAATACCCTAAAGCCTAGGTCTTCCAACGCTTTGCTGATTTTCTTTCTTTCCCTTACCGCCGCAGCTACCCTGGAACGTAAAAGCTCCTGTTCCTGATAAGCCAGCTCTGCCACAAGGAGAGAGAAATTGTTGACGTGATAAGGCAAAAGCACTTTTTGCATAACCCTGATTAATTCTTCGCTACCTGTGCCATACCCTACTCTCATGCCGGCCAAACCATATGCCTTCGAAAAAGTTCTCAGGCAAAGGAAGTTATCATAGGTATCTAATAAGCTTAAGGTAGACAATGAACCAAACTTATCGTTAGGGTCCACGAATTCCATATAAGCTTCATCCATGATTACGGGACAATCCACATTCTTTAAAATATCTTCCATTACGGCAAGTTCATTAAAGTTACCGGTAGGATTATTAGGATTGCAGATAATGAGGAGAGCCGGGTGCTGCTGTGCACAGAAATTAATTACTGACTTAGCATCTATAAAACCTTCTTTAGTTAAAGGATAAGGTGCCGGTGTGCTATCAGCCAAAAGGGCATAGGTCTCATACATGGAAAAAGAAGGATACGGAAACGCAATTTTTTTGCCAAACCCGCCAAACGCATAGCAGGCTTTTTCCAAAAGCTCACTGGAGCCATTGCCAATGATAATTTTATCTGCCTCCACCCTTAGTCCCTGTGCCAAGACTTTACAAATACTTTCAGCATGCATAGGTGGATAACGATTGAAGGCAAAATTATCAATTTGGTTTTTAACCTTGGCAACCAGGCTTTTAGCCAGAGGCCAGTTAGTTTCATTGGCATTGACTACAATGTCTGCATCAGGTACAGTTTCAACTTTATATTCTTCTAAACGATTTAAGCTAAAACGTGGGTTCATTTTAACCATTTTACTTGGCATCCTTTCTTACTTTGATGGCATTGGCATGGGCAGCAAGACCTTCTGCGTTAGCCATGGCAATAATATCATCAGAAGCTTTAGCCAGTGCCTCTTTGGTATAGGCAATAATACTAGTTTTCTTCATAAAGGTTTCTACATTTAAGACGGAATAAAAACGAGCAGTACCGCCGGTAGGCAAAATGTGGTTAGGTCCTGCATAATAATCTCCCAAAGGCTCCGGAGAATAGGCACCTAAGAAAATTGCCCCTGCATTACGAATAGATGGCAAGATGGCAAAGGGTTCGGCAGTGTTAATTTCCATATGTTCAGGTGCAGACAGATTAGCCATTTCAATAACGGTTGCCATATCTTTGGCTACAATAATTTTACCTTGCTTAGCCAGAGATTGGGCGGCTATTTCCTTGCGAGGCAAAGCGGCCAATTGTACTTCTACTTCCTTGCCTACTTTTCTAGCCAGGCTTTGATTATCCGTAATGAGAATTGCACAAGCTAAAGGATCATGCTCGGCTTGACTTAACAAGTCGGCAGCTAAGTATTTGTAGTTAGCAGTTTTGTCAGCTACGATTAAAATCTCGCTAGGGCCTGCCAGCATATCAATATCTACGTGACCATACACAGCCTTTTTAGCCAGAGTAACAAAGATGTTACCGGGCCCGGTAATTTTAGCTACCTTAGGAACAGTAGCGGTACCAAAGGCTAAAGCAGCAATAGCTTGGGCCCCGCCCATTTTATATATTTCAGTAATACCAATTAATTGAGCAGTAGCCAGCACATAAGGATTAATCTTGCCGTTTTTGCCGGCAGGTGCTGCCATGACAATACGGTCCACGCCTGCAACTTTAGCAGGTACAGCATTCATGATAACGCTGGAGGGATAAGAGGCGGTACCACCTGGAACATAAATACCTACACTGTCTACAGCCGTCATCTTTTGTCCCAGCATTGCACCATAAGGTCTTTGGGTAAGCCAAGTCTTAGGCATTTGCTCTTCGTGGAACTTGCGAACATTGGCAATAGCTCTCTTAATAGCTTCCATAGTTTCTTTCTTAACTAATTTTTGGGCTTGGGCAAACTCTGCCTTGCTAACCTTAATATTTTTCTTGTTTACACCGGAGTGGTCCAGCAGATTAGTATAATAGAAGAGTTTTTCGTCTCCCTCTTTACGCACGTCTGCCACGATTTTGTCTACTACCTGAGCAGCAGTAAGAGGTGCACCAAACATTTGGGTAACTCCCTCTTGTACTCTGGGAGACAGTACTGCTTCATCAAAAGCTTTCTTGTGCATTAAGGCATTAATTTCTTTGGCATTCAATTTTCTCGCATCAATTACTTTCATTTTATATGCTCCTTTGCTAACAGCTCTTTCAAATCTTGTACCAGTTTGTTAATACGGTCAAATTTCAATTTGAAACTAACCTTGTTAGCAATCAGTCTGGCAGTAGCCGGATAAACCACATCTATCTCAGCTAATTTATTTTCCTTTAACGTAGTACCTGTTTCTACAATATCCACGATCATTTCGCTAAGCCCCACCAAAGGTCCTAATTCAATAGATCCGTTTAGCTTAATGATTTCCATTTGCATGCCTAATTTACTGAAATATTCTTTGGCACTGTTAGGATACTTTGTTGCAACTCTGAGGTGAGCATAATCCGTAAGATTGGCTCTGCGTTTAGCTTCAGGTACAGCCAGCATCAAACGGCATTTACCATATTTCATATCCAAAAGCTCGTAGACATCACGTTTTTCTTCATTAAGTACATCCTTACCAATAATACCAATGTCAGCAGCCCCATATTCTACATAAACAGGCAAATCCATGGTTTTTACTATGATGAAGCGAACTTTGGTTTTCTCATTGGTGATAACCAGTTTTCTGGAATCCTCTACTACGTTATCAGCAGTAAAACCTACTTTAGCCAAAAGGTCAACAGACTTGGCAAAAAGCTTGCCCTTTGGTAAAGCAATTGTTATGTAATCCATTGTGTGCATCCCCTTCTATTCTAGGAACATCAGTGTTCGGCAATTATTTTCTTTGGCACGAGTCTGGGCATCTGCCTTCTTCAGCTCATGAGTTGCAACCTTAACCGTTTTACCCTTAGCTCTTAGCTTAGCCGCTTGAACCAGGGCTTCCTTTTGTTTGCTCTTTTTCCAGGCTACGAAGTAATCCCAGGATGATTCCTTGGTAATTGTTCCTAAGCGTCTTCTGGCTAGGATTATACGGTCAATGCCCATGGCAAACCCGGTAGCAGGTGCATTCTGACCAAAAGCCTTCATCATAGTATCGTATCTGCCGCCACCACAAATATTAAAACCAATATTAGGTGTATAGGCTTCAAAAACCATGCCTGTGTAATAATCAAAATTTCTAATTAAGCTTAAATCAAAGGTAAGACATTTCTCTACGCCATAAGCTTTGGTTAAAGCGTAAATGTCCAGAAGATTTTTCAAGGCATCCAGGCTTTGTTTATTTTTAATAACTTTAGTTAAGTCCTTCAGCATTTTTACATTGCCTTGTAGGAAGAAGAAACTGCTAAACAGATCCTTCAGCTCAGGTTTTAGCTTTAAGCTCTTAACTAAGTATTCTAGTCCTACTGCATTGTGGGCCAAGACTAACTCTTTCACTTCTTCCTTTTTCTCTTCAGAAAGCTTGGCTTCCTCCAGCAAGCCTTTTAAGAAAGCTGCATGTCCTACGCTTACCGTAAAGTCTGTAAGTCCCGCAGCCTGCAGGCTGGTAATGGCAAGGGCTAGTACCTCCGCATCTGCCATAGGCTCCTTGGCTCCCATCAGCTCCACGCCGGCCTGGCAGAATTCGCATTGTCTGCCTGCCTGTGTTTCTTCGTAACGAAAAATATTGGCTATATAGCACAATCGTTTAACATATTGCTTTACATCCAATCTGGTAGCAACCATTCTGGCCAAAGGTGTGGTCATATCGCTGCGTAGTACCAGGGTTCTGTTATTTCTATCCAGAAATTTCATGCTTTCCTGAGTAACACCTGTACCACCCAGAGAAAAGGTATCAAGATATTCAAAGGTAGGAGTTTCCACCTCGTCATAGCCCCAAGCCAGAAAATTAGCTGCTATTTTATCTTCCACTACTCTTTTGGCTCTGGCTTCCCCGGGAAGCACATCACGGGTACCATAAGGTATTTGCAAAATTTTATTTTCTGTCATTGTTGCCAGCTCCTTTATCTATAACCTTCATGACCTTTTTATAACCACCTGCACCATAATGCAGGCATCTATTGACTCTGGAAACCGTAGCACTGCTAGCACCTGTAGCTTTGGCAATGGCATTGTAATTTTCCCCTTGATTTAAGAGTTTTGCCACTTCCAGTCTTTGACTCATATCCTTTACTTCGCTTAAGGTACAAATATCCTCAAAGAAAGCGTCGCACTCTTCAATAGTATGCAGGCTTAAGATTGCTTTAAATAACTGGTTAACCTCGGACTTGTTTAAAGAATTTCTCAGCGACATAGTCCATCCTCCTTGCTCTAGCTAAATCTTTCTTTACTTCGCTTTATCGCTTTATCGCTTTATTACTTTATTAATTTATCACGCTAAAGTGGAAAAGTCAAGTTTATTTTCTGTTTTTAGGCCTTTGGTTCTAAGTTCAGGGGCTTATTCACTAAAAATTTAGCTGGGAATTACTCCTTAGGTCTCATTATATTTAAGTGAAAATTAGTTAGAATCAAGCTAAATATAGAAAAGAGGCCTCTGCATATGGTCAAACGCATCAAGAAAAACAAAGGCTTTACTTTAATAGAACTAATGGTAGCCATCAGTATCATTATTGCCATGGGTGCCGTTGCTATGGTAAATATCGCCACTTACCTAAGAGGCGGGCGTATTGCCCAAACACGTAGCAATATTGCCATTATCACTTCCGCTATCGGCAGATATAGATATATGCACGGCGACCTGCCCAATAGTCTGGCCACTATGACAGCCGCCAACGCCAATGGCAATAACAGACCGCTGTTAACCTCAGATGATATTAATGATGCTTGGGGCAATACTTATCACTATACCTATACTAGCGCTGAGGATGAGTATGCCATCTGGTCCAACGGTCCCGATCTGATAAATAATTCCGGAACCGATATGCCTGGTTCCTTTAACGGCGATGATATTGGCCTTATTCTAAAACTTTAAGGGAGATATATAGATGAAGGAACAAAGTTGCTGTTACCAATTGAAAAAGCGTCCCGGTTCAGGCATGTTGGCTTTATCTATAGCTTTGTGCATCATTACCTCTATTCTTGGTTTTTCTGCTTCTAAGCTTGCCAGTATCATGTTTAGCAATGTACATGAGAATGGCATTTATATACAAGCTGCTGAATATGCCCAAGATAAGGTAGAACAGCTCCGGTCTACCTCCTATGCCTCTTTGCAAAACGAAATTAAGCATAACCTTGGTACTACAGGCTATTTTCAGGAAGTCAATGTAGCTGCAGAAAGAGAAACTACTCAGCAAGGTGTAAAACAAAAAGATATAACCATTAATATTTATTATGGCAGCGAAACTACCTCTCGGGCTACCCGCCATATAAAACGTAGCAACTGGAATAATCTTGGTTGCCCCATTGGCGCCATTTTAGCTTGGCCGGTAAACAGTACTCCCGCCGACGGTGGCGTTTGGCTAATTTGCAATGGTCAGACTATTCCCGGTAGCTATACTGCCTTAAGAAATTTGGTAGGAGGAAATACCCCTGATTTGCGAGGTAAATTTCTCCGCGGCTTCGGAAGCGTAGATAACCAGCATCAAGCAGGCGACCTTCTCACTGTTCAAATGGATAGCGACCCTCTCCTTACCGGAACATTTTACACCTATGTTCCTCAGTACATCGGCAACAAAGGAACTTCTAGTAATCCCTGGAGCAGCGGCTACTTCGATGTTAGCAGTACCTGTCCTAATACCGGTCCCTTTGTAGGTAATTATCTTACTACCACAAAGTTTGACACAAAGCTGGACCGACGAGGCAACACCTCAGAAAATCACACCTATAAGCACAAAATAACTTTTGATAATAGTCGTTTAATACGAACTGCTTCAGAAACAAGACCTGTGAATGTAGCCGTAAACTTCATCATCAAAGCCTTATAAGAGGAAGTGTCATGAAAACTATTTTTAGTTTACCCACAAAAAAAAGATTAGGTTCCGGCATGTTAGCCATGGCTTTAGTATTATGCTTTATTACTTCTATTACCGCGCTCACTTCCGCCCGGCTTACCAATAGCATGTTCAACACTGTTATCACAAATAAGCTTAAAGCTGAGGCTGACCAGTATGCTCAAAACGAGGCGTCTTTACTAAGAACCACCCCTTATGAAAAACTCTCTTCAGAAGAAAAGAGTGCCATTCAAGCTACCGGTTATTTTCAAGAGGTAACTGTAGGCGATGAGCTTGTGCCAGAACTATCCACCTTAAAACAAAAAGACATTACCATCAAAATATTTTACGGTAGTGAAACTAGCCCCCTCTCCACCTTAAAGTTAACCAGAGCCACCTGGAATTCTTCAGGCTGTCCCATTGGATCTATTATTGCCTGGCCCATAGACACGCTACCTTTAGATGGTGGTGTATGGCTTTTATGTCGTGGCATAACCATTCCTGAAAAATATACCAAGCTAAGAAGTTTAGTAGGCTCTACCACCCCGGATTTGCGCAGTAAATTTCTGCGCGGCTACGGAGCTTACGACGCAGCCCATCAGTCCGGTCCTCTCTTAGCTGTACAAAACGACACAGTGCAGCTTTTACAAGGCAGCTTTTATACCTATGTGCCTCAATATATTGGTAATAATCCTTATACCAGCAATAGTTGGAAAACAAGTTATCGTAATTTTACCACTGCCATGTTTCCTGCTTTAGGCGTCTTTTCCGGCGCCAATAGTGCCGCCTGGGAGGACACTGCCTTTGATCGACAGGATGGCAACAACAGCGCTAATGATACTTATACTTTTCAGATAAATTTCAGTAATTATATTTTAGATACACACATAGGAACCGAAGTTGTACCTGTTAACACTGCTGTTAATTTTTTAATTAAGGCAGAATAAGGAGTCACATGCTAATAAAAATAATTACAGTACTAAGTATTATCTTATTGTTATTTTTTCACAATTTACCTAACCGCCCCAACGCTTCCCTGGCAAAATTACGCAATGACACTGCTTCTCAAGAATTATTACTACAGGGCTTGGCTGTGGAAAGACAAATTATTGCCTGGTATCGCTTTCACAGTGCCACCTTTCCTCCCGCCACGGAAGATGGCACACTAAGCGCTACTACCCTTCAGCAAATGGGTCTGGATCCTGCTTTGGCAGATAAGCTGTCCTACAGCTGCAACAACACTGCCAGGACCTTTGATTTACAAATATCTCTTAGCGAAAGCACCTGGCATTCCCCTCTTTCCGGTAAGGTCATCAAACAATAAAAGTTTAGGAGTTCTATTGTGCAATTTCTCTACAATATAAATACAACTAAAAAGCGACAGGGCTCAGCCCTCTTAGTTATTGCCATGGCTCTTTGTATTATTACATCCATTATAGGAGCAGCCACTGCCAGAATATCCAATAGTATGTTCAGCACTCTCTATGCTGGTCAGATTAACGCCCAGGCCAATGAATATGCGCAGGATAAAGCAGAGTTACTAAAAGCTACCAACTACGATAGGGTAACAGCGCAAAATAAAACGATGGTTGAAGATGCTTCTGCCTATTTTGAGCAAGTAGATATTGTTTCCGTCCAGCGTCAAAAAAATATTACCATTAAGATTTTTTACAAAACCGAAACAGAGCCTAGGGCTACCTTGGAATTAGTACGAAGCCTGGATGCCAATACCGGTTGCCCGATAGGGACCATTATTGCCTGGCCCACTAACACCATGCCATCTAACCAAGGCACCTGGCTGCGGTGTGATGGCAGTTCCATCCCGGCTCAATATGCAGTACTGCGTAATCTGTTGCATAGTACTACTACTCCCAATACAACCATAGGCAGTTTTTTACGTGGCTTAGGTTCTTCTGATGACGACCACAGCTCCGGAGGTTTGTTAGAAAGTCAGAAGGATACTACCTTGCTCATGTATGGCAGCTTTTATACCTTTCCCCCTGAATATATTGCCTTTTATGGTACATCAAGCAGACCTTGGGAAACTGGCTCTTGGAACGAAAACAATGTGCGCCCCTCCGGTACCTATACCTCTGGAACTCGCAATTATTTTCACACCAAATTTGACCGTCAGGATGGTCCTGCCCATAATAACTATACCTATCGTTATACCATTACTTTCGATAACAGCCGTTCTATCCGGACTGCTAGTGAAACAAGGCCTATCAATGTAGCTGTGCACTTTTTAATCAAGGCCCAATGAACTTTGCCTCCCCTTTTGATAATCCCGCTCTCTTCTTTTTTTAGGGGAGCGGGATTATTTTTATTACATTTTTTAAAAACTTATTGACAAATATACCTCACTGGTGTAATATTTCGTTATATTGCATGAGAAAAATTCATAGCATTCATCTAGAGTAGCTGAGGGAATGGCCCGATGAAGCTACGGCAACCATCACGTAGTGAACGGTGCCAAGTCCACCAGGCTTAGGCCTGAAAGATGAAGAAGACCAAAAACAAATTAGTCCTCTTCATAAATAATGAAGAGGATTTTTTATTATCCACTAGGGAAATCGAGGGACAACTTAATGATCATCTTAGAAAATGTTTCCAAAACATACACCAGCAAGCATGGTGATGTAGCTGCTTTAAACAGCACCAACCTTCATATTAAACCAGGTGAGATTTACGGTATCATCGGCTTATCCGGTGCCGGCAAAAGCACCTTGGTGCGTTGCATTAACATGCTGGAAACTCCTACCACAGGCAAAGTTATTGTAGATGGCAAGGAATTAACTGCCATGAACGCTACTCAATTACGCAAGGCCAGACAAAATATCGGTATGATTTTCCAACACTTTAATTTACTGGCTTCCCGTACTGTTTACGACAACATTGCTTTTCCTTTGGAAATCCAAGGTCAGGATAAAGCCATTATTGATAAGAAGGTAAAAGCTCTGCTTGATTTAGTTGGCTTACAAGACAGGAGTAATCACTATCCTTCCCAGTTATCCGGTGGTCAGAAACAAAGAGTTGGTATTGCCAGAGCCTTAGCTTCCGATCCTAAAGTATTACTTTGCGATGAAGCTACCTCTGCTTTGGACCCCCAAACCACTAAATCTATTTTGGATTTGCTAAAGGATATTAACAAGCGTCTGCATATCACCATCGTTTTAATTACCCACCAGATGCAAGTAGTTAAAGAGATTTGTGATAGAGTTGCTGTTATTGAAAATGGCGACATTATTGAAGAAGGTACCATGTTTGATATCTTCACCAATCCCCAGAAAGCAACCACTAAGGAATTCGTGAGCAGCATTCAAAACAACGAATTGCCTGACATGATTAAGAATATGCCCATGTCTCCTACCTATACAGATGGGGCTCGTCCCTTAATCCGTCTGTCCTTCATTGGCGACAGCGCCGGAGAACCGGTGATGTCCACCTTAATCAAAAAATATGGCGTAGATGTTAATATTCTCCTAGCTAATTTGGAAAGCATTAAGGATACTCCCTACGGTTCTCTTTTAATTGAATTACAGGGTGACAGCGAACACATTAAAAACGCTATGAACTTCTTAGAAGAAAAGAAATTGAAAGTTGAGGTAATTGGCTATGTCAAGTGATATGATTGCACTTTTAACTAAATCCTTGTATGAAACTATGTACATGGTCATCGCTTCTACTATTTTGGCAACCCTGATTGGCTTGCCTTTAGGCATCATCCTTACTGTTACAGATAAGGGGCAGATTCTGGAAAACAAAGGTATTAATTCCATTCTTGGCGCTATTGTTAACGCCACCAGATCAACACCCTTCATCATTCTCATGGTAGCCATCATTCCTTTCACCAGATTGATTGTTGGCTCCTCCATTGGCACTACGGCAGCCATTGTACCATTAACTATTTCTGCCGCACCCTTCATTGCAAGAATTATTGAATCTTCCTTATTGGAAGTAGATCCGGGGGTAATCGAGGCGTCCCAGTCCATGGGCGCCAGTCCGATGCAGATTATTACCAAAGTATTTTTACCGGAAGCTATGCATTCTATCGTCTTAGGTATTACCTTGGCAATTATTAGCTTAATCGGCTATTCTGCTATGGCAGGTGCTCTAGGTGGTGGCGGTCTGGGAGACCTTGCCATTCGCTATGGTTATCAACGTTTCCGTTTGGATATTATGATTATTACTGTTATTATTTTGATTGTTCTAGTGCAAATCGTACAATCCCTTGGAAACTTCATTTCTGCCAAGCTAAACAAGACAAAAATAAACTAACTGAAATGAGGTCTATCATAATGAAGAAATTATCTGTTCTTGCACTTATCTGTGCATTATTTGCTTTAAGTGGTTGCGGCGCTGCGCCAGAAGCTAAAAAGGAAGCTGCCGCTCCCAAGAAAGATGCTAAACCCGCTGTGGTAAAGGTTGGCGTTACCGCAGGTCCCCATGCTGAAATCATGGACAACGTAAAGAAACTAGCTGCAAAAAAAGGCATTAATATTGAAGTAGTAGAATTCAACGATTTCGTTTCTCCTAATATCGCCTTAAACCAAGGTGACCTGTATGCAGACAGCATGCAGCATGCTCCTTACCTGGCTGCTAATCTTAAGAAGGAACCTAAATTCGAATTAGTAGAGGTTTTTAAAACCGTTAACTTCCCTATGGCTATTTATTCCAGCACCATTAAAAAGGGTGGCGCTATTCCTGACGGTGCTTCCATTGCCATTCCTAACGATCCTTCTAATGGTGGCAGAGCTCTTCTTATCCTGGCCAACGCTAACATGATTGAATTAAAGGATAAAAACAACCCTACCTCCAGCGTAGCAGATATTACCAAGAATCCTCATAAATATACTTTTAAAGAACTTGATGCAGCTGCCATCCCCAGGAATCTGAAAGATGTAACCTGCGCCATCATCAATGTTAACTACGCTTTACCGGCAGGCTTAAGCCCTGAAAAAGATGCTATCTTGGTTGAGAATCCAAAAAACAACTTCGTTAACATCTTCGTGGTAAAGAAAGCTAATGCTAATGATCAATTGGTTAAGGACTTAAAAGCTATTTACCAGTCCAAGGAAAATGCTGATTTCATTAAAGAGCATTTTAAAGGTACCATTCAACCTGCCTGGAACTAAAAATTATCAAGAAAATCGCCTTTCTCAGGAGAAAGGCGATTTTTATTTTATCCTAGGTGTGTTATAATCTTTTTATTAAAAAGGAAAGGATGTTACTCCTTGAAAAAGAAATTCCTTCTACTGGTCGGAGCTTGTCTCCTTCTGGTTGTAATTATAGTAGGTTGTTCCAAAGTTGAAATCAAAAATCCCTTAAAAAAAGCTGAGCCTTACCCCTTCCAGCCTGTAGAGCTGGCCAATCTAAGACTAAACCTAAAGCAGCTTAATACCCCTCCCCTTACCGCCTATGACCCTGATAAAATTCTAAACTTCTTCCTGCAAAACAATAATTATTATGTAGCTTTGCGCAGTGAGGACGGTAATACTTCTACCCTGCAGGGTTTTCAGGATAAGGATGGTGTGCTGACCCCGTTTAAAAAATTCGGTACAGATGGTGTTCTGACCTTAAAAGCTAAAATGATTCTCAGTGTTACCTTAGGTATAGATGGTGCAGTGTATTATATCAGAAATGGCGTTCACACTTTAAAAAATGGCAACGACATTGTCAGCTATGAAGGCAAAACCACTGCCACCAAAGTTGTCTTAACACCCGGTGAACATCAAGCCTATCTCTATGGCAATGATAATTTCACCAAAAGCGATATTAAAGACGATGCTTTTGAGAACAATACCCCCAGCTTTTTGCACAACAGACGTGCTCCCTTTAGGGGCGGTTTAACATTGGTCCAAATTACTAACGATGGCACTATTTACGGTGGTGGCCGTGTAATCCCTAATGGTACGAACATTGTAGTCGGCTTTAACAAAAACGGCGGCGTTGTTAAGACCTATGGCCAGCCTACTGCTACTGCCAAAAGCTCTATCACCAACCTGGTAGATATGGCTGTCCTAAAAGATTATGTGTGCGTCATAGATGGTTTTAATCTGAAGGTATGGCAAAAGGATGGCACTTATTTAGGCGCCTTAAATTGCTCCAAGCTGCTAGGCAACAACCTTAATGCTGGAAAATTAGCTACCGTTAAGGACAACACCTTAGGCATCCTAGGCTATTTACGCAACAGCGAAACTAAGCTGGTAGATATTACCTTATTTAATTTGGTATTTCCTCAACCAGTTAAAAAATAAGAGACCCTGAAGGGTCTCTTATTTTTTATGTCCGTTCATTATACGGTCCACCATAATATCCACTGCAGAAGGTATGTCTACCTCAGCTCTTTTCGTCTGTGAAATCATGACGATGCTACCAAAGAAGATATTAGCTGCCACCAAGGGTAAATCCTCAATGGGTTTTACCAAATCGTTCTTGATGCCTTCTTCCAAAACATCTACCAAGACAGAAATTTCTGATCTTAAAATCATGGTATATTTCTTTTTGATAGCTATTTCTTCAGGAGTGGGCTTATTTCCCCACTGCACGTCAATGTCCAAATCATGCTTTTTGTCATTCCACACAAAGCACCAGCCCGAAGGAGCTGCAATGGCTTGCACGATTAGTACGCGCCATAACATTTTGTTCTTTATGATGAACTTAAGCAATTCCAAAAGGAAACCATGCAGCCGTTCCATAAATGGTAAATTCCCTGCACAGCTTACTTTTAGCTTTTCTAAAAAAGCATCATTCTTGCATTGAATTAAGGTATAGAACAAAAAATCCTTGTTGCCAAAATATTTATAAACAGTCCCCTTACCGGTATCAGCGATTTTAATAATTTCATCTAAAGTCGCATCAGTATATCCTTTTCTGGAAAATACTTGTTCAGCAGCTTTAAGAATACGCTGCTCTTTTGATAGCTCCTGTTTTTCCGTCATTGTCTCTTCCCCCGTCAATATAATCAGACAATGTATTATAACACAAAACTGACTAAATAGTCATTGCATTTTAATTTAAAAATAAAACGGTCAGAATAGGTCAGCTACTAGAAAGAACGAGGCTTGCGAGTGAAGCTGGACTATCCCGGTCCGCTGAAGCGAGCAAACCGGTGGTTCGCTGTCTCCACTCAGCTACGCTTTGTGGACAGCTATCACATGGCCAGTTCCAGTTGCTTACTTCGTCGCTTTGCTCCTAGTTCACAAGGAAGCTGGCTCAAAGTTCTGACAACGTAGATGGCTTATTATGGCCGTTTATTAGCATATTAAAAAGCGTGTTCCCCCAGGGGAGGGAACACGCTTTTTGTGTATGCGCAATTGGAAATTACGCATTGACACCAAAGAGA
>Ga0268360_1002247_pt1 | contig 15803 bp, 10 predicted proteins | sample BioMet11_FD_192465 | JGI IMG/M metagenome (GOLD analysis project Ga0268360, IMG submission 192465) | Sewage microbial communities from Oakland, California, United States - Biofuel 11 (Illumina Assembly) | ecosystem: Engineered > Wastewater > Sewage > Unclassified | place: USA: California... | reverse complement strand
AGTCTTGGGTTGTCGCACCCAGTTTTCCAACTGGGCGCGTTCGCTCTCTGAAAGCACAATGGAAACAGGGCGGCGTGCCATGCCTCCTTTATCCATTATTACGCTATCCTTTGCAACTAGATACTAGAGCGAGTCACACAAATCGTTGAGGCCAATGCAATGAGTCAACTGGCCGTAGAGCAGGGCAAGAACGTGACTCCAGGGGGAGAGGGTTCTGGATTGATCATCGACCCCGGTTTCGCGAGCCAATTTGGAGACCAAATGCGAAGGAATAAAATTGCAAATCTGGCGAAGGAGATTCAGTTTGGAGGGAGCTGGACTTTTGTGTTTATTCATCCCCTACCGTGTGGCAGGGAAAACAAAAATATCCAGCTCTTTTTTTCCATCCCCATGGGATGACTGTGTAAATAAAAACAACTTATTGAGACTCCTGTTTTCCGTTATGATCCTCAGGCATTTTTTGATCATTCTGTCGTCCAAATTCAGTTGGAAGGACACCAAATTGGTCCTTAAAAACGGTTCGAAAGTACTTCAGATCAGAGAACCCCACAGCATAGGTCACTTCGGATACCGTCATGCCTGATGAGGCAAGAAGTCTCGATGCGCGTTTCAAGCGGAGGCTGCGGATAAAAGCATTGGGAGAACAGCCTGCCACCGCCTTTATTTTGCGTAACAACTGCCGTCGGCTCATGAACATTTTTTTTGCAAGATCCTCGACATCGAACTCAAAGTCAGCCATTTGAGTTTCCACGATCTCCGTCGCACGACGTAAAAACACCTCGTCCTCCTGATTGGAGTCATCGTAGCAACCACTCTCCCCACCTTGTGTGGTCAGTCTCTTTTGGATCAAAACATTGATTTGGGAAATCAAGCTTGCAATGTCTCCTGTAACGGAAAAGAAACCGCTCGCACCGGCTTTGAGAGCTTTTTCTTCATTCGTATCAGGCCCATCCGTGCCAAAGAGAATAACAGGAATTTGCCCTGCAAGCTCATCATGTTTTAACCTGTGGCAAAACTCAATTCCATCCACGTTACCACAAAATTCAGTAATGACGACATCCGGGATAATGTTGCGAGCAGAAGCAATCCCTTCATCCAATTCCATCGCATCAAATATGCGATACTTTTTCCCCACCTCAGAGAAAATCGCTCTACGCAATTTTTCGTCACCACCAACCAATAGAATCAATGGCAATTCACCCGCGTCGTTTGTTGCCATCGGAGCAACATCCGATGTGGATTTTTCATTTCCAGATGAATCTCTTTTGACCACGTCGTATCCCCTTTGTTTCTGAAGCTCCAGCAAGGTTCGCGTCCTGCGGGCGACCAGTAATTCCATCTCCTCCATCTTCATGTCAGCCTGTCTGGCCAGCCGCCATTTTTCAGAAAGTGTGCAGGCCATTTGAACCACTTCAATATAGTCAAATGGTTTTTTGAGCACCAGGGCCTTGTCTGTGTATCCCAACCGTCTGGTCAGGTCATTCCATGAGTAATCTGAATAGGCCGTGCAAAAAACGATCTGAATCGAGGTGTCAGTTTTCCAGATTCTCTCCACTGTTTCCACGCCATCGATTCCAGGCATTCGAATATCAACAAAAGCAACTTGAAAAGGGCGTTTTTCAGCAACTGCTTTTTTGACCTTGTCGATGCCTTCCAGCCCATTCTGTGCGTGTTCAATTTCAAAACGAGGTTTTTTGACCCGTGGCAAATCTGACTTACCAAAAACCCTCTCTTCGCTGATGTCCAAGTCTGCTGAATGCAGATCCTCCTGCAACGCAAGATCAAAATCCCGGTGAATTCCCTGATTATCGTCTATAATTAGAATGTGGTTGGTTAAATTCATTCAGAAATTGGATTTAAAGGAATTTCGAGAATAAAGACGGCTCCCTTGCCTAAACCGTCACTCTGAACACTCAGGGTTCCCCCCATATCCTGGGCTGCAAGCGCACTGCTGTGCAGTCCAAAGCCATGACCATCCTTGCGAATAAAAAATCCCTGGGAAAATAAACGTGGCAGGTATTCCGCGGCGATTCCAACGCCATTGTCCGCCACAGAAATCCGAACCCGTTCTTGAGCCGCCTCGGACACGAGTATTGTTACCTGCCTGTTCGATCGACGATCTTCAGCACAAGCATGACGCGCATTTTCCAACAAGTTGAACAAAATTTGCAGTAACTTATGACGGTCAATATCCATTACCATCTTCGTCTCATACTGTCGTGAAATAAAAATTCCTCCCCGTGCAAAAGCCGCGCTGGATAGCCGCAGTGCGTCATCAACCACTTCTGTAATCATGACTTTTTCAGTTGGAGTGGAGACACGAGCATATTTTTGCTGCATTGATATGATTTCTTTAATGTGTTGAACACTTTCGGCCAGAGCATCGACTTTGACAATCACGCGATTGCGGTTTTCCTCCAGATTGGCAGCAAGCTGATTGAGAAGTTCCGGCACAAATTTTCCATGTTCGTCATGAGTTAGAAAATCACCCAAATCCTGACGATGTTCGCTAAGCAAAGATGTTGTTTTGAGGAGAGTGGAGGTTTTTGTGCTTCTAACATGTTCTGAGATCAGAGAGGTTAACATGTTCGCACTGTTGAGTACGTTTCCGACATTGTGCAAAACGCTGTTGGCCATCTCCGCCATTCCTGCCATGCGCGTACTGTGCAAAAGCTGTTTATGGCTCTCCTCAACTTGCGCTTCAATTCGCTTTCGCTCTTCGATCTGTGTTTGCAACATGGCTGTTTTAATCGCCAGTTGTTCTTCTGCTTGCTTATGCTGCTCAATCTCCGCCTTTAATTGGCTGGTCTGCACTCCGACCTGATAACGCAAGATGCCAATCCAAGCCGTGGCCATTACCAGTATGACGGCCAGCCCTCCGGCAATCGCCAAAGCCCGGGAAAGAGTCCACCAGGGAGGGCTTTTCACGACAACAACCGATGAGGGAGAAGCCAGGAGAATTTTAAAGGAGGCAATTTTTTTGCCCAGTTCAGGAAACGGATTCGGCTCTATCTGACAAACTCCACATACTCTGACCAGACTTCCTATGTCCACCCAGGAAACCACTTTGTTTGTGGCAGGCAGAACCGCCTGAAACATTTCCTGCCCGGATTGCATTTCATAGACCCACTCGTTGCCCATCTTCTCGTGTCCCAACACCACCGCATTCAGATACACCAAGGTAGAATCCATCTTGCCCATGCGTAATTCCTCCATGTTTGCATTTGGAGGAGTGATGGGAACGCCATGTCCAGTTTTTCGCGCCAAAGCCTCAGTCAGCACCGTGGAAAACCCCTCCCGGTTTTCCGGGAATCCTACAACTTCAAGTTTGTCTCCCGGTTCGAATCCCCATCGCTCCTGTGGTTGTATTCCTGGGACCTGGTAAAACGCCCAATAATATGCTCCTTGCGGAACATTCAAGAGCACATCCCCCCGCTTGATTGCCATCGCGCTTCCCGTGGCATCCTGGATAAAAAGTTTGTGGTCCAAACTCAAGGTCAAAACGCCTTCCACTTTGACACAATGCGAAAGTTCGGTCAGCCCCCCCACCTGCGAGAGACTGGCAATTGTCCGAGTCGGAAGCGCAAATGGGTCTTCAGAGGCGCGAATCACTTCGATGTAATCGAGTGATGGCACAAGAAGCTGGACTCCGAGGATTCGCCCGCGATCATCCGTTCCACTTACATTCACACCCCGTATTCTAACCGTCGCATCCACCAATCCCTTGACCAGCAAAACCGAGGCTGACCGAATTGTCGCCATCAACCGGCCTCCATCACAAATCAACAGCATATGAGAACCGTCTGTGGAACGTACTACGCCTTCGATTTCAATCCACTCATTGATGAAGTTGCCACTTGAAATTTCCTTGAACCCGGGACGTTTTGGGGAAGGTAATTTTCCGTTTCCAAGAACTCGAATTTGATCAATCTGAATTGCTGGACCATGACCTTCCACCCAGCTTCCAACACCTGAGACTTCCAAAAAAGTTCCCATCTTTGGACGCACTGGTAGGTTCAAGCCATTCTTCTGCTGCAGCAGCTCAATGCCTCCTGTCTCATCTTGGATGTACTCTCCAAAAGCCTCCGTAACCACTCCGCGAATACGAACTCGAGGGTTGTTGGTCAACTGATGTGGATTGAACTGCCGGATTTGTGAAATGTTTGTCAACACCCCTGCCCCATTGAGAAAATGAGGGACTTCTACTTTTTCCTCTCTGACATTCTCTCTCATTACCCAAAAAATAGTCTTCAGACTCGGCGTTAAAAGAGACATTGCCACAGATTTTCCATCCACTCCAAAACCTCTATTGCATATTCCCCTGACACACACACGATCCCCTGTGGATGGAAGCTTTCCCCCCGCATCCAGATGCAACACACGCACCGTCAAACGCTGACCATGGTCCGAGAGTTCAAAAGAAAAGTGTCCATCCCCCAAAGAAGCAAACTGAACCGTTCCTTCTGCTTCAACCCACTGCATATTGGCCTCATCAACGGAAAAAGCCTGTCCCAACGAAATATGTCTCAGTTGAGGCTCTCCCCGGCTCTCGTTTAGTGGGATAAGTTCGCATTTCTCTAGCGAAACCTGCTGTTCAGTCCACCGGCTCGTCCCGACCAAATGAAGCCTCTGCCCCGGGTAAAACTGGTTGGTTCCAGAATAAGTCGTTTCCAAATACCCCGTCCCATCCAAAAGGCAAACGACGTTTGTATCGAAAAGTCGATCCACAAAAACGCAATCCATCTCCACATGGCATCCTGTTTTCGCGTGAGCCCGTAAACCAAGCAATTCGTTGATGTTGGTAACCACCTTGTCCACATGAGACACGTATTGCCATTGAATCCATGAGGATCGGGTATCCGGGTGGTCATTGGCAAAATCCACCCATTTTGTCTCAACTCGATTGTCAAACGCTTGAAACCGCGTCTCCACCGACGGATTCTCTCCCTGGACAAGAATTAAATCTTCATTACATGGGGTTGGATCCAGATCGTTTTCAGTCTCTCCCAAGAGTTCAATTTCCGCCAATTGAACCGAATTTGCGTTGGCCGGATCCCTGCTTTGAATAATCTCCAATCGGTAAACGTTGAACGCCTTGGTATTCGAAATTTTAAACAACCGCCGTTGATGACGCTCGGGAAAAACCTCGTTGTGACGAATATCCAAAAGCTCCCAGTTGGTGCCACCATCATTTGAACCCAATAACCGCCAAACAAAAGGATCACGCTGGGGAAAATCGTTGGCCGAAGTCAAGGCATACTGCCGAACCACCCGTTTGATGGCATCAGAACCATAGGAAGGTGTCGACACAAGACAAATACAAAGAAAAACAATCGTCCAAAAACAGACACAGAACACATTCCATGCTCTAATAAATTTTTTCTTCACTCGCCTCCTGTTAACAAAATTGAGCCTGCAAATAGCAAATAAATGCACTTTGAATCACGATCACATCGTCATGTTTGAGATGGGAAAATGCTATCCTCCGCAGACGTCAAAGTCCACACAGGAATTTCCGTAAGCCAGGCGCAGAGAAGCCCCCCCCAATTTTCTCTTCTTGCTTCTCCAAGGGGCTCAGGGGCATATTGCAGTGATGAAGAAACAGAGCTTACTATGTTTGTTACTTTGTGGTTTACTGGCAATCGTGGGCACTGCCTGCGTTAGCACAATTGATGGCCATTACAAGGCGGGCTTTCCAGTAAAGGATTGCATTGTGAAACGGGTGGACCGCCCAATGGAACAAGTCCAAAAGTCAGCCCGCGAAGTGCTGTCCAAGTTGGGCAAACTGGAAGTAGATAACATCGCTGCCAATACTCTTCAGGCCAAAGTCACTGACTGCACCGTGTTTGTGCGCATGCGTCAAGTTGACCCCAAATACACCGAATTCACCGTACAAGTTCGTCGCGGTGCCATTTCGGATATCGACCTTGCCGCCGATATTTCTACCCGGATTGCGTTGCAGCTAAGCACCTACTAACCTAAATACAGCATGGTGACACGTTTCTGAATTCACGTGTCCAATTCCATGTATTTTAGAATTTTTGGGGTGGAAAAATTTGAAAAATAAGTTTTTCCATCCCCTCTCTCTGGTCGAAGAAGATGACTTGCGAGAATGCGTTTTCTGATTTGATGGGAGCCCCAAAAAAGGTAAAACGAGAAAAAAGGGACACCCTTATCCCTTTGGGATAAGCAAGGCATTTCAAACACAGCAATCGCTGCTTTTCCACCGCTCAAAGAGGAAAACACACAAGACAAAAACTCCTGATCGCTTTTTTTCGGATCCTGTTCAAATCCACGGATTGATTCTTTACACCTTCCGTCTCGACTTCGTCATCCCTCCTCATCTTATTACAAATAGTATCCTTGGATGACACTCTTGACAAAATTCAAGGTGAAATTCCTATCCTTTTGAAAGCAAGCCCTTCTCTGTGCTTTCTCTACTTCAATTCAATGCTGTAAAAAGACGTCACGTAAAAACTCAACTCATTAGTGAAACCGAGGCTGGCATGGTGTTATCCATTTGTGGAACGACTGGAGGCACACTTGCAACACTGACGGCTTCAGCCACAGTTGGAGCAACAGCAGCAACAGAAACCTTCAACCTCATTTTTTCCAGCTCCTGTTGAACCGCCAGATTCCGCGCTGCCTCCGGTTTGATTCTGGCCGAAGTGGGTCCATCCACTTCCAGCGCCGCCGTCAACACCTGCCATCCTTTTTCCTCTCGATGCACTTCAAAACCGTGTTCAATCACTTTGGAACCCTTTTTCTGCGTTCGAACCAATGGGACAAAAACCCATTGACCACGTTCAAGGCGATACAGAGCTTCCACTTTGCCACGGGGAAGACTGATCACTTGTGTTTTATCATCCACTGTTTGAATCCATGGCTGGCCGGCCATAATTCGAAACGTGTCATTTAGCAATGTACGCAATTGGTCGGAGTTGATGATGGAATGCATAACTCTTATTTAAATCATTCCCTTTCCTTTTCGCAATCTCAAAGAGCGATTTTTCAGAAAAAAGATGCAAAGTTCCTATTGTTTCTTTGGCTAATGCCGTTAAGAATTCTGCCCATGGATCCTTTGTTAAAAGTATTGAATGAAGGTGCTCCGCTAAAATCAGCGCAGTTGGCCGCAATGCTGAATTTAACCGAAGCCGAATTAGCCGCTAAAATCAAAGCGTATGAAGCGGATCACATCATCATGGGCTACCGAACCATCCTCAATGAGGAAAAGCTTGGATTGAAGATGGTAAGAGCCGTCATCGAAGTGAAGATCACTCCAGAACGCGGCGGAGGTTTCGACCGTTTGGCCGAACGCATTGCAAAATACTCCGAAGTGCGCACATGCCTTCTGATGTCTGGGGGCTTCGACCTTTTGGTCATCGTGGAAGGGCACGACCTTCGAGAAGTCGCAACCTTTGTGTCTGAAAAACTGGCCACCATTCATGGTGTCATCTCCACTGCCACGCACTTTATGCTCAAAATCTACAAGGAACATGGAGTTCTCGTTACAGAACAACCAGTGGGCGAACGTCTGGCCGTTACGCCTTGAGATATTACCAATAGAAACAAGTGCAATGGATTTTCAAAACCGTTTTTTCTCAAAAAGCCGCATAAACCACCCATTGCACTTTCTTCTAGTCTTCTTTTACTTTAAACCCCCAGTTCTTTGCCAAGTATTTCATCCCAGAGCCCTTAAAAGACTTCGGGGAGGTACTCCATGTTTCGACTTTTTCCAACTCTTTCCCCGTCTTGAAAGTCGAAACGACCAGTGGTTGTCAAAGTCAGACCGCCCCACGCGCTTGAACTTGCAAACACAGTCAACCCGGTGCAGACTAAACTTAAGCCCGACTGCTCTCGTCTAAAATTGCCAGACCTTGTGCTTGGATTTACTCAAGCCGGGGAATGGTTCCATTTAGATCAATGCCAACTTCCATCGCATCACAGTCCGACAAAGTAAGAGACCAAATCAAGGGCTCGTTGGCGATATTTTCCATTTCTCCCAGCTTGCTCGGAGATTTAATTCTCCTGATTGTCTTCTGGATATTGTGTTCATCCCTGATGACTTGGCACCACAAAAATTCACATCTGACTTCTCTTGCCAACGATGAATCAGGAATTGGACGAAGAATCTCCCAGAGGATGGCTCTGGACATCGAACACAGCCTCCTCCTCTGCCATGGCATTCCCCAAATGCTGGGCCATAGCATTCCCGTTCATGATTGCCTTCTCAAAACAGCCAAAACGCAGTTTCATGACAACATTCCTGGCACAACACAGCATTATCCAACGTTAAATTCCTTTTTAAAAAGACAGGCAAAAGACCTCCCCGCCGGGGATATTTGGGTATGTGATAAAAACGGAGTTTGCATCGCCGCAAGCAACTTTGACGAACGCGATAGCTTCGTTGGATACAATTTTTCATCTCGCGAGTATTTTGTGAACGCAAAAGAAAACGGAACGAGCAAACAATTTGGGATTGGGCTAGTCAGTGGACTCCCTGGTTTTTATTATTCCGCCGCAGTAATGGAAGAAGGAGAATTTCTCGGAGTTGTCACTGTTAAGATTCGCACAGATGCCCTCTCTTTCTGGCTCGGTCAAAACACCGCTTTTGTAGCAAACAGTGATGGGGTCATTGTTCTCAGCAATGATGGCAAGTATGATCTCTATACAATCCCCAACGCGACTGTTCAAAGTCTTCCTGATTCGATCCGGCTTTCCCGCTATCAACGCAGAGGCTTCCCCGCAATCAAATTAACTTCCTGGGATGGGAAGAATAATAATTCAAAGATGATGCGGTTCCAAAGTGAACCCCTCCCTGTCGTTGTTGAAAACGCAAGTATTGAAAGTGAAGGACTGAAGGTTTTTGTGGTCAGACCCCTAACAGGCATTAGTAATTTGAAAAGTGATCACGTGACATTTTTTTTCATCTTAGTCATGTCTGGAATCCTAGTTCTGATCGCAACATTCGAAATAGTTCTCAACTTCATCGCGATTCGAAAAGCCCAAATCAGCGCTGAAGCCGCAAACCTTGCAAAACGACAATTTCTCGCCAGCATCAGCGACGAGATACGAACCCCTGTCAATGGTATTTCCGGAATGGTCAGCCTTCTTCTCGAAACAAGTCTGAATGCGGAACAACGTCATTTTGCTGAAACAGCCCACATCAACTGTGAGACACTCTCAACCATCATCAATCGCATTCTCGATTTTTCAAAACTGGAATCAAATTCCCTGAAGCTGGAGCCGACCGAGTTCAATTTGAATGATCTATTGGAAGATGTCACCCACCCTATTACGCAAAATGCCATGGAACATGGTTTAAAGTTTGGCTATGCAATTGCATCTGATGTTCCAATACAGGTCTGTTGTGACTCTGTGCAACTGGAGAGAATACTTACCTGCCTGCTGGATAATGCTGTCAAGTTCACCCCCAAAGGCAGTATTTTTATTCAAGCAAGCCTCCTGTCTCAAAGCGGGAATCAGGCCGTCGTGCGTTTTTCCATCACAGATACTGGAATTGGCATCCCAAAATCAAAAATCGACCTTTTATTTTCAAAATTCACACAGATCGACTCCTCTGCAACCCGGCAATTTGGTGGAACAGGACTTGGCTTGGCGCTGGCAAAACGTCTCACCGAATTGATGGGCGGTCAGATTGGTGTAAAGAGTGAAGAAGGCAAAGGTTCAGAATTCTGGTTTACTGTCCGTCTTGAAATTCAGAGTGCCGATAAAATCAATAAAAAGGCGGCAGGTCCATTGAAGGGGAAACGCATTCTCCTTGTGGATGATAATGTCACTGACCGTGAAATAACGCATCGAATGCTCGAAAGCTGGAGCATTGAAACCATCGACGCTATCGATGGAAAACACGCCTTGCAACTTCTTTTGAGTGCTCAACAGCAACACGCGCCATTTGATCTGGCGATTCTTGATTCCCGAATGCCCATAATGGATGGTAAAGCCCTCGCCAACACAATCAAAAACACTCCCGTCATTGCCAATACAAAATTGCTTCTAATGACACCTCTTGGCCAGAGCGGTCTCTGGATCCCTCAATCCAACCAGCCCGATTTCGCAGGAAGCATTTCCAAACCGATCCGCAAAAGCGAACTCGAAAACCTTCTGATTAGAATTCTTTGTCCCTTGGCTCGCTAACAAAAGAGTTGACTGGTTCAACTTCCAACCTCAACTCTCAGAGTGAGAGCTTAAAAGAGTTCAACATTGTCCCCCATGCTTTCTGCACCGCCCACTGGCACTGCAACAACTGTTTTTTCCTTGGACACCGGATCAACTGACTTCCTTTCCCCATCACTCACATTGGTGGCTGCCTTTTTGGTGGACGGATTAACATCAAACCACTCCACTTCCGTGGTTTCAGCATCGCTCACACGCCGAGTCGCACTTTGAACAGACACAATCCTCGATTCTGGAGAGGCCGATTCCTCCTCGACCACGGTTTTTCTCTTGGCATGCCTGACATCTTCAACGTCTTTCTCAGCCCAGTCAACCGTTTGAATCGACAGCTCATCCAGCAATTGAAGCATCGACTGCATTGGACCATCAGCAATCCTGGGGAAAGCCGTTTTCTCGGCTGCTGTCCGAACAAGACGCGCAAAAGCATCCAGCTGCTCATTTACCAGTGTAAATTCTTTCAATACCCGGTCCCTGAATGCGTGAAGTTGCGTCTCCACAGTGCAATCTCCCTGCTTCAAAAAACAACCTCCGTCCGAAACGCGGTCACAAAGTGTCCGACACTCCGAAAGAACTTTTTCAAGCCCCGAGTTCACATCACTCAAAAGTGTTGCATTGCTCTGGCTTGCCGAATTAATGCCGTCAGAAATCACACAAGTCCTTTGCGAAAGCACTTCAAGGCCCGTGCACTCCGTCAATTGAGCAGCCTGGACTTGGGCATTCAATGCGATCAGTTTGATTCCAAAGGACAACTGCCAAATCGAAACCGTCAGTTCTCCCGCCAATCCGCTCAGGGATTGAACTTCCCGTTGCACTTCCAAAGCCAATTTCGACTCCTCAACAATCATCCCACGCAACTCCGACACCACGTTCAAAATGACATCCACCATTCCAGACCCCGCACTCGCGACGCTGGGCAAATCATGCAATGTCATGCAATCGTTTTTCAAGTCCTGGGTGCGCTTAAGAATGGTCTCCAGAGCCGCTCGCGTTGTCTCTGAGGCCATGTGAATTCCTGAATTGATCTTCTCCAAATGTTCCCGACTTCGAAGGGCGATCATATTGAGTTTTCCCAGAGTCCGCCCACCGCCATTCTCATGATTTCCAGACGCCTCATCCCCACAGGACGAAACAAGAGCAGAAACATCTTCAAAAATAACATCCAATTTTTCAAGTTGCTGGCGAGTGAAATCCTGGACTTGTATTCCTTGGACAACCCGGCCTACTTCTGTGCGCATGGCTGCAACAGTACTGGTCAATCTCATATCCCTATGTCGGCATTCCACAATTGATTTCTCAAGTCCCTTCATGGAGTCCTCGATTGCCAACTCCTTCGTCTTAAGCACAACACTCTGACTCGAGACATGCTGATCAATCCGGGCAATCAGACGATCCACCCCCTCAAGCATCTTTCTCATATCCTCAAACTCAGCCTTTACCTGCACTCCAGCCTTGTCCAAAACCTGTTGAATATTCTCGGTCAAAATCAAAAAAACGGCTCTTGTCTCAGCCGGCAGCCGAGCGGATTCGATTCGGAACAGAACCTGCATTAATTTCAACGGCTGTAATAATTCGTCGATCTCCCGTTCCCAATCGCAAACCTTTAATATTTGGCTTCGAAACCGGCGCAAATCCCCGGTAAGCGCCCCAGACCATTGCTTGTACTCATCCAAAAATTGTAGTGCAGGTTTCAGCCCTTCTGTGGCTTTTCGGAATTCATCCTCCCCATCAATCTGGCCGGTTGCCAACTTCAATAAATCCTCGCTTTTTGAAAGCAGGTTTTCGCTTTCGTTGGAAACCTGCATGAGGCTTTCTCCCAGCTTAAGAAATTCTTCCTCCAAACGTCCGGAAAGATGGGTTAAGTCTCCACGTTTTTCTTCCAGACTTTCAGCCAGCAGAAAGACCCCACTTAGAGTCTGCTTTCGACGCCACCGTGTTGCGACACCCCTTCGAACGCCCTCAAAAAGAGAGCCCCAGCCACCACTCCGTTCAATCACATGAGGTAGATGCAACATTACAGTGTTCCGACTGTTGTTAAACTATTGGTACGATAGCATTTACTCTACGCATGATTTCCTCTGTGTCAAATTACAATCTCTCGTCGAGCATCAAAAATAACTGTTACCGGGAAAGGAATACGGAGTAGTTCCGGTTGCATCAAAAGTGCTGTTACCCAAAAAACATTTGGAATCAACGGTTCTGTAATAAATTTGTCGCCAAATAAAGGACAGAAGCGATGGGTGAAGGTAACTTTGGCCCCTCAAATTAACCGCAGGACGCTGTTCTCCATTGTGAAACAATGGAACAGACGTAATAACAACAACCAGACTCACGGCAACAATGCGCACAGCAAAAGTGCTGGTGTAACATGTAAATATTTTCTGTTAGACATCTTCTCTTAATACAGTTTGAGGCTCTCAAGCACGCACAAAAAAAGGCGACCTGGAGTAAACCAGATCGCCTGTGTGACTAAGATACTAATTCCAGAGCGGAATGATTAGTTAGAGCGCACTCTGTAGAACATGGTCCCGGTAGGACTTGTGATGGTCAGTGGGCTGCTGCCACTCACATCTGTATAAGGACCAGTCACGGTTGTTGCAGATTGCAATACTCCAGTGTAGGTCAGAACCAGTTTTCCTCCAGTGTAAGTGTAACTCAGTTTTGGAGTGGTTACTGGTGTATAGGTGCGAGAACGATAAGTCTTCAGGGCTTTAGTGTTGGTCGTATCGTTCACCAGAATTTTGGTGCCATCGCCAGTAATTGAATAGAATTCAAAAGAACCGATGGTTGATGTATCGTTAGCTTTGTAATAGACGATGCGCAACGGATAAACACCGGCTTGTGTCACGTTCAAGGCAATTATGGAATCACCTGTTGAACGAGTTCCATCGTATGAGAGCAATCCCTCATCAGTGTCAGGAACGGAGAGAGTGACGTTTACGTCCCCAGCGCTCAAAGCATCTTTGAGTATTTGGGCATCTGGTTTGCTGATCATATAGGACGCAATATCCACCTGAGTACCACCTTGGATGATCGGGAGAATGCCATCTGCTTCATCCGAACCACGATTGTTCGCCATAACAACACCAATAGCTCCAGCGGCCAGAGCATTAGTAAACTTTACAGAGAAGTTTACTAATCCGCGATCAATCAGAGCAATATTGCCTTTGATTTGGTCAGGGTTGGTAAGCGTTGCTGAGCCGTCGTTAGGTTGGGCATAAACCAATTTGGCAGTAATCGGATTAGTTACATCCAATGTACTGCCTCCAACCAAGTTACGACCACCGGTTACAGCATAATAACCTCCAGCTATTGAGGATGGAGAATTCACGATCAAGGCGCCAACGCTAGCTGGTCCGTTTGTGGCAGCGCTGAGTTTGAATCCATCGCAACTGCTAACCCCAATGACATACACACCGTTGGTTGGGAATTCAATGTAAGAGAGAATTTCCACGCCGAAATTCCCAAGAGGGAAGCTACCTGAAGCACCTGGCAAACCAGGAGAAAACGTGTCGTTATCGAAATTACCGGCTGTGGTACTATCGTCAGTAATCCAATTGAGAGTATTGGGATAAACATACACGCCATTTGTTGAATTATCTGTAAAGGCAATATTGACACCAGCGTATCCGTTCAGAACTTGCTCAAAGAAAGTGGTTCCGCCAATGATTCCTTTAGTACCTATTTCATCAATCTGATAGACCTTAACATTGAAGCCACGTTCACTGCTATTTCCAGAACCAACCGGACTCACAAGGTCGGTTGGATAATTGGTAATAGCCAATGTTGTAAACGTCCAAGAATTGGTGATCTTGTTGGTGGATGATTGGGCGGCATAGACAATCGTTGCCGTATATTCAGTGCTACCATCAAAGTTACTCGATGGTGTCGCTGTAATGGTTGTTACCTTCCCAGATTTACTGGTGGATGTCGAAAACGTCTTGTTGCCAGCTTGAACAACGATGGACGCTGGATCCAGAACAGCCGAGTCGCCATCTGTAATCTTAACCACAATGGGAAGATATGGGAAAACGTCTGTTGCTGCATTAACAGGTTGCGTATAGGAGACATACAAGGGTTTGCTTGACGCAACGCGATAGGCTTTAAGAGCGCCATCTGTGGCTGTATCATTGATTAAGACTTTGTTTGTTTGATTAACAACAGAATACCATTCAATGTAATCGCCGCCACTACCATTTTCAGTGATCAAACGGAATGGATAAACTCCAGCTTGGGTAACAGCAATGTCAAATGTGACATCAGACACAGCATCGGAAGATCCAAGAATGACACCCAAACGGTCCTGAGGATTTGCTGCAGTGGTTAATTTGTAACCATCATCACTGGCAATCCCGAATGTATAGATACCAGCAGCAGGGAATTCGATATAAGTAATGATTTCCAAAGTTGAGTTATCTTCAAGGCTCAGAGTTGGGCCAGGAATACCCACTAAAGAAAACGGATTATCCACACTGAAATATTTGCTGCTGCCAGAGTCGTTCTTAAAGTCGATGACAGAATCGAAAGTAATGAAACCTTCAGAGTCAGCACTACTTAAATTAGCCAAATTGGCTCCATGCAATCCTTCCAATTGCTCTTCTGTCCAAGGGATTGAATTGGGTTGGCCACTGGCAACCTGATAAGGATGAATACGGAAGCCAGGCTTTGTCTTATCAACATTTGCTGTCGGAACAACATAGGAAGCTGGAATGGCTGTATAGGTTTCTGCAACCACATCACGAGTGACTTCGTTTGACTGACCTGTACTATCTTTGAAGGTTACATCCACAGAGTGGGTGCTCGCAGAGGGAACCAATGACGGTGTGTTATAGCGAATGGTGGTGACATCATCCGTTTTGTTCACTGTGGTTGGAACAATCGTCTGTCCATCCAATTTAATGACAAGAGAGCTTGCATCCAGTGTGATAGCGCTTGCATCTGCAATTTTCACTGTCAACCCAAACGCATCCAAAGTTGCCGCGGAGACTGTTGGGGTTGCCGCAGCCAAAGTGGTAATTTCGATGTTGTCAATTGCTTGAATTTGATAACTTCCACCAGTGCGACCACTCAGAATCAAGCGTCCACGACTCGGAAAGTATGAAGTGGCTTGATTTGTAAGAATCTGCTTTCCTTTCCACCAAATATTCAGCAAACCACTTGATGAAAGATCAACTTTAAGTGGCTGCCATGTAAGAAGACTTCCTGATCCATGATTAACGGTATCAATGGGGCCAGTCTGGAGGGATGTGGAATCTGTTCCAGCACCATTCAAAGTGCGCATGGGTTTCTGGAAAATCAGTTGGTTATCAACGCGAACGCTAATGCCAATGCAATCGTAGTGAACATCCCCATCAGTAAGACCGTGGGATGTTGCAGTGTCACCACTTTGCCAAGCATCAAAACCAATTCCCAATCCGGTTGTAGTGCCTTCTTCAGGAAGGTTACTTTCACCGTTGATACCAGAAAAACCATCTCCATTAGCGTTAACCAACACGGGATCACCTTCTCGGGCAAAGTTAATGCTAAAACCATCCGCTGGAGAATCTGTGCCATCTCCAATCATCAGATCGCAGGAAAAAGTAAAACCTTGAACAACAAGACCGTTATCA
>Ga0268360_1002242_pt1 | contig 15818 bp, 14 predicted proteins | sample BioMet11_FD_192465 | JGI IMG/M metagenome (GOLD analysis project Ga0268360, IMG submission 192465) | Sewage microbial communities from Oakland, California, United States - Biofuel 11 (Illumina Assembly) | ecosystem: Engineered > Wastewater > Sewage > Unclassified | place: USA: California... | reverse complement strand
GGTATCCTACGGCGCCAAAACCATGGCCCTGCCCACGCCGACCTGGCTGGTCGGCACCTACGACGCCGACGGCAAGCCCAATCTCATGACCGCGGCCTGGGGCGGCATCTGCTGTTCCAAACCGCCGTGCCTGTCCGTGTCCCTGCGCGCGGCCACCTATTCCCACGGCTCCATCATGGCCCGGCGCGCCTTCACCGTGAGTGTCCCCTCGGAGTCCCTGGCCGCCAAGGCGGATTTTTGCGGCCTGGTGTCCGGCCGCGACACGGACAAGTTCGGCGCCCTGGGCTGGACCGCGGTCAAAAGCGAACTGACCGACGCGCCCTACGTGGCCGAATGTCCCCTGGTCATCGAATGCAAGGTGGTGCACGTGGCCGAACTCGGCCTGCACACCATGTTCGTGGGCGAAATCCTCGACGTGAAGGTCGAGGAGGCGGCCATGAAGGACGGCAAGCCCGATCCCACGGTCATCAAACCCGTGATCTACGCCCCGGAAGACCGGCGCTATTTCGGGCTCGGCCCGAGCCTCGGCCAGGGCTTTTCCATCGGCAAGGAGTTCAAATAATGGACAAGGTGCGGCTGGGCCCGGAGATCGTGCCGCCCATGCCCGTGACCTTGCTCGGGGCGATGGTGGACGGGAAGGCCAATTTCATGGCCGCGGCCTGGGTGACCCGGGTGGGGCACAAGCCGCCGCTTGTCGGCGTGTCCGTCAACCACCGCCAGTTCACGGGCCAGGGCATTCGGGAGGCCGGGACGTTTTCGCTGTGCCTGCCCGGCCCCGAGCTCGTGGAAAAGACCGACTGCTGCGGCCTGGTTTCCGGGCGCAAGGCGGACAAGGCGGCCCTGTTTGACGTGTTCTACGGCGATCTGGGCAGCGCCCCCATGATCCGGGAGTGCCACCTCTGCCTGGAGATGCGTTTGGAACGCATCGTGGAATTGCCCCACCATGCGTTTTGCATCGGCGAGATCGTGGCCGGCTGGGCCGACGGCGACATCCTGACCGACGGTGCGCCCGATGTGGCCAAATACCGGCCCCTGCTGCTCACCATGCCCGACAACCGCTACTGGACGCTCGGTGCCTGCGCCGGGGAGGCCTGGAGCGTCGGAAAAACCCTCAAGAAGGATCTGCCGCTATGAAAGTTCTGGCCATCAATGGCAGCGCCCGCAAGGACGGCAATACCGCCGTCATGTTGCGGGCCGCCTTGGCGCCGATCGAGGCCGCGGGCATCGAAACCGAACTCGTGCAGCTCCATGGCAAGGTCATCCAAGGCTGCGTCGCCTGCATGCAGTGCTGGGAGAAAAAAAACGGGCATTGCGCCATCAAAAAGGACATGCTCAACGAGCTGCTCGACAAGATGGTGGCGGCCGACGGTATGCTCATCGGATCGCCGACCTACTTCGCCAACGTCTCCTCCAACATCAAGTCCATCATCGACCGGGCCGGCATGGTCGCCCTGGCCAACAATTACCTCCTGGCCCGCAAGGTCGGGGCGGCGGTGGTGGCGGTGCGTCGCGGCGGGGCCATCCACGTGTTCAATTCCATCAACCACTTCTACTTCATCAACCAGGTGGTGGTGCCGGGGTCGAGCTACTGGAATCTGGGCCATGGCCTGGAACCGGGCGAGGTGTCCGGTGACGCAGAAGGCATGCAGACCATGGACAATCTGGGGAAGAACATGGCCTGGGTGCTGCAAAAACTCAACGCCTGAGTCTCCTGGCGGCCGGCTCGGCGCTGCATTCCCGGCCGGCCGCCGTTGAGCGCTGTTGCGCGGGCGTACCTTGCTGAAATCGCGGCTCTGGCCTACAGCTTGAAAATGGCGACACGAACCGACGATACGGTCGGCGCCCGCTGCCGGCATTTCAAGCAGGGCCTCACCCTGCGCTATCTTGTCGCCCTGATCCTGATCGCCGCGTTGACCGTGCTGGCGAGCAGCCTGTTTCGCCACATCCTCGCCACCATCGACCGTCTGGCCGCCATCACGGCCATCTGCGGGAGCCAGCGCCTGCTCACCCAGCGCGTCCTGGCCCAGTGCCTGCTGCTTGCCGCCGCCGATGACGCGGAGGCCCTCCGTGACATCCGGGCCGAACTGGCGCGGGCGGCCAAGGCCCTCGAAACCAATCACAACCGGCTGTTGGCCGACTGGCGCGCGCCCGATGCCCTGGTCGTCGATGCCCCGGAACTGCGGCGCCTGTATTTCGAGCCGCCCACCGAACTCGACAAGCGCATGCGTTTTTTCATCCGCAGCATCCGGGCGTTTCTCGACACCGGCGGCGGCCGACCGGCGTTGTCCGATCCCAAGTTCCTCGATGTGCTGGCTTTTGGCGAACGCGAGTTGCTGCGTGACTTAAGCGCCGTGGTCCAGGAATACCAGCGCGAGGCCTACGGCCGCCTGGCCAGCTTGCGGCGGTTGGAAACCGCGACCACGATCGCTTCCTTGCTGCTGCTCGTGGCGGTGGGCCTGTTTTTGTTTCGGCCCATGGTCCGGCGCATCTGCGAGGACCGCAACCACCTGGAGCAGGCCAATGAGGCCTTGGAACGGCTGGCCGTGACCGACCAGTTGACCGGAGCCTTCAACCGGCTGCGCCTGAACGCGGTCATGACCCAGGAAATCGAGCGAGGCCTTCGTTACGGCCAAGCCTTGTCCGTGATCATGTACGACATCGACCACTTCAAGCAGGTCAACGACACCAAGGGACACGGCGCTGGCGACGACTTGCTGCGGGGGCTCACCCGGCTGGTCCTGGCCAACATCCGCGCCACGGACGCGCTGTTTCGCTACGGCGGCGAGGAGTTCATCGTCACCTTGCCCCACACGAACCTGGCGCAGGCCGGACGGGCGGCGGAGAAGTTGCGCGCCCTGGTGGCCGGCCAGGCTTTTCCCCACGGGCTGTCCGTCACCATCAGCCTGGGCGTGGCGGAGTTCCGCTCCGGCGAGAGTGCGGACGCGCTCATGGCCCGGGTGGACGCGGCCCTGTACCGGGCCAAGGCCGCCGGTCGCGACCGGGTGGAGCCGGAAGAGCCTGCCGGAAAGACGTCTGCACAGCCTTCGCTTAACGGTGCTTGAGGAATTCCCCGGGCGTGACGCCGAAGGCCTCGCGAAAGGCGGCGATGAAGGCCGAGGGCGAGTCGTAGCCGCATTCCAAGGCCGCGGCCGTGACGCCATGCCCGTCTTCCAGGCTGGTCAGGGCGGCGAGCAGCCGGGCCAAGCGCCGCCATTTCCCGAAGGTCAGGCCGGTTGCGGCCACGAACTGCCGGTTGAGGGTCCGGGCCGTCAGCCCATACGCCGTGCCCCAGGCGTCCATGTCCCGCCGGTCGTCCGGGTGGGCGGTGAGGGCCCGGCAGATGGCCCCAAGCCTGGCATCGGCCGGCCAGGGCAGGGAAAACCCGGCCTCGGGCAGCCTGGCCAGCTGGTCCAGGAGTACGGCCACCAGGCGACCGTCGGCGCCGTCGGCGTCGTATTCGGGCGGCAGGGCCGACACGGCTTGCAGCAGCTCCCGGGCCAGCGGCGTGACCGACAGCACCCGGCAGTGCGCCGGGGCAAAGGCGGTCGCCGCCGGGTCGATATAGAGGCTGCGCATCTCCGTGCGGCTCGAACTCGTCACTTCGTGCGGCAGCCCCGGCGGGACCCAGACCGCCCGTTGGGGCGGGGCCAGGTGGCTGGCCTGGGGCGTGGTCACCACGAGCACGCCTGAGCTGGCCCAGGAGAGCTGGGCCCAGGGATGGACATGGCCCCGGGCCAGGGAATCGGCCGGCAGGGTTTCGCTGCGCGGGTAGATCGTCCGGGGCAGCCGGTCCAGGCTCGGGAGAAGACGTTCGATGGGCATGTCCGTTTCAAGCTATCATTTGTCAATTTAACGCGAGACGACCATACCGTCCAGGCCTAGTGTGCCCTCGACGCCGGTTGCGGCCGGCGCCAAGTGGCACGACAAGGAGACGGCTATGGTGCGCAAATTCAAAGGTATCCTGGTTCGGGAATGGTTTTTGGCCGGCATGGTGCTGGCCGTGCTTCTGGCCACGCTGTTCCCTGATTTCGGGGCGGTCGGCGGGGCCATGCACGCCGATGTGGCTTCCAATGCCGGTATTTTCATGGTGTTTTTCTTTCACGGCCTGGCCCTGTCCACGACCAGCCTGCGCCAGGGCATGGCCCGCTGGAAACTGCACCTTTTAGTCCAGGTGCTGACCTTCGTCATTTTCCCGCTGTTGTGGATTCCGTTCAAGCTGGCTTTCGGCGGCATCCTTCCCGACGGGCTCATGCTCGGGTTTCTCTACCTGTGCGCCCTGCCTTCGACCATTTCCTCGTCCGTGGCCATGACGGCCGTGGCCCGGGGCAACGTGCCGGCAGCCATCTTCAACGCCACGCTGTCGAGCCTGATCGGCATTCTGCTCACCCCGGCCATCCTGAGCCTGGCCGCCGGACTGGGCAGCGGCGCGGGCGGTTTGTCCCTGGGACACGCCGTGACCAATATCGCCCTCATGCTGCTGTTGCCCTTCGTTGTGGGCCAGCTGCTGCGGCCCTGGTTGGGCGCGTTTGCGACCAGGCATAAAAAGCGCATCAACACGTTTGATAAGCTGGTCATTCTCATGCTCGTGTACGGCTCGTTTTGCGACTCGGTCAAATCGGGACTGTGGACGAACAACGGCATCGAAGTCATCGGCCTGACGCTGATCGGGGCGGCCCTGTTCCTGACCGCCGCCATCATCATTTCGACCAAGATTTCGAACTGGCTCGGGTTCGACATCGAAGACCGGATCACGGCCATTTTCTGCGGCTCGAAAAAGACGTTGGCGTCGGGCGTGCCCATGGCCAGCCTGTTGTTCGGCGCCAATCCGGCCCTGGGGCTTATCGTGCTGCCGATCATGTTCTACCACCCGCTGCAGCTTTTTGTCTGCTCGGTCCTGGCCGGCCGCTACGCGGGCCGGTTCGACCGGCCCCGCAAGGTCGCGGAACCTCTCGGCGGTGCGGCGCAACTGGCCACGGTGCCGGTGGTGGGCGGACAGGGGCGCTGATTTGACAGTCCGAAGTGGCCGGGGAGGCTTCCCCCCCGGCCTGGGCTGGGGTGCGGGGTGAGACCGGCGGTCGATCGGGCGTGAGGCGGCTTACCCGCAGATGGTGTTGCGGAAGATCCAGTCCGCGATCAAAAAGACGCCTTCCTTGCCCACCGGCTGCCAGCGGATATATTTTTCGTTTTTGATCTCGCCGACTTCAGTGAATTGGACGCCCAGGTATTTGGCATGCGTGGGCGCGAAGTGGCGGATGCGCTTGACCTCCAGGCGCAGAGGCAGGCGCAGGTCTGGCATGTTTTGGTGTCCGGCCAGGTGGAGCAGGGCGAGCAAGGTCATGCCGTGCTTGTCCTCGTCGAAGAAGTCGAAGGCCGGGGCGTCCTGGTGGATGGCGAGCATGAGTCCGCCGGCCGAGAGGTCCTGGACCGTGTACAACGTGTTGGCATCCGGCAACAGGCACAAGGGCTCGGGCCAGCTCTCCAGATTGCCAAAGCCCGGCCAGTCGGCGTCGTTGGGTGGGGCGATCAGCGAAAAACTTTTGAGCTTGGCGGTGTCGAGGTGCAAACGCTTGTGGGTGCGGCGGGTCAGCTCCACCGAGGCCGGAAAAGCGATTTCCACCAAGGCGTTGCCATCGGCCGCCGGCCGGACGGTCCGAATGCTGGTGCGAAAATCACAATACGTACTTTTGCGTTTGCGGTCGACGATGGAAAAATAGCCGTGAATCTCCTGCCCGGAGGTGGCGCTGTTGAGCTTGTTGTCCTTGGGCGACTGCAGAACCATGCCTTGGTCGCTGATGGACAGGATGGAGCAGGGATTGATTTGCGGGTCGAGCTGGTCTTCGAAGAGGTGAAAATAGAGGATGCATTGCTGCTTCATGGCCAGGGTGAGGAAACTTCGCTCCTCGACGCGCAGTCCTTTTTGGCAGGTGGCTTTTTGTTGCTGGATGCGTTTGACCTCTGTCAGGGTCTTGTCCAGCCAGAACATGGCTCCGACCCGTTCGGCCAGGGCTTGGGGCGGCGGGGTGCCCAGTCGGAACCGGGCTTCGGGCGAGGGGCAGGCCTCGGGCGCGTCAAAACCGTTCAACGCCTGGCATAAGAGTTCCGTGACACCGGGCTCGCGGTTGGCCAGGCACTGGCAACGGGCATCCTGGGACAGGAAATCGGCCAGGCAGAAAAGTTTGGGAATATCACCCAGGACCAAAAGCCCCCAATGGTCGAGGCCACGGGCACGGTAGACGTTGGCGAAGAGCTTTTTGAAAACATCCAGAATGAATGAGGTCTTGTATTTGGCTTCCAGGAGGCGGGCGGTATATTCGTAGATGGGCTTGGTGGTGAAATCGAGGAGGTTGATGGAGCCGAGCGAACTGATATACCAGCGGTACAGGTCGCTGTCATGTCGTAAATTCGTGCCGACTATGGAGCTGTTGAGTTTGATGACGTACTGACAGCTATTGAGTTCCTGGCAAAAGTTATTTTCCGAGAGCTCGCCTGTTCTTTTGACGATCCAATGCCGTTTTATCTCATCGTTTGACCATTCCCAGCAGTAATAGGTAAGCTCACCGCAGATATAGTCCAGAAATCGTCTCCGGGTGAGTCGGTCGCGCAAGAGCCGCATGACCGTATTTTCAAATCGGGACATGGTATTGTCGCATGCGACAAGGGTTTTGTTGACAAGCCATGCCGGCAAGGCATTTTTTTTATCAAAAACGTGACACTGTATGTGCGTGTCACACTGGTCCTCAGAGTCTCCTCGCAGGAGCTTATTGGCAATGTGCTGCAGGAGGCGCCTGGCGGCGAGAATGCATGTATCACACTCCGCCGGATTCGTGCTGCACGGGGACAAACGACCGAAATGCAGGTCGAGATTCGTCCGGACCGGCAAATCCACCACGTCATTCATGGCACACAATCCTGGCCTGAAAGCGTTACGGTATGATGACAGAGTGGTTGGATAGCATACTACGTTTTTTTTGCAACGGATTGAATTCCTCAATAGAATCAGGTGGCTGGCAGCATCTGGTCACGGGTCTGCCGCCTGGGCCGTCCGGGCGGGCACCCAGCCCAGACGATCCGGCGCGGCCGTGACGCGGCGAAAACCGTCGCGCAGGAGCCCAAGGGTGACCACCTCCCCGGCCGGCAGGCGAAAAAGCGCTTCGGCTCCGGCTTCCGGGGCGCACAGCACCGCTGTCTCCTGCGCGACCACGCCGACCGGCCACAGCCTGGGGCCAAACACGGCGAGTCCGGCTTCCAGCCACAGCCAGCCCGTCAGGAGTCCGGCCAGGGCCAGGGAACGTTTCGGCCTGGCCCGGCCGAGACAGCGGGCCAGGGTCAGGGCGAGCCAGAACAGGCTGTTTGCGGCCAGGGCCAGCCAGACAAGCGCGCGCGGCCCCAGCCGACTGCCAAGGGGCAGGCTGGGGCCGGGCAACCGGACACCAAGGGCGGCCAGGGCCTTGTCGGCCTCCGTGTTGCTCGGATCGAGACGATGGGCGCGCACCAGCCAGAGTGCGACCCGGCTTTTGTCGCCGGCCTGATCCCAGGTCCGGGCCGCCGCCAGGCAGAGCTCTGCGGTGCGGGCTCCGTCCCGGTAGGCCGCGTTCAGGCTGGCCCCTGCTTCGGCAAACCGACCGGCCGCATAGGCGGTCCGCGCCGCCTCCAGCCGGGCGGTGATGGCTTCGTCTGCCAACGCTTGTCCCAGGCCGCAGCCGAGCCAGGCCAGCAGCACCGCCAGGAACAGGCTACCCGTGCGGCCCCTCATGGCGTGTTCCTTGGCAACACGCGCCGGGCGGCTCGAACCGCCGCTTCCAGGGCCGTTTGGTCGGTCGGTGACCCGGCGTAGAGCAGCCGGTCCAGCCGGTCCAGGGCGCGGGCCAGTTCGGACGTCTGCTCCGGCGGCCGGTCGGCCAGGGCCGCGCGCAAGGCCTCGGCCAGGGCCGTGGGGCCAAGAACGGCCGTGGCGCTTGTGCGTTGGCGCCGACTGCGACGCCGACGACACACCCCGTAAAGCGCCGGTCCGGCCAGGGCCAGGGCCAGGGTGAGGCCCCAGGGGGGCGGCGTGGCGTCCCGGGCGGCCGAGGCGGGCAGATCGAAGGGTGCCACCGCAACGGCGGTGGTTGGAGCCCCTGCCTGGGGCGCCTGGGGCTGCGGAGTGGTCAATGGGGGACGGGGGCGGACCGTGATCGTGAGCGGCGCGCTTTAACAGCGCACGGTCTGGCCGGCCTCGGCCCGGCAGACGACCGCCCCCGGATCGAGCACGGCCCGGCCCGGATGCGTCGGCGTCAGCAGATATTCGAGTTCGGTGACGGCATAGCGACGTCCAGCCACGGTGATGGTGGTGTCGCGCTGGCCGGGCAAGGCCTCCACGGTAAAGCCCGGGAAGTCCGGCGGTGCCACGGCGGCCCGCGTCACGGCCCGAGTTCGCAGCAAGCGCAGCGTGTAGCGGAACGCTTCGCCCACCACCGGCTCGGTGGTCGAGACCACGGCTTGCAGGGCGATATCTTGTCCGTCCGGATGCATCCCGGGGGAATCGGGTTCGGCCGTGCCTTCGGCCCGACTCAGGCCAACCAGGCCGCCAAGCAGCCCTATCGTCAGGCACAGGGCGAGGCAGAGCGGCGCGGGCGGTCTCACCAGTCCTTCTCCACTTTGGGCCGGGCATAGCCCGGGTCGACCAGGGGCAGGCCGGGCAGGTCCGGCACCTGCGAAAAGAGCTGTTCTTGTTCCGACGCGCCCGGCGTGGTGCGCGTCAGGCCCCCTGCCATGCCCTCCCGAGCGGCCAGGGGAACCGTGCCTGCTTTCTGTTCTTGGCGATCCCCGGGCCCGGTCGAACTGGGTCCGGCGGGGACCTGGGCCTCTTGGGTCGGATGGCCCGGATCATCCTGGCCCTGGCTCGCCTGGCCGGAGGACTGGGCCGTGGATTGTCCGGTTTCCCGGGTGGGCGTTGCCGCGCCGGGCGTCGCGGCGGTGTCCGGCGTTTGGGCGGATGGTTCCAGGGCTTGCCCGCCGGTTTGCAGCCGGGAACGGGCCAGGGTCAGGTTGGCCTTGGCCGCGTCGTCCCCAGGGGTTGCGGCCAGAACGGCTTGGTAAAGACGTACGGCCTGGGCGAAATCCCCTTGGCGGAAGACGGCGTTGCCCTGGTTGTACAGGGCCTTGGTCCGCAGGGGCCCGGAAGCGGCCTGGGCGGCGCGCGCAAAATAGCGGGCGGCCGTGGCCGTGTCGCCAAGCCGGTAGGCGGCCGTGCCCAGGTCATAGAGGATGGCGGGCGCATCCGGGGCCCTTGCCCGGGCGGCCAGGAAAAGCTCCCGGGCCTGGGCGTAGCGACCCGTGGCAAAGGCGGCCAGCCCTTGCTCCACAAGCTCCCTTGCCGTCATCGCGGCCAGGGCCGGTGCGTCCCAGACGGGGAGCAGGAGCATGGCCAGGCAGGCGAGGCGGCCGACCGGCGTCAAGAACAGGTGCAATGCCAGCAAAACCAGGGCCAGGGTCAGGAAGAATTCCGTGCGGTCCGCCGGACGCTGCGAGCTGTTTTGGTCCGGGGCGGTCGGGAGTCGCGCGCGAAGGGCCGCGGCAATGGCCGCGTCCGGGGCGGGCGTCTCCGGGGCCAAGCGGAAGTTTTGCCCGCCGTGGCGCTGGGCCAGATCGGCCAGGGCGGCCACATCCACTCCGACTTCTACCGGCTGCCCGGCGGCGTCACGCAACAGACCGCCGTCCGCGGCCGGCACCGTGGTTGGCAAGGCCCCGCCCACGGCCACCGTGCATACGGACGGACCGTGGCCGGTCTGGGCCGCGTCCGGGCTTTCGAGCGTCGTTTCGCCGTCCGAAAGAAGCAGGATTACCCCGGGTTCGCCCCCGAGTAGGGCCAGTCGGCCGGCTTCCAGGGCGCCGGCCAGATCCGTGCCGCCCAGAGGCATCCGCTGCGGGGAGGCATCGTCCAGAAAAGCCAGCAGTCCGGCCCGGTCGGCCGTGACCGGACAGGCGAGTCGGGCCTTGCCGGCAAAGGTCACGAGCCCAACCCGCAATTGGGGCAACCGGGCAAGGACCGCGCGCACCAGGACCTTGGCGGCGGTGAGCCGGTCCGGGGGAATGTCCCGGGCGAGCATGCTTTTGGAGCAGTCCAGAGCGATCACGAGCCGTCCGGGTCCGGTGGTGGGCATGGCCGGGGCCTGTCCCCACTGCGGCCCGGCGGCGGACAGGGCGGCCAGGAACAGTCCACCCAGGAAAAGGACCATGCGCACCGGGGCGTACGCGGGCCTAAGCCCGACAGTCGGGAGATGCAGACTTCGCCGGCGACGGCCGGCCAGGAGGCAACCCAGGGCGGCCGCCGCCACGAGTGTGAGCAGCCAGAGGTATTCGGGCCGGGAAAACGTCATGGCAGCCTCGCGAACCGGGTGGCGGCGAGCCAAGCATAGCCGGTCAGCAGCAGTGTGGCCAGGGTCGCGAGGACCGGCGTTGGCGAGGGCTGGTCGGCGCTTTGTCTGGCGACCATGTCGCTGGGTTCGAGGGCGTCGATACGGGCCAGAGCCGTTTCGAGTCCGGCCGTATCGGCGGCCCGCCAGAAAAGCCCGCCCGTGGCCTGGGCCAGGGATTCCAAGCCGGCGGCGTCGATATCGGCCTTTTCGTAGACCACTTCCGGGCCGAGCAGGGGATGTTCGACCAGAAACGGAGCCGGGGCGTCGCCACCCACGCCCACGGCCTGGATGGTCACGCCCTGGGCGGCGGCCAGCTGGGCTGCCGCGGTCGGATCGACTTCCCCGGCATTGGAACGTCCGTCGGTAAAGACCACCGCCACCTTGGCCCGGCCCGGAGCGTCCGCGAGATGTTTCACGGCCAGGACCAGCGCGTCGCCCAGGGCCGTGCGCTTGCCGGCCGCGCCCACGGTCAGGCTGTCCAGGGCGTGCTCCAGGGCGCCATGGTCGGCTGTGGGCGGCATGACCGTGTGGGCTCGGCTGCCGAAGGCAATGAGCCCCAGCCTGTCCCCGGGCCGGGCGGCGGCGAAACGCTTGGCCTCCGCGACCACTGCGGCCAGCCTGGTCAGGGACCGGTCGGCCTGGCGGAAATCCAGGGCGGCCATGGATTCGGACAGGTCCACCACCAGCATGATGTCCACGCCCCGGCCGTGCCAGGTGACGGTCCCGGGTCCGAAGCGTGGTCCGGTCAGGGCCAAAACAAGTAGGATGAAGCCGGCTGCGCGGCAGGCTCCGGGCAGCCAGGCAAGCCCCGGTCCCGAAGCGGCGGCCAAGGCGGCGGCACCGTCGGGAATGCCCAAGGCCGGTCCGGGCCGACGCCGGGCGAGCCAGTAACAGACCGCCAGCACCGGCAAGACGGCCAAGGCCCAGGGATGCGTCAAAAAGGCCATGGCCGGTTACGCCCGAGGAGTCGGCGCAGGAGGGTGAGGTCGCGTTGATGGGGGGAAGACACCTTCGGCGGCCAGGAGGGGGGCGCATAGCGGGCTTGGTCGCAACGGCGCAGGGTGACGGCAAGGGTTTCGCAAAGAGCTTGGGGCAGGTCGGTGGCGGACAGCCGGGGCAGGAGTTCCTCGGTGGTCTGGCTGGCGGTGACGAGACCCGTGCGCAGGGTGAGGGCCTGGCGCAGCAGATCGGCCAGATGGTAGGCGAACGTCCGGTCGTCGAGGCCGGGTGACGTGGCCTTCAGGCGGGCCATGGCCCGGAGCAAGTGCCGGCGGGCTCGACGCCGGGAGGCCGTGCGCCGAGCCTGCCACAGGGCCAGGCCAAGGAGCAGCGCAAGCAGTCCGGCCGCACCGATCCACCACCAGCCTGGCCAGGCCTCCAAGGCCACGGGCGGTTTGATATCGTAAATATCCTCCAGCATGCCGGGTCAACCCCCGTTCGGGTGGTCCAGGAGGGGCGTCGCCCCTTCTGGCCGCCGGAGGCATCTCCCCATCCCTCCCCCGCCTCTTCCCGCTCGCCCCCTCTGTTCCCGTCCGCGAAAAAACGCGGCCATGGCCGGGGCCATGGGACCCTCGGAGGGAAGTTCCAGGACAGCGGTGCCGCTGGCGCGCAGGGCGGCCATGGCCTGGGCCCGACGTTCCTGCCGCGCGGCGGCGAAGCGGCGGCGCGTGGCCGGGTTGCCGCAGTCGAGCAGGGTTTGCCGACCGGTTTCGAGGTCGGCCACGGTACACAGGCCGGAGTCGGGAAGCAGGGTGAGGTCCGGGGCGGCGACAAAGGCGGCGATGCAGTCGTGGCGTCCGGCCAGCCGGCCAAGGCCGCTGGCGAAGCCCTTGCCGAGGAAATCGGAAAACAGGAACACGATGGCGTGGTGTCGGGCGGTGGCGGCCAGCAAGGCCAGGGCCGGTCCGGGATCGGTGGCCGTGCCCGCGGGACGGGTCTCGGCCAGGGCGGCGGCTACGGCAAAGGCTTGTCCCGGCCCCTTGCCCGGGGGCACAAAACGTTCCACCCGATCGGAAAAAAGCAGCACGCCCACCCGGTCGCGGTTGGCGGCGCAACTGACGGCCACGACCACGGCCGCTTCGGCCGCGGTTTCGACCAGGGGCGGGACGCCGAAGTGCATGGACCGGGACACGTCCACGGCCAGCAGCACGGTGCGTTCCCGTTCCTCGCGGAAGCGTTTGACGTAGGGCCGGCCCAGCCGGGCCGTGACCTTCCAGTCGATGGCCGAGGCATCGTCGCCCGGGGCGTACTCGCGGATTTCCTCGAATTCCAGGCCCACGCCGCGAAAGGCCGACCGGTATTCGCCGGTCAGGGCGGCATCGGCCGGCGCGCGGCCGGTCAGGCGCACCCGGCGCGCCCTGGCGAGCAGTTGCGATGCGAGCATGCGGTCCTGACTCCGGCGTCAGGCTACCAGGGGCCGCGGGCCGGGGCAACCTCTTCCCGGCCCAGGGCGATCAGCCGGGAGGTGATGTCCCGGGCGTCGGCGGCGCAGGCCAGCATGCCGTGTATGAAGCTGAAAAAATGCATGACTTCGCTTAAATCGTAGGCGGCCGGGGCGCGTTCCTTGCGCATGGCGGCGAGCTTGACCCGGGCCTGGGCCACGGCCGCGTCCAGGGTGGCCAGATCCGGCAGGGGGCTCGCGTCGCGCAGATGGGCGGCCAGGGAGGTGAGCACCGCGGCGGTGGCGGTTTCGAGGGCGAGGAGTTCCTCCGGCAGATGGCGGTGCAGACCGCCGCCCCGGGCTTCGGAGGCCACGTGATCGAGCCCCAGCACGTGTTCGAACAGGCGCGCTCCCTGGACGAGCAGCATGTCCCGCATGGCCGCGTCCTCGCGGCGGCCTTCGATGTCGGCTTCCAGGCGCAGTTGCCGGCAACGGTTCAAGGTGCGCACGAGGCGGTCCTTGAGGGCGAACACGTGGCGTTCGGGGTAATCTTCCCGCAACCGGCCTTCCACCACCACGGCGAACAGCGAGGCCACGTCCTCGAAGACCTTGGACAGGCCCCGGCCCAGGGCCGCGCTGGCCCGGGAAGGAAACACCAGGGCCGAGGTCGCCAGGGCCGTGATGATGCCGATGGAGATTTCCGTGAACCGGGACAGCCCGAGGGTGATGGGGGATTCGGCCGGATGGCCGGCCAGGATGACGATGACGACGGTAATGCCGGCGACGCGGGAACTGTCGCGCAGGCGCGGCAGCAAGCCGCACACGGACAGGGTGACCAAAACGGCCAGGCCAAGGGCGAACAGGGACTGGCCTCCGATGAGCCCGGCCACGATGCCCGAAATCGCGCCCACGGCCGTGCCGGCGAGCCGCGTCCAGGCGGCTCGGATCGAGCCGCCAAGATTGGCCTGCATGACGATGACCGTGGTGATCACGGCCCAATAGCCCTGGGTCAGCCCGAGCAGGGTGACCACGATCTGGGTCAGGACAGCGGCCACGGCCGTACGGCCGGCCTGTTTGAGGCTGCCGACCCGCAGCGCCCGGATCAGGGCCTGTCGCATGGATGCACCGGACATGATGGTCTCCTTGGTCACGCGAAGGGCGCTGTCTACGCTCGGGGCGCACTCTTGAAAAGCCCCCTCCGGGAGGCTTACGGAGGGGACGATTGTGCTGTTGCTTTTCCCATGCTAAAAACAGGTCTCCTCGGAGGGAAATTGCCGGGGAAATGTTGCGCATCCCGCACGGAGTTGTTTGCCGTGGATGGAGTGTTTCCTTTGTGCCCCGATTCGGGTTGTGGCCGGGCAAAGGTCGGGTCCGGGTTGCCGGGCAGGCCTCAGGTGGAGTCGGGCTGGTGACGGGCGGACGTTTGTTGGTCTGGCCCCAGGCGACGACTACGGCGGCGACCATGGCGGCCCGCCTGGCGCTCGGCGGCTGGCGCGTCGTGGTCGTGACGCCGGAGGCGGCGCGTACTGCCGCGTGCGACCACGGGCCCGAAGTGGCCGTGTTGCCCCTTTCTCGCCGGGATACCCCCGAGACCTTGACCCAGGTGCTGCAGGCCTGGGATGGACATGCCGGGCACCTCGTGTGTCTGGCCGGCGCCGACTGGCCCCAAGCTGTCGTGCCCGAGGCCATGGTTGCGCTTCGGGGCCTGGACGGCGATGGCGTGGCCGCCTTCCTGACGATCCTGGGCGAACGCGACCGGGCCGTAGCCCGTCTGGGCAGCCTGACCCGCGAGATGGAGAGGCGGGTGGCCGAACGCACGGAATTGCTCGCGCGCCAAGCCGAGGCCCTGGCCGGCGCCAATGCCCGCCTGCTCGAACTCGACGCCCTCAAATCCGGTTTCATGGCCACGGTCACCCATGACCTGCGCACGCCGCTGACCTCGGTGTTGGGCTTTGCCAAGCTGACCCGCCGCGAATTCCTCAAGGAGTTCATGCCGTTTGCCGATGTGAGCGACCGGTTGACCAAAAAAGGCAACCGCATCGCCGACAACCTGCGCATCATCGAAAACGAGGGTGCCCGGCTCACACGGCTGGTCAACGATTTTCTGGATCTCTCCAAGATCGAGTCCGGCCGGCTGGACTGGCACGATCGACTGGTCGATCCGGGCGAGGTCGTCCGCATGGCCGTGGACGCTGTCAGCGGCGAATACGAGCAAAGCGAGCGGCTCATGCTGGTGGTGGACGTGTCCGCGACATTGCCCCGGCTGTGGGTGGACCCGGACCGGATCATGCAAGTGCTCGTCAACCTGCTCACCAACGCGGCCCGCTACGCCGGCGAAGGCGAGGTGGCGCTGGTCGTGCGGGCCCTTGGCCGCGAACGTGTGGAATTCCGGGTCGCCGACACCGGACCGGGTATCCCCGAGGCTGAACGGGAACGTATCTTCGATAAATTCCATCAGGTCCGCCGTGGCGATACCGCCAGCTCCGAAAAGCAGGGCACGGGCCTGGGCCTGGCCATCTGCAAACAAATCGTGGAGCGTTACCGGGGCGCCATCCGGGCCGAATCCCGGGAACCGCGCGGTACGGCCTTTGTGGTGGAATTGCCCGTGCCACACCCTGAGGGCTCTTCGCAGCCAGGGCCGGAAAGCACCCGCCAGCCGCCCCAAGCCTGTTTTTCCTGAGTCCGGGGCTGCCGTACAGTGACAGCCCCGGATGCTTCCTCGGTCCCGGTCAGCGGACGCGGCCAAGCTTAGATGTCGTTGAGGTCGATGGTCCGGGCTGCGGGCTTGCCCTTGGGCGCTTCCTTGGCGCCGGGCGCCGGGGCCGTGCCCGGAGCGGGGCCGGCCGGTGCGCCCGAGAGTCCCGGCGCGGCATGCCCGGCGGCCGGTCCGGCACTGGACTGGCCGCCCCGGGAGGCGCCGCACAGCAATTTGGCCACATCCAGGCGCGCCTTGGCTCCGGCCTGGGTCGGATCGCGGCGCACCGCTTCCTGGAAGGCGGCCAGGGCCGGCGAGCACTGGCCGGTCAGGAGATAGACCTGGC
>Ga0268360_1002239_pt1 | contig 15867 bp, 13 predicted proteins | sample BioMet11_FD_192465 | JGI IMG/M metagenome (GOLD analysis project Ga0268360, IMG submission 192465) | Sewage microbial communities from Oakland, California, United States - Biofuel 11 (Illumina Assembly) | ecosystem: Engineered > Wastewater > Sewage > Unclassified | place: USA: California... | reverse complement strand
CACGGTGGGCAACGAGTTCGGCACCATCGACGAGGATGCCCTGCGGAGGGACTTCACCCTCAACGCCCTCTACTACGACCCCTTCGACTCCACCCTCGTGGACTACGTCGGCGGCTTCAAGGACATCGGGGCCAAGCGGATCGAGCCGGTCATCCCCCTCAAGACCATCTTCAAGGAGGACCCGGTCCGCATGATCCGCTGCGTGAAGTACGCCTCCACGGCGGGATTCCGGATCCCCTTCAAGCTCCGCTTGGCCCTGAAGCGCGACTCGGCCCTCCTCGCCGGCGCGAGCCCGTCGAGGCTCACCGAGGAATTCCTCAAGATCCTCGGCTCGGGCTCTTCGGCGCCGATCATCGCGGCCCTCGCGCGCTTCGACCTGCTCCGCCACATGCTCCCCGAGGCCGACCGCCTCCTCGAGTCGAACGGGGGCTACGCCGCCGCCCTCCCCGGGGCCCTCGCGGAGCTCGACGAGCGCGCGCGGGAACCCGGCAAGGAGCGGAGCCTCGCGATCCTCCTCTCGCACTACCTCAAGCCCTTCCTCGAATGCCGCCCGGACCGATTCGCCGACACCCCCGACGCGTACCGCGAGGCGGTGCACGAGGCCAGGCTCTTCCTCTCCCCCCTCAACCCGCCCAGGGTCGAGCTCGAGGCCGCGGTTCTCATCCTCTTCAAGAAACGGGGCGTCTCCCCGACCCAGCGGCCCTCGCGCCGCTCCTCCGCGGGGCGCGGTTCCTCCTCTCCTCGGGGAGGGGGCGGCCGGCGGGGCGACACCGGAGAACCTCAGGCCCGGGGCGTCGCCCCGTCGGGCGACGGGGCCGTCCGGGGCCCGGATTCCGGCGAGGGAGAGGCTGCTTCGCGCCCCGAGAGCCCCTCGGCCAAGCGCCGCAGGCGGAGGAAGAGGCACGGTCCCCAGGGAGGACCCCGGCCCGAGCCCCCGCAGCCGTGAGGGCGCGCGAGCCTTGACAAGTCTTCGCCATCTTTTCCAGAATGGGGCCGTGACGGTCGACAAGCTCGAGTCGCTTTCGTTGGAAGAACTCTATTCCCTGGCCGATCGGACGGGCCTGGACCTGCCTCCCGGCCTGGAGCGGCCCTTCGTGGTCGAGGAGATCCTCGAGGCCCTCGAGGATGATTCGGAGGACCGCCGCAGCAGCCAGTGCGAGGCCCTCCACATCGACGAGAAGAAGTACTCCGAGCTCCGGATAGACGAGCTCGACGTCGACCCGGGGACCGACGAAACTGTCGCCCGGCGCTACAACGAGACGATGATCCACGCGATCGTGCGGGACCCCTCGTGGGCCTTCGCTTTCTGGGACGTCTCGGACGCGGACCTCGATTCCCTCCGGGGGGACGACGGCTCCCCGGGGCTCTTCCTGCGCGTGTTGGAAGTCCCACCCCAGGGGGACAAGGCGGGGAGCGAGGGGCACCGGGAGTTCTTCGACATCCCCGTGTCCGACAGCGATCTCCAGTGGTACATCAACTTGCCCCGGCCGGGAGTGCGATTCCGCATCGACCTGTGCGCGCGGAGGTCGGCCGCGGGCAAGCATCGGGTCCTCGCGCGCTCGAACGAAGTGGAATCGCCCAGGCAGACGGTCCCCTCGTCCGAGGGCCTGGACGCCGCCACCCGGGAACTCCTCGCCCTGTCGGGGGCCGAGGATCTATGGAACAACGAGCCGGCGGAGGCGGATCCCCAGCGCCTCTTCCGCTCCGGGACTGCGGATTCGCCGGATCGCGCGGACTGAAGGCCTGACTATGGATAGCGGATATCTCGCTCTCGTCCTGAACGCCCATATGCCCTTCGTGCGGAAGCCGGAGTACCCGCGCTTCCTCGAGGAGCGCTGGTTCTTCGAGACTCTCTCTGAGACGTACCTGCCCCTGCTGCGCACCTTCCGCTCCCTCGAGGCCGACGGAGTGCCCTTCCACTTGACCATGAGCGTGTCCCCGACCCTCGCAGCCATGCTCGGGGACAAGATCCTCGGCGACCGCTACGTCGAGTACCTGGACGCCCAGCTCCGCCTCGCGGCCGCCGAGGAGACGAGGGTCGGGGGCGACCCCGCCTTCGGGCCCCTGGCGCGCATGTACGGGGCCCTCTACCGCTCCGACAAGGACGACTTCCTCGAGCTCTACAACCGGGACATCCTGGGCGCCTTCGACTACTTCTACAAGAAGGGCCGCGTCGAGCTCATGACGAGTGGGGCTACCCACGCGTTCCTCCCCATCTTCCGGGATTGCCAGGAGGCGGTCACTGCCCAGGTGGAGACCGCGATCATCTCCCACCGCCGGATTTTCGGGAAGAACCCGGCGGGGTTCTGGCTCCCCCAGCTCGGCTGGTACGCCGAGGTCGCCGAGGTCCTTCGTTCGTACAACGTGCAATACACCGTGGTCACCACGCGGGGCGCCATGCTGGGCAGCCCGACGCCGCGGCGGGGATCCTTCGCCCCGGTGGAGTGCCCCAACGGCCTCGTCGCCTTCATCCGCGACGCCGCCGCGACCAACGCCGTCTGGTCGGAGACGACGGGCTACCCCGCCGACGCCGCCTACCGGGACTTCTACCGCGACATAGGCTTCGACCTCCCGGCCGAGTGCCTGCGCGGCTACCTGGACGACTCGGGGGAGCGGATATTCACGGGATTCAAGTACTGGGCCGTCACCGGCCGCACGGCCGACAAGGTCCCCTACGACCCGGTCGCAGCCAGGGCCCGGGCCGCCAAGCACGCGGAACTCTTCCTCTCTGAGCGCTGCGCCTCCGCCTCGGCGGCGGCTCCCTACATGGACCGGCCACCGCTCATGGTCTGCCCCTTCGACGCCGAGCTCTTCGGCCACTGGTGGTTCGAAGGGCCGGCCTTCCTCGAGGCCCTCTTCCGCAAGGCCGCCGAGGCGAAGTCCCTGGACCTTGTCACCCTCGGCGACTACTGCAAGGTCTACCCCGAGAATCAAGTCTCCACGCCGGAGTTCTCCTCCTGGGGCGACGGAGGCTACGCAGAGGTCTGGCTCGACGGCTCGAACGACTGGATCTACCGCCACGCAGCGAAGGCCGCCGAGAGGATGTCGGAGCTGGCCGAGCGCTTCCCCGACGAGTCCGGCCTCCGGGAGCGCATCCTCAACCAGGCGGCGCGAGAAGTCCTCCTCCTCATGTGCTCCGACTGGGCCCTCCTCATGCGGGCCGGCCGCTCCTCGGCCTTCGCCCGGCAGCAGGTCGAGGATCCCATCTCGAACTTCGCGAAGATATACGACATGCTCTGCTCCAACACGGTCAGCACCGAGTGGATCACCAAGCTCGAGAAGCGCGACAACCTCTTCCCCTCGATCAACTACCGCATGTTCAGGAAGAAGCGCTAGAAGGGGAGAGATGATGGGGGAGAAAGGGCCCGGGGTGACCAACGTCACTCGGCTTCTCGACTCGAAGGGCGTGGCGCACCGAGTGGTCACCTACGAGGTGGACCTCTCGGACCTCTCGGCGACCCACGCCGCCGAGGTGACCGGCCTGCCCGCCGACCAGGTCTTCAAGACCCTGGCCCTCAGGGGGCCCAAGGGCGGAGTGTTCCTCTGCTGCGTCCCAGGCGACACCGAGGTGGACCTCAGGAAGGCGGCCAAGGCGGCCGGCGAGAAGTCGGTGGAGATGCTCCCCCTCAAGGACCTGACAGCCGCCACGGGCTACCTCCGGGGCGGCTGTTCCCCCATAGGCACGAAGCGGGCGTATCCGGTCTACGTCGACGAGACCGCCCAGCTCTTCGACGGGATATCGGTGAGCGCTGGCGCCCGGGGCAGCCAGGTCGTGCTCGCTCCGGAGGCGCTCCTCGGGGTTCTGGACGGCCGCGGCAGCTACGCCGACCTCGTCTAGCGCCGCGGTTGCGCCCTCGCCCCGGGGGCGATAGACTAGCTCCATGCCGCTGATGCCCACCCTGTTCGTCGGCCACGGCTCGCCGATGAACGCCATCGAGGACAACGAGTACAGCCGGGCCTGGATGGACCTGGGACGGAGCATCCCCAGGCCCGAGGCCATACTCTCGATCTCCGCCCACTGGTTCACCGAGGGGACGAGGGTCGACGACGATCCCAGGCCGCGCATGGTCTACGACATGTACGGTTTCCCCGACGAGCTCTACCGCGTCGAGTACCGCCCCGAGGGCGCGCCGGAGCTGGCCAGGCGCGTCGCCCGCTCCCTGTCCCGTCCCGTGGCCGTCGACAACGGGTGGGGCTGCGACCACGGCACCTGGTCGGTCCTCCGACGGATGTACCCCGGGGCCGATATCCCGACCTTCCAGCTCGGGGTGGACCGGCTCTCGGGCCCGGAGGAGCACTTCCGCCTGGGCCGAGAGCTCGGGGCTCTGCGCGAGGAGGGGGTCCTCATCCTCGGCAGCGGCAACGTGGTCCACAACCTCGCCCGGGTCGATTGGTCCATGGAGGGCGGCTACCCCTGGGCCGACGAGTTCGACGCGTACGTGCGGTCCCGCATCGAGTCTCGGGCTTTCGACGAGGTCGTCGGCTACTCCTCGGCGGGCGAGTGCGCCCGCCTCGCCTTCTCGAGGCCGGACCATTTCTATCCCCTCCTCTACGTCCTGGGCGCCGCGCGGGGCGAGGATGCCACAAGGGTCCTCTGCGACTCCCGCGTCCTGGGGTCCCTGTCCATGACCTCCTACCTCTTCGGGTAGCCCCTGCCGCCGCGGGTATTGATCTTCGGCTCCCGATCGTGGCATCATTCGGCATGGAGACCCGGGACATTTTCGAGAATCTCTCTCCCCTCGACCACCGGTACTGGAAAGCCAACAAGGAACTGTTCGACTCCCTCTCAGCCATCCTCTCGGAGAAGGCCCAGGTGCGCTGGTGCGCCAGGGTGGAGGCGGCGCTTCTCGCCACCCACCTGGAGCTCCGGGGCCGCGCCACCCCGGAGCTCCTCTCGTCTATACGGGCCGCCGCCGAGTCGGTCGACCCCTCGGAGGTCTACGCCGAGGAGGAGAGGACCAAGCACAACGTCCGGGCCCTCGTGAACGTCTTCCAGCGCAAGGTGTCCCCCGAGGTCGCGAGCCTCGTCCACATGGGCGCCACGAGCGTGGACATCCTCGACACAGCCAAAGCTCTCTCGGTCAGGGCGGCCGCCCGCGGCGTCGTCATCCCCCTCCTCGCCCGGGTGGAGCTGGAGCTCTGCCGCCTCGCGGTGGACGAGGCGGAGACCCCCCAGGTCGGCCGGACCCACGGCCAGCACGCCGTGCCCCTGACCTTCGGTTTCGCCATGGCCGAGTACGCGAGCCGCCTGGGCAAGTGCGTCCTCCGGGCCCGGGGACTCGCCGAGGAGCTTCGCGGCAAACTGGCGGGGGCAGTGGGTTCGTACAACGCGCTCTCCATGAGCTACCCCGACCCCGAGGCCGTGGAGCGCCTCTTCCTCTCCAAGCTCGGCTTGGAGCCCTCGGAGCACTCGACTCAGCTCGTCGAGCCGGAGCCCCTCCTGCGCCTCCTCCTGGAGCTGAACGCCGCTTTCGGGGTCATCGCCAACCTGGCCGACGACCTGCGGAACCTCCAGCGCACCGAGATCGGAGAAGTGCGCGAGTCCTTCTCGGCGGGCCAGGTCGGGTCCTCCACGATGCCCCAGAAGCGCAACCCCTGGAACAGCGAGCACGTAAAGAGCCTCTGGAAGGCCTTCTCGCCCCGGGTGGCCACCTTCTACATGGACCAGATCTCGGAGCATCAGCGGGACCTCACCAACTCGGCCAGCGAGCGCTTCATCGTCGAGTACATAGCCGGCCTCGTCGCCGCGGCGAACCGCATGCTGTCGGTGCTCAAGGGCCTCTGCGTGGACCGGGATCGCATGGCGGCCAACCTCCGGATGACCGGCGGCGCCATCCTCGCGGAGCCGGCCTACATCCTCCTGGCCGAGTCCGGGGAGGCCGACGCCCACGAGAGAATGCGTCGCATAACCCTCCTCTGCGAGGAGGAGGCCCTCTCCCTGCCCGAGGCCCTCGAGCGGGAGGGCGTCCTCGGGCTCCTCTCCTCGCGGCTCGAGGAGCTCGGCTACTCCGAGGGCAAGCGCTTCTTCGAGGAGCCCGCCCGCTACCGCGGCAGGGCCGCCGAGAAGGCCCGGGCCATCGGGGGGAAGTACCGCGACCTCATGCAGGAAATCCTCGCCAGCGCGGCGAACTCCGGGGCTTCGACCTCGGGCTGACCTAGGGTCCGACCGGCGTTCGCCGGCCCCGGCCGGCGGCCGGCGGACGGAAGCGGGCGCGCCTGGGGCGTCGGAAACCGCCTCGGCCGCCCGAGCGATGTTGCCGGCGCTCCCGGGAGGGGCGGCGGCGAGGGCGCCCCAGGGGCGCCCGGAAGGCCTTCCGATGATCGAAGAGACTCTTTCCTACGACGACGTCCTCCTGGTGCCCGGCTACTCCGAGATGCTCCCCAGGGACGCCGACGTCTCCACCGTAGTCGCGGCGGAGATCTCCCTCAACATCCCGATACTCTCGGCGGCGATGGACACCGTCACCGAGGAGAGGATGGCCGTGGCGATCGCCCTGCAGGGCGGCGCGGGAGTCATCCACCGCAACCTCGCGCCCCAGGTCCAGGCCGACCAGGTGGCCTCGGTCAAGCGCTACCTCAACTGGATAATCGAGAACCCCGTCACCGTCGAGGCCGACCGGACTCTCCGGGACGTGCGCCAGCTGATGGAGAGCCAGCGGGTCACCGGCCTCCCGGTGGTGGACTCTGATGGCAGGCTCCTGGGTATCATCACCGCCAGGGACCTCCGCTTCCGGAAGGACGACCTCTCCCTCGTGAAGGACGCCATGACCTCCCGCATCGTCGTGGAGAAGCCCGACGCGACCCCGGCCAGCGCCCGCGCCAAGTTCGACGAGCACCGGATCGAGAAGCTCCCGGTGGTGGACGGGGAGGGGAAGCTCCGCGGCCTCATCACCGTGAAGGACATGGAGAAACACGAGCGCTACCCCAAGGCCGCGACCGACAAATCCGGCCGCCTCATCGTGGGCGCCGCCGTCTCCCCCCAGGATTACCAGGTCCGCATCCCCCTCCTCAAGGCGGCCCGGGTCGATTTCGTGGTCCTCGACACTGCCCACGGGGACTCCCGCAACGTCGTCGAGGCGGTGCGGGGCATCAAGAGGGCCTTCCCCTCGGTCCCGGTGATCGGCGGGAACGTCGCGACGCCCGAAGGCACGAAGCGCCTCGTCGAGGCAGGCGCCGACGCGGTGAAGGTCGGCGTGGGCCCCGGCTCCATCTGCACCACCCGCATAGTGGCCGGGGTCGGCGTGCCCCAGTTCACCGCCGTCCTCCAGTGCGCCGACGCGGCCGCCCCGTACGGGGTGCCGGTCATCGCCGACGGAGGCATCAAGTACTCCGGCGACATCGTGAAGGCCTTGGCGGCCGGAGCCTCCTGCGTGATGGTCGGGAACCTCCTGGCGGGCCTGAAGGAGGCGCCGGGGCGGGAGGTGCTCTACGAGGGGAGAATCTACAAGGAGTACCGAGGCATGGGCTCCATGGGCGCCCTCAAGGACGGCTCCGGCGACCGCTACGGCATAGCCAAGGACGAGACCCCGGTGCCCGAGGGGATCGAGGGGCGGGTCCCGTACAAGGGCGAGCTCAAGAGCTACCTCCACCAGCTCGTGGCCGGGATCCGCAAGGGGATGGGATACTGCGGGTGCAAGGACCTCGCGGAGCTCAGGGCCTACAAGAAATTCGTGCGGATCACCGCGGCGGGCCTGCGCGAGAGCCACGCCCACGACGTGGCCATCACCCAGGAAGCGCCGAACTACTCGAGGCCGTGACCCGGGCGGGGCGTCGATAGTCGACCCTGACCGGGCGGCTCGTGTATACTCGTCTCGGCTGTGCGCCTGCGCGCCGGGCTAGGGGGAGGGAGCAGTGAACGTAGTGGTGATCGGCGCCCAGTGGGGCGACGAGGGGAAAGGCAAGATCGTCGACTACCTGGCGGGGGACGCCAGGCTCATCGTCCGCTTCTCCGGCGGCGCCAACGCCGGGCACACGATCGTGATGGACGGGAAGCAGTACGCCCTCCACCTCGTCCCCTCGGGCATCCTCTATCCCGACAAGACCGTCATCCTCGGCACGGGCATGGCCATAGATCCCGAGGCCCTCTTCGCCGAGCTCTCGGACCTCGAGGGGAAGGGCGTCGACTGGCGGGGCCGGGTCCTCGTCTCCGACCGGGCGCACATCGTGCTTCCGAGCTACCGCAGGATCGACAAGGAGATGGACGCGGCCCGCAAGAAGCCCATCGGGACGACGGGCCGCGGCATGGGCGTCACCTACGCCATGAAGGCCTCCCGGGACGGCGTGCGCCTCGCGGACCTCTACGACTCCGGGCGCCTCGAGAACCTCTCCGACGATGACCGCTCCTGGGCCGGCCGGTGGGCCGAGCGCCTCGCGCCCATGTCCGTTGACCTCGTGCCCTACCTGCGCTCCCACCGCAACGCCTACACCCTCTTCGAGGGCGCCCAGGGCGCCCTCCTCGACATCGATACGGGCACCTACCCCTACGTCTCGAGCGGCATGTCATGCGCCGCAGGCGCGGCAGCCCAGGGCGGGATCGGCCCCAGGGCTATAGACCGCATCCTCGGCGTCTTCAAGGCCTACTCCACCAGGGTCGGCAACGGGCCCTTCCCGACGGAGTTCGACCCCAACTCCCAGAGCGCCCTGGACAGCTTCATCCGCGAGACCGGGCGGGAGTACGGGGTGACCACGGGGAGGCCCCGCCGCTGCGGCTACCTCGACCTCGTGGCCCTGCGCTACGCGGCCGCCGTCAATTCGATCGACCGCCTCGTCCTGACCCACCTGGACGTTTACGACGAGCTCGACGAGTTCGAGGCCTGCGTCGCCTATCGCGTCCGCGGCAAGATCGTCGAGGATTTCCCGACCGCCGTGGCCGACCTCGAGGCCGCCGAGCCGGTCCTGCGCAAGTTCCGGGGCTGGAAGAAGAGCATCGGCGCGATCCGCGCCTTCGAGGAGCTGCCCCGGGAGGCCCGGGACTACGTGGCCTTCATCGAGGAGTACGCCGAGACGCCGGTGGGCATGGTCTCGGTTGGCTCCGACCGCAACGCCACCATCGTCAGGGAGAGCCCGTGGACAAGATCCTGATCCTCGACTATGGCAGCCAGTACACCCAGCTCATCGGCCGGCGCGTGCGGGAGCTCGGCGTCTACGCCCAGATAGCCCCCGGGGATTCCAAGCTGGCGGGCGCCGGGGCCGTGGACCTCGCGGAGGTCCGGGGGATCGTCCTCGCCGGCTCTCCCTACAGCGCCTACGAGAGCGGCGCCCCGGCGGTCGACGGGTCCGTCTACGCCGCGGGGCTCCCGATCCTGGGCATCTGCTACGGGATCCAGCGCATGACCGTGGACTTCGGCGGGAAGGTCGAGCGCCTCGGGGAGCGGGAGTACGGCCGCAAGAGCGTGCGCATCCTCGACGGCGGGGGTGGGGCGGCCGGCCCGCGGGATCCCCTCCTCGCCGGCCTTCCCGAGGAGTTCACCAGCTGGATGAGCCACGGCGACTCCATAGCCGCGCCGGCCCCCGGCTTCGAAGTCCTCGCCGCGTCGGAGGGGGGCATCCCCGCGGCCCTCAGGGATCCGGAGCGCGGGATCTGGGGTCTCCAGTTCCACCCCGAGGTGAGCCACTGCGAGGGGGGCATGCGCATCCTAGAGAACTTCGTCGTGGGCATCTGCGGCGCGGCGCGGCAGTGGAGCATGGAGGCCTACCTCGACGAAGTCGCCGGCCGGGTGCGGGCCGCGGTGGGGCAGGGCGACGCCCTCCTCCTCATCTCCGGGGGCGTCGACTCGACTGTGGCGGGCGCCCTCCTCCTCAAGGTGCTGCCCCACGACAAGGTCCACCTCCTGTACATCGACACGGGGCTCATGCGCAAGGCGGAGAGCGAAGAGGTTATGCGAAACCTACGCGCCCTCGGCGCCACCCACCTCCACATGGTCGACGCCGAGAAGGAGTTCCTGTCGGCCCTGGCCGGCCTGTCGGACCCCGAGGCCAAGCGCAGGGCGATCGGGGACCTCTTCATCCGGATCCAGGAGCGGGAGGTCGCGAGGCTCGGAATACCCGGAGCCTTCCTCGCCCAGGGCACCCTCTACACCGACCTCATCGAGTCGGGCAAGGGCGTGGGCACGAAGGCCCAGGTCATAAAGAGCCACCACAACGTCCGGAGCCCCCTCATCGAGGCGAAGCGCGCGGCCGGCAAGGTGATCGAACCCCTGGACCGGCTCTACAAGGACGAGGTCCGCGCCCTCGGCCGGCTCCTCGGCGTGTCCGAGGGCGTCGTCCGCCGCCACCCCTTCCCGGGGCCCGGCCTCGGGGTGCGCATCCTCGGCGAGGTGACCAAGGAGAAGTGCGACCTCCTCAGGGAGGCCGACGCCGTCTACATCTCCGAGCTGAAGGCGCGGGGCCTCTACGACCGCATCTGGCAGGCCTTCGCGGTGCTCCTGCCGCTGCGCTCCGTCGGAGTCGCCGGGGACGAGCGCAAGTACGGCTACGTCCTCGCCCTCCGCGCCGTCGTCTCAGAGGACGGGATGACCGCCGACGTGTACCCCTTCGAGCCGAGGGACATACTCGAGATGTCCAGCGCGATAACCAACAGGGTCCCGGGCGTCGGCCGGGTCGTCTACGATATCTCTTCGAAACCGCCCGCGACCATTGAATGGGAGTGAATCATGGGAAAAGCTAAGGTCTATTTCACCGACATGAGGACCGAGCCGGGGAGGAGTCTCCTCGACAAGCTCGAGGGCTTGCTCCGGGCCGCCGGCTTCCTCGAGATCGACTACAAGGGCAAGCTCGTCGCCCTGAAGATGCACTTCGGCGAGCCGGGCAACATGTCCTTCCTGCGGCCGAACTACGTCGCCAAGGTCGCCTCCCTCATCACGGCGGCGGGCGGGCGGCCCTTCCTCACCGACTCGAATACCCTCTACTCAGGGCGTCGCTCCAACGCGGTGGACCACCTGAGGAGCGCCTGCGAGAACGGCTTCAACTTCCTCAGCGCCGGCTGCGATGTGGTCATAGCCGACGGGCTCCGCGGCAACGATTACCGGGAGATCGAGATCGACAAGAAGCACGTGCGCCGCGCCATGATCGGGGCGGCCATCGCTGAGGCCGACGTGGTGGTCTCCCTCACCCACTTCAAGGGCCACGAGCTCACGGGCTTCGGCGGCGCCCTGAAGAACCTAGGCATGGGCTCGGGCTCGGTGGCAGGGAAGCGGGAGATGCACGCCGACTCGAAGCCCATCGTGAAGAAGGAGAACTGCGTCGGCTGTGGCTCCTGCGAGCGGGATTGCTCCCAGGCGGCGATCGCCGTCGGGGCCGGGAAGAAGGCGGATATCGACTACGCGAAGTGCGTGGGGTGCGGCCAGTGCATCGTCGCCTGCCGCTACGGCGCCGCGGTGGCGGGCTCCAACTCCGTGAGCTGCCAGGAGAAGATAGCCGAGTACGCCTACGCGGTCGTCGCGGGCAAGCCGAGCTTCCACGTGAGCTTCGTCGTGGACGTCTCCCCGAACTGCGACTGCTGGGGCCACAACGACGCGCCGATAGTGCCTAACCTCGGCATGCTCGCGTCGGCGGACCCCGTGGCCCTCGACCGGGCCTGCTACGACCTCGTGAACGCTGCGCCGGTCCTCCCCGGGAGCGCCGCCTCCGAGGGCGCGCCTGGAGGCCAGGCTGACGTCTTCCAGTCAGTGCACGGCGGCATGGACGGTCGGCTCGGCCTAGCTCACGCCGAGTCCATCGGCCTGGGCACCCAGGAGTACGAGCTCGTCAGGGTCTAGGCGCTGGGGCGGCCGCCCCGGCCTTCTCCACGACTATCCGTCCGGCTCCCCTGTCGAGGCGGAACCTGCACGCGCTCATCTTCTCCTCCACGACTATGCTCACTCGGCAGATCTCGATGACCACGCCGGGGAAGATCTCGCCCCGCGCCTCCACCACCGCCGAGTCGTCGGCGTCGAGCGCGGCGAGGAGTTCGGTGATGTCGGAGCGCAGGTCCACGGCGATCCTAGACAGCTCGACCTTGGTCGCGGCCGCGGCCCTCTCGGCCGCGGATTCCGGGTGGGTCGCGATCGTCGCCTCGGCCTGGCGCATCCTCGCGCCGAGCAGCCGGAGCTTCTCGTTGGCCTGATCGAGGCGCTGCTGGACGGTGAAGTCGACCCCGACGTGGATGCGCGTCGGCTGGAAGGCCTCGTTGCCGAGCCTCCCGCAGCGGATGCCGTGGGTGGCGAAGACCTCCCCGCCCATGATGACGCCCCTCTCGCCCATCTCGACGCTACCCAGCGTGTAGAGCCTCGAGTTGACCAAGGCCGCGTCGATCGCGGCGTTTCCCCGCACCGCCACCTTGCAGTTCTGCACGTACTTGGTCCTGAGCTCGCCGCCGACCCTCACCTGGCCGCGCCTCCGGCCTATCATGCCCTGGGCGCAGACTAGGTCCTTCTTCACGTTGACGTCGAATGCGTCCATGGTGGATTTGCAGACCACCGAGCCCCCGGACCAGACCTTGAAGCCGTCGTGCACAGCGCCCTCGATGACCACGTCGCCGGGGAACACGATGTGCCCCGTGTGGTAGTCGACCTCGCCCTTCACGAGCATGACCTCGTCCACGTCTGCGCGCCCCGCGTCGATGGCGAGCCGGCCGTCCACCGAGGCGACGAGTTTGTCCCCCTCCCGGACGACGTTGCGTCCGGGAACGAGGGTCTCCCGCTCCTCCCGGGGAGAGGGCGTCTCGGTTCCCCGCACGTCGATCCCCGGGACGCCGGGGCGCTTAGGAATTATCGCGGCGATGGCCTCGCCCTTGTGCACGATGAAGTAGGAGATGAGCTCCCGGAAGTCGATGCGCTGGACCGAGTCGTCGACCTTCGGCCCCCGCCTCTCGAACTTTTCCTCCAGGGACGCGTGCTCGGGGATCTCGGAGACCGGCTCCCGGCCCAAGGCGACCGTCACGTTCCTCAGGACCTTCCGGTCCAGGTTGCAGGTCAATGCGGCGTCGGCGATGGCCTCGTCCTGGATGCCCGAAGTGACGCCCATCCGGCCGAGGAGCTCTCGGACGTAGGCCGGATCGATGGGGAGTCCATCGCCTCGCGGGGGGAAGAAGCTCGCCGAAGCGGACATCGAATCGCCGGCCACGGAGACCTCGACGTTCCCATCGATGGTCCCCGCCGGACTATGGAAGGAGACGAGGTCCTCCGGCCTTTCGCTATGATCGCCCATCTGTTTCAGATTATCGGCGCCAGGGTCTTTCGGCCTTGCTCTTTTTCAGCCTTTATGCGAATAATTACCGTGGTTAGCATGTTTATGCATTCCCGGAGTATAACCACCGATGAAAGAGCGTTTCGAGCGTCTGAAAGCCGTCCGCGGCATCATCAAGGCGCATAGAATCGATTCCCAGGAAACCCTTCTTCAGCTTCTCCAAGAGGCCGGCTACACGGTCACCCAGGCAACCCTCTCCCGCGACCTGAAGTTCCTCAAGGTGGGGAAGGTGTCCGACGGCCACTCGGGCTACTACTACACCGTCCCCTCCGACGAAGAGCGGCGGGAATCCGAACGGCACTACATCCAGGATTTCCTCCGAGGCTACGTATCCATCGATTGGAACGCCAGCCTGGCGGTGGTCCGGACCTTCTCGGGCCACTCGGACTCGGTGGCGCTGGCCATCGACAACATGGGACTCGACGAAGTCCTGGGCACCATCTCCGGCCGGGACAACATGGTCTTCATCGCCCTCAAGGAAGGCTCTAGCGGCGAGGACCTGGTCGCCTCCATGAAGAAGAAGATCCCCGAGCTGGAGCTCGACTAGAGGCTCCGGTATCCGAAGCCCGGCGGGAGCGGTCCTCGGCCCGACCGGTCACTCCTCCTTCTTTCCCTTACCCTTCGCCATATCCTTGTACTGGCGGTGTTCTTCCGAGACATGCTCCACTAGGTCCCCGAGCTTCCAACCCATGTTGGTGTCGGTGCTGGTCGCGAAGGCCGCGTCGGCGGCGGAGGGGACGGCGGCCTTGACCGCCCTCATGGCCGCGAGGGCTTCCTCCGGGGCGAATCCGTGGAGCACGACTACTTTCTGCTCTTCCATGGCCTAGAATGTAGCCACCTAGATTGACCCGAGGCAAGTGCCGCCGCTAGACTTGGCCTCGGCCGCCGAGCTCGTCGCCCAGGAGGATCCCCAGTGCACCCTCTGTTCCAGTTCGCCGATATCGTGCTCCACGTCGACAAGTACCTCACGCCGATCCTCCAGGAGTACGGGTCGGTGACCTACCTCTTCATGTTCCTCCTCATCTTCTGCGAGACCGGCCTCGTGGTCACGCCCTTCCTGCCTGGAGACTCGGTGATATTCGCCCTCGGCGCCCTCGCGGCGGCCGGCGGCCTCGATGTCGGCGTCCTCGCCGCCGTCCTCATGTCCGCGGCCGTCCTCGGCAACGTCGCCAACTACGCGATCGGCTACAAGCTCGGGCCCGCGGTCTTCAAGTCCGAGAAGTCGAAGCTCTTCAAGCGGGAGTACCTCGACAAGGCCCACGAGTTCTACGAGAAGTACGGCGGGATGGCGGTGATCCTCGGCCGCTTCATGCCTATCATCCGGACCTTCGTCCCCTTCGTCGCCGGGGTAGGGAGGATGGGCTACGCCCGCTATACCCTGTACAACCTGATCGGCTCGGTGTCCTGGGTGGCCCTCTTCCTCGCCGGCGGATACTTCTTCGGGACCTTGCCCTTCGTGAAGGAAAATTTCAGCGCCGTGGCCCTGGGGATCATCGCAGTCTCCTTCGTCCCCCCGGTCGTCACCGCCGTCAAGGTCAAGCTCTCGGTCAAGAAAGGCTGAGGACTCCGGCGCCCAGGCCAGGCCGGGATGTCGGCCTGGGGAGTCCCCGGGCCGTTGCCGACTTCCGCTTCCCTTAGTAATTTTACCGGCGTGGACTACGATAAATTCACGCTAAAGGCTCAAGAAGCCATTCAGGATGCCTCCGCGGAAGCCCGGAGGCGGGATCACACCGAGGTCGGGGCTGAGCACCTCCTCTACGCCCTCCTCAGGCAGGAAGACGGGGTCGTGCCCGCGATCCTCGACCGGATAGGGCTGGACCGGGGCTCCTTCGAGTCCGAGGTCGAGGACCTCATTGGCAAGCGGCCGAAGGTCTTCGGGGAGAACGCCCAGCTCTACCTCTCCTCCGAGGCCTCGACGGCGATCGCCAAGGCTGAGACCGAGGCTGCCGCCCTCAAGGACGAGTACGTCGCCTCGGAGCACCTCCTCCTCGGCATGACCGCTGGGGAGGGGCCGACCGCCGACCTCCTCAGGAAGCGGGGGATCACCAAGATGGCTGTCCTCTCGGCCCTCAAATCGGTGCGGGGCAACCAGAGGGTGACCGACCAGGAGGCCGAGGGCAAGTACCGATCCCTCGAGCGCTACTGCCGGGATCTCACGGCCTTGGCCAGAGCCGAGAAGCTCGATCCAGTCATCGGGCGGGACGAGGAGATCCGCCGGGTCATGCAGGTGCTCTCCCGGCGCACCAAGAACAACCCGGTCCTCATCGGCGAGCCCGGGGTGGGGAAGACCGCCGTCGTGGAGGGCCTGGCCCGCCGGATCGTGGCCGGCGACGTGCCCGATTCCCTCAAGGGCAAGAAGCTCCTCGCCCTCGATCTCGGCGCCCTCGTCGCCGGCTCCAAGTTCCGCGGCGAGTTCGAGGAGCGGCTCAAGGCGGTGATCGAGGAGATCCAGAAATCCGAGGGCAAGGTCATCCTCTTCATCGACGAGCTCCACACCTTGGTCGGCGCGGGCGCCGCCGAGGGCGCCATGGACGCCTCCAACCTCCTGAAGCCAGCCCTCGCCCGGGGAGAGCTCCGCTGTATCGGCGCCACTACCCTGGACGAGTACCGCAAGCACATCGAGAAGGACGCGGCCCTGGAGAG
>Ga0268360_1002238_pt1 | contig 15876 bp, 14 predicted proteins | sample BioMet11_FD_192465 | JGI IMG/M metagenome (GOLD analysis project Ga0268360, IMG submission 192465) | Sewage microbial communities from Oakland, California, United States - Biofuel 11 (Illumina Assembly) | ecosystem: Engineered > Wastewater > Sewage > Unclassified | place: USA: California... | reverse complement strand
AACGGCTTATACCGTTCGGCGATGCGCCTTGGCGCGGCGTCCTTGCCCCGCGGTCCGAAGCGCTCCCCCCTTTAAGAGGATTACTTCTTCTCGCGCTTCGCGATGGTGGTAAAGCCGCAGTAGGGGACGAGGGCGGCGGGGATCGCGACGCTGCCGTCCTCCTGTTGGAAGTTCTCGATCACCGCGATGAGGGCGCGGGAGCAGGCGACGGCGGTGCCGTTCAGCATGTGGACGTACTTGTTCTTGCCGTCGTCGTCCTTGTACTTGATGTTGAGGCGCCGGGCCTGGTAGTCGGTGCAGTTGGAGGTGGAGGTGACTTCGCCCCACTCGCCCGAGTTGCGGCCGGGCATCCAGGCTTCGAGGTCCCACTTGCGGTAGGCGGGGGCGCCCAGGTCGCCGGTGCAGGTGTCCACGACCCGGAAGGGGATGCCGAGGCCGGAGAAGATCTCCTCCTCGATCCCGCGGAGCTTCTCGTGGACCGCGTCGGAGTCGCCGGGGAGGCAGTAGGCGAACATCTCGACCTTGGTGAACTGGTGGACCCGGTAGAGGCCCTTGGAGAACTGGCCGGCGGCCCCAGCTTCCCGGCGGAAGCAGTGGGATACCCCGGCGAGGAACATGGGGAGGTCCTTCTTCTCGAGGACCTCGCCGGAGTAGTAGCCGCCTAGGGTGATCTCGGCGGTGCCGATGAGGCAGGTGCCCTCGCCCTCGACGGTGTAGACGTTGGACTCGGCGCCCCGGGGGTTGAAGCCGATGCCCTCGAGGATCTCGGTCTTGGCAACGTCGGGGGTCTCGAAGAGGGTGAAGCCCTTCTTCATGAGGATATCCAGCGCATAACGCACGAGGGCCCACTCGAGGATGACCCCCTGGTTCTTGAGGTAGTAGAACTTAGTGCCCGAGACCTTGGTACCGGCGTCGAAGTCGATGATGTCGAGCTCCTGCCCGAGCTGGACGTGGTCCTTGGGGGCGAAGGAGAACTTGGTGGGCTCCCCGACCCGCTTGACCTCGAGGTTGTCCTTGTCCTCCTTGCCCACCGGGGCGTCGGGGTGGGCCATGTTCGGGACCTTCCGGGCCTCCTCGAGGAGCCTGGACTCGACTTCCTCGGCGGTCTTCTCCAGCTCGGCGATCCTCTCTTTGAGGGCCTTGCCCTCGGCGATGAGCTTCTCCCGGACCGCCTGCTCCAGCTTGCCCTTCATGGCGGCGGCGTTCTCGTTGCGCTTCTTGCGCTCGTTCTCGAGGGCGGCGAGGGTCTCGTTGCGCTCGTCGTAGAGCTGGGCGACGAGCTCGGGCTGGGCTTTCATGAAGCGGTCGGCGACGTTCTTCTTGACGGCTTCCAGGTTGTCCCGGATGTACTTATAGTCGAGCATGGTGCGGCCATAGTATCGTCTCGGAGGCGGGATCGGCAAGGTGCGCGGCTCCCGGCGCCGCGGCCCGAGACCTCGTCTGGGCCCTCGTCCGGGCCGCGGAAGGAGGGATCTATATATGCGCGAGGATTCTTGCAGGGAGCTTCCCCCGGGCCAGCCGACGATCCGGCTCATGCCCCAGCTCACCGAGCTCAACGGCTTCGGCTCGGTCTTCGGGGGCTGGACCATGTCGCAGATGGACATAGCCGCGGGCAACGAGGCGATGAAGGTGGCCGAGGGCAAGGTCACCACCGCGGCGGCCAACATCGACTTCGAGCGGCCGATCCGGGTGGGCAACATCGTCTCCTTCTACGCCGAGGTGGTGGGGCGGGGCAGGACCTCCCTCAAGATACAGGTCGAGGTCTACGCCGAGCGGGGATCGGCCCCCTACGTGGACGGGGCGGCGCAGGGGGACCTGGGGCCCTGCGGCTATCCGTACCGGGTCGCCAAGGCGCTGTTCGTCTTCGTGGCGGTAGACGACCAGGGGAAAAAGAGACTCCTTCCTGGAGTTACAGCCTCTTGAAAACGCGCTATACTCCCTTCCGCCGCTGTCCCTGGGGGTTCCTTCGCTTTTTGGTCAGGGACGCCGTCCACGATATATTTCATATAGGTATAATTAATTGCTATAATCCTATTCCCTTTTTCACGCCAGTTTTCTAAGTTATTAAGAATCTAAAGAAAATTTCCGTATTTCTATCCTGTATCTGCCCGTATTTCGCATTTTATCCACTATTTTCCGCATTCCAGGGTTTCGTGCAACTTGTTGATTAACTCCAGAGTTTGTTGTATTATTTCGCACGTGACAGCAGGGATAGGCAATCTCCGGACATCGTGTATGTCCGAATGTCGTCCAAGCTTCACGGGTAGGCTGTAAGGCTTGCCGGGTTTTCTGGAGGTTGTTTCATCATGAAGTGCCTTCGCATTCTTCTCCCCATGCTCGCGCTCGCTCTCGTCCTCGCTTCTTGCGCTGCCAAGCTCCCCCAGGCTGATGTCGATGCGGCCAACGCTGCCTTCGCTGAGGCTCAGACCGCTCAGGCCGATGTCCTGGCTCACGATTCCTTCCAGGCCGCTACCGCCGCCAACGAGGCTCTTCAGGCCAACCTGAACGCCAAGGAGTACGGCAAGACCAAGGCTCTCGCGAAGGCCCTTCTCGACGCTTCCACCAAGGCCAAGACCGACGCCGTCGCCGGCCTCGAGACTGCGAAGGCCAACGTCGCCCAGCTCGGAACCGATATCGCCGCCGAGGCCACTTCCATCCAGAAGAACCTCAAGGCCGCTGTCGCCAAGAAGGCGAAGGTCGATGCCAAGGCCATCAAGGCCGCTCTCGCCGCCGAGCCCAAGGCTCTCGCCGATGCTCAGGCCCTGACCGACGTCGTCGCCTCCCAGAAGGCTCTCCAGGACCTCAAGGCCCAGCTCGACGGCTACAAGGCCGCCCTCGAGGCCGCTGGTTTCAAGGACTAAGTTCGAAGGATTCGCGGCTGCGGTCCGGGGGTTTACCCCAAGGCCGCGGCGAGCGAGAGGCCGCCCGCGAGGGCGGCTTTTTTATTTTCCGGCGGGCTCCCCCGAGCGGCCGGCGGGGCCCTCGCCCGCCTCGCCTGTATTGTCTCGCCGCGCCGCTTTCGTATACCATTCAGCCATGAAGCTCGAGATAAATCCTCGGGGGAACGGCGCCTGCCCGCTGTGCTCCTCCGCCGGCAAATGCCGCATACACGCCCAGCTCGCGGCCGGGGTCGATAAGGACCTGGCGGAGGCCCCGTTGGAAGTGGTGATCTACTCCTGCCCCTACTTCACCGAGAGGGCCGGCTCGTGATCGAGAAGCTCGAAGCCCTCTCGGCCCGCCTCGCCGAGCTCGACGAGGCGGTGGCCGATCCCGGCCTCGCCAAGGACCCCGCCCGCTACCGGGAGATCATGCGGGAGCGCTCCCGGCTCGGGACCGTCGTCGAGGCCTACGACGCGTACAAGGGCGTGTCCTCCTCCCTCGAGGGCGCCCGGTCGATGGTCAAGGAGGAGGCCGACGAGGAGCTGCGGGAGATGGCCCGCGCCGAGGCCAAGGACCTCGAGGCGAAGAAGGCCGCCCTCGAGGCCAAGCTCCAGGACTTGATAGCCCCCCGGGACGAGCTGGCGGACAAGCCGGCCATCGTGGAGATCCGAGCGGGGACCGGCGGGGAGGAGGCGGCCCTCTTCGCCTCGGACCTCTTCCGCATGTACTCCCGCTTCGCCGAGAGGCGCGGTTGGAAGATCGAGGTCATGGAGGCCTCGGGCACTGAGCTCGGGGGCTACCGGGAGATCGTCTTCTCGGTCGCGGGCGACGCGGTCTACGAGTGCCTGCGCTGGGAGTCGGGGGTGCACCGGGTGCAGCGGGTCCCCGCCACCGAGGCCTCGGGCCGTATCCACACGAGCGCCGTCACCGTGGCGGTCCTGCCCGAGATGGAGGAGACCGAGGTCGAGATCCGGGAGCAGGACCTCCGCATCGACGTGATGCGCTCCGGCGGCCCGGGCGGCCAGAGCGTCAACACCACCGACTCGGCGGTGCGGATCACCCACATACCCACGGGCCTCGTCGTGCATTGCCAGGACGAGAAGAGCCAGATCAAGAACAAGGCCAAGGCCCTGCGGATCCTCCGCGCCAGGCTCTTCGAGCTCGAGGACTCCAAGCGCCAGGCCGAGCGGGCCGCGGAGCGGAAGAGCATGGTCGGCACCGGGGACCGCTCGGAGCGGATCAGGACCTACAACTTCCCCCAGAACCGGATCACGGACCACCGCATAAACCTCACCCTGTACAAGCTCGACCTCGCCATGGAAGGCGACATCGAGGAGCTCGTGGACGCCCTCGTGCGCGCCGCCCGCGAGGAGATGATGAAGGCCGAGTCGGCCCCCGCGGAAAAGCGCGAGGCCCCGACGAAGGACCAGACATGACGGTGAGGGATGCGCTGCGGGAAGGAGCGGCCGCCCTCGCGGGGACGGAGACGCCTTTCCTCGACGCCTCCCTCCTCCTGGCCGACTCCCTCGGGGTCGATACCTCCAAGCTCCTCGCCTCGTCGCCCGACGCGGTGGGCGCCCCAGTCCTGGAGAGCTACCGGTCCCGGGTGGCCGAGCGCGCCCGGGGTGTGCCCGCGGCCTACCTCGTGGGCTACAAGGAGTTCTGGGGCAGGCGCTTCGCCGTGGACGGGCGGGTCCTCGTCCCGCGGCCGGACACCGAGACCCTCGTCGAGGTCGCCCTGAGGATCGGGGACGCCATCGCGGCGGCTCATCCCCCGCGGGTCCACGAGGCCTGCGCCGGCTCGGGCTGCGTCGCCGTCAGCCTCGCCGCCGAGCGGCCCGGCTGGGAGGTCTCCGCCTCGGACCTCTCCGAGGGCGCCCTCGAGGTGGCCCGGGGCAACGCCGACGCGATCCTGGGCCCCGCGGGCGGGGGGCGGCCGGGAGGGCCGCTGGCCTTCCTGCGGAGCGACCTCCTCTCGGCGGTCCTCGGCGGCGCCGCGTCCGGGGGCTTCGACCTCGTGGTCGCGAACCCCCCCTACGTCCCCAGCGACGAGGCCCGGGCCCTCCTGGGCCTCGGGTGGTCCGAGCCCCTCCTGGCCCTCGACGGGGGCGAGGACGGCCTGGACCTGCTGAGGCGCCTCGTGCCGGAGGCGTCGCGGGCCCTAGCGCCGGGCGGGGCCCTCCTCGTCGAGGCCGACGGCGGGCAGGCGGCGGCGGTGGCGGAGCTATTTCGCGCATCGCGTTTCACTGACGTCGAGGGCCAGGGGGACCTCGGGGGGAGGCTCCGCGTGACTTCGGGGAGGATGCCGTGGACGAGCTGAGGACGAGCTTCCTGGGGCGCTGCGTCGAGGTTTACGGGGAGGCCGAGGGCGCCAGGGCGGCCTCGGCCCTGGAGTGGGTCGAGGCGCGCTTCGCCGGGCGGAGGCGCGCCTCCGGCGAGGAGGCCTGGATGCACGACCTCCGGGTGGCCGACACCCTCCTGGGCATGGGCCTCGACGCCGACTCGGTGGTGGCGGGCATTCTCCACGACTCCCTCGAGGGGAGCCGGGAGGTGCAGGAGGAGGACTTCGAGGAGGAGGCCGCGATCGAGGGCGAGAGCTCCGACGAGGCGCGCAAGCACGCGAAGGCGAGGATCGCCCAACGCGTCAAGGAGGCCGCCGAGGAGAGCGCGAGGCGCTCCGCCCTGGTCGCCGAGATAGGCTCTCGCTTCGGCCCGGCGGTGTCCCTCCTCGTCGAGGACAGCTCCCGCATGGCCGCCCTCAAGGCCAAGAACAAGACCGTCCAGGCAGCCGAGACGATCCGCAAGATGCTCTTCGCCATGGCCCGGGACATCAGGGTCATAATCGTCAAGCTCGCGGACAAGCTGGACAGCATGAGGACCCTGAAGTTCCTCCCGGAGGAGCGTCAGAAGGAGATCGCCGCCGAGTGCCTCGACGTCTTCGCCCCGCTGGCCGACCGCCTGGGCATAAGCTGGATGAAGGACGAGCTCGAGGACCTCTCCCTGAAGGCGATCAACCGGGAGGCCTTCGACCAGATCAAGTCCCTCGTCGCGGCCAAGAAGGGGGAGCGCGAGGCCTACCTGCAGCGGGTGGAGGCGAGCATCCGCGAGGCCGCCTCGGCGGAGGGCATGGACCTCGAGGTCTCGGCCCGGGCCAAGCACTTCTACTCGATCTACCAGAAGATGCGCAAGCGCGCGAAGTCGGCCGAGGAGCTCTTCGACCTCCTGGGCCTGCGGCTGATATGCGGGAGCGAGAACGACTGCTACGCCGCGCTCGGCATCGTGCACCGCCTCTGGAAGCCCATCGAGGGCAGGTTCAAGGACTACATCGCCATGCCCAAGGCGAACGGCTACCGGAGCCTCCACACGACGGTGATGTGCTACGAGGGCCGGCTCCTCGAGGTGCAGATCAGGACCCGCGAGATGCACCGGGTGGCCGAGTACGGCGTCGCCTCCCACTGGCTGTACAAGAAGGGCTCGAGCGCCGAGATGCCCCGGCCGGAGGACCTGACCATAGTCAACCGCCTCAAGGAGTGGGGCGACTTCGTCTCCCACGGCGCCGTCTACCTCGAGGAGATCAAGCGGGAGCTCTTCAAGGACTCGATCTTCGTCTTCACGCCCCGTGGCGACGTGGTCGAGCTGCCCTCGGGCTCAACGCCCCTGGACTTCGCCTTCGCCATCCACACCGACGTGGGCATCCACTGCCTCGGCGCCAAGGCCGACGGCCAGATCGTGCCCCTCGACGCGGAGCTCCAGAACACCCAGGTCGTGGAGGTCCTGACCTCGCCCCAGGCCAGGCCCCACATGAACTGGCTCCGCATCGCCAGGACCAGCAAGGCCAAGGCCAAGATCCGCTCTTACCTCGTCCAGGAGGGCGAGGCCCTGGCCATCGACCGGAACATCGTGGCCGGCCACAAGGGGGCGCCCGTCTCCAAGGGCGCGCCGGCGGCGAGGCAGGCCGAGCCGGGGGCCGCGCCGGCCGCCGTCCCCAGGCAGGGCTCCGGCGCGGCGCCGAGGATGACCGAGGAGGCCAAGGGCGGCATCGAGTACCACGCGGTGGAGCCCGGGGAGGCGGTGCGGAACGACCGGGCGGGGGTCTCCATAGGCGACGCGAAGAACATGATGATCCGCATCGCCGGCTGCTGCCACCCGGTCACCGGGGACGACATCGTGGGCTACGTCTCCCGGGGGCGGGGCATCATCGTGCACCGGGCCGACTGCAAGTCGGTGAACGCGATAGCCGACTTCGCCGAGCGCCGAATCGACGTGAGCTGGGAGGAGTCCGCGGCCCTCGTCACCGCGCGGTTCCGCATAACGGCCCGCAAGAGCGCGGACCTCTTCTCCGAGATCGAGAACGCGGTGCGCAAATTCCGGGGCCGGCTCCGGGAGGGGCGGCTGGGCGAGCGGGGCGACGGGAACCTGTCGGGCAGCTTCACCATGGAATTCGAGTCCCGGGAGGACATCAAGAAGGCCGTGAAGGCCCTGCGGGGCATGCCCTCCATCGCGGCCATCGAGGAGGACGACTAGCGCGCCGGCGCCAGCCTCCGCGGACGATCCGCCCGGCGGTCGCCGCGGCGCGCTCCCGGCGGGGGCGGCTCAAGGCCAGCGCAGGCCGAGGGCGCTCTCTAGTTCGCCCATCGTGCTCACCTCCTGCGTATCGCCCCTCTGCCTGTGGCGCCCGCTGCGATTGAGCACCAGGACCTGCATCCCGAGCTTCCTCGCCCGCGCGCAGTTGCCGTAGGAGCCGTCGACGAACAGGCACTCCTCGGGCCGCTGGGCCGCGTTCGCGAGGGCGAACCTGAACAGGTCGTAGCCCCGCAGGCTGCACCCGTACATCGACGAGATGATGAAGGGGTCGAAGTATTTCGCCACGCCGCCGGCCCTGTACACGCCCTTCAGCGAGGGCCAGGCATCGGATATGATCCCGAGCTCGTACTTGCAGTTCAGCCTCGCGAGCGATTCCCCGACGTCGCCGTAGAAGGCGTACTTCGAGGGGTCGTAGACCATCGAGTCGGCGCACAGCTTCGCCAGCGCGGGATCGTCCTTCCCCGCGACGCCGCGGAACAGGATGGAGTAGAATTCCAGGAACGCTTCGTACTCCTCTCCCTCGTCCTCTATCGTCTCCCTCGAGCTCAGGGCCGAGAGCGCCACCCGGTAATTCAGCTGCTGGCGGAGGCTCTTCGCGGGCAGCGAGCGCTCCTCGCAGTACTCGTAGTAGAGCGCCGGATAGAGCCATTCCCCCGACCTCGGGTAGACCAGGACCATGCCTGAGCCGAAGAATATCCTCTTCACGCCCTCGAACAACGCGGCCCCCCGCGCCCGGCGGGGGGATGCCCGGGCTTCACCGTATACCGCCGCGTATGAAATCGCAGGAGTACTCTATCCCGCTCGCCGTCAGGCCCTCGCACGCGTGGGCCTTGCACAGGGCCGCGAGCTCGGCCTCGACGACGGCGTTCATCGCATCTCCTTAATCCTAGCCCCCGCCTAGGGCTTGGCCTGGGGCTTCCCGGCGAAGTCCTCGGGCCTGAGGTCGGACACTAAGGCGGGATCGCCGACCGCGGCCCAGGCCCCCTCGAGGAGGTAGCGGCGGGAGACCCGCGCCACGTCATCGGCCTTGACCGCCTTTATCCTGGAGGACATCCGGAATATGGCCGCCCCGTCGCCGCCCGAGGCCAGGTCGGCGGCTATGCTCGCCGCCATGCCTTCCGAGGAGGCGCTAGCCCCGTAGCACGCGGCCAGCGCCCTGGCCTTGTAGGCCCCGAGGGAATCGGCAATCGCGCCGCGCCTCCCTCCCCCCGAGGCGAGGTCGAGGCAGCGCCCGGCCGCGAGCTCGGCGGCCGAGGCGTCGGCGGCGGCCTTGGCCGCCGCCGGGGCCGACGCGACCCGGAGCGTGAGGCTCGCGTCCAGGCCTGCCCCGCTCAGGATGGTCGCCCGGCTTCCTCCGAGGGCGTCGCGCACGAGGTCGTCCCGGGCCGCCGCGGCGACCAGGAGGGCGGGATAGTCGGGCGAGGAGGGGGAGGGGACGGGGAACTCGCCCCTGACCAGAGCCTGGCCCGCCAGGCTCTGGTCAGGCATGGCCTCGAACCAGGGGGCCTCCGGGGACTTCCCCTGGTCGGCGCCTCCCCTCGCGGCGGCGACCGCCGCGGTCCCCGCGCCGAAGGGCAGGGCGCCCAGGCTCGGGCCGAGGGAGGCGGCCATGGCCGCCGGGTCGAAGTCCCCGACCACGGCGACGCACAGCCGGGCGGAGGGCGAGCGCAGGGACCAGTATCGCCCAACGCTTTCCCTCGTCGCGGCCCCGAGGGAGGCCGCGGTGCCCCGCAGTGGAGCGCCGGAGGCGCCGGGGCCCCTGCGGGCGGCGGCGAGCTCGGAGCGCAGGCGCAGGGCGTGGTCTCCGGAGTCGCGGCGTTCGGCGATCCTCGCCTCCGCGAGGGCGGCCTCGAAGGCGTCCTCTGGGATGGAGCCGGAAGCGAGAGCCCCGGCGAGGAGCCCCAGGGCTTCGGCCATCCGGTCCGAAGGGCAGGAGAGCCGCGCGGAGAGGAAGCCGTCGTCCTCGCCGTCTCCGAGGACTACCTTGCCGCCCGCCGCCTCGACGGAGCGGGCGGCCGCCGCGAGGGCGAGGTAGCCGAAGCCCGCCGCGGCGGGATCGTCTCGCCACTCCCCCGCGAGGACGATGCTGGCCGCCGCCGCCGCCGGGCCGGCCCTGCGCTTTATCGCCAGGACGGCGCCGTTCGGCAGCGTCTGGCTGCGGTAGTCCGCCATGGATTCCTTGAAGTACCCGTCCATCTCCACGGGGGCCGCGGCCGCCGTGGCCGCGGCGGAAGCCTTGGCGGCCTTCGCCGCAGCCCCGGAGGACTTCGCCGCTGCCTTCGCGGCGGGCTTCTCCACAGCCTTCGCGGGCGGCTGCGTCGCCGCGGGAGTCGCCGGCCCAGTCCCGGCCGCCGCTTGAGGCGCGACCTGCGTCGCCTGCTTCGCCGCTCCCTGGGACGACGCCTTGACCTGGGCGGCTCCCTTGTCCGGGGCGGAGACCTCGGGCGAGCCGGACCGGGCTGTCTGGGTGGGGGCCGGGCCAGCGCTAGCCGCGGCGGTAGCTGCGGCCCCGCTGGACGGGGCAGTCGCCCCCGAGCCGGCCGGGGCCGAGGCGCAAGAGGAGAGGGCCGCTAGGACGATGGCGGCGGCCGAGAGCCGGGCCGAAGCGCGGCGCCGTGTACGGAGGTCGTTCATTGGCTCCATCATTTCTGCCACCAGAATGCGTTGGAAGCTTCCACGGTCTGGAAGCCGGAGGAGGCGAAGGCTTTTTTCTGCCGGGCGATATCCGCGGGGTTCATCCTGATGGCGACCACCTCGAGGCTGCGCAGGATGTATGCGTCGAGGAAGGCCGACACGTCCCTCTGCCCGACCTTGGCGAGGGCCGCCGGGTATCCTGAGTAGTAGTCTATCGAGGCGGTGGTCCACCAGAACGCCAGGCCCTCCACCATGAGCTCGGCGGTGTCCGCCGCCTGGCCGCGATCCGAGAGGAGGCGGTCCCGGGCCCGGGCGTAGTCGGCCTCGGAGAAGTAGGTCCTGTCGGCCTTCATGGTGGTTATCTCGTAGCCCCTGGCCCGCTCCTTGAAGTTGCCGGCCTTCATGACCGCGGAAGACTTGGCGTCGATGTCGAAGTAGGACGAGATGGCTATGTAGGCTCCGTCCCTCTGGCTCGCGTAGCCGGCGGAGATACCCTCGGGGGAAAACTTAGGCGCGTTGGTCGAAAAAGCGCTCTTGAAGCGCCCCTTGGGCGGGGCCACCAGGGCGCTCCATAGGTCGGCGGCGTAGCTCGATTCGGGGTCCGACGAGAGGTCGGGCCCGCGGTACCGCACCTCGACCTTGCCTTCGCCCTCGGGCATGGAGGAGTCCGGGAATACGAGCCAGGTGGGCCTGGTCACGGCGAGCTTGGGGTTGGGAGCCATCGGCCTCGCCCAGGGGTCGGGGCCGGGGGCCCAGGAGCCGAAGGAGGCTTCGGCGGCGCTCCGGATTTCCTCGGGTTCCACGTCGCCCCCGACGAAGAGCGCGGCGTTGTTGGGCACGAGCCAGGGCTCGACCGCGGCCCTGAGGGAGGCCAGGGTGGCCCCGCCGACGACCTTCTCGCTGCCCAGGGGATCGCGCCTCCAGGGATTCTTGGGGAACAAGTACCTGAGGTAGCCGGCCTCGTAGACTGCGTCGGGGCTGGCGGCCTGGGCTCGTATGGCTTCGACGGCCTTCTGCTTCTCGTCGTCGAGGAAGGCGCCGTCGAGGCGGGGGGAGGTGAACAGCCCCGCCCAGAACGCTATGCCCTTCTTGACGTCGGCGGAGGGGAGGCGGATCGAATACTCGCTCCGCTCGACGCCGGTGCCTCCCGTCCACTCGGCCGCGCCGAGGGAAGCCATGGAGGCTTTGAGGCCCGCGGCCCCGGGCCGCTCCTCGGCGCTGCGGAAGAGCAGCCGCTCGTAGAGCCTGAACAGTCCGGCGCTGTCGGCCCCCTGGGAGATGGCCCCGGCCTTGAAGACCAGCTCGACTCGGGCGAGGGGCACCGAGTCGTCCTTATATGCGTACACTTCCAAGCCGTTCGAGAGCTTGTATCGGAAAAGTCCCGGGACGCCGACGACGGGCTCGGCGCCGAGAGTCAGGCCCGTGAAGGCCGTCATGACGAGGATGGCCAGCAGGAGTCGCTTCATATATGGCTGCCAGAGTAGCCTTCGGCCTGGTGAGTGTCAACGTTGTAGCCGCTCCCGGGGCCTTCGTGCTAGCATGGCTGCGCATTATGCACCCGCAGCATGGAGTCCCGGCCGCCTTCGAGCGGCGGCCCGATCGCAGCGTGGGCTGGGCCGCCCTGGAATCGCGGCAGGCATCGGCCCTCGGCCGGGCCCTTCGGCTTTCCCCCGCCGAGGGTGGGTTCGGCTGCCCCCCCGAGCTCGGCCCCTTCTCTCCTCCTCCGCCTCCGAGGCGCGGAGCCCCCGAGCTGGTCGCCAGGGTCGCCAAGGCCATCCTGGTCTGGGCTCTCGCGCTCAACCTCTGCTACCTCGCGGCGACGACCCTCCTCATCGCCGTGTACCGCTGGGTCGATCCGCCGGCCACGGTGCTCATGGCATACCGGAAATGGCGCTTCGGCTGGAAGATCGAGGCTCCGAAGCCGGTCAAGCTCGCCAAGGTGCCGGGCTACGTCAAGCGCATGCTCGTGTCCATCGAGGACTACAAATTCTACGAGCACCACGGCATCGACATGGAGGCCTTCGCCCGGGCGAGGGAGATCAACAAGCGCCTGGGCAAGCCGGTCTACGGCGGCAGCACCCTGACCATGCAGGTCGCCCGCACCCTCTTCCTCGTGCCCGAGAAGAGCTACGTCCGCAAGTACCTCGAGGTCCTCACGGCCTTCGAGCTCGAGGCCCTCCTGTCCAAGCAGCGCATCCTCGAGCTGTACTTCGGGTACGCCGAGTGGGGAAAGGGCGTGTTCGGCGTCGAGGCCGCGTCGAAGAAGTGCTACGGGGCGGGCGTAGCCTCGATCTCCCGCGACCAGGCGGCGCGGCTCGTGACCCTCCTGTCCTCGCCCATCAAGTACAAGCCGAACACCATCTACAAGAGCGGGATACTCCGGGAGCGCTACGCATTCCTCTCCCGGCGCTACGACCAGCAGCCGCTTCCCGCCGAGGTCCCGCCAGCTTCCCAGGCGGCGGGCGGTCCGGCTACGGCTCCGGCCGCGCCTTCGGCCGCGCCATCGGTCCAGGAGGCCCCGCCGCCTCCATCGCCCGAGCCCGACGCCGACGGGGATGCCCAGGCCGACGAGCAACCGACCCCTCAGCCCGAGGCCCAGCCGGCTCCCCAGGGGATTTGACTCTCCAGATCCCGGCGGCCACGCACTGGCCCCCCGGGATCGCCTCCGCCCGGACATCCGGAGAGGATTCTCCGAGACGACGCGGCCTGTCCTGGGCCGCGCCTGAACATCGCTTCGGCTTAGGCGCCTAGGCGTTTCGTCGCCTAGGCACCCCGGTGGGTCCTGGCCAGCTCTCGGTCCAGGGCGTCGGCGAAGGCCTTGAGCTCCCGCTGCCCCCAGCTCGACTTCCGCGGGGATTCGGGAGCCAGGCCGAGGGCGCGGAGCTCCGCCGCGCCGTCTCTCAAGGACCGCCGCTCCCTCGCGTTCTCGGCGGTGAAGATCGAGCCTCGATCGTTGAGGACCCTCAACCCCTTCTCGGCCAGGCGCTCGGCCAGGATCAGGTCCCGGGTGACCGCGAGGTCCCCGGCGGCCGCCGACTCGACGATCCTGTCGTCCGCGGCGTCCGGGCCCCCTTCGACGACCACGGCCTCGACTCCCGGGCCGGCGCCGAGCTTCGGCATGCGCGCCGCCACGAAGATCGCCCGGAACCGAGGCTCCCCGCCGCCGGCCCGAGCCGCTTCGGCCTCGCGGTTGGCCCTGCGGCAGACGAGGGCCCGGAGCTCGGGTTGGAGGCTGTCGCCGTCCGCCCAGATCGTCACGGGAGAGGAGGGACCGAGGCGCGGAACACGAGGGCCTCCGCGGGGGATCCGGGCGGCTCGACGGAGCGCAGCCCGTAGTCCGGGGCGTCCCAGGCCACGAAGGCGGCTTCCCCTCGTCGGATCTTCAGGCTGCCCTCGCCGGGGCAGGCGATCTCCGCGGCGCCGGCCCCGCAGAGGAGGATCTCGGGGCAGCGGCTGCTCCTCTCGTATCGGTCGCCGGGGCCGAGGGCGATCCTCGAGATCCGGAAGTCCGGCACGTAGGCGGGGTAGGCCTCCTCGAAGGGGGCGACCGGCGAAGGGCCGACGGGATCGAGCTTCCCGGGGTTGAAGCTCAGGACCGACGCGAGCTCGGTGAGGTCCACGAACTTCTTGGTGAGGGCTCCGCGGATGACGTTGTCCGAGTTGGCCATGATCTCGAGGCAAGTCCCCGCGAGGTGGGCGTGGAGCTCGCCCGGGGCTATGAACGCGGCCTGCCCCGGCTCCAGCACGATGTGGTTGAGGACCAGGGGGAGTATGGCTCCGACGTCTCCCGGGAATATCTCCATGATCCGCGCCGACCATCGGAATGCCCCCTCGCTGCCCGCGGGGACGCTCCCGGAGCTCAGGGCCGAGGCTATGCGCTCCGAGGCCGAGGCCAGGAGCCGCTCGTGGGCCCTCGAGTCGGCGGACATGAGGCTGTAGAAGAAGACCGACAGGCCGATCCTGCTCGGGTCCCGCTCGAGCATCCCGAGGGAGCGCTCCAGCTCGGCGGGAGCCGCGAGGCGCATGTTCGCGAGGATCTCGGCCACCGGCCTGAAGCCGCAGATGAGCTCGAAGCGGGTGAGGGCCACCGCCATCTCGGGCTTGTGGTTGGGGTCCCGGTAGTTGCGCTCCGGGGCGTCCACGGGGATCCCCGCCCGGTTCTCCTGCTCGAAGCCGAGCTGGGCCTTCTTCTTGTTGGGGTGGGCCTGGATGGAGAGGGGAGTCCCCGCCGAGAGCACCTTGAAGAGGAAGGGCAGGCTGCGGCCCAAGCTCTTCTCCACCGCCTCGCCCAAGAATTCCCGGGGCGAGGTCTCGATGAGCTCGTCGAGGCCGATCCTGGCTCCATCGACTATGGCCCGTGAAGGGGCGCTGGGGTGGGCGCCCATCCAGAGTTCGGCGATAGGCCCTCCTCCGGGATTGGCTATGCCCAGGGCTTTGGTTATGCCGTCGGCGCTGCCCCAGGCGTAGCGCTGGACCGGGTTGTCGAGAGGATAGATGCGCATGGGGGGAGTGTATACGAGGCGCTGCCGCGCCGCAACCGCGCCGCAGCCCCGGCGATCGGGCGTCGGCGCCGCCCAGGGCCCGGAGCTACCAGTCGAAGAGAAAGCGCGCGACTTCCTTCTCCATGGCCTCGAGGCCGCCGGCCAGCAGGCGGCACTCCGGGAGGCTCTGGATGAAGAGTTGGCCGTAGCGCTTGGTGGCGATGCGGGAGTCCAGTATGGCCACTGCCCCGCGGTCCGAGGAGTGGCGGATGAGCCGGCCGAAGCCCTGCTTGAGCTTGATCACCGCCTCGGGCAGGGATATCTCCATGAAGGCGTTGCCTCCCCGCTTCTCTACCGCCTCGCTCCTGGCGAGCCGCACCGGGTCGGTGGGGACGTGGAAGGGGAGTTTGCAGATGACCACGAGCTGGAGGGTCTCTCCCGGGGCGTCCACCCCCTCCCAGAATGAGTCGGTGGCGAAGAGGACCGAGGAGATGTCGGCCTTGAAGGAGTCGAGGAGCTTGGACCTCTCGTCGTCTCCCTGGCGGAGCATCGTTATGCCGAGCTCATCCATCCGGGGCTTGGCGACCTCGTAGGAGGCGCGCATCGCGTCGTATGAGGTGAAGAGCACGAGGGCGTGGCCCTGGGAAGCCTCCAGGAGCCGGGGCACCGCTCGGTTCACGTAGCCCTGGTAGGCCGGGCTCTCGGGGCCCGGCGCCTCGGAGTCGATCGCCAGGAGGGCGTTGGTCCTGAAGGGGAAGGGCGAGGGGTAGACCGCCGTCTCCACGCGGGCGCTCGTCCGGTCGAGCCCCACCCGGGTTTTCCAGAAGTCGAAGGTCTCCCCCACCGAGAGGGTCGCCGAAGTGCAGACCACCGAGCGGAACTTGGAGAAGACCGCCTCCTCCATCATGCCCGCGATGTCGAGGGGCGTCCCGGTGTAGCGGATGAATGCGTCGCCCTGGCTCGTCCTCTCCTTCTCCAGCCAGAACACCGTGTCCGAGCCCCCCTTCTCGGCGCCCGCGCTCTTGAACCTGGCGCAGAAGGAGGCAGTCTCGCCGAGGCGCCGGAGGAGGAGCTTCGCCTCGAAGATGGCCTGCTCCTGGGAGAGCTCGTCGGGGGCCTCCTCGAGGGCGTTGGAGAGGATCTCCACGCAGGCGACGAGGCGCCGCTCCAGCTCCCCCATCGGCCTGAGGAGGCGGTCCGAGACCTCGGTCGTCGCCTCGGTCAGGCGGAAGCTCCGGTCGGGCCTGCGCCCCCCCGCCTGGGCCTGGCCCTCGAAGAGCCGGACCGCCTTGGCGTC
>Ga0268360_1002237_pt1 | contig 15890 bp, 9 predicted proteins | sample BioMet11_FD_192465 | JGI IMG/M metagenome (GOLD analysis project Ga0268360, IMG submission 192465) | Sewage microbial communities from Oakland, California, United States - Biofuel 11 (Illumina Assembly) | ecosystem: Engineered > Wastewater > Sewage > Unclassified | place: USA: California... | reverse complement strand
GGGTACTCCATCGCTCGATCCGGCACATCTCCGCATAAAAATCACGTTTGAGAGGGTCGTCGATATAGATAATCAGCCGGATGTGTGTCCAGCTAAGTGAGGAAATCAGGGATCTCACGACATTTTCATCAGGAAAAACTTCCGCGAACCGAATCATATTGAAAAGATTGCGTGTGCCAAATCCATCCCCAAATTCAAGTCTTAATTGTGCACTCAGTGCGTGCACAATCTGCTCGCCGTACCCCGCACGTTCATCACCGAGAATTTCCCGACGGATCCGCACACCCGCCCGCCAGTAGAGCAGAGTCAGCCCGGCATTGACGGTAACCGCAACTGCAGACCGTGTTTCCGTAATTAAATTCCGCAGATCTGCAAGCAAATTTTCCTGGTCGGATGCTGGCGCAGGAAGGGTCCTCTCTACCCGGCGGGGCAAATCTCGTTTCCGGTTCGAAGCAGCCATCGCGTATCTCTCACAGACGGTCTACTGCTTCTTTCCAGTCCGGATCACTTTAATAGCATACCGCAGGGTGTGAAAGTAAACAGTGCATCACACCCCCTCCACTCGTATCCCGCAATAGGTCATTCTGTTTTCTGGTATAGCCCGCGCCGATCAGCAAAAAATAAAATTTGAGGAGAAAAAAACTGTTGAAACCATTTGATGGTTGCAGTTAAGTGTAAAATGAGGCAGCCTAATTGAGGGTAATTTCCGTATCGATATACCTCTTCGCATACTCTTCAATCTGAAGATTCTCCGGTACGAATTGATCGTATTTCTCACTTGTGCGGCCTTGGAACTTCTCTGCAATCTCTACCGAAGATGGACATGTTGCAAGTATTGTCTTGTACTTTTCCAGGATCTGTGATGGCGACACACCTTTGAATTTCAATGCAATCTCCTCATCTTCTACATGAAGCCCGGCAAATTCTTTTCCCAAAGTGAAAAGTGTACGGTGTTTCGCTGACCCGGTCCAGGTAAACCAATACGTGAAATTTCCCTCAATAACAAACGGAGTATTCAAGAGTCCTGCTTCCCGGGCTGCATGCTGCGCTTCCCGAAGCAGAGTCTGGGCCTGTGGGTCCAGATACGCGGGAATTATATCTGATGTTACAATTTCGTGCATTTTCTCCCGGATCTTTGGATGGATATCAGCCCCGCCATTACTGAAATATTTTGGCACTTTCCCTCCCTTAGAATGTTCGACCAAAATCTCGTTTCTTTTGAAATCTATCGAAAGTATCTCCCAGCGGCGTCCGGCAAGGATCAGGAATTTTCTCGTTTCGAGATCCGGTACCGACTGGATGCTACCGATCTTTTCCCCATTATGGATGACACTGAATTCCTTTGGGGTAGTAAACGCAGAATAAAATTCAAAATTATTGACAATTCGCTCACCTTCAAGACCAAGGATAATGACACCTCGTTCATCTTGCTCGATGAGATCTGCAGCACGCATGCTTTTTAAGATCTGGATAAAATCATCCTCACTCACATTCTCGAATGCTCCATCTGTTACAAGGGTATCGAAAATAATTATCGCTGTGGATCCCCCATGTTCTTTGATAACACTGAGGATCTGCTGAATTAAAGTTGAAAAATGGAAAAATCCTAACTGCGGAGGCTCACACCACTTCTCAGTTATCATTAATTCCGACATTGCAACTGCCCGAAGGAGTTCTGGGTATAATCTATCAAGAATGGAATCTTTTTTTGATTTATCCTCTAGGATAAACATAATCAGAACGGAAGATTCCCCCTCTTTGCGTCCGCTCCTGCCAAGTCTTTGGGCAAGTGAATTTACAGACCATGGGGCTCCAATCTGTCCGATACGGGATACATTTCCGACATTGATTCCCATTTCAAGCGTACTCGAACAAAATGTCGCAGTGGGCCGGTTTGATTTTAATGCATCCTCCGTATCCTCGCGTTCGCTTTTAGACAGCGAACCGTGATGAATCCTGAAACAATCCTCAAGACCTTTCCTTAAGAGATAACGTCTTGTACCATCTGTGTAAAATTCAAGAAGTTCTCGGCTGTTGACAAAAATCAATGCGGTTTTCCCATAGAAATAACGGACGATATCCTCAATTACTGTGATTTCTGACGGGTTCTCTTTCGAAGAGTTGTCTTTGGCAAATTTTTTTAGATCATAACCCCTGATCAAGTATCTGATCTCCTTTTTCTCGTCATCCGGATCGGTGATAATCCGTATCGAATTCGGATTCCTTGGAATTAGCCACTTTTTTGCCAGTTCCGAATTACCCAATGTCGCCGAGAGGCCGATGAGCCGAACTCTTTTTGGACTTTTATGGATTACCCGGGATAACAGGCTTTTCAAGTGAGCTCCCCGCTCGGAACCGATGAATGAATGCATCTCGTCAATAACAATGAATGAGAGCGAGCTGAAAAGGCGGGTGAGATCGTCAGAATGATTGATAAAAAGCGATTCGATTGATTCTGGGGTGATGAGAAGAATCCCTGAAGGTTCTTTCAAAAATTTTGTTTTCCCACTACTCCCGACATCGCCATGCCATTTGAAGACCGGAATCCCCGATTGTTCACACAATCTTTCTAGACGCTGGAACTGATCGTTGATGAGTGCCTTAAGCGGCCCGACATAGATGGCTGAAATTCCCGGGTCTTTCTTGTCTACAATCTGTGAGAGAATCGGGAGGAATGCAGCCTCGGTTTTTCCGGATGCGGTTTTCGCTGAAATAATCAAGTTATGTTCAGTTGTAAATAATTCCTGGATTGCATCTCTCTGAATAACGCGAAGTTTCTCCCATTGCATCCTGTAGAGTTTTTCCTGAATGGTCGGGTGTAGATAGGAAAAAGCAGATTTTTCCATTGTAAAAACCCTGAAAAATTAAAGTTTGAGTGTAACCAAGTCATCACTCGTTTTCTGCGCAACCGGTTTTTCTGGGCTTCCGCATTCTTGTTTTTCGTCGGTATTTAACGGGTCTGCTGTTTTCTCTACCGGAATTGTATTCAGCAGGACTTCCCATGAAGTACCGGGATTTTGTTCAATGATCGAAAGCATCCGAACATAACTCCTGACAATGTCCCTCGGTGTCATGAAGAATTCTGCCCCAAGGGTTTTCTGGCAATGCTGGAGGAATCCTTCGATACCTTGATCCGGTATGAGATATTTTGCCGGATCATCGTATGCAAAAACATTCCGAATATTACAAAGCAGGACGTATGTGTCCTCTTTTGACAGGTTTTCGAGTTCGATAACTGGATTGCTGAAATCTTTTAGACCTGCGACATTAAAATCGCTTTTTTGGGTAAGACGACTCGCAAGAGCTCCATAACTCACAAGACCTCTCCTCTGATCCTTAAGACATTCGTCAGTCCCTGCAAAAATGAATCCTATTCCTGAGACATTTCCCTGATTGCAGTCATTCACAATATGGAGGAGGGTCTCATAATTCGAATTGCGGGCCTGAGAATTATTCAATCGATGGGATAAGACAGCCAGCTCATCGAGATTTACAAGAAGTCCGGAATATCCGGCCATCCTGACAAAACGGCCCCATAACTTCAGGTAATCATAGATATTGTCATCCTCAATAATGGTTCTGACACCGAGATCCTGCCGGGCCTCGGTTTTCGTGGAATATTCTCCGGAAAGCCACCGGATAGCCGAAGCCATAAGCGCATCGTCGCCTTTCTGGTATCCTTCAAAATATTTCCCAAGCACTGTGGCGAAATCGTAGCCACTTACATAATCCTGAAGGCATATCAACTCTTTGGGGATTTGCTGGAGAATCTCTTCATTATTCTTTCCTTCGTTTTTCAAGCGTTGGTCAAGATCAGACATCCACCGTTCAATCAGGCCACGGAGTGCACCTCCCTCCGGTTTTGCCCTGACTGCAAAATTATGTATGAGTTCTGCGTAAAGCGCTCGGGCCTGATTATCTGATGAATACAACCTTCTCTCAAGACTGATGTCCGCCTGCGCCACCACAAATTTCTTTTCAAGTGCTACTATCCGGCAGAGATTCAGGAAAAAACTCTTCCCAGATCCATAACGTCCGATGATAAAACGGACCGTGGCTCCGCCATTCTGGATTTTCTCCAGATCAGATAATATTGCACTAACCTCGTTTTTTCTGCCAACCTGAATATGTTCCAGTCCTATTCTTGGTACTACCCCAGTACTCAAGGACTGGATAATTGCCTCTCTCTCTCTCAGTTTTAATTTTCCCATAATCCGCTCATTCCCATATATTCATCCAGTTCTATAATTGATTACTATACGGCTTTCGTTTTCTTCAAGTAAGAAATCTCCCAGTTCTTCATCTGCCCACGTATTGATATCATCAAAAGCGGCCCTTGGCATCAGGTTATATTTTTTGGCAAGAATAGTGAAGTCGTCCTGACTGACCTCATTCGACTTCATAATGTCGTGTAACATCAAGAGATATTTTGAGTCCAGCGAGGGAAGGGTTTCCGGTGGGAAAGGAAGATCGAATTCTATTGATCGTGTTTCTGCAGTAACGGGGGGTTTTGGAGTTTTTACCTCCGGCTCAAGATGGATAACAATCTCCTCTTCTTCTTGTTCAAATACAGCCGCTAGCATTTTCTGGACTTCTTCAGTTTCCTCTTTGGTCCGTTTTAATATTTCCTTGTTTATACTGAATTCGGGAACCACTTCCTGTTGGGGAATTACCTCCCCCGTTTGTGTCACTCCTTGTTTTTGTACGACTACCGGTTCATCAGGAATATGTCCGATAAGGAGTTTTTTAATGACTTCATCGGATACTGCCGTCTCCATCTCCAAAGATTTGAAGATTGTTTTGAGTGCTCTCTGTTCTCCTTTTACAAATTTATTATCCAGGAGAACGATCTCGCCAAGGAAATTTGCAAGGGCAAGTTTTTGTTCCGGATTCAGGTATTTGCTCAATCTCTTGCCGATTTTTGAGAGCGAGGGCGGCTGGAGTTCAAGTACCTTCTGGAGACCTTTGAGTGATTTAATCTCAAAATCGTCTAATGTGAATTTTTCCGCAATATAGTGATGAAGATATTCATTTTCTCTATCTGATACATTTTCATCAGATGCGGCAGTGCCATATGCAAGCTCAAAAATTAATGCAGCGCTTTGGAAATTTCCCGACAAACCTTTTTCTTTGTTGTCCTTGGGAAGGATCGCGACAGTATCGTTCCACTTATACGAAGTACCGGATATCGTTTGATCAGGAACAAGGAACCAGCCAAAATCCCGAACCGTTAGGGTTACCGTTTTGCTCTGGCTCGCTGTAAGAGCGTCCCGCTTATCGATTCCAAACAGTTGTGCCATATCGGAAATCGGGAGAACAATAACTCCGTCGCTCTGCGGTTTGGCAGAGATAAAATTTCGCCATAATTCCAGTTCCGGATGTGGGATCTCGGATTTCAGAGCATCGGGAAGAACACTGTAAACATCTTTTGTGATCTTCCCCTCTGATTTATTCAGTCGGTTTATAGCAGGTTTGAGCTCTTCGATACAATTGTCCCAGATTTTTTTAAGTGTATTATAATGAGGCGAATTAAGTGACGGAATTGGTACTATCAGGGGTTCGATGAGACCAGTTTTTCCAGAGTAACTGATATACTGTAGAAGGGATGGGCTGGCGGGGCGGTAATTCAGCTGGAATTGATCGTACTCTGAAGAGAAAGGTATCCCCTCCGGGAATTGATCCAAGAACTTTTTCCTGAAAAGTTGTTTCAGCAGCTCGGGGGCCTTTCGTGGGATGTTGGTTCGTTGGAATCCGATAGAAGTTTTAGAGAGCGAGTAACACAAATCCCATGGGATGGGCAGGGTGTTCGACCAGTGCCAGGACATGACAATTTTTGTTGAGTACTCGTCAAGGTTGTCGAACTCTGGGAAAAATTTCCTGATATCTATATTTTTTATATCGGCAAGCCGTGACCCGACTACGTATGCTATGAAATGATTCAGGTACGAATTGAAAGATCCCGATATTGGATAACGTGACAACAGACGCCGGACTTCACTTATGAGTATTTCGTGATCTGCGTTATCGATAATTGCCCTTCTCTCCAACCCATAGAAAAAGATGAACGCATACCCGATTTCGTCCAAATCGTCATTTCGTCCTCTTGACATCCAGGACAGGTATTTGCCTCGCTGGGCGGGTGTGAGGGCAGAATATTGCGGCCAATAGGGCAAGGGAGGGAGGACATTCTGTGCATTTTTTTCTGCTTTCAATCCCGCGGTAATACAGGAAGCTTCCGGATAATTGTTATTTGACCAATATGTCAGAGGATTTTGAATGGTAAATCCCTGAACACTGATAAACTGTCCACTGCCTACCCATGACATGCCGGAAGTTGCACTGGTCAAATAGATGTCGGGAGGATCATAGATTGAGTATCCATGAACCGTTATCGAGCGATATTCATCATCCGGCTTATCTGAATCCGGAATATTTTGTGAAACTTCAATCTCGTTTATTGGAGGAATATAATTATCCACTTCTTCGTCACTTGCTGTGATAACTGCTAGTTTTTCCGTTTCCTCTTGGGGCGGCAACGAGGAATTATCTTTTTTACCAAAAAGCCCCCGGATAGCATCTAAAAAACCAGCCATACTAATTTCTCCTTTTGTATTGAATCTATAAAATTTATTTGAAAAATAACTGAAACGATATTTACAATTTATGGGTGTACTAGAGAACAAAAAGTCACAAGTAAAACCCCAAAATCTCCCATCTCCCCATATATTTGTGCAGTGTCCCCCATTTCTCCCGACCAGTCACGACTCATGTGACCCGTAGGGGGAGCCCGAAAACCGACTCCCAAAACAGGCCTTCTTTTCGTTGCCACATGCAGGAGCCTGCCCAACACTGAGTTTTGCCTTCCAAAAGCGTACAAAAGGGTTTTGTACGCCCTCTTAAAATGCCCGGATCGGCGTAAATCGCGTGTATATTGCAATTCCGGAAAAAGTGTGTAAAACTGCACCGGTTTTTGCACAAATTTCCGGAAAGTTGAGGTCTGAAGGGGTAATCCGGGGCCATAACCGGCCCGGATTTGCCCCCCAGATCCAGAGTAGGTCAGGGCGGATCCGGTTCCCGGTCCTTGTTATGACCCTAAATAACCCTCTCCCAAATACGCCCGATACGGCCCCGGATTCCATTTTTCTGAATTCACCCTCTCCCGGGAAATGCCATAAAACGCCCCGTTCGGGTTCGCGTGGAAACCCCCTTCAAATAAGGCTCCGTTTGCCAAAATACGCCCGCTTTCGATGCCCGTTAACGGGCCACCATGGGCCTGCAGCAGGGATGATTTTTGCCACATCCAGGCACCCTTGCGACCCTGGGATCGGCCGCAGGAACGCGGCTACATGCGCCGGTCCAAATTTGTGATTTCTCCGACGTGAAACGGTGTCAAAGGTGGGGAAAAAGGGGGCGAAATTAGCCGGTGGGAGGGGGTCTCATCCTCCACCGGGCACGATGCCACCTGTTTAGGGTACTCCGGATAGTTCACAGATTTCAATCCCCGTACTTGCACAGGACGTGCCCGCCACCATCCTGCTTAAAATCTCTGCCGCAGGAAAAACGCTGTCAGTGGGGATTTTCTTCACCGTGAAACAAATTTTATACATTAGTAATGTAAATGATTGCATTAAAGTTTACATTGGCAATGCATATGATCACCGCATCGCAGCTCGAAGTTCTGGTTCTCTCGCAGAAAGAATGGTTCCGGTCCCGTGACCCGGGCATTCCCCGTACAATAGAGACCGGGCCGCTCACCCGGACCGGTGAGGTTGTCGTGATCACCGGGATCCGGAGGTGCGGCAAGTCCACGCTCCTGCGCCAGCTCGCGGGCCTGTACAGCGATTACGTGTACGTCAATTTCGATGACGACCGCCTCATGGACTTTACCGTGGCGGACTTTCCGGCACTGATGCTTGTCTTTGAGAAGAGATCGCCCGGGGTAAAAACCCTCTTTGTCGATGAGATCCAGAATGTTTTAGGCTGGGAACGGTTCATCCGCCGCATCCATGACGAGGGTTACAAGGTCTTTCTCACCGGTTCGAGCGCAAGCCTCATCTCCCGGGAACTCGGGACCCGGCTCACCGGCCGATACATCCCGGTCACTCTCTACCCATTTTCATTTGCAGAAACCCTGCAGTACCGGTCCATCGATACCGATCGGATAACGGAAAAGAAAAAAGCGCAGATCCTTTCAGAGTTTGACCGGTATCTTTCCGGTGGCGGCTTCCCGGATTTTGTCAAATTCCAGGACGCGGAGTACATACAACGGATCTATGACGATATCCTTTACCGGGACATCATCAGCCGTCTTGGTATACGGGAGGTCAGGGGATTCCGACAGCTTGCCCGCTACATCTTCTCCAACATGGCAAACCCTGCAACGTACAATGCCCTCAAAAAGACGCTCGGCTTTAAAAGTGTCACGTCGGTCCGGGACTATGTCGGTTTCTTAGAAGAAGCATACCTTGTCTTTGAGATCTGCCGGTACGATTACTCGTTAAAAAAGCAGTACGTCAGCGAGAAGAAACTCTATTGTATCGACACCGGCATGAGAAACGCCGTTGCATTCCGGTTTTCAGGAAACACGGGAAGGCTTCTGGAGAACTGCGTGCTCATCGAACTATTACGCCGCAAAAAATCGGTGTTCTTTTTCAAAAATCACCGGGAATGCGATTTTGTTACCGAGGAAAACGGGAAGGTCACCGCCGCGATCCAGGTCTGCTTTGAACTGACCCCGGAAAACCGGGAGCGTGAGACCGGCGGCCTTGCCGGTGCCATGGCAGCGCACGGTTTGTCCGAAGGTCTCCTCCTCACGTACGGAGAGGAAGAGACCATTGAACAGGAAGGCCGGATCATCCGGGTGATCCCGACCTGGAAATGGCTCATTGGATCTGAAGCCGACTCCACGTAAGCCGGGACAAAAGATCTTTTGACGATGAGTTTTCCCGCATCAGGCAGCGTTTAATTCTGAACAACTCTCCCGTGCATACGTGAGATTCATCCCCCTCCTCGCTTCCGCTCGGAGTCGCTCGGGCAGATTACCTGCATGGGCATTCTGGGAATTGATCCACCACGAGGGCTCCCTGCCGGGGGCGGCGGCGGTGCTCGTTTGTAGAGGTATGGGGGCGAAGCCCCCCTCCTATTGATCCTCCTAAAACCTGATGGCTGCATGAAGGATCCTTGAGATCCCTTTCGCTGACAATGTGGGAGGGGGTGCCCCCCATTTCCGGCCAACAAGGGGGGGTGGGTACCCCTCACCCCCTCCCCCCATACGGCCGTTTCCGGCACGCACGTTTCCGCCGGAGGTTCCGCACGAAACGCAGGATTTTTGAGATGAAACGGGAGGGGGGTGATCCCCTTTAAAAAAAATTATGGGTGGGGGGGTGGCCCCCACCCTCCCCCCGCTTCATCAGGTACCGGGTCATCAGGTCTTCTGATCATTTTCCCATCAGCCGGATTTATACGCAACAGTCCGGTCCGGCCCGCCATCCTGCCGTTACGCTTAAATTTCCCGGTATCAGAATAGAACGACATCGATTCGCAATGAAACGAAACAAACCATGAAAAAGATTCACCTGGCCCTCATAATTATCCTCTGCGGTATCGTGCTTTTCGCAGGGATCGTTCTCATACAAAACCCCGGCGCCGAAAAGAAAAATGCAACCGCTGATCGCCCGGTGCTTAAAGTAGCCCTGTACCCGTACCTGGAGGATGTGAACGGCGATGATCATGCCACGACCATCCGTCTCATTAAAGAGCGCTACCATCAGTTATATCCCGATGACGACCTGGAGATTTACATCTCCGACGAGTACAGCACCTATTTTTCCGACAGCAGGAATTTTTCCCCGGTCTTTGGACCGGGCGGACCCGATATTGTCGAAGTCGAACAGACCGAGCTTGACAATCTCATAGACGGCGGGTATATCCGGCCATTTGTTCCGGTCTCTCCCGATGCAGCCCGAATGCTCAACGAGACCCGGGAGGATGTTGTCAGCCCGTATAAGGATCTTGGGACAGTCGATGGCAGCGTATACTTTGTTCCGACCTGGCTCTGTGCGCATTACACGTTTACCCGCAATCCCCCGGGCACGGCGGAATCCGGGGATTTTAGCGGCAACGGGACGCTGCCCGACCTGTACCTGTCTGCCTACGCATCAACCTATGGTTCCGATCCGGCCCTTCTGGATGGCGCTGTCCGCGATGCAGTGAACGGATCCCCGGATCCGGAGGTGACTGACTGGCTCGCGTCCCGTCTTTCTGCCTGCACCGGTACTGATGGCAGGAACCGGTGCCTGGACGGGGATTATGCTGCAAAAGATGGAGGTCTTTCTGAATTTGTCTCGGGAAAGACCGATCGGTATGTCGGGTTTTCCGAGATGCTGTACCGGATCCTCAAAGAATCTCCCGAAAGGTACGATAAGAATCTCACGATCTCCGGCACGATCTATGGAAAGGGTACGTATCCGTCACTTGCCTGGACCGACGGCTTTGTGATGAACAACAATACCGGCACGGAAAAGATGGACGAAGCGATCCGGTTTATCGATTTCTACAACAGCCCGGAGACAAAGGAGATCATTGCGCTTTCCCTTGATACCGGCAATGATACTGTCCGCGTGCCACGGTACCTGCTGCCTGCATCGGAGGACTTTTATTCCCTCCCGAATGTATCTTCGGACAGGTATTACCAGCAGTTTTCCCCGGTCATTCACACCATGGTCCCGTTTCCCACGGGCGGACTCCGGGGGAACATGGATGCCATCTACTGCAATGTGACTGCTGCCCTGCAGGAAAACGGGATGGATGTGAATTACCCGGCCAGATGCACGCTCACTCAGAAAACAGCGGTTCCTGCCTGAATAACAAGAACTCCTGATCGGGATCCGGCAGGAGGATATTTTTTTTGTAATTGTGTAACGTCCGCAACGAAAGGAAAGACCGGGCAGGAAGGTGCCCTCCAAAACATTTACCCTCCCCAATTTACCTTCCGGTCGAACGTGAACAGTTCCGAAAAAAGATCGATGCCTCAGCAGCAAAAAAATCAGGACGTTATCCCGAACAGGCTCTTGAACATCCCGACGATCTGGTCCCACAAACCGGTCTGCTGCCCGGTCTTCGGTTGTTCCGTTGTCGGGAGGGGTGTGGCGGTTGTCCAGACCGCGTCCGAGATATCCGCAGTCCGGGTGAATGCAGAACCGGTGACAACCGTCCCGGTCTTGTCGACTTCGTGAACATCGAGAACCGTGATATTTGCAGGCATAGCTGCCGCAGGAGCAGTTCCCGCGAGCGTGACGCTCATCACTTCACTGCCATGACCCTTGTAGGACAATAGAAGGCTGCTCAGGTCAAGGGTCTGGTTATATACCGCAGGTGTCGTGGACGACCCGCCATCACCGGTAGTGATGGTGTATGTCCATGCGGGTTTTGAAAGCCCGGTAGTAAGGATGAGATCGCTTCCGGCAGGGAAGGTCGCTTCAGAATCATCTGCCGGGAAGTCGACCGTAAACGAAACCGTTACCGGGGCATTTTGGGGCAGCGGGCCCGAAGGATTTATTGTGTAACTCTCCACGGTCCAGGCCGAGGCGAGGGGGATGCATGCGGCGAGAAGTACGAGTGTAAGGATGATCGGTCGTAGTATTCTGGTCATGAGGAACCTCCGGTAAAACAAAAGACTCGTTGTATTCCCTAATTTCTTCATCCTGCCCCAGATAAAAATTGCCGTTGGCAGGGAACGGAGAACGCAATACTGCGGGAAATTACCGGGATTTTACATTGGATCCCCAGAAGGGCCGGGCGGAACCCCGAGAGCGTCAAGCAATTCGTAATGATTTCTACAGCGTAGGTAAATAAAAAAAAGATTAGTCTACCGCGACCATGACTTCGCTCGACTTGATGACTGCATAGGCAGTCTTACCTACTGCAAGTCCGAGCGCTTCGGTGGATTTCTTGGTGATGATCGAGGTAATGAGCTGTCCGTCGGGAAGCTCGATAACGATTTCGGAGTTGACAGCTCCGGGGGTGATCGCTTTTACCTTGCCCTTCAGTATATTACGTGCACTGATCTTCATGGTTCTCACCATTCCATCATGTGGGATACTACTATAAAAACAACTGTGTCTGCGCAAAACCGGGTGCAAAATTTTCCATAACCCTGCATTCGGGGGAAAAAAACTCTTTTAACGATGCTACCCCCTCTTCGCGCCAGCTCTGCCCCAAAGGGGGCGGGGGCGTATGCGATGCCCGGGGACTACCCGTACACGAAAACAACCTGTCGGGCAATTCAGGGATGCAGGTAATACAGTATCATCGCTAAGCGGGGGATGCCTCTAGCGTGCGGGGGCGGAGGCTTGCCGGAGACCTAAAAGAGCGTTATTTTATTTTTTGGCTCTGAAGAAATCATTTCCCCTGAACCAAACCGTATTTGCGAGGGTGACCCCCCTGCCAAATAAAAATTTTTCAATTGTGCTTCCCGTGCAGGGATTTGCTCCACGGGGCGAGCCCCGACGAGGCGGCGAGCACCCGTGGTCCCCTCGCAATAAAATTCAGGAGGTCACTTACGGTTTTCTACAGAGCCTATTTTTTTAAAGATTTCCCAAAGCAGGAATTTAGGTAAGACAACGGCATCGCCCGCCGGGGGATGTCGCAAGCGCTGTCGGGGTGACCACTCACCAAGAGCGTTGTCCTGTTTTAAGAAATGCTGCAAAGCGCCTCATCGTACCATTGCCCTCAGCAGATATGCCGGAGTACATGGCGATGGAGTGCCAGCCTTCGGTCTCCGGTTACCTGAAGAAAAGGAATTTTTACCGGATGACACCTGCGCCGGCTCTACACCAGCAGCACATATGCCGCAAACGAGAGCAGGAATGCCAGCAGCAGCATCGCAACCGAGAGCGGCGCCACAAAGATCAGCATCGCGTTTACCGTGCTTGCCAGCTGCGAGATCCGGTTGGAGCCAAAGACCACCACACGCTCGCACTGCGCCGTAGTTGCAGCGCACTCGGCCCCGTCAAGGTCGGCGATGGCCTCGCGGACCGTGTCCATCACCAGCGGGAGAAATGTTTCTACCGGGATGTTCAGACCGACCGGGTTCTTTCCGGTGATCGTGTTTACTACATGGGTATCGGTGGTCATCACTTCGGTCTCGTCAACCAACGTGCGGATCTCTTTGCACAGGGCCTCGCGGACGCCTCCTGCCATGTTGTTCCCGTCAAAGAGGACATACGCAGTCTTCTGCCCGGCGGTTTCCACGACCATCACCTGCACGCCCAGATCCCCGAACCCTTCGTCGCGGGTATAGGGCAGGTGCTTCTGGGCATACCCAACCCGGAAAGGCGCAAGCTTTTCCCTGCTGCACGATTCCATGGCCTCTTTTGCACCGTTCTGGTACTCGGTAGCCGTCAGGGTTGCCGGGAGCACGGCCGAAGAGAGATCGGTCATGCAGTTGTGCGCATCGACAAATGCCACGTGCGGGAACCAGCGGTGGCCCTCCGCCATGATCGCAAGGCCGATGGAATAATCGAGGTCCTCGGTCATCTCCGGCGACCGTGTCGAGATCATCAAAACGGAGTTCCCAAAGCGCTGGTACAGGATCCTGACCGTCCCGCAGGTAAGCGTCTTTGACGGCGTTGCACCGGGATCGTAGGCGCAGTCCTTCTTCGACGCATTGATCGCTGCGATCACCTTCTCGATCTCGGTTTCCGAGACAAGGTTGAAATCGTGCGAGGCGCACCCGTGGGGGACGAGAGTCTCCTCGTTTTCCATCTTATCGTGGATGAGCTTCGGGAGGTTGCCGCCGCCGATCTCGCCCATGGGGCCGGGGTGGAGGTTCGGGACCGTGAAAAGGACCGGGCGCTTGTTCGTCCGCTTGAAAAAGAGGCAGACCTGCGGCACATAGATCTCCTCCCCGATCTCCCGGAAGAAGTCCTCCATCTCCTTTTTCGAGCCATCGGTCATGTTTGCCACAAATGCGTTGACAAAGGCTAGTCCGCGGATCCGAAACGCACGGTAGAGCGGGCGTTCGATCAGCCAGACGAGGATGGCAAACCCGAGGCCGAAGACAACATGGAGGAGGAGGGCAAAGGCGGCCCAGCCGGGCGAGAAGAGGAAATACCCGGCAATCACGCCCACGCCGCTCTGGGTCACCGCCGGCAGGATCATCCGGGGGACGCGGTAATCCGAGATTGCGACAAGGACAAAGAGGCGCAGGCCAAAGACAAACCCAAGCGAGATCCCGTAAAAGAGCGGAAGGTAGCGGATCCCGCCGGCAATCGAGGCAAAGGTGATGATAACGCCAAAGACCGTGCAGGAGAGCGCGAGGAGCGCCGACCGGTTCCAGGTCATCGTCTTGCCGGAAAAATCGATGATCGGTTTGGTGAGAATGAATGCCGCTATCGCCGGGATGGTAAACGCCAGGGTCCCCGAGAACGGGAGCTGCTCCCAGATACGGGAGCTGGCACCGTCAATAACAACGCCAAGGACGATCAGGATTACGAGGGAGACCGGCCACGAGGGAGCGCTGAAGAGGTATTTTGTGAGCTGCCCGAGTTTGACATCCCCCGGCATGGTCATGGGAGAACACCCCCGTACGGATACCCGGCCCGGCCGGATCCCTCCTGTTTCCCGGAACCGGTGACCGCACGGTCACCGGGTATCCAAAACGCTCTGCCGCTCATGGCTTACCTCCGCGGCCCCGGCTCTTCCAGCGTTCCGAAATGCTGACGGTAGCGTTCGAGCATCTGCTTCCACGTGGGCAGATGCGTCTGGCAGCCGGCGTGTTCGACAACATAAGAAGCCGTGACCGTTCCTACCCGGCAGCAGGTGAGGGGGTCGTAGCCCCGCACGTACGCGGAGAGGAAACCGGCCCGGTACGAGTCGCCGGCGCCGGTGGGATCACAGAGCGTAACCGGGATCGCCGGGACGAAGTGTTCGCTGCCTTTCGTATACAGCATGCTCCCGTCGCCGCTCATGGTAAAGACCGCCATTTTCACGCTCTTTATGAGCGCCTCTTTTGTAACGCAAAGCGTCTCGCACATCTTCTTTACCTCGTGCTTGTTTGCAAAGAGGATGTCGGAATGGGAGATGATGGATTCGAGCTGCTCTTTAGAGTACCAGAAGACGTCCTGGCCCGGGTCGAACGAGACAAACTCGCTCTTTTCCGCCACCCGGCAGTTGAACTCGGGATCGGCCGTTGCCATGTGGACGAGGGGAAGCGTCGGGGCCTCGGAGGTTGCAAAGGCCTTTGAGGCGCCCCACTCAAAAAACGTCATCTGGTCGCCGGCATCGTCGGTGAACATGAACGCGGTCGGTGTATGCGTGCCCGGCACGGTAAAAAACTGCTGTTTGATGCCGAGCTTGTCCATCCACTTTTCGTAATCGCTGCCGGAAAAATCATCGCCAACGCACGAGTGGAGGGTGACTTCTTCGCCAAGGACTGCGATTCCTGCCGCGATATTTGCCGCCCCGCCCCCATACGAGATCCTGCGCTCCGTTATCGAGGTGGACTGGTTCTCTTTGGGGAGGTGGGGCACGCGGGAGATATGGTCGACCGCAGTGTGCCCGACGATATGGATCATATCTCTTCCACGTCCAGCAGCTTTAACGGGACTTCGCGGAGGGCTTTCCCGATAACGGACTTTGCGATCCTGCCCGCGTGCTCCTTTGATTCGGCCCGGAACACTTTCATTTCGAGGATGAGGCCGACGAGCGCCGTATCCGCGACAACGATCGCGCTCGAAAGCGGCTGGTCGCAGAACGGGCAGGCAAGCATCCCCGCTTCGACTTCGACAAACTTTGCCGAGGGATTGAGGCGCTTTCCTGCTTCGCTGATTGCAATCCCGATCGCATCGTCAAGCGATTTTGCTTCCTTGATATACCATGCAGATTCCAGT
>Ga0268360_1002235_pt1 | contig 15892 bp, 14 predicted proteins | sample BioMet11_FD_192465 | JGI IMG/M metagenome (GOLD analysis project Ga0268360, IMG submission 192465) | Sewage microbial communities from Oakland, California, United States - Biofuel 11 (Illumina Assembly) | ecosystem: Engineered > Wastewater > Sewage > Unclassified | place: USA: California... | reverse complement strand
GGCTCCATCGACACCATCCACACCCAGGGCTCCCTCCAGACGACCGGGGTCTCGACCGACCTCGCCATCCAGGGGAACGGCTTCTTCGTCCTCAAGAAGGGCGAGTCCACGCTCTACACCCGGGACGGCGCCTTCGGCTTGGACAAGGACGGCCGCATCGTCAACCCGGCCACCGGCTACAAGGTCCAGGGCTGGCAGGCCCAGACTATCAACGGCCAGCAGGTGCTCCAGACTTCCGGAGCGACCCAGGACATCGTCGTCCCCATCGGCTCCAAGGACCCGGCCCACGCCACCACCCGGGTGGACTTAGCGTGCAACCTCGACAAGCGCACCGTGGAGGTGCCCCAGGGCGCCGCGGCCGACACCGTCGAGCAGGGGACCTGGCGGGTGGAGGAGAAGATCTACGACTCCTTCGGCTCGCCCCACACCCTTCGCGTCGAGTACCGCAAGGTCGTGGGCACGCCCAACCAGTGGCAGGGCACCGTCACCGTGGACCCCGACGCCGCCCAGCCGACCAACGTGGGCGTCGCCCTCGGACCCAACCCCGCGGCGGGCAACGGCAACACCTTCATAATGGAGTTCGACAACCGCGGCCTCCTGGCCCGGGTCCGGGACTCCCAGGGCAACGCCTCTCCCCAGACCGGGGCCCTCGACATGGGGCTCTCCTTCGACGTGCAGGGGGCCGCTGCCGCCGCGGGCGGCGGCGCCGCCCGGCAGACCTTGCGGGTGAACTTCGGGACCGTGGGCTCCGCGACCAACACCGTGACCCAGATGGCCGAGCGCTCCTCCACGAAGTCCTACTCCCAGGACGGCTACACCATGGGCTACCTCGACACCTTCAAGATCGACCAGTCGGGAGTCGTCACCGCCGTGTACTCGAACGGCACCAACAGGACCATCGGCCAGATAGCCCTCGGCAGCTTCACCAACCCCGGCGGCCTCGAGAAGGTCGGGGAGACCAACTTCGTCCAGTCCAACAACTCGGGCCAGGCCAACGTGGGGCCCTCGGGCATCGCGGGCAAGGGCAAGATAATCGCGGGGACTCTCGAGATGTCCAACGTGGACCTGGCCGAGCAGATGACCGACATGATAGTCACCCAGCGCGGCTTCCAGGCGAACTCGAGGACGATCCAGACCTCGGACCAGATGCTGCAGGAGCTCCTGACCCTGAAGCGGTGAGGCCTCCACGGCTGAGGATAAAACGGGGGCGGCCTACTGGAGGCCGCCCCGCAGCTAGGAGGACGCGATGATCGAGCTCACCTCCCTCTCGGGCAAGAAGCTCTGGATCAACCCGCACCAGATCGAGACGATGGAGTCCAAGCCCGACACCACCCTGGTGTTCGTCTACGGCAAGACCATAGTCGTGGCCGAGAAGCCCGAAGAGGTGGTGGAGAAGATAATCGCCTACCGCGGCGCCGTGGCGTCTGCCGCCGCGTCCTTGTGCGCGGCCCACTCGGCCCCCGGCGAGGGCGCCGCGGCGGTTCCCGACAGCGATTTCGATTAGCCGCGCAGCCCCTTGGCGCGGCCTTCCGCTTTTCAGCCCCCCGCTGTTCGTGTATACTAATCCGATCGATACAAATACCGATAATATAAGGTATCGGAGGGTGCCATGTCGGACAATGTCGACGACCAGGATATGAGCTTCGCCGAAGGCGAGACCGAGTCCGCGGCCCCGGCTAAGGCCAAGGGAGCGGGACCGGGGATCGCGAGGATTCTCATGATCGTCGGGATCGGCCTGGGCGCCGTCATATTCATAGTGACGGTCGTGGTAATAACTCTGAGCGTCGTCAACAAGCAGGGCAAGCCCGCCGAGACGGTCATCAAATCCGAGGACTACCAGGCCGCCACCCCCGAGTACCAGTATGTCGGCACCATAGGGGATATCCGCACCCGCTCCAGCGACGAGGAGCCCTACTCGATAGCCGTGAAGATCCAGCTCGGCTTCGACAAGGAAGACAAGGATTCCCCGGTGGAGCTCAACGCGCGCATGCCACAGATCCGCGACTACCTCAGGCGCTACTTCACCTCGAAGACCGCCGACGACCTCTCCCCCGACAAGGAGGAGATCGTCAAGGACGAGATCAAGGAGACTCTGAACCGCATGCTCTCGAAGCCCACGGTCAAGGAAGTCCTCTTCGATCAACTCAACGTCGTGAAGATGTAGGCCGAGGCGGGGAAGCATGGAGGCGGCATGACTGAAGTCCTCTCCCAGGATGAGATAGACCAGCTCCTCACCGCCATAAACGCGGGCGAGACCGAGATCGAGTCGATCAAGCCGACGGCCGACACCCGCAAGATAAAGATCTACGACTTCAAGCGGCCGGACAAATTCTCCAAGGAGCAGATCCGCACCGTCCAGAACATGCACGAGACCTTCGCGCGGCTCACCACGACGACCCTCTCGGCCAACATGCGCGCCCTGGTCCACGTCCACGTCGCCTCCGTGGACCAGCTCACCTATGAAGAGTTCATCCGGTCCATCCCGACGCCCACGACCCTCGCGGTCGTGAGCATGGACCCCCTCAAGGGGCAGGCCATCCTCGAGATCGACCCCTCGGTGACCTTCACGATCATCGACCGCCTCTTCGGCGGTTCGGGCGAGGGCGCCAAGCTCAACCGAGAGCTCACGGACATCGAGCACTCGGTCATGGAGGGCATAATCGTCCGCATCCTCGGGAACATGCGCGAGGCCTGGACCCAGGTCATCGACCTACGGCCGCGGCTCTCCCAGATCGAGACCAACCCGCAGTTCGCCCAGATAGTCCCGCCCTCGGAGATGGTGGTCCTCGTCACCCTCGAGACCAAGGTGGGCGACGTCGAGGGCATGATGAACCTCTGCATCCCCTACATGACCATCGAGCCGATAGTCTCCAAGCTCTCGGCCCAGTTCTGGTACTCCTCGGTCCGCCGCGGGGCGACCACCGAGAACCTCAACATCCTCAAGGACAAGCTCTCCATGGTCGAAATCCCGGTCATCGCAGAGGTCGGCCACATCAACATATCGGTCCGGGACGTCCTCGCCCTGCGCAAGGGCGACGTCATCAGGCTTTACTCGGTGCACGTCGACGACCCCATGGCCCTCAACGTCGGCAACAAGAAGAAATTCCTCTGCCGCCCCGGCGTCATAGGCAAGAAGATGGCCGTCCAGATCACGAAGAAGCTCGAGGACGTCGGCCAGGAAGAATTCGAGGAACTTGCATCCGAAGGAGACGAGAACAATGAGTGACGGCGCCCTCTCTCAAGAAGAGATTGACTCCCTCCTCGCAGGCCTCGACGGAGGAGCTGCGCCCGCCGCTGGCCCCGCGGGGGCTCCCGCCGGCCGCGCGGCCGGCGGCCTCTCGCCCCAGGAGGCCCAGGCCTTCAAGGCCATACTCGAGAGCACCTTGAGCAGCCAGTCCCAGAACCTGTCGATGATAACCGGCCTCCCGGTGAACATGCAGGCCCCGACGGTCGACGGGGCCAACCGCGACGGCTTCCTCCGGGACGTCCCCGAGGAAGTCCTCACGGTCTCGGTGCCTTTCGCCGGGTCCCTCCCGGGGGACCACTCCTTCGTCATGTCGAAGGAGACGGCGGTCAAGATCGCTTCCTTGGCCAACAAGGACGAGAGCCTCGCCGACTTGGACGACATGGCCATCTCGGCGGTGCAGGAGTGTATCTCGACGATGACCGGCACGGAGATCACCGTGGTCTCCGAGAAGACCGGCAACCGCAACCTGACGGCGGGCGTCGCCGAGGGCGCCTTCGGGCCCAAGGCTATGGCCAGGGTCCCTTCCGGGGACTTCCTCCGGGCGGTGTACTCTGTCCAGATAGGGGAGGGCGAGCCCCAGACCATCGTCGAGCTATTCGCCATGTCCTTCGTCAAGGACGTGCTGGCCTCGGCGGGTGGCGGCGCCCCGGCGGCCCAGCAGTCTCAACCCTTCCCCGCCATGCCCCAGCAGCCCATGCAGATGGCTCCCCAGCCCCAGATGGCCTACGGCGCGCCCATGGGCGGAGCCATGCCCCAGCAGATGGCCGGCTACGGCGGCATGGCCCCGGGGATGCCGGCGTACGGGGCCCCGATGGGCGGGTACGGCGGAGTCGCGGGAATGAATCCGCCTAACGTGCAGCCCGTCCAGTTCGCCAGCCTCAACGCCCAGCCCGCGCCCCCGGAGTCGGGGAACATCGGCCTCATCATGGACGTCTACATGGAGATGACCGTCGAGCTGGGGCGCACCCGGAAGCTCATCAAGGAGATCCTGGGCATGGGCGAAGGCACGATAATCGAGCTGGACAAGCTCGCGGGCGAGCCCGTGGACATCCTGGTCAACAAGAAGCTCATAGCCAAGGGCGAGGTCGTGGTCATCGACGAGAACTTCGGCGTCCGGGTGACGGAGATCGTCTCCCCGATGGAGCGGATGGGCGATCTAGGCTGAGGTGCGTCGCGGCCCGGCCGCCGCGGCCCCTCGCGCCCCCCCTCCCAGTCGGGCGGTGTCGCAGCCGCCCAGCGCAGGGACAGCCGTTTGCCGGGACCCTCCCGGCCGGCCCGGGGCGAGGCTCTCCCCCAGGCTTCGAAATAATGCCGAAAAATCACCTAAAATTTTGTCCTTCTGCTAAATAGCGCTTGCGTTTCATCTTTCGATGCACTAAAATGTAGTGCGTATTGGGAGGGGATCTTTGAAACGCATAGCGCTCGTCCTGTGCGCCGTCATGGCGTTGGGGGCGGGGGCCGTCGCAGCGGCGCAGGCGGGTGACCCGTCCGCGCAGGCTCAAGCCGGGGGCGCCGTGGGGACGGCTCGCTCGGTGGACGAGACGACTCTTTCCTTCAGCGATGCGTCGACGCAGGCTCAGGCCGCGAAGAAGGCGGCCGGTCCATCCACACTCATGTATTTCCTGCGCATGGTCGTCGTGCTGGCTCTGGTGCTGGCGGCGATCTATTGCGTCTATCGCCTCATGAAAAAGCTCGCCAAGCCCAAGGATGTAGAGGGCTCGGCGATCAAGATCCTCGCGTCCCAGAGTCTAGGTCCCGGGCGGGCCCTCCACGTGGTGGCCCTAGGCTCGAAGGCCTACTTGGTCGGCGCCACAGACTCCGCGGTCAACCTCGTGACCGAGGTGGCCGACAAGGAGTTCGTCGACAAGCTCAACCTCGAAGCCTCCACGGCGCCCTCCAAGGGGATGGCTCCGAGGGGGGATTTCGGGGAAATGCTCTACAGGCTCATGGGGTCCAAGCGCGCTTCAGGCCGAGGGGGCCGAGACGGCGCCTCCGGGGACTTCCTCGCGGGCCAGCGCGATCGCCTCAGGAAATTTTGAGGCCGATCGTGGGTAACTCAACTACCTTGCTGCGAGCGGCCGCCCTGGCGGCGGCCATATCCCTGTGGGCTCCCGCCATCGCCGCGGCCCAGCAGTCTCAGGTGAGGCCGGCGGGCTCGGCCATACGGACCTTCACCCCGCAGGCCCCGGCGGCCCAGCAGAGCCAACCCGGTTCGAGGGTCAGGGCCAATTCCGGGCTGCCCACGGCGGTGCCCGTCGTGCCCATGGTTGACCTCCGCGTCAGGAATCCGGCCAACGGGAAGGAAGTCGCCTTCTCCGTCCAGCTCCTCCTCCTCCTGACCGCCCTGAGCCTGGCGCCGAGCTTCCTCATCCTGGTCACGAGCTTCCTCAGGGTCTCCATAGTCCTCGACTTCGTGAAGCGGGCCCTCTCGCTCCAGGCGGTGCCCCCGACCCAGGTGCTCATGGGGATATCCCTCTTCCTCACGGTCTTCATCATGTGGCCCACCTTCCAGACCGTCTACGAGGACTCCCTGAAACCCCTGTCCGACGGGCGTATCGGCGTGGAGCAGGCCTACCAGGCCGCGGAGAAGCCCTTCAGGATCTTCATGTTCAGGCAGATGCAGTCCAACCCGCAGAATATCCGGCTCTTCATGTCGATGCGGGGGCTGCCCAAGCCCAACACCCTGGCCGACGTGCCGACCTACGTCCTCGTGCCCGCCTTCATCCTGAACGAGCTCACCGTGGCCTTCAAGATAGGCATCCTCCTCTACATACCTTTCATAATCATCGACATGGTCGTAGCCTCCATCCTCATGTCCATGGGCATGATAATGCTGCCTCCGGTCATGATATCGATGCCCTTCAAGCTCATCCTCTTCGTCCTCGTGGACGGATGGGGACTCCTCACGCAGCAGCTCGTGAGATCCTTCATGTGAGGAGGCGGGGAAGCATGAGCGTCGGAGAAGCGGTTTACATCATGCGCGGCGGGATCCTCGAGATCCTCATCCTCTCGGCCCCGGTCCTCCTCGTGGCCATGGTAGTGGGACTCATCGTGTCGATCTTCCAGGCCACCACCTCCATCCAGGAGCAGACCCTGACCTTCGTCCCCAAGATAGCTGCGATCATGATCGTCCTCGCGCTGCTGGGCAGCTGGATGTTCGGGAGCCTCGCGGAGTACACCCGCGAGCTCTTCGCCATGATCCCGCAGATGGCGAGGTAGGGGCCGGGCTATGGGCTGGCCCTTCGACGACTGGAACCTCTTCCTCCTCATCGCGGTGCGCATCCTCGCGATGATCGAGGTGGCTCCTCTCCTGTCGAGCTCCAGCGTCCCCCAGGTCGCCAAGCTCGGCCTCGCCGGCTTCGCGGCCTCGGTGGTGTTCCCCTCAGTGAAGGCGGCGGGCTACCCCATCCCCGCCGACGGCCTCGCCTACGGCATGCTGGTGGCCGGGGAGGCCTGCATCGGCCTCATGATGGGCTTCTTCCTGTCCATCGTGTACTCGGCCTTCACCACGGCCGGGCAGTTCTTCTCCCTGCAGATGGGCTTCGGCGCCTCCGAGACCTACGATCCTCTGGCCGAGGTCGAGCTGCCCCTCCTCGGGCAGTTCCTCAACCTCATCGCCATGTTCGTCTTCGTGACCACCTCGGGCTTCCAGAAGCTCTTCCTCGTCGGCGTGGAGGGGTCCTTCAAGGCCATGCGCGCGGTGGACCTCGTGACGAGGCGGAACGACATCGTGAGCTTCGTGGTCAAGGCCTCGGGGGCCCTCCTGGTCCAGTCCCTGGTCCTCGCCATGCCGGTGCTCGGCACCCTGTTCCTCGTGACCGTGGCCATGGGGCTCCTCTCCAAGGCGGCGCCACAGATGAACTTCCTGACCGAGGGCTTCCCGATCACGCTGACCGTGACCTACGTGATCATGCTGTCGGCCCTGCCTTTCATGATGGAGGCCTTCTCCCACCTCATCGAGGCGAGCTTCAACGACCTGGGCATCCTCGTGGGGGGGAAGCTGTGATCCGCCTCGCCGAGCCCCGCCGTAGCCCGGCTGCCCCGGGTCGGCCGGGCTACGGCCTAGGGGCATCGTCCCCGGCCGCTATCGGGCTCCAGTGGTTCGCCGCCGAGGACGAGGGCCGGACCGAGGAGCCTTCGGAGCTGAAGCTCCGCAAGGCCCGGGAGGAGGGCCGCGTCGCCAAGAGCCAGGAGCTCGTCGGCGCCGTGGGGCTCCTATTCCCGGCCGCGACCATCGTGCTCCTGGGCCCCTACCTCGCCAGGACCATGCGGGAGATGCTCCTGTATTACCTCGGCCTCGTGGGCAAGGCCGACATCACCACCGACGCCGGGCCGATAGCCATCGCCTTCTTCACCTACTTCGCCCGGCTGACCGCGCCGGTCGCCGCCGTGGCCGTGGTCGGCGCCATCTTCTCCAACGTCCTCCAGGTGGGGTTCCTCTTCACCGCCAAGCCGATCACCCCGGACTTCTCGAAGATAGTGCCGAGGTTCGGCCAGTTCTTCCGCCGGACCCTCTTCTCCTTGGAGGGGCTCTTCAACCTCGGGAAGTCCGTCGTGAAGATCGCGATCATCGGCACCGTGGCCTTCTTGGTCGTCCGCGGCGAGTTCGACAAGCTGCGGCGGCTCTTCGAGAGCCCGCTCCTCCCCTCCATCGTCTACCTCTTCAGCCTGGCGATGAGGCTGGTGCTCATCGTAGCCGTGTGCCTCCTGGCCATGGCCGTGCCCGACTACCTCTTCCAGCGCAGGCAGTACATGGAGGGCCTCAAGATGACGAAGGAGGAGGTCAAGGAGGAGCACAAGCAGCAGGAAGGCGACCCCATGGTCAAGGGGCGCCTCAGGCAGATGATGCGCGAGCTCCTCTCTCGGAACATAGAGGCCAACGTGCCGAAGGCCGACGTGGTCATCACGAACCCGACGCACTACGCCGTGGCCCTGGAGTGGAACAGGGAAGAGATGATCGCGCCCACCGTCAAAGCCAAGGGCGTCGACGAGGTGGCCCTCAGGATCAAGCGCATCGCCCTCGACTCCGGAGTCCCCATCGTGGAGAACCGGCCCCTCGCCAGGGCCCTCTACGCCGACGTGGACATCGGCGAAGCCATACCGGAAAAATACTACCAGGCTATAGCGGCTGTCCTCGCCCACGTCTACGGGGCTTCTCCAGAAGGCGCCCCTTCGGGCGCCCCTTCGGGCGCCCCCGAAGCTTCGGCGGAGATGGCCTAATGAAGGCAGGGGAGGTGATAGTCCATGGCTGATACCCAGCGCCTCGTCCGGCAGAGCCTCTTCGGGAGCATCCCCGACGTGGCGGTGGCCTTCAGCGCCGTCGCCGTCGTCCTCATGCTCATCATCCCGGTGCCCGCCATCCTCCTCGACGCCCTCCTCGCCTGCAACCTGACCGTCGCGATCCTCATCCTCCTCATCGTGCTGTTCACGAAGAAGGCGACGGACTTCTCGATCTTCCCGACGATGCTCCTGGTGACCACCGTCTTCGGCCTGGCCCTCAACATCTCCACGATGCGGCTCATCCTCTCCAAGGGCGTCAACTTCGACGTGAAGATGATCCGGGCCTTCGCCTCCTTCGTGGTCGGCACCGGCGGGGCCGACGGGCTCGTCATCGGCTTCATCATCTTCGTGGTCATCATAGCGGTGCAGGCCATCGTCATCACCAAGGGCGCGACGCGCATCGCCGAGGTGGCCGCCCGCTTCACCCTGGACGGCCTGCCGGGGAAGCAGATGTCCATCGACGCCGAGTACAACTCCGGGAGCATCACCGAGGAGGAGGCGATCCGGCGCAAGCAGGAGGTGCAGCGAGAGGTGGATTTCTACGGCCAGATGGACGGCGCCTCCAAGTTCATCTCCGGGAACGTCAAGGCGGCGATCCTCATAACGGTGATCAACTTCGTCGGGGGCTTCGTGATCGGCATGGTCCTCCACCACGAGGACTTCAACACCGCCATCACGACCTACACGATGCTCACCATAGGCGACGGCCTCATCTCCCAGATCCCGGCGCTCCTCGTGTCCACGGCCACGGGCATCATCGTCACCAGGGCCAACTCCCAGGGCACCTTCGGCCAGGACCTCACGGCCCAGTTCTCCCAGAACTCGAAGATCTACCTCGTCGGAGCCCTCGTGCTCCTGGTCCTCGCCTTCCTCCCCGGCTTCCCCTGGTACGTCCTCATACCGATGGCCGCCCTCCTGGCCTACGTCGGCCTGCGCCTCACCAGGAAGCAGGCGGCCGAGGCCGACGCGGCCAAGCTCGCCGCCGCCGGTGGCGCCAGGAAGGCCGAGGCCCCGGCGGAGCTCTCGCCCGTCGTACCCCTCGACCCCATCAGCCTGGAGCTGGGCTACGGCCTCATACCCCTCGTCGACAAGGACAAGGGCGCGGACCTGCTAGAGCGCATAACGCGCATCCGCAAGGAGAGCGCGCTGGACATGGGCCTCGTCGTCCCCCGGATAAGGATCATAGACAACATGCGGCTCGAGCCCTCGGAGTACTGCTTCAAGATCCGGGGGGTGCAGGTCGGCCGCGGCCTCATACGCCTCGGCTACTACCTCGCGATAAACCCCGGCGGGGTGACCGAGGAGATCCCTGGGGAGAAGACGAGGGACCCGACCTTCGACCTCCCCGCCCTGTGGATCGCCGAGGACCAGCGCGACCGCACGGAGCGCGCGGGCTACACCGTCGTCGACGCGCCGTCCATCATCGCCACCCACCTCACGGACATCATCAAGCGCCACGCCGCCGAGATACTCGGGCGCCAGGAGGTGCAGTCCATCCTCGACGCCCTCAAGAAGGACTACCCCGCGGTGGTGGACGAAGCCTCCAAGCGCCTGACCCTCGGGGAGACACAGAAGGTGCTCCAGGCCCTCCTCCGCGAGCAGGTCTCGGTGCGCAACATCGTGGCGATCCTCGAGACCTTGGCCGACTACGCGGGGGTCACGAAGGACCCGGTCTTCCTCGCGGAGAAGTGCCGCCAGACCCTGGGCAGGCAGATATGCCTCCAGTACGCCGACCAGGACAAGACGCTGCGGGTCCTCACGATCGAGCCCGCCCTCGAGCAGAAGATCATCGAGTCGAGGGTGGACACCCCGGGGGGAGTCGTGGCGGCCCTCGAGCCGAGCCTCCAGAGGCAGTGGATCAAGGCCCTCACCAGGGCCGTTTCGGCGGTGCAGCAGAAGGGCTGGCTGCCCTTGGTCCTCTGCTCCGAGGGCGCCCGCGCCCTGGTGAAGGCGAGCACCGAGCGGGAGCTGCCCGACCTGGTGGTGCTCTCGGTCCCGGAGATAGTACCCGACGCCAAGGTCGAGGCGGTCGGGGAGATAAAAACAGAAGGTTGAGCGATGCAGTACTTCACCGAACAGGCCGATTCGCACAGCGCGGCCCTCGAGCTGGTAAGGGCCAAGTACGGCGAGGCGGCTCAGGTGCTCTCCCACAGGACGGTGCGGCGGGGCGGCTTCCTGGGGCTCTTCGCGCGGGAAGGGGTCGAGGTCACCGGCTACCTGAGGCCCGAGAAGCCCGAGGCTGCGAAGGCGCAGCCGAAGGACTTCGAGGAGGAGAAGCGCAAGATCCTCGCCCAGGCCAAGGCCGACCAGGCCCTCCAGCAGGTCCTCGCGGAGATCCAGGGGATCAAGGAGAGGCTCGACGACGCGAGCCTCTCGTCCTCCCGCGCGGCCACGGAGGCAGAGGACCACGACACCATCAGGCGGATCGACGCCCTGCTGGCCTTGAACGACTTCTCCGAGCCCTTCCGCCGGGAGGCCGTGGCGAGGCTCAGGAAGGACTTCTCCCTCGAGGCCCTGGAAGACGTCGACGAGGTCGAGTCGGCCGCCCTCGAGTGGGTGGGGGATTCGATCAAGATCTGGCCCGGGCCCGAGAAGCCCATCGGCCAGGCCGGCGCCACGCCGCGGATCCTCGCCCTCGTCGGGCCGACCGGGGTCGGCAAGACCACGACGATAGCCAAGCTGGCCGCCATCCACGCCGTGGGCATGGGCGGCGGGATAGGCGGGAGCAGACCCCAGTCGGTGCGCATGATCACCATCGACAACTACCGGATCGGCGCCAGGCAGCAGATCGAGACCTACGGCGGGATCATGGGGGTCCCCGTGTCCTGCGTCGAGACGGCCGAGGATCTGCGGAAGACCGTGGCCATGTACTCCGACGCCGACCTCATCCTCGTGGACACCGTGGGGAAGAGTCCTCGAGACGCCGTGAGGCTCGCCGAGATGCAGCGGGTCCTAGCGGCCTGCGGGCCCCAGGCGGAAGTGCACCTCGCCCTGTCGGCGACGACCAAGGCGAGCGATATGGTGCAGATAATGCGCCAGTTCGAGCCCTTCGATTACAAGGCGGTGGTCATCACCAAGCTCGACGAGACCAACAGGATCGGCAACGCCGTCTCGGCCCTGGCCGAGCGCGGCAAGGCGATATCCTTCGTCACGAACGGCCAATCGGTGCCCCAGAACATCGAGCGCGCCCGCGTCACCCGGTTCCTCATGAACCTCGAAGGTTTCAAGGTCGACAGGCCGAGGCTGGAGGCCCGTTACGGCGAGCTGCCCGAGGCGGGGGCGGGGGAGCGCGGCGGCGGTGGCCCCTACGGCGAGGGATTCCGGCTCGGCCTACGCGCCTCGCGCGAGGACGGGGGCGACCGCGACGCGGCGTTCGCCGGCAGCAATTCGGAAAATCGGAGATAGAAGATGGAAGACCAGGCGCAGGCGCTCCGCGAGATCATGGGCAAGAAGGTCGGGGCCGAGAAGAGCGAAGAAGCCCAGCAGGACCGCGGCAAGAAGACGAGGATCATCGCGGTCGCCTCGGGCAAAGGCGGCGTGGGCAAGACCAACCTCTCGGTCAACCTCGCGATCGCCTACGCCAAGATGGGCAAGAAGGTGATAGTCATGGACGCGGACCTCGGGCTCGCCAACGTGAACGTCATGCTCAACATGATCCCGAAGTACAACCTCTACCACGTCATCCGCAAGCAGAAGTCGATGAAGGAGATCATCCTCGACACAGAGTACGGGATACAGATTGTGGCCGGGGCCTCGGGCTTCTCAAAGATCGCCAACCTAACCGAGGAGGAGAGGCAGAGCTTCATCAACGAGCTCTACACCCTCTCCCAGGCGGACATCGTCATCATCGACACCGCGGCCGGGGTCTCGGCCAACGTCCTGGGCTTCGTGGCCGCCGCCGACGACGCGATAATCGTCACGACCCCCGAGCCGACGGCCATCACCGACGCCTACGGGATCATCAAGATCATCGCCACCGAGATCGAGAACCTGAACATAGGGCTGAAGCTCGTAGTCAACCGGGTCAAGACGGTCACCGAAGGCCGAAGGGTGGCCGAGCGGATCATCAACATCTCCGGCCAGTTCCTCAACCTCAAGGTCGAGTACCTTGGGTGCATCTACGACGACCCGATCGTGCCGGCCGCGGTGCTAAAGCAGAAGCCCTTCTTCGTCCTAGACGCGAAATCCAAGGCCGCGATATCTGTCGCCCATCTCGTCGGGCGGATCGAGAAGACGGAGTTCTCGAGCGACCCTGGGATCGGAAGGTTCATCAAGAAGCTCTTCGGCAAGGATTGAAGGGCATCCGGCGGGGCCCGGGGGAAGGCTTGAACTTGACGTAGGCCCAATTTTCGGCCTACTCTTAGCGTAGCATGAGGAGGATCGGAGAAGGTGGATAAAGACCTGCGCGCCTCTCTCCTCGCGGCCTGCATAGCGGCAGCGCTCTCCGCCCTCGTCGGCATAATCGCCGGTGTCGGCGCCGTGGCCCTCCTCCTGCGCGCCGTGGCCCTCGGCTTGGTCGCCGGGGCGGCCACCTACGGCGCGATAGCCATGCTCAAGCAGTCGGTGCCCGAGCTCCTGGAGAGCGACGTCCAGGAGGGTAAGGACGAGGGGCTCGATTCCATGCTCGAGGATTCGGATGTCGGCGCCAACGTGGACATCGTCCTCCCCGGCGAAGCGCCCTCGGCGGATCCCTCGCCGGCCGATGCGCCCCGCCGGGCCTCCTCGGCCGAGGACGCGCAGCCGGCCTTCGCGGCGGAGTTAGCCTCCGACGGCGGCCTGGAACCCGTCGGAGGGGCCGAGGGTCCCCGTGCTCCCGAGCCGGCGACTCTCCTCGGCCCCGAGGAAGGCTCCTCCTCGGGGGTAGCCGCCCTGCCTGTCGGGGTCGCGGGGGGGGAGGGCAGGGGCCCCTCGCCGGGGTACGATGACCTCGACGTGCTGCCCGACCTGGATGGCTTCTCAGATTCCTTCACGGCTTCCGAATTCGGTTCGGGGAATTCTTCCTCCGACCGCCCCGATGCGAAGGGGGGAGCCTCGGCCCCGAGCGGCTCCAGCCGCCCGAGCTCCGGGATAGGTCCGGGCAACCTCGACGCCGTCGCGGTGGCGCAGGCGGTGCGCACCATCCTTAAAAGAGACCAGAAAGGGTAAGTCAAAATGGCCGAGAACCCCCTTCACAATATGACGGAAGAACAGCTCTGGTCCCGATATAAGGGCTCGCGGGATCCCGCCGTCCGGGACGCCTTCATCAGGCAGTACTCGCCCCTCGTCAAGTACGTAGCCGGCAAGGTCGCCGCCAGCATGCCCAACACCGTCGAGTTCGAGGACCTCGTGGGCTTCGGCGTATTCGGCCTTTTGGACGCGATCGAGAAATTCGATCCCGACAAGAACGTCAAGTTCAAGACCTACGCCATAACCCGCATCCGCGGGGCCATCTTCGACGAGCTCAGGTCCATCGACTGGGTCCCGAGGTCCATCAGGCAGAAGACCAAGGAGATCGAGGACGCCGTAGTCAGCCTCGAGTCCAAGCTCGGGCGGTCGGCCTCGGACCAGGAGATCGCCTCCTCCCTCGGGGTCTCGGAGGACGAGTTCCTGAAGACTATGCTCAAGATCTCCAGCACTTCCGTCCTGTCCCTCAACGACGTCTGGTACTCGGGGGACGAGACCGACAAGGTCTCCATCGGGGACAGCATCGAGTCGCCGGCGAGCATGAATCCCGACTCGACGGTGGAGCGGGAGGAAGTCAAGAGAGTCATCGTCCAGGCGATCAACGAGCTCCCCGAGAAGGAGAAGAAGGTCCTGGTGCTCTACTACTACGAGGACCTCACCCTGAAGGAGATCGGGCAAGTCCTCGAGGTCACCGAGTCGCGGGTGAGCCAGCTCCACACGAAGGCTATCCTGCGCCTCCGCGCCAAGCTCACGAACCTCCGCAAGGGGATATTATAAGGCCATGGCCGCCACCCTCGGCATGGGAGAGATCGCCGAGCTCATGCGGCGATACCTCGAGGAGGACGGCGCCAAGAAGTCCCTCGTGGTCGAGGGGAAGTCCGTGGAGGACGCGCTGGCCGACGCCTCTATGCAGCTCGGGGTGCCCCTGAAGAGGCTGGAATACGAAGTCATCGCGAAGGGGAGCCCCGGCTTCCTCGGCGCGGGCAAGGCCCCCTGGCGCATCCGCGCCTACGCCACGGCGGTCAAGCAGGCTGTCGAGGCGCCCACTTCCAAGCTGGAGGATGCCGGCGTCCACGAGACCCTGCCCGTGGTGGAGGAGAAGGACGCCGACGGCGAGTGCTTCGTGCGGCTCTCGCCCGACGGGGCGCTCCTCAAGGTCGCCGCGCCCACGGGCCACGGCCGCAGGGCTACCGAGAAGCAGGCCTGCGACAAGCTCCTCGAGAGGTCCGTCAGGGCCTACGACGAGGCCCTGATCAAGGAAGTGGTGAAGCAGGCCTCGGGGGACTACGTGAGGGTCGGGGAGTTCATCTCCAACCCGGCCAACGATGCGCTCATCTCCGTCGACATCACCGACCAGGAGATGAAGGCCCACGTCATACTCTCGCCGCCCGGCCCCGGGGGGTCGGACCTCGCCAAGGACGCGATCCTCGGCTTCCTGCGCAACAACCGGGTCATCTTCGGGGTGAAGGAGGAGGCGCTGCAGGAGCTCGAGGACAGGCCGCTCTACCGCGAGCCGGTGCTCGTCGCCGAAGGCTCCAAGCCCCAGAACGGCCGGGACTCCTACGTGCAGTACAACTTCGAGACCGACAAGAACAAGCTGCGGCTCCGGGAGGCCGCCGACGGGCGGGTGAACTTCAAGGAGCTCGGGCTCATCCAGAACGTGGTCGCGGGGCAGCCCCTCGCCCGCAAGCTGCCCCCCGAGCCGGGCCAGCCCGGCAGGACGGTGACCGGGAAGGTGATCCCGGCGCGCAACGGGAAGGACGTCCCTGCGCCCCTGGGGCGGAACGTGCACATGGGGGAGGACGGGGCCACCCTGATAGCGGACATCAACGGCCTCGTCACCTTCATAGGCGGCAAGATAAACGTGGAGGAGATCTTCACCGTGCCCGGCGACGTGGACTTGAAGACCGGGAACGTGATGTTCCTCGGCACGGTCATCGTGCAGGGCAACGTGGAGGACGGCTTCTCGGTCAAGGCCTCGGGCAACATCGAGGTGCGGGGCTCGGTGGGCAAGTGCGAGATCGTGGCCGAGGGCGACGTCATCATCCACCAGGGCATGGCCGGCAAAGGCGGCGGCTCTATCCAGGCCGGGAAGAACATCTGGAGCAAGTTCATCGAGAACTCCACGGTGGAGGCCGGCGAGAACGTCATCGTCTCCGACGGGCTGATCAACACCACCATCACCGCCAACAAGAAGATAAT
>Ga0268360_1002234_pt1 | contig 15894 bp, 14 predicted proteins | sample BioMet11_FD_192465 | JGI IMG/M metagenome (GOLD analysis project Ga0268360, IMG submission 192465) | Sewage microbial communities from Oakland, California, United States - Biofuel 11 (Illumina Assembly) | ecosystem: Engineered > Wastewater > Sewage > Unclassified | place: USA: California... | reverse complement strand
TTCTCCACGGCCAGGGGGTAATGGGAGGATTTGAAGTCCGAGACCGCGGATTGGAGAGCGTCGCCGGTCCCGTAGACGCCGATCTGCACGTAGTACGATCCTTTGGCGAGGCCCTTTATGACCGGCACCGAGGCCGGTGGCTGCACCGTTCCGACCGGGGGCGGGCTAGCTACGGCGGCCACCGTGGCCGGCTGAGGCTTCGCGGGCCCAGGGGTCGCCGCCGCCGGCTGGGGAGCCGCCGGCTGGGCGGCGGCGGCCGGAGGCCGAGGCGTCGCGGGCTCGAGGGTGACCATAGTATCGCCGCCCGAGGCCGTGGAAGGATGGGCGGCGGAGAGGCTCTCGGTGGGGCTTGGCGCCACAGGCTCCGAGAGGGGCCCGGGTTCGCTCCCCTGCTCCGCCTGCGGCGCAGCGGCTAAGCCTTCAGCCGGGGCGGGGGCGTCGGGAGCCTGGAGCTCCGAGAGTCCCTCGTCCCACACGTACTCGACGCCGTGGGCCTTCTTAGGGGCGCTCAAGGCGAAGGCCTCGGATGGCGCCAGCGCCGAGGCTTCTAACAGAGCGGTCTCGACGGACTGGGCGTAGCTCGGCCTAGCCATGGCGATCGCCTCGGGCGCGTTCTTGGAGCCCCCGAGTCCCTTCGGCGGCCGCGCCTCGGCGAGCATAGGCATGGGAGCTATGGTCGCGGGGGCAGTGACCCGCGAGAGGACAGCGTCGGGCAACAGATCCGGGGCGAACTCGGGCCTGGGATCCGCGAGGGCTAGGCCGACGGAGCCTTTCAGCGGGGTCGGGCGCCGCAGCTCATCCACCGAGGCCTTGCCCGGGATCTTCATGGCCGTCTTATCGTTGAGCGGGCCCTGCAGGGGGGGATCGAAGAACACCACCCGCGGCGTCCCCGGCTTCCTGGGCGAAGGCTTGGCGTCCCCTCCCACGGCTTCCGGCTTGGACGGCGCGACCCCGACCGACCTCGGCGGGTTCGGCGCGGGCAAGTCCGCGACGACGGGCACGGGCTTCGGGGAGATGCGCGAAGCCTGGGAAGCTTCGGGCTTGACTCCTGTGGAGGTGAACACCTTGGTCCTGGGCTTGTCCGCATCGATGTCGTCCCCGGGGGCGACGATAGGCGCGGCCACGACGAGGGGCGCCGCCGCGGCCGGCGCCGTCCCCTTGGACGCTGCGGCGCTGGTCGCGGGTTCGCTCAAGGCCGGGAGGGCGCCGGAGCTCTCCTTCTGGGGCTCGCCGACCTTTGCCAAGACTTCCGCGCCCTCGGGTTCGGGGGCGCCAGCGGCCTTGGCTTGAGCGGCGGGAGGAGAAGACGAGGCCGCAACCGGGGCGGGGGATGGGGCGACGGCGGCCGCAGCCTTCTCGCGTTCGACGTACACCTTGGGATTGTAGTCGGGGTCGGAGCTCTCGCCCCCGGCCCTCGCCGGCGGCAGGCTCGAATCCGCCTGGGAAGCCACCTGGGCGACTGCCCGGATGCGCGTCGCGGCGCCGGCTCGCATGCCGAGGTCCGCGGCGGCCTTCGGGGATAGGGCGATGAATACCCCGGGGTTGTCGACGCTCCGGGTGATAGTGACGGTCACCGACTTGCCGTTCTCCAGGTTCGTGACCGCGACGGAGGTATCCCTCGGGAAGGAGTTGCAGGCTCCGTAGTACCCGTCGTTGGGGAAGTCCCCGGCGGTGCCAGCCACCGCGCTGCCGTCCCATACGGCGGCCAGGGCGGCGACGGCCGCGACAAAGAGAAATCCGACGCTGGACGCTATCCTTTTCATCCTTCCCCTCCCATGGCAAGGGTCCTCAGAGGAGCCGCGCACGCTCTGGCGACCCTCGCCCCGACCGCCGAAGCAGCCTCGGCGAAATGGGTTGAGGCTTCCTCGGAATCCGAGGTTCCCTTCTCCTCGCCGCTGATGATGATCTTCCCGTCAGAGACCCGCACGACGCTGTAGGCGACGGCGGCAGGCAGGAGAGTCCCCTTGTGGTACGCCGAGGGCGCCCAATCGACGTAGAGCGCGACCACATAATCCACCATGCCTTCCTTGGCCCCGGCGATCCCGTTGGTCCCCGGGTTCCAGGCCTCCCTGGCCCCCCGGAAGGCGTCGGTATCCGTGACGATCCATCCGGAGTCGAAGAGCACAGTCATGCAGCCTGACACCAGGAAGCTCAAGGGCGAGCCCGAGCCGTCGGGAGGCGGAGCATAGTCCTTGCCCTCTGCCGGGGCCACGCTGACCGTCAGGGCCGAGGCGCCCAGGGGAATAGAGAGGACCAGGGCTAGGAGCGCCGTCTTGCGGAGCCGAATACTTGCCATCGTCGATCGATGCCCTCCAATACCCATAGACTATCGGTAGCAATTCCCCTCCCCCTTAGCCGGTTCGGCGGTCTATCGGCCCGGGGCCCCGATCCCATCGCGTTGCGTTCGCCGAGCCAAGCGTGGTACTATCCGAGGGAAGGGCATGCAGTATTACACCATCAACGTGCTGACCGGCGCCGAGGACGACTTCGTCCGACGTATCTCCCCCATCGTCGAGAAGGAGCGGGTAATCCTGCCCAAGAAGCTCATGCCCATCCGCCGGCGGGGGGTCCAGCACAAGGAGCTCCAGCCCCTCTTCCCGGGGTACGTTTTCCTCATGTCCGACAATATCCTCGAGGAACTGGACCTTTTCTGGGCCGTGCGCCGGACCGAGGGCTTCGTGCGCTACCTCCGGGAGAGCTCCTCGCCCTCCCCCCTCTCGGAGCGGGATCTCGCCCTGATCCGACAGTTCATCTCCTTCGGAGAATTCGCCGATACATCGAAGGTGACCTTCGACGAGAACGACCGGATAGTCGTCCTCGAAGGTCCGCTCATGGGGCTAGAGGGCCGGATAGTCAAGGTTAACCGGCGCAAGGGAAGGGCGAAGGTCGTCTTCGACTTCTACGACACCCTCTACCCCGTCGACCTCGGGTTCGAGGTCGTGGAGCGCGTCAAGAGGAGCGGAGGCGGTGGCGGCGATGAGGAATCCCGATCGTGACGGCGGAAGGATCTACGTAATAGGGGCCGGGTTCGCCGGCAGGGCCATAGCCCGGGAGATCAAGGAGAAGGCCGTCTTCGGGACCGTCGTGGCATTCCTCGACGACGACGCCGCCAAGATAGGCGACAAGATCGAGGGTGTGCCGGTCCTCGGGCCCATCCGCGACGTGGTGAACCTCCTGAGGAGGACCCCCGCCGACGAGGCCATAATCGCCATCCCCAGCGCCACCAAGGAATTCCTACGGGACCTATATTTTATGCTAAAGCGCGCCGGCTTCGTGCGCATACGCATAGTCCCCGGCATCGCCCAGATCGTCGAGGGGGATGCCCACCTCATACAGGCGCGGGAGATCGAGAGCCAGGACCTCCTCGGCCGCAGCCCCGTGGCCATCGGCCTGAAGGAGAGCCTGTCCTACCTGCGGGGCAAGCGGGTCCTCATCACAGGAGCCGGCGGCTCCATCGGGTCGGAGCTCGCCCGTCAGCTCCTGTCCGCGGGGGTGGCCAGGCTCTACCTCTTCGGCCACGGAGAGAACTCCATCTATCAGATCGACCGGGAGCTGAGGCTCCTCCGGGAAGAGGGAGTCGGCGAGAAGACCATGATCGTTCCCCTCGTCGGGGACCTCAAGGACGCCGACTACATGGGCTTCATCCTGAGGCGCCTCAAGGCCGACGCGGTGTTCCACGCCGCCGCCTACAAGCACGTGCCCATGATGGAGGAGAATCCCGTCGCGGCGGTGCACAACAACGTCCTGGGCACGCGGAACCTCGTCGAGGCGGCCCTTGTCGCCGGAGTCCGGCGCTTCGTCCTCATATCCACCGACAAGGCGGTGGACCCGGTATCGGTGTACGGCGCCTCTAAGCTCCTCGCTGAGCGCCTCGTGGTCGACGCTGCCTCCCGGGCCGCGCCGGGACGGGAGTTCATGGTGGTCCGCTTCGGCAACGTCCTCGGCTCCCGGGGCTCGATAGTGCCCCTGTTCAACAGCCAGATCGAGAAGGGCGGCCCCGTGACCGTGACCCACCCCGAGGCCAGCCGCTACTTCATGACCATCCCCGAGGCCTGCTCCCTGGTCCTCAAGACCGGGGGCGTCGGCCGCTCGGGCCAGACCTACCTCCTGGACATGGGCGAACCGGTGCGCATCCGGGACTTGGCCGAGCAGATGATCCGTTTCCACGGCTTCGAACCGGGGGTGGACATCAAGATCGAGTACATCGGCCTCAGGCACGGCGAGAGGGTCGAGGAGCGGCTCTACTCCGTGGAGGAGGGTCTGGTCCCCACGGAATACCCCCGGATCAACCGCCTCGAGCGGAGGATCCCCTCCCCCGAGTCCCTCGCCGACGTGCTGGCGGAGCTCGCGCCCTACTGCATCGCGACGGCGGGCCGCGAGAAGGACTACCGCAACCGCCGCGCCCTCAGGGCCGCCTTGAAAAAGTCCGTGCCTACGCTTATCGTTCCCGAGAATGAACCGGAATACTGATTTCGTCCCCTTCGCCCTCCCTTCCCTCGGCCCCGAGGAGGAGCGAGCCGTCCTGGACGTGCTCCGCTCGGGCTGGCTCACCACCGGCAAAGTCGCCAAGGCCTTCGAGGAGGAATTCGCCTCCTTCGTCGGGGCCGACCGCGCCCTGGCGGTGAACTCCGCCACCTCGGGCCTCCACCTGATACTGGAGGCCCTCGGAGTAGGCCCCGGCGACAAGGTCGCCATGAGCCCCTACACCTTCGGGAGCGACGCGGCAGTCGTCCGCCAGCTCGGGGCCGAAGTCGCTTTCTGCGACATCTCCGCCGAGGACTACAACATCGATCCCGCCCTCCTCGACGAGCTCCTGGCCCGGGATCCTTCTATCAAAGCGATCGTGCCGGTCCACATCGGCGGCATGCCCTGCAGGATGGGCGAGATCATGGAGATAGCCCGTCGCCGCGGAGTGAAGGTCGTGGAGGACTCGGCCCACGGCTTCCCCCTCAGGCTGCCCGAAGGCCACGCCGGGACTATCGGCGACGCCGGGTTCTTCTCCTTCTACGCGACGAAGACCATCACCACCGGCGAGGGGGGGATGGCGCTCTGCAGGGACCCGGAGGCGATGAAGCGCATGGAGACCATGCGGCTCCACGGTTTCGACCGCACCGCCTGGGACCGCTACACCTCGAAGACCGCATCCTGGCGCTACGACATCGTCGCGCCGGGCTTCAAGTACAACTTGCCGGACCTCCTCGCCGCCGTCGGGAGGGAGCAGCTCAAGAAGGCCGATTCCTTCTTGGGCGAGCGGCGGGCCATCGCCCGGCGCTACCTCGAGGCCTTCGGAGGCCATCCCGCCTTCGAGCTACCGCCGACCCACCCCGCCCACTCCTGGTACTTGTTCAGCCTCCGGGTCAATCCGGAGGTCCTCGGCTTGGACCGCGACGAGTTCGCCGACAGGCTCCAGGCGGCGGGGATAGGGGTCTCCGTGCACTTCATCCCCCTGCACACCATGAGCTATTGGTCGAAGCGCTACGGCCTCAAGCCCGGGGACTTCCCCGAAGCCTACGGCAAATTCTCCCGCTCCGTCTCCCTTCCCATCTGGCAGGGGATGCGGGGCGAGCAGGTCGAGCGCGTCGTCGAGGCCGTGCTCGGGATAGCCCGGGAGGCCATGGGGAGGAGCCTTCGGCCGGCCCCGATGGCCCGGGCTGCCTCGGGAGGCCGAGCCTGAGCCTCAAGCGGCAGGACGTGGCTCCTCCCTCCCTGAACTGCGTCGGGGACTTCAAGGCCGAAGGCATGATCTACGTCCAGACGGTCCGCTCCCCCGTCGCCCGGGGCTCGGTGCGGTCCATCTCCTTCCCCAAACTGCCGGCCGGCTACCGGTCGATCTTGCCCGCCGACATCCCGGGGCGCAACGGCATAGTGTCCTTCGGCGCCGAGGTGCCCATCCTCGCCCAGGACGCGATCTCCTACGCGGGGGAACCCGTGGCCCTCCTCGCCGGCCCCGATCCCCTCAGGCTCGAGGAGCTCGTGGCCGAGACCAAGGTCCTCTGCGATTCCGTGGAGCCCTTCCTGTGCTGGGAGAGCTTCTCGTCGGAGCAGGTGGCGGTGAAGCGGCTGGCCACCACGGGGGACCCCGAGCTCGCGTTCTCCATCGCGAGTTCGGTGCTCGAGGCCACTTACACGAGCGGGGCGATAGAGCACTACTACAGCGAGCCCCAGGGGGCGGCCGCGGCCTACGACTACGACAAGATCGCGATCTGGAGCGCCACCCAGTGGCCGTACCACGTCCGGGACTCCGTCGCCCTCGCCCTCGGATGCAAGGCCCAGGAAGTGTCGGTCCGGCCGATGAAGCTCGGGGTCCACCTCGACGGCAAGCTCTGGTATCCCTCGCTCCTATCCTGCCAGGCCGCCGTCGCCTCGGTCGTGTGCGGTCGGCCCGCCAAGATACTCCTCACGCGGGAAGAGGACTTCCTCTATTCCCCCAAGCGGGCGAGGAGCTCGGTGAGCGTGCGCTCGGCCCTCGGCCGCTCCGGGGAGCTCACCGCCCTGGATATCCGGATAGCCATAAACGTCGGCGCCTACGCGCCTCTGGCCGAGGAGATACTGAGCCAAGCCGTCTTGGTCTGCGCTGGCGCCTACGCGTGCCCGAACCTCCGGGTCGAAGGCTACGCGGTCAAGACCAACACGCCGCCCATGGGCGCCTTCGGGGGCCTCGGGGCTTCCCACAGCCTCTTCGCCATCGAGGCCCACGCCAACCGGGTGGCCCAGGCCATAGGTGAGGACCCCGCGGACTGGAAGTCCCGGAACGTGCTCCGCAAGGGCTCCCTCCTCCTCACCGGCGAGCCCATCAAGGAGGAGACGCCCTACGAGGCGCTCCTCGCCAAGGTAGCCGCGGCCAGCGACTACCGGCGCAAGTACGCGGGCTACGAGCTCGTGCGCAAGCGGCGCTCCGGGCGCTCGGACGGGCCCATCAGGGGCATAGGCATTTCCCTCGCCTACCAGGGGGCCGGCCCCTTCCTCTCCGGCGAGGCCTCCAACTCCTACACCGTCGAGGCGACCCTGAACAAGGACCTCGGGGTGAGGATCCTCACCAGCGCGGCGGCGGGAGCCGGGGGAGTCGTCGAGGTGTGGAGGCAGAGCGCCGCGGAAATTCTCGGCGTCGACCTCGAGAAGGTCGCCGTGGCTTCCCCCGACACCGACCAGGCGCCGGATTCGGGGCCGAGCACCCTCTCCCGCAACGTCTCGGTGGTCAACCGCCTCGTCCTCAGGGCCTGCGAGGCCGTCCAGAAGCGCCGTTTCCGGGATCCCCTCCCGATAACCGCCCGCTCGGTCCACCGGGTGCCCAAGCCCATCAAATGGGAGGGAGGGCAGGTATCCGGCGCGCCCTTCGACACCGTGGCCTGGGCTTGCGCCGTCGTGGAGCTGGAGCTCGACGCGGCTACCCTGGAGCCCAGGCCCCTCGGGGTCTGGCTCTGCGTCGACGGGGGCAAGGTCGTATCGCCCGACCGCGCGAAGTCCGCGCTGCGGGCCAGCGTGGCCGATGCCCTGGGCACCTGCCTCGCCGAGCGCTTCGAGCCGGGCGCCGGCTCCGATCCCTCGGCCTATTTCCGCTACGGCCTCCTCCCCCTGAATCGGCTTCCCCCCATCTCGATAGACTTCCTCGAAGCCTCCGGGAAGGAGCCGGTGAAGGGGATCGGGGAGCTCCCCTTCGACACGGTGCCCGCCGCCTTCCTCGCCGCCCTCTCCCAGGCCTCCGACTCGGCCCTATCGAGCCTGCCCGTGCCGGCCGCGACGATCCTGAAGGCTATGGAGATACTATGACGATCACTTTCATCCTCAACGGCGAGGACGTGAGCGCGAAGGTCCGAGTGCCGGACCGGCTCTCCGACGTCCTCCGGGACGGCTTCGGCCTCCTGGGCGTGAGGTCGGACTGCCGGTCGGGACGATGCGGCCGCTGCCTCGTCTTCCTCGGTGGGAGCCTCGTCCCCTCCTGCCTGGTCCCCGCCTTCTCGGCCAGGGGCAAGGAGATCGTCACCATCGAGGGCTACGCCCAGACCGACGACTACGCGGATATCGTCGCGGGGTTCGCTGACGCTGGGGTGGAGACCTGCGGCTTCTGCGAAGGCCCCAAGATCATGGTCGCCGCCGCCCTCCTCGAGCGCGACCCGAGGCCGGCGCCGCTCACGATAATCGAGCACATGTCCGCGGCTCCCTGCCGCTGCACCGATCCGGATTCCCTCGTCAAGGCCGTCCAGGCAGTGGCCGAGCGTAGAGCCAACAGGATATATCGCCGTGCAGGACAGTGACGTTCACTTCCCCAAGGACCTGCCCGAGGCCCTCGATATCTTGAAGCGGGTGCCGGGCGCCCTCGTCCTGGCCGGGTGCACCGACTACCTCCGGGAGCAGGGGCGCCGGGCCCTCGACCTGCCCCCGGACGTCATCCTCGTGCGGGACCTGCCCGAGCTGCGTCGGGCGGGACTCACCGAGCGCTTCCTCGAGATCGGGGCGGCGGTGACCCTATCCGAGCTCCTCGATTTGGGCGACGCGGCCCTCAATCCCCTCCTCGCCGAGGCCCTCCGGGGGATCGGCACGCCGGTCCTCCGGAACCTGGCCACTCTGGGGGGGAACATAGCTTCGAGAGGCCGGTTCATGGACGCGTGGCCCGCCCTCGCCTGCCTCGACGCGCTGGTCGAACTCAGGGACCAGGGCGGGGCCACCTGGATGAACGTCAACCGCCTCGTAGGGGAGAACGGCGCGCCGGCCTTTCCCCAGGGGGGTCTCCTGACCCGCATCAGGGTGCCCATCGAGCGCTGGGACGCGTGCTTCCTCAGGAAGGTCGGTCCTAGCGACTACCCCGCGCCGGACACTGCGGTCTTCGCCTTCGCGGCGAGGGCGGAGAAGGGTATCCTCGTGGACATGCGCATCGCCTTCGCCGGGGAGCGCGCCCTGACGTCCAAATCCCTGGAGTCCTCGGCTATAGGGCGCAGCCTGCCGCTCTCGCAGCACGAGCGGGAGCTCCTCGCCTCGGGCTACCGAGAGCTGGCGGACGCCCTGCCCGAGGGGCTGGCCCTCCAGTTCCGCGCCCTCGTGGACGTAGCCCTCGGCATGCTGTCGGCCTGAGGACCGAACCCATGGAAAGCAGGAAAGGCGTCCTCTACTTAGTCCCTAATCTCCTCTCACCCGATAGCCTCCCGGAGGCCGTCCTCCCCGCCAGGGCGATCGAGACGGTGAGGCGCCTACGGCGCTTCGTCGTCGAGGGCGAGAAGGCGGCGTGGCGGCTCCTCGCCCGGATCCTGGATCCCCAGGCGGCGCGGGAGGTGACCATGGAGCGCCTGGATCGCCGCACGGCGCCCGAGGCCCTGCCGGCCCTGCTCGGCCCCCTGGAGGCGGGAGAGGACGTCGGGCTCATATCCGAGGCCGGCATGCCATGCGTCGCCGATCCCGGCGCGGCCCTCGCTGCCCTGGCCCACGACCGGGGCTTCGCGGTGGTCCCCCTGGTGGGCCCGTCGTCCATACTCCTGGCCTTGGCCGCCTCGGGTCTCGATGGCCAGAGGTTCAGCTTCCTCGGCTATCTCCCCCAGGAGAGGGGCGGACGCCGCTCGGCCCTCGAGGCCATCGGCCGCGGAGTCCGGGCCGACGGAGCGACCAAGATATTCATCGAGACGCCCTATCGGAACGCCAATCTCCTCGAGGACTGCCTCGAGGTCCTCGCCCCGACGGCGAGGCTCTGCGTCGCCGCCTCCCTCTGCTCCGACGCCCAGAGGATCCGCTCGGCCCCCGTCGAAGCGTGGCGGAAGGCCCCCTGGCCCCTGGCAAAGGAGCCCGCCATATTCCTGGTCGGCCGAGTGGCCAAGGCCGGTGGCCTTGACCGCTGACCGTCGAGCGGGCATATTCTAGGCATGCAAAAACTCGAGACCTTGAACTACGAGGAGCAGTTCAGGGATGTGGTTATCTCTTTCAGCCCCTTCGTCCTCGGCTCCACGGGCATCGTTCAGTCCCAGACGAGCCTGAAGGTCGACACCTATACCCTCGCCTGCGTGCCCTACCAAATTTCGATGAGCCGGGTCGTCCTGATCGGAGCCTTCTCCAAGGACGAGATAGTCTACTTCCAGCGATACAAGGGATCCCTCGCGGGTTTGACCCTCTCCATCCAGCGGTCCTCCGCCAAGGAGCCCGAGAAAATTTTCTGCCGCTGCCAGATCACCGGCGTTGGGGCCATGAAGGGCCAGGACCACGTCGGCCTCATCGTGTGCGACTTCAAGCCCATCCCGCCGGCGCTAGCCCAGGTCCTGGGAGAGCACCTGCTGGGACTAGAGACCCTCAAAGTCCGCTGGCAAGACTACAAGGACAAGCCGATACAGGTCAGCCCCGAGAACTCCCACCGCCTCGGATACAACAATTACGCCGTGATGAACGCCGGCGGTGGGCCCCAGAAGCTCGCGCTCTACTCCCTCGCGGTCAACCGTCTGGAGTTCATCATGCCCTTCAAGTCCCCCGACCTCGCCCTCGGGGCCTCGGTGTCCGTGAACCTGTACTTCCAGAAGTACCGGTTCTCGGTGAACGGCAAGATCGAGAAGGCCGAGCGCCTCCCCACCGGGGTCCAGAGGGTCAGCGCCGCCATCGACTTCTCCCCGGAGCTCTGCGACCTCATGGTCGGCTTCTACTCGCCTCCCAAGCCCGCGCAGAAGGCCGCCCGGGGCGGCACTTGAACAGCTCCTCCCTTCCGTGCGATTAATGTGAGACCGTGATAAGCGTATCCGACCTGGCGCTCGCGTTCGGCGAGCGCTACCTGTTTAAGGACGTCAGCCTCAAGTTCAATCCGGGCAACTGCTACGGCATAATCGGCGCCAACGGCGCGGGCAAGTCCACCTTCCTCAAGCTGCTGTCGGGGGACCTCAAGCCCGACAAGGGGGAGATATCCGTCGGCGCAGGCAAGCGCATGGCGGTCCTCGCCCAGGACCACTTCGCCTTCGAGGACCGCGGCGTCCTCGACACGGTCATCATGGGCTGGCCCAAGCTCCACGGGATCCGGGCCGAGCGGGCCGCCCTCTACGAGAAGCCCGACTTCAGCGAGGCCGACGGCCTGCGCGCCGCCGAGCTCGAAGCCGAGTTCGCCGACCTAGGCGGCTGGGAGGCCGAGGCCCAGGCCGCGGTCCTCCTCTCCGGCCTGGGCGTCCCCGAGTCGAGCCAGGACAAACTCATGAAGGACGTGGACGAGGGCATCAAGGTGCGGGTCCTCCTCGCCCAGGCCCTCTTCGGCAATCCCGACATCCTCCTCCTCGACGAGCCGACCAACGGCCTGGACCTCGAGTCCATCTCCTGGCTCGAGGAGTTCCTCATCGACTTCCCGAACATCGTCATAGTCGTGTCCCACGACCGCCACTTCCTGAACGCCGTGTGCACCCACACCGTGGACATCGACTACGGCAAGATGCGGATGTACTCGGGCAACTACGACTTCTGGTACCGGATGAACCGCATCCTCGTGCAGCAGCAGAAGGACCAGAAGAAGCGCAACGAGGAGAAAGCCAAGGACCTCAAGGAGTTCATCCAGCGCTTCTCGGCCAACGCGTCCAAGAGCCGCCAGGCCACCTCCCGGAAGAAGATCCTCGAGAAGCTCGAGCTGGACGACATCGTTCCCTCTTCCCGGCGCTTCCCCTTCGTCGGCTTTTCGCCCTCGCGGGACGTGGGCAACAACGTCCTCCGCGTCGAGGGCCTCGGCAAGGAGTCCGACGGGCAGAAGCTCCTCGCCGGCTTCGACCTCACGGTGAACCGGGGCGACAAGATAGCCTTCGTGGGCAAGGAGCACCTGTCCAAGACCGCCCTCTTCCGCATCGTCGCGGGGGAGGACCAGGACTACGCAGGCTCCTTCACCTGGGGCCAGACGATCTCCATGTCGTACTTCCCGGCGGACAACAGCGCCCTCTTCGACTCGGACAAGTCGATAACCGAGTGGCTGGGCCAGTACTCCGACTCCGACGACGCGACCTACATCCGCTCCTTCCTCGGCCGGATGCTCTTCTCGGGGGACGAGGCCCTGAAGCCCGTGCGGGTCCTCTCGGGGGGCGAGAAGGTGCGCTGCATGCTCTCGAAGCTCATGCTGTCGGGGGCCAACTGCCTCATCCTCGACGAGCCCACGAACCACCTGGACCTCGAGGCCATAACCGCCCTCAACGACGGCCTCATAGAGTTCTCCGGGGTGCTCCTCTTCACGAGCCACGACCACGAGTTCATCACCTCGATAGCCAACCGGATCATCGAGATCTGCCCGGGAGGGGTCATCGACCGCTTCGCGAGCTTCGACGACTACCTGGCGGACAAGCAGGTCTCCGCCCTCCGCGACCAATACTATTCCGGTCACGTCACCGCAGAGATATGAGGGCGTGGCCGCCCAACCGCTGAGCTCCAGGGGGGCGGCCCGAGTCGCCGCTGGGGAAGCTCACCTGGCCGCGTCGGGGGCGGCCATCTCGGCCCAGGCGCGCTCCCACAGGGCGGCGCACGCGGCGAAGTACTCCTTGTCGGGGCCCGATGCCTTCTTGGAGAGGGCGTAGGCCCGCTTGGCCGCCCGCTCGGCCATGGTCCTGCCCGCGGAGTAGCTCGGGTCCCGGACCGTCTCTATGGGCACGATGCCGGGCAGCGCCTTGACCGGGACTCCGGTCTTCCGAAACACGAGATAGGCGAACTGCTCCGAACAGGTGCGCACCTTGGCTTCGTACTCTGCGCGTCCCGAAGGGGAATACTGTAGGAACTGATGCTCGCGGAGCAGCATCTGGATGCCGCCCAACTCCCGGGAGAACTCCGCCCTGGTCATGAGGCCAAGTATAGGAAAGCCCCGCTTTTTTTCAAGGCGGGGCCCGCCCTGGCCCCGAGAGTCCCGCTACTTCGCCGCTATGCGGAAGACCCTCTTCTTGCCGGCGCGGAGCAGCATCGTGCCCTCGGCGTCGAGCCAGGACGCGTCTATCTCCGCCTTCTCGTCCTCGACCTTGCGGTCGTTTATAGAGGCCCCGCCCTGCTGCACGAGGCGCCGGGCCTCGCTCTTCGAGGCCGAGAGGCCCGCGAGGACGAAGAGGTCGAGGACACCGATCCCCGCCGCGATCTGGGTGCGCGGGAGCTCCTTGGTTGGCACGTGGCTCAGGTCCCCGCCCGCCGATCCGCCGAAGGCGGCCAAGGCGGCGGCCTGGGCCTTGTCGGCCTCCTCCCTGCCGTGGATCAGGGCCGTCACCTCCCAGGCGAGGCGGGCCTTGGACGCGTTGAGCTCCGCGTCCTTCTTGGCCGCCAGGGCCTTGCACTCCGAAGTCGGGAGGAAGGTGAACATGAGGAGGAAGCGCTCCACGTCGGCGTCGGTGATGTTCCTCCAGTACTGGTAGAACTCGTAGGGGCTGGTCTGGGAAGGGTCGAGGAATATGGCGCCCTTCTCGGTCTTGCCCATCTTCTTGCCGTCGCTGGTGGTGACCAGGGGGAAGGTCAGGCCGTAGCACTCGGCGCCCTCCACCCGGCGGATCAGCTCGATCCCGGCGACGATGTTGCCCCACTGGTCGTCCCCGCCTATCTGGAGCCGGCAGCCCCGGCGCTTGTACAGCTGGAGGAAGTCGTAGCTCTGGAGGAGCTGGTAGTTGAACTCGATGAAGGACAGCCCCGTCTCCATGCGGATCTTGTAGGCCTCGAAGGAGAGCATGCGGTTGACCGAGAAGTGCCGGCCGATGTCCCGGAGGAAGTCGATGTAGTTCAGGTCGGCGAGCCAGTCCTTGTTGTTCTCCGTGGACACCGACACGCCGTCGAAGCCGCCGAAGAAGCGCTCGAGCTGGGCCCGGATGGAGGCCGCGTTGGCGTCGAGCTGCTCGTAGGAGAGGATCTTGCGCATCTCCGTCTTGCCCGAGGGATCGCCGATCCGGGCGGTGCCGCCTCCGACGAGGGCGATCCCGCGGTGGCCCGCGTCCCGCAGGTGCCTGAGGGCGAAGAAGGGCACCATGTGGCCGATGTGCAGGGAGGGCCCGGTGGGGTCGCAGCCGACGTAGAAGGTGACGGGCCCCTCGTCCATGAGCTTGGAGAGCCCCTCCAGGTCGGTGCACTGCTGAATGAAGCCTCGTTCCTGAAGATCGATCAGAGCGGAATTCATGGTTCCTCCGGGTCCGCAGATTATATCGGTAGTGGAGGCTGGCCTCAAGCCCGCGCGGCGGGCGCGCCCCGTGGCGGCCTCCGGCCAGCCTCCGGACAGCCTTAACGCGACCTTAACGCGGCCGAGGCATCCGGGGGCTCCCCCGGCCGATGAACTTGACAGCTCTAGGCGCCGAGGGCTAGATTCAAGCGCTCATATGGATATCATAGAATTGAATAGAGCCGGCGCTGGGAGACTGTAGTGGATGCATTCCTTTCGATCCTACCGTCGTTCATAACCCAGAATCCCCTGCCGTTCGCGTTCTGCTTCCTCCTCCTCTTCGGCTTCGTGCTCCCCATAAGCGAGGAGATCGCGGTGGCGCTGGTGGGCGTCACCATGAACGCCACGGACACCAACTTCTTCCTGGCGGCGGGGGTAGCCCTCCTGGCCATCCTCATCCAGGACTCTTGCTACTTCGTGATAGCCAGGGTGTTCGGCCCCAGGGTCATCCGCCAAAAGCTCTTCGCCAGGTTCATCAAGCCCGAGAGCATCGTGAGCGGCGAGCGGTACTTCCACCGCCGCGGCCCCTTCATCGTCTTCAGCTCCCGCTTCGTGGTGGGGCTCAGGGCCCCGGTCATCATGAGCGCCGGTTTCCTGCGGATGCGCTGGCCGCGGTTCGTGCTCTACGACTTCCTCGCGGCCACCATCATGACGCCGGCCTGGCTCCTCGTGGGCTGGGCCCTCGGAGCCCAGTTCGACGACAGCGTGGGCGCCCTCTCGAAGTTCTTCGCCTTCCTGGCGCCAGTGGCCATCATAGCGGGGGCCTTCCTGATCTACCGCAGCGTCAGGGCCGACAAGGCCAAGGCCGACGCCGAGGCGGCTGTCGAGGCGACCGGTTCGACAGGGGAGATCGAGCCCTTAGAATAAGGGCCCGGAAGGACCAGCGTAGCGATTCATGCGTAAAAATATGGGTAAAATCGCTGTTCGACGCTGAATCTACTTGCGCCGAGCGGTGTTAGGGTATTATAGTAGACAAAACTTCCTAAGGAGATGTCGATGGCTACTTCGAAAGAAAGCGCCCCCAAGGCCCTCACCAAGGCCCAGATCATCGCCCAACTCGCCGAGAAGAATGGCCTCACCAAGAAGCAGGTAGCGGCCTTCCTCGAGTCCTTCGTGGAGCTCGCCTACCGCGAGACCAAGAAGAACAAGAAGTTCGCTATCCCCGGCCTCGGCATCCTCAAGCTGAACAAGCGCAAGGCCAGGATCGGCCGCAACCCCGCGACCGGCGAGCAGATCAAGATCCCCGCCAAGACCGCGGTCAAGCTCACCGTCTCCAAGGCCTGCAAGGACGCTATCCTCGGCGCCAAGTAAGCGCCGCATCTATTCTCCAGCCTGAGTCGAGGCCGCGGGGGGCGCCTTTCGAGCGTTTCCCGCGGTTTCGTTTTTCCCCGCCTCGAACTCCCACTTGATGCGCCCCGCCGCCGGCGGCTACCATCGAGGCCGTGTACGATCCAGTGACCCAGCTAGCCAAACTCACCGAAGCCGCCATCAGAAGGTACGCCATGATCGAGGAGGGAGACCGCATCCTCGTCGCGGTCTCGGGCGGCAAGGACTCCACCAGCATGGCCTACGACCTGGCGGCCAAGCGCCGCTGGTGGCCGGCCCGCTACGAGATCCGGGCCGTCCACATAGCGACGGATTTCTGCTCGTGCTGCAAGAAGTCGGCGCTCTTCGAACTCCTCGAGTCCTGGGGCATCGAGGCGGTGTCCCTCCCGGTCCCGGTCATCGGCCGCCTCAAACCCGGCAAGTCGATGAACTGCTTCTGGTGCTCTACCCAGCGGAGGACCGAGCTC
>Ga0268360_1002232_pt1 | contig 15898 bp, 9 predicted proteins | sample BioMet11_FD_192465 | JGI IMG/M metagenome (GOLD analysis project Ga0268360, IMG submission 192465) | Sewage microbial communities from Oakland, California, United States - Biofuel 11 (Illumina Assembly) | ecosystem: Engineered > Wastewater > Sewage > Unclassified | place: USA: California... | reverse complement strand
GCTCTGCCAGCTGAGCTACAGGGGAATGTCCTTGAAGCGATGAAAAAACTACCCTTAACCGGCGGGGTATGTCAAGGGCCGGAAGGCGGCGGATTTGAAGTGCCGGCGGTCTGGCATTAGGCTTGTGGGTGAGCCTGGCTTCCTCCGGGGGCGTGAATGGTTTCGAATGCCGAAAAGCGTGGAATTCAATCGGCGGTGGGTCTCGCCGCGGCGGGGTTCGTCGCGGGCTTGGGTCTGTGGGCCCTCGGCTCCCCGCGCCTGGCTCTGCCCGCCTTCGCCCTGGGCGGGGCGGCGGCGGCGCTCTCCCTGGTCCTCTTCTCGGTCCGGCGGGGCAAGGTGCTGGATGCCCTGGGGGCTCTGGACGGGGAGCTGAGGCGCTTCATCGGCCGGGAGGGGGACGTGGACTTCCGTCGCTCCGCCGGCAGGGGGGAGCTCCGGGGGCTCGTCGCTTCCCTGGAGTCCATGCGGGAGACCCAGGAGGAGCTCGACCGGGGGAAGTGGGTCAAGGCTTCGATGGAGCTGATCCTCGAGAAGGTGCGGAAGTGCACCGACATCGAGGACTTCGCCCGGGACATCCTCGCGGAGCTCGCGCCCCTCATCGATAGCGGGGCGGCCCTCATGTTCATCGAGGAGGGGGAGCTGCGGGATCTCAAGTACCTGGGGGGCTACGGGATCGACGTGCAGGAGCTCGACCTCTCGGCCCTGGGCTACGCTTCGGGGGCGGGGCTCGCCCGGGAGGCGATAGGGAGCGGAAAGCCGATCTTCCTCGAGTCGGTGCCGGCGGACTACTTCAAGATCGCCTCGGGGCTGGGGGAGAGCTTGCCGAGCACCCTCATCCTCCTGCCCATCCCGGGGGAGTCCATGGCCTGCATCGAGCTCGCCACCTTCCAGCGGCCGAACAGCCAGGAGCGCCAGTTCCTGGGGGAGCTGCCCCTGGCCATCGCTCCCCACATGGGGATCCTCGTCCAGAACAAGCGCATGGGGGAGCTCCTGGCTTCCACCGAGGCCCAGGCGGCCCGGCTCCAGGAACAGGCCGAGGCCCTCCGGGAGGTGAACACCGAGCAGGAAGCGATCTTCGACGCGGCTACGGCGGGGATACTCCTCGTACGGGAGGGGGTGATCACCCGCTGCAACCGGAAGGTGGAGGAGCTCTTCGGCTACGAGATCGGGGAGATGATCGGGGAGTCGATCCGGGTGCGGTTCGACGACGACGCGAACTTCGAGGCCCTGAGTCGGGAGATGGTGGCGGTCCTGAGCGTGGGGGAGTCCTTCGGTAAGGAGCTGGAGCTCCGCCGAAAAGACGGGGTCGCGTTCTGGGGGCGGATCGCGGCGAAGGCTCTGGACGGGGACGAGCCCGAGGCGGGGCTCGTGATCCTCGTGACGGATATCACGGCGGAGCGGGAGGCGGCGGAGGTTCTCAGGGAGGCGAAGGAGGTGGCCGAGTCCGCGGCCCGGGCCAAGTCCGACTTCCTGGCCAACATGAGCCACGAGATCCGCACGCCCTTGAACGCGGTCATCGGCATGTCCCACCTGGCCCTCCGCACCGGCCTCGATCCGAAGCAGCGGGACTACCTCGCCAAGATCGAGGCTTCGGGGCAGCACCTCCTGGCCCTGGTGAACGACATCCTCGACTTCTCCAAGATCGAGGCGGGGAAGCTCTCCATCGAGCGCGCGCCCTTCGACCTCGAGGCGGTGCTCAGCTCCTTCACCACGTTCCTCCTGGAGAAGGCCACGGCCAAGGGCCTCGAGCTGGTGATCGACGCTTCGGCGGAGATCCCGCGGCACCTCGTGGGCGACTCCCTCAGGATCGGCCAGATCCTCCTCAACTACGGCTCCAACGCCATAAAGTTCACCGACAAGGGAGAGGTGCGGGTCTTCGCCAGGGTCGAGGAGCGGAGCGCCGACGAGCTCCTCCTCCGGATCGAGGTGGAGGACACGGGGATCGGCTTGACCGAGGCCCAGATGCGGAGGCTCTTCCAGGGCTTCGAGCAGGCCGACGCATCCACCACCCGCAAGTACGGGGGCACGGGGCTCGGGCTGGCCATCTCGAAGCGCCTCGCGGAGCTCATGGGCGGCTCGGTGGGGGTCGAGAGCGAGTACGGAGTGGGGAGCAAGTTCTGGTTCACCGCCCGGGTGGGGATAAGCGCCGACCAGCGCCCCCCCCTGGTCCCGGCGACGGAGCTCCGGGGCAAGCGCTGCCTCGTGGCGGACGACAGTCCCACGGCGAGGGCGGCGGTCGTGGAGATGCTCTCGGCCATGTCGTTCCAGGTCGACTCGGCGGGGTCTGGGGAGGAGGCGATCGAGGCGGTGGCCGGGGCCGCCTCGAGGGGCGAGGGCTACGCCGCGGCCATCCTGGACTACCAGATGCCCGGGATGGACGGGATCGAGACGGCGCGGCGCATCGCCAAGCTCGGGCTCGCCCGCTGCCCGCGGCTCCTCATGCTGACCGCCATCGACCGGGACGCGGTGGGCCAGGACGCGGCGGCGGCGGGGATCGTGGAGGTCCTGACCAAGCCGGCCACCGCCTCGACGATGTTCAACGCCATAGTCCGGGCCCTCGGGGGAGTGGGAGTCCTGGAGGCGGCGGCGGCGCGGCCCGAGGGGCCCGACGCGGCCCTCGGGAAGCTCCGGGGCGCCCGGGTCCTCCTCGTGGAGGACAACGAGCTCAACCAGGAGGTCGCCCTCGGCCTCCTCGCCGAGGCGGGGCTCGACGCCGACGTGGCGTCCAACGGCGCCGAGGCGGTGGACATGGCTTCGGCGACGGACTACGGGATAATCCTCATGGACATGCAGATGCCGGTCATGGACGGCCTCGCCGCGACTAGGAAGATCCGGGAGGGGCCGGTGGGCACGAAGTCGCCCATCGTGGCCATGACGGCCAGCGCCCTAGCCGCGGACCGGGAGGCCTGCATAGCCGCCGGGATGAACGATTTCCTCATGAAGCCCATAGAGCCCAAGGAGCTCTGGGCCGCCCTCCTCAAGTGGACGCGGCCGCCCAAGGCGAGCGGTGTGGGGGGGACTATCCTGCCCTTCCCCCCCCCGAGCCCGGCCTCGGCCGGAGCGGCGGGGAGGGCCGGCGGCGCGCCGGGCTCCGGGGCTTCCGCCGAGGCCCTGCCCGGGGGGCTCGTCCACGTCGATGTCCGCGCGGGCTTGCCCAGGGTCCTGGGCAAGGTCGGGCTCTACCTCTCCCTCCTCAGGCGATTCGCCGAGGGCCAGGCCGGCGCCGCGGAGGACCTGCGGAGATCCCTCGGCTCGGGGGACCGGGAGGGGGCGGAGCGGATAGCCCACACCGTCAAGTCCCTGGCGGGGAACATCGGGGCGGGGGCGCTCCAGGCGGCGTCGGCGGAGCTCGAGGCGGCCATCCGAGCCTTCCGACAGGCTCAGGGCGGCGGCGAGGCGCCTGGCGAGGGCGCGGAGGGGAGGCTGGAAGCTCCCATCGCGTCCTTCGAGGCGAGGCTCGGGGAGGTGGTGGCCGAGCTCCGGGCCTCCCTGCCGGCCTCCGGCGGCGCGGCGGGGAGCGGCCCGGGGGCGACCCAGGCGGCAGCCGCGGGCCGGGCCGCGGCGCCCAGCGAGTCGGCCCTCGCGGCGGCGAGGCGCCTCGCCCTCCTCCTCCGCTCCGGGGAAGCCGAGGCGGCCGAGCTCTTCGAGCGCTGCGAGGCCGAGCTGGCGGCGGCCTTCCCCGGGGCGATCGGGGACATAGGGAAGGCGATCAGGCTCTTCGATTTCGACCGGGCCGCCGCCGCGCTCGAAGCGGCGGTGCGGCTGCGAGCTGAGACGAGCTGAGGCGAGGTGCGGCTATGGACTCGATCGACGAATTTTCCGAACGACCGACGGTGCTGGTGGTGGACGACACGGCGGACAACCTCTCCCTGATGAGCGACCTTCTCAAGGACGAGTACCGGGTCAAGGTCGCGAACTCCGGCGAGAGGGCCCTGGCCATCTCCCAGGGCGACCCGAGGCCGGACCTCGTCCTCCTCGACGTGATGATGCCCGGGATGGACGGCTACGAGGTCTGCCGGCGCCTGAAGGGCGACCTGGCCACCCGGGAGCTGCCGGTGGTCTTCCTGACGGCGGCGACGGACCCCGACGCCGAGCGGCGGGGACTCGAGCTCGGGGCGGTGGACTACATCGCGAAGCCGATCAGCCCGCCGACCTTCCTGGCGCGGATCAAGAACCACCTGGCGCTCAAGGCGGCGGCGGACTTCCTCAAGGACAAGAGCGACTACCTCGAGAAGATCGTGGACCGCCGCACCCTCGAGATCCGGGCGATCCAGGAAGTCACGATCCTGGCCCTGGCCTCCCTGGCCGAGACGAGGGACAGCGACACGGGCAACCACATCCGCCGTACCCAGAACTACGTCCAGGTCCTGGCCGAGTCCCTGAGGGACGACCCGCACTTCGCCCTGAGCCTCTCGGAGTACGCCATACGCATGATGGTCCGCTCCGCCCCCCTCCACGACATCGGGAAGGTCGGCATCCCGGACCGGATACTCCTCAAGCCGGGGAAGCTCGAGCCCGAGGAGTTCGAGATCATGAAGCGCCACACGGTCCTCGGCAAGGAGGCCATCGAGAACGCCGAGCGGACCCTCGGGGCTCAGGTCGAGTTCCTGAGCGTGGCCAAGGAGATCGCCTTGTGCCACCACGAGAGGTGGGACGGCGGGGGCTACCCCCAGGGCCTGATCGGCGAGGCCATCCCCCTCTCGGCGAGGCTCATGTCCCTGGCCGACGTCTACGATGCCCTCATCTCCAAGCGGGTCTACAAGGACGGCATGCCCCACGAGAAGGCCGCCGACATAATCCTCCAGGGGAGCGGCACCCAGTTCGATCCCGCGGTGGCCGCCGCCTTCGACCTAGCCCAGGCGGAGTTCAAGGAGATCGCCTCCCGGCTCTCCTAGGCCCGTCGGGCGGGCGGCCGGCGCCAAGGCGGCTACTTGCCCTTAGGGCCCTTGCGCGGCCTCGTGGCCCCGCCCTTGCCGGCCTTGGCCTTGCCGGCTTTAGTCCTTTCGGCGGCGGCACCCCGCGGCGTCTTCCCTGCCCGGGCCGCCTCGGCCCTGGCCCGGAGCCCCGAGGGCTTCCCGCCCGATTCGGCTGTCTTCCTCGGGCGCCCCCGGCGCTTGGCGCCGCCTCTCCCGGCGGAGCCTGCCGCGGCCGACGCCCGGGGCTTCCCCTCGCCCTCGTCGAAGAGCTCTTCGGAGGCCGCGGCTTCGGCGGCGGCCCGGGCCGCCTTGGCGGCGAGCTTGGACACGCCGAGGGAGGCCGAGGCGGCGCTCTTAGAGGCGAGGCGCACGCCCAGGGTCCTCAGGCCCTTCTCCTCGAAGTCCGAGGCCGAGAAGGCCTCCTCCTTCACCTTCATCCGATTCTTCGGCTCGTAGACCACGGTGAAATCGAAGTCGGGCTCGGTGGAGAAGAGGAGGAGCTGGGCGCCGTCGGGGATGAAGGAGTAGTCCTTGTTGTTGATGTAGCCCTCGATGCGGCAGCGCTTGATGTAGGGGTAGCCGCTCGTCCCGTCCTTGTAGACCACGGTGAAGAGCACCTTGGAGAGCTCCTCCTTCTCGGCGCTGCCCAGGTAGAGGGCGTCCTTGTCGGCGAAGAACTTCTCCGGGACGGTCATGGCGGTGTAGATGCCGTTCCGCCTCACCACGATGACCTTGTCGTAGGCCGAGACCCGGGAGATCATCTCGCCGGAGGAGACCGCCGTGCCGAAGTAGCCCGTCTCGGCGTCGTAGCGCAGGGGGATGTCCTTGCGGGCCGCCTCCTTCACGTCGACCTGGCTGAAGGCGGCGAGCTCCGTCTTGCGCTTCCAGTCCTTCTCGATGCGCTTCACGATGAGCTCGAGGAAGCCCACGGCGTAGTCCACGAGGTTCGCGAGGTGCTTCCGCGCCTGGGCGAGCTTGGCCTTGATGAGGTCCGCCTCCTCCTTGGCCCTGTTGATGTCGTACAGCGATATGCGGCGGATGGGGATCTTGAGGAGGCGCTCGATGTCCTCGTCGGTGACCTGCCGCTTGATCTCCTTCTTGAAGGGCTCGAGGCCCGAGAGGATGGCCGTGCGGATGCCCTCGGCGGTCTTCTGCTTCTCGATGACCTTGTAGACCCGCTCCTCGATGAAGATGCGCTCCAGGGTGCGGGCGTGGAGCTCGTCGAGGAGCTCGCCTATCTCGATCTCCAGCTCCCGCTTGAGGATGTCGAGGAGCTTCTGGGCGTGGTGCTTCACCACCTCGCTGGTCTTCATGAGGACCGGCAGGTCGTCCTTGATCACGAGGAGGTTGCACGAAATCGACTGCTCGCACTCGGTGAAGGCGTACAGGGCGTCCACCACCTCGTCGGCGTGGACGCCCCGGGGGAGCTTGATCTCGATCTCGACCTTGTCGGTGGTGAAGTCCGAGATCGAGGCTATCTTGATCTTGCCCGACTTCGCCGCAGCCTCGACCGAGTCGATGAGGCTCTCGGTGGTGGAGCCGAAGGGCAGCTCCCGGACGACGATCCGCTTCTCGTCGGAGAAGTCGAGCTTGGCGCGGACGCGGACCCTCCCCAGGCCGTCCTCGTACTGCGACGAGTCGCAGATGCCGCCGGTGGGGAAGTCGGGCTCCAGCTTGAAGCGCTTGCCCCGGAGGGCGGCTATCTCGGCCCGGATGACCTCCACGGGGTTGTGGGGGAGGATCTTGGTGCTCATGCCGACGGCGATCCCCTCGGCCCCCATGATGAGGACGACCGGGACCTTGGCCGGGAAGACCACGGGCTCCTTGTTCCGCCCATCGTAGGAGTCGACGTACTCGGTGGTCTTGGGGTTGAAGAGGAGGTCCCTCGCCAGGGGCCGGACGCGGCACTCGATGTACCGCGCCGCGGAGGCCTCGTCGCCGGTGGCGATGTTGCCGAAGTTCCCCTGCTTGTCGATGAACAGCTCCTTGTTCGCGAGGACGACCAGGGCGGAGTAGATCGAGGCGTCGCCGTGGGGGTGGTACTTCATGGCGGCGCCGACGACGTTGGCCACCTTGTGGAACTTGCCGTCGTCCATCTCGAAGAGGGTGTGCATGATGCGGCGCTGCACGGGCTTGAGGCCGTCCTCGAGGTCGGGGATGGCGCGATCCTTTATTACGTAGGACGCGTAGTAGAGGAAATTGTCGTTGAAGAGTTTCTTGACGTAGGCCATGGTTCCCTCAGAGGTCGGATACGAGATTCTGCATTATGAACTCGCGGCGCTGGGGCGTGTTCTTGCCCATGTAGAACTCCAGGACCTCGGGCACAGTCTTCAGGGCCTGCACGTCGACCCTGCTGAGCCGTATGTCCGGCCCGATGAACTGGCCGAACTCCGAGGGGCTGATCTCGCCGAGGCCCTTGAACCGGGTGATCTCGACGCCGGCGCCCATCGCCTTCGTCGCTTCGTCCCGCTCCCGGGCGCTGTAGCAGTACCGGGTCTCCTTCTTATTCCGCACGCGGAAGAGCGGCGTCTCGAGGATGTAGATCCGCTCCTGGGTCACGAGCTCCTCGAAGAATGAGAGGAAGAAGGTGAGGAGGAGGTTGCGGATGTGGAAGCCGTCGTAGTCGGCGTCGGTGGCGATGACGATGCGGCCGTACCGGAGCCCCTCGAGGTCGTTCTCGATGCCCAGGGCCGTCATGAGGTTGTACAGCTCCTCGTTCTTGTAGATGGCCGTGCGGCTCCGGCCGCACATGTTCTCGACCTTGCCCCGGAGGCTGAAGATCGCCTGGGTGTAGACGTCCCGGGAGCTCACCATGGAGCCGGCGGCCGAGAGCCCCTCGGTGAGGAAGATCGTGGACTTCTCCCCCTTCTCCCCGTCGTCCAGGTGGTACTTGCAGTCCTTGAGGGCGGGGATCCGGAGCTCGACCTTTCTGGCGGCCTCCTTGGCCTCCTTCTTGACGATGTTGAGCTCGGTGCGGAGCTTCTCGTTGGAGACGATCTTGTCCTGGAGCCGCCGGGCGGCCTCGGGGTTCTTGCGCAGGTACTCGTCGACCCCGGACTTCACCTCCTGGAGGATCCAGGGCTTTATGTCGGTGTTGCCGAGCTTGTTCTTGGTCTGGCTCTCGAAGACCGGGTTCATGAGCTTGACCGAGATCGCGGCCGCTATGCCTTCCCGGATGTCCTCGCCCTTGTACTGGGCCTGGAAGAACTCGTTGATGGCCTTGAGGAAACCCTCCCGGAAGGCCGAGAGGTGGCTGCCGCCGTCGGAGGTGAACTGGCCGTTGACGAAGGAGAAGTACTGCTCGCCGTAGTTGTTCGTGTGGGTGAAGGCGAACTCGATCTTGTCGCTGCGCCAATACCCTATGTCGTACAGCGCGCTCTCCCCCACCTCGTCGGAGAGGAGATCGAGGAGGCCGTTCTGGGAGGAGTAGTCGGTCCCGTTGAGGGAGAGGACGAGGCCGGCGTTGAGGTAGGCGTAGCCCCTGACCCGCTTCTCGACGAACTCGGGGTTGTACGCGTAGTCGCCGAAGATCTCGGGGTCGGGGACGAACTCCACCAGGGTCCCGTCCTTCTCCTTCTTGGAGTCGGACTCGCGCTTGTACTTGAGCACTCCCTTCTCGAAGCGGGCCTCGAACTGCCGCCCCTCGCGGTAGGCCACGACCCGGAAGGAGGAGGAGAGGGCGTTGACCGCCTTGGTGCCCACGCCGTTCAGGCCCACGGAAAACTGGAAAACCTCGTCGTTGTACTTGGCGCCGGTGTTGATCACCGACACGGCCTCGACGACCTTCCCGAGGGGGATGCCCCGGCCGTAGTCCCGGACCGAGACGAGGGTGGTGCCCGCATCCCGGTCGGCCTCGATCCCTATCACTATGCGGTCGCCCGCGCCCATTATGAACTCGTCCACCGAGTTGTCGATGACTTCCTTGAGGAGGACGTAGATGCCGTCGTCGGGGTTGGAGCCATCCCCGAGCCGCCCTATGTACATGCCGGTGCGCAGGCGTATGTGCTCAAGAGAGGAGAGCGTCTTGATCTTGGATTCGTCGTAGTTCTTCGAGCTTTTAGCCATAGCTCGCCCACTGTAGCACGGCCGCCCTCCCCGTGAGAATACGCGCCCGGGCCCGCCCGCGTTTGCATTTTCTTCCCGGCCGCCTAGACTTATTTATACTGTCACCGCGGCGCGCGGGACGGATAGGAGGTCGCTCATGACTCTTCGGGGAAAGCTGCTGGCAGGATTCCTGGCCTCGAGCCTCATGGCTGGCGCGGTGGGCGCGGTGGGCATCCTCAGCCTCGTCTCGATTCAGAAAGCCGACAAGAGGGCCTTCGAGACCGGGACGATGGGCGTCATAGGCGCCTACCACATCTTCGCGGCTTTCGACGCCGTGAAGGTAGCCATACGCGACGAGACCATATCGACCGACGAGGCCGGGAACAAGGCCGCCCTGGACGCGTACAACGCGGGGGTCGCCGCCATGGAGAAGGCGCTGGGCGACTACCAGAAGACCTTCACCGACGAAGAGGATAGGGCGAATTTCGCCAGGCTGAAAGCCGCCTGGGATGGATATACCCCGATAACCAGGAAGCTCATGGACCTCAGCCTCCAGAACAAAAACGCCGAAGCCGCGGCCTACATACGCGGGGCGGAGATGGCGAAGGCCCGGGAAGAGATATCTTCGACGATAGACAAGATCACGATCTTCAACCTCGACAACGTCCAGAAGGTGAACCTCGCCAACGAGGGGGCCAACACCCGCTCTCTCGCGCTGATGCTATTGATAGTGGCCGTCGCCGTCCTGGGCTCCCTGGCCATGGGCCTCGCGATAGCCGCCTCGGTCATAGCGACTGTGGGGGGCGAGCCCGCGTCCATAGCCGCCATAGCGGAGCGGATCGCGTCGGGGGACCTGGGCGAGCTCGAGGGGGACGGGGGGAGCGGCGCCGACCGGGGCATACACAAGGCCATCCTCGAACTCGGAGCGAAGCTCCGGGAAGTGATCGGCTCGGTGCAAGAGTCGGCCATGAACATCAGCTCCGGCGCCTCCCAGGTCTCCCAGTCCTCCCAGGCCATGAGCCAGGGGGCCACCGAGCAGGCGGCCTCTATGGAGGAAGTCTCGAGCTCCATGGAGGAGATGGCCGCCAACATCAAGCAGAACGCCGAGAACGCCGGCCAGACCGACATAATCGCCCGCAAGGCCGCCGAGAACGCCGCGCGGGGCGGCGAGGTCGTCGCCACCGCGGTGGAGACGGTCAAGGAGATCGCCGAGAAGATAGGGATCATCGAGGAGATCGCCAGGCAGACGAACCTCCTCGCCCTCAACGCGGCCATAGAGGCGGCCCGGGCCGGCGACGCGGGCAAGGGCTTCGCGGTCGTGGCCAGCGAGGTGCGCAAGCTGGCCGAGCGCTCCCAGGTCGCCGCCGGGGAGATCACCGAGCTCTCCTCTCGGACAGTGTCGGCGGCCGAGGGCACCAAGACCATAATAGACGAGATCGTCCCGGACATCCGCAAGACCGCGGCCCTGGTCCAGGAGATAGTGGCGGCCAGCCGGGAGCAGGACACCGGGGCGAGCCAGATCAACGAGGCCCTGACCCAGCTCGACAAGGTGGTGCAGGCCAACGCGGCGGCGGCCGAGGAGTTGGCCTCCACCGCCGAGGAGCTCGCGGGCCAGTCCAGCTCCTCCCTCGACACGGTGGGCTACTTCAGGCTCGAGGGCGACAAGGCGCTCCCGGCCCTCGAGGCCTAGCGCCCTGCCCCTCGCCTCGCCCGGCGGGAAGTCATTTCGCCATATCAGGGTTGCACTTAACGCGATCGCGGAGAGGCCGAGGGCACCCTCCGGCCCCCCCGCCCAGGCGGGCTTCGGCGGGCCAGGGCGGGCCTCGGCCCAATTCCTCGGCTAGATTGATTCTGTCCCCCGGTTTCTATACAGTAGCTATTCGAGGACAGCGTGGACCAACTATTCGACAGATTCGAGCGCTTGTTCCGTTCGTGGGTCCAGGAGGACTCGGACCGGAGCTTCGGCGGAGCCGCCCCCGCAGGCCGTTTCCGGGCCAGCGGCGATCCAGACTTCGACTCGGCCATGGAGGAGCTGGACGATTTCCTCGACCAAGGCCGCACCGAGACCGAGGCCCGGGAGAGGGAGCGGGAGAGGCGCGAGCGAGAGGAAGCCGCGAGGCGCGCCGCGAGCGCCCGCTCGGGATATTCCCAGTACTCGGGCCGCCCCTCAGGCCAAGCTGCTGGCCCCTCGGGCCAAGCTTCGGGGCCGCCCCAAGCCCTCGTGCAGGCCTACCGGACCCTCGGCCTGGCCTACGGCGCGCCCTTCTCCGAAGTCAAGTCGGCCTACAAGCGCCTCCTCATGCAGAACCACCCCGACCGGAACTCCGCCACGCCCGAGCAGATGAAGCGCTCCACGGAGATATCGGCGCAGATCAACGGGGCGTATCACCGGATAGAAACCTGGAATGCGACGGGCAAGCTGGACGATACTTGATCGGGACGCCATCGCGGGAAATCGATGGGAGGCCTCCCTTTTCGCTAAGAATGGCGGCGGCGAAGGCCGAAAATCGAACTAGACCGAAGTGGAGGGGAAAATCCGAATGAATGCCAACCCGCTTGCCGCCTACAAAGAGACAAGGGTAAAGACCGCGAGTCCTGGACAACTCATCGTCATGCTCTACGACGAGGCGATCAAGCAAGCCGATACGGCCGTGGCCCTCATGGGGCCGGAGTCGAAGCCCCGGCCGGGGGACATCGAGCGCATAAACGTCTGCCTGGGCAAGGTCCAGGACGTGATCACCGAGCTCATGGCCTCCTTGGACTTCGACGCGGGCGGGGAGATCGCCAAGGATCTCTTCTCCCTGTACGTGTGGTTCGGCAGGGAGATCCTGGAGGCCAACATCCGCAAGGAAGTGGGCCGGATCCAGTCGGTGCGCAACATGCTCGCCGAGCTCCGCGGGGCTTGGGCCGAGGCCGCGGGGAAGGCCCAGGGCGGCTCCCAGGCGCCCCTCGGCGTGAACATAGCGGGCTGAGGGGGTCGCCATGGAGGACCGGACGCAGGGAGACTTGGAACGGAGAGTCGCGACGCTCCGGCGCTTCCGCGAGCTCCTAGTCCAGCAGAGGACGAAATTCCAGAACTATCTCGCCGTCCTGGACCACGAGCGGGCCGACATCGAGTCGGGCAACGTGGACGCCCTCGCGGCCCACGTGGAGATCGAGGAGGCCGTCGTCTCCGAGATCTTCACCTTCCAGAAAGTCATCGACCCGATGGAGGAGCTGTATAGGGCGGCCTACCCGGCCGCCGCCTCAGGCGGAGACCCCGAGGTGCCCGCCCTGCGCAGCACCCTCGCGGAGCTCAAGGACGAGGTGCTCAAGCGCAACGCCGAGAACCGAGCCCTCCTCAAGCGGCAGATGGAGATCGCCCGGTCCGAGATCGCGGGCTTCCGAAATCCCCTCGCCTCCCGAGCCTCGGTGTACGCCCGGGCCGGCGAGGGCGCCCTAGTCGACATCCAGGGCTAGCGGGGGGCCGGGGGGGCCGTCCCCTCCGGGCGAGCGGCCGCCCCGCGGCGGGAGCCGGCCGCGATTGCCTCGGAGAGTCTTATAGCGTATCCTCGTGGCATGCAGAAGAAGCGCCCCCTCTACCTCCTCGACTCCTACGCCTTCATCTACCGCTCTTATTTCGCCTTCCTGAGCCGGCCCCTCCGGAACTCCAAGGGCGAGAACGTCTCGGCGGCCTTCGGCTTCTTCCGCTTCCTCTTCAGCCTCTTCGAGTCTCGGAACCCCGGGGCCTTCGCGGCGGTCTTCGACCCCGCGGGCAAGACCTTCCGCCACGAGATGTACCCCGAATACAAGGCCACGAGGCAGAAGACCCCGGAGGACCTCCACGCCCAGGTGCCCCTGGTGGAGGAGATCCTCCGGGCCCTCGGGCTCCCGGTCCTCAGGGCCGACGGCTTCGAGGCCGACGACCTCATCGCCACCCTCACCGAGCGGGCCCGGAAGGAAGGCCGGGAGTGCTGGATCGTCTCGGGGGACAAGGACCTCCTCCAGCTCGTCGGCGGCACCGTGAAGGCCCTCAGGCCCGACTCCAGCTTCGGCTACAAGCCCTACGGCAGCGAGGAAGTCCTCGCCGAGTGGGGAGTGCCGCCGGAGCGCATCCTCGACTACCTCTCCCTCACCGGAGACGCATCGGACAACGTGCCGGGGGTGGCGGGGATCGGCGACAAGACCGCCCTCAAGCTCCTCGCGGAGTACCACAGCCTCGACGAGCTGTACGCCCGCATCGGCGAGGTGAAGCCCGAGGGCGCCCGCAAGAAGCTCGAGGCGGGCAGGGAGAGCGCCTACCTCTCCTACAAGCTCATCACCCTGGCGAAGGAAGCCCCCGCGGGGGTGAAGGACCTCGACGAGCTCGCGGTGGAGAGCCTGGACCGCGGGGCGGCCAACGGGATCTTCGCCCGGGAGGGGATGAGGAGCCTCGTCTCGGGAGGGCAGTCCGACCTCTTCTCAGGTGGGGACGAGAAGCCGGCCAAGGTCTCCGGGGAGGAGGCGGGCTCCGGCCGCGGCCCGGCCGCCGCGGCTCCCGCGGGGCCGGAAGGCACCCCGGAGGAACTCCTGGGCCCCGGGGAGTACGCGTGCGTGACCGACGAGGCCACCCTCGCCTCCTGGGTGGACGCCTGCGTAGCCGCCGGGACCTTCGCCTTCGACTGCGAGACCGACAGCCTCGACGAGCTCGCCGCCCGCCCCGTGGGCTTCTCCCTCTCCTGGGAGCCCCGCAAGGCCTGCTACGTCCCCCTCCTCTGCCCCGAGGAGGCGCGGGTGGGCGAAGCGGCGGCCCGGAAGCAGCTCAACCGGCTCTTCTCGGCCAAGGGCGTCACCCTCGTGGGGCACAACGTCAAATACGACTGGCAGGTTATGCGAAACTTCGGCGCCCCCATGGCCTGCCCCCTCAGGGACACCATGATCGCCGCCTGGCTCCTGGACGCCGAGGCGCCCTCCCTGGCCCTCGGCTCCCTCGCGGAGCGCCGCCTGGGCAGCGCCGGCATCGCCTACGACGACGTGGTGCCCAAGGGCGCGAGCTTCGCCATGGTGCCGGCTCACCTGGCCACGGCCTACGCCGCCGAGGACGCGGACTTCACCCTCAGGCTCCACCTCCTCATGGAAGGCGAGCTCCAGGCCGCGGGGCAGACCGGTCTCTACCGGGGCGTGGAGATGCCGGTCCTCCCCATCCTCGGCTCCATGGAGGCCGCGGGGATCAAGGTCGACGCGGTGGAGCTGCGCTCCTACGGCGTCGAGCTCGAGGGGGAGCTCGCCTCGATCCAGGCGGAGATCTACGGCGACGTGGGCCACGAGTTCAACATCGCCTCCCCGAAACAGCTCCAGGAGGTGCTCTTCGTGGAGCGGAAGCTCCAGCCCGGCAAGAAGACCAAGACCGGCTACTCCACCGACTCATCGGTCCTGGAGGAGCTGGCGGCCCTGGACCCGGTGCCCCGGAAGATCCTTAGGCACCGGGCCCTGGCCAAGCTCAAGTCCACCTACGTGGACTCCCTCTCGGATCTCGCCGAGGCGGCCGCCGACTCCCGGGTCCACACCCACTACCTCCAGATCGGGGCCGCCACGGGGCGCCTCTCGAGCAGGGACCCGAACCTCCAGAACATCCCGGTCAGGGACGAGGAGGGCCGGCGCATCCGGGAGGCCTTCTCGGCGGAGCCCGGCTCCCTCCTCGTGTCGGCGGACTACTCCCAGATCGAGCTCGTGGTCCTCGCCCACCTCTCCCAGGACCCGGGGCTCCTCAAGGCTTTCCGCGAGGGGGTCGACGTGCACCGCCGCACCGCGAGCCTCCTCTTCGGCATGAAGGAAGACGAGGTGACTTCCGACAAGAGGCGCATCGCGAAGACCATCAACTTCGGGGTCATCTACGGCATGTCGGCCTTCAGGCTCTCGAACGAGCTGGGCATACCGAGGGGCGAGGCCCAGAAGTTCATCGACGCCTACTTCGAGACCTACGCGGGGGTCCGCAGCTTCATCGACAAGGCGGTGCGGGAGGCCGAGGAGAGGGGCTACTCCACCACCATCCTCGGGCGGCGGCGGCCGATCCCCGCCATCAACTCCCGGAACAAGACCGAGAAGCAGGCCGCCGAGCGGGTGGCGGTGAACACGCCGATCCAGGGCTCCGCCGCGGACATCGTGAAGCTGGCCATGCTCAAGGTCGACGCGGCCCTCAGGGCCGAGAGGCCCCGCTCCCGGCTCCTCCTCCAGGTCCACGACGAGCTCATAGCCGAGGCCCCGGAGAAGGACTCCTCGTCGGTGGCCGCCATCATGAAGCGGGAGATGGAGGGGGCCATCGAGCTCTCCCTCCCGCTCCGGGTGAGCGTGGAGACCAGCGCGCGCTGGGGAGAGATGCACTGATGCTGCTGGGCTTGGCGGGAGGCTACTGCGCGGGGAAGAGCACGGCGGCGGAGCTCCTGGAGGCGCGGGGCTGGACCTGCGTGGACGCCGACGCCCTGGGCCACGAGGCCCTGCGGCTCCCCGAGGTCGTGGACGCCGTGGTCGCGCGCTTCGGCCCGGGGGTCCGGGGCCCCGACGGGCGCCTGGACCGCCGGGCCCTCGCGGCGATCGTCTTCTCCGACCCCACGGCCCTCGCGGACCAGGAGGCCATCGTCCACCCCGTCGCGATCCGGCTCGTGGACGAAGCGGTGGCCGCCGCGGAAGCGGCGGCGGAGGCCGCGGGAAGGCGGGCCCTCGTCTGCGTGAACGCCGCCCTCCTCCACCGGGCCGGAGGCCTCGCCTCCCGCTGCGACGCCATCCTCGAAGTGCGCGCCCCCCTGTGGCTCAGGCTCCTCAGGGGAGTCAGGCGAGACCGCTCCGGCCTCCCGGCGGCGCTGCGCCGGGTGTACCGGCAGCGAGGATTCCGCCGCGCCCTGCGGGAGGCGGCGTCGGGGAGGCCGATCATCCGGATCGATAACCTGCGGGGCCGGGACTCCCTGGAAGCCGAAATCGATTCG
>Ga0268360_1002230_pt1 | contig 15914 bp, 17 predicted proteins | sample BioMet11_FD_192465 | JGI IMG/M metagenome (GOLD analysis project Ga0268360, IMG submission 192465) | Sewage microbial communities from Oakland, California, United States - Biofuel 11 (Illumina Assembly) | ecosystem: Engineered > Wastewater > Sewage > Unclassified | place: USA: California... | reverse complement strand
CACGCCACGGGGCGTTGGCGTACATAGGAGGATTCGATGAGCATGGATGATTCTGCAATTAAAAAGCCCGAATCGTACGGTATCTATGGGACCGTTTTGGGCCGGCCCCTCCTCCCGTCCGAAGCCCACGGGAATCTCGATGTCCTTATTGGCGTGCTCAACAATATGCTCGGATCCCTCACCCCTGCGAAGTTCGGCGCTCGGTACGGAGACGCGACGAAGAAATGGGCTCCGAAGGGCAAGGTGTACAAGCAATATCCTGGCATGCCCTCCGCGCCTGATCTGTATTTAGGCACGTGGGAATACTACGGGCAGGCCGGATCGAGCTATGCGTCGCGTAACGGCCGTGTGGAGCGAGCCGAGGGCGGAAATGCGCTTGCGTTCGAAGGGGGTGAACAGCTCGACGCCATGCAAGGCCACGGTGGCCACGTGACGGGAGTCTCTACAGCTCCCTTCACATCGAGACAGTGGAATCCGGCCTATGGTAACGAGGCGCCACAAGAGTTGTCCGGTTATGGAACTCCAAAGATTGCTATAGAGACACGCATGATCAACGACACCGTTCGAATCTGGGTATGCGTAAACGCCCCACAATAAAGGAGAGAATCATGGACGCAATAATTAAGGATCATAGAGCCGTCTATGCCTGGTCTGGAGACCGCTCTGGTGTCGCAGAAGCATTCCTAGAACTCGCCGGGAAATACTCGGCGATAGACACCACCGCGAGCGATGCCTCGACGCAGGTTCAGGCGATGGGAGCCGGCGTCTACTTGCTCACAGGGTTACCCAATTGGATTGACATGGCTTCTGAGAGGGATATACGTGAGTTCGATCCAACCACCTGGCGGTTATGGCCGAACTCGAAGCTCGTAGCGCTCGGATACAAGATCCTTGAGAAATGGCAGAAACTCGTCGGCGAAGAAATTCTCATCAAGACGGAAAATGAACAGATGCGCGACGGAGTGATTGATACGCCGAAGGGCGTCAAGATCGTGGATGATGCGACCTCCACCGACGGTCTTGCGAAAGCATCAATGAGCCTAGCGGAGATGGTCGCGGCCAAGCAGATCACCCAGGCCGAGGCCGACGCCCAGGCCGCGGATACCATCCAGATCCAGATACAAAACATCCTCACCAACACCTACGACAAGGCGGTGGCTCAGATCAACCGAGAGATCCGACGTTCGGAGGTTAATGGCTCCTCGACGGGAGAGCTCAAGGCCGAATTAGCTGCCTGGGATTCCTATGCGGACGCCCTCCTCGCGATCAAGGAGCAGCAGGGATATCCGTATACTGTGACCTGGCCCAATTCCCCCCAGGATTGACGTATCAGTCATCGTGGGGTAGTCTGGATGTAGATAGCCGATTCGTCCGCCCGGGCTTCGTAAGCCCGCCAGCCGACGAATCGGCTAATCCATTTCTAAGGGTATTCGATGGCCTTCAAAAGCATGTAAAAACACAGAAAAATGCCGTAAAGACACGATATTTATCATTCTTCGTGAGAGATTTTATCAAAATCGGTGGCGCGTTACACAGGGGCGCATCGCCTACGAGAACGGCTCGACCCCCTTCAACGACGCGAAGATGGTCGCGGCCTTCCAGGCCATGAAGGACATCGCCCCCTTCTGCCCGAAGGGCTTCGAGGCCCTCACCTACAACGACGAGAACGCCCTCTTCGTGAACCAGAAGGCCGCCATGTACTTCGACGGCTCCTGGACCATGGCTTCCTTCAAGGACCTCAAGTTCAACTGGTCGGTCTTCGCCCCGCCGCCGCCCAAGGGCTCCAAGGGTTACGTGACCTTCCACCCGGACACCGGCATCGCCATCAATCCCAAGTCGCCCAACGTCGCCGCCTGCAAGACCTTCCTGCAGTGGCTCTACTCCGACGAGGCCGCCTCCGTCGTGTCCAACACCATCCCGACCGGGTTCTTCCCGATCGCGTCCAACGCCGCCCCGATAAAGGACGCCCACGCGAACGCATTCCTCCAGCTGACCAAGAGCCACGCGACGGACGTCCGCTTCGCCTGGCCCAAGATCATGAGCGGCCAGCCCAGCGGCTACAACCTCCTCCAGGACGGCGCCATCGCGGTGATGACCGGGAAGATGTCGCCCAAGGAGGCCTCCGACGCCTTGGCCGCAGGCCTCGCCAAGTGGTACGTCCCCGGCAAGAAGTGAGCCGGCAGGGACGGGAACATCCGAGGCCGCGCGGGGCCCCGGGCGGACGGCCGCCCGGGGTCGGCGCGGCCTCCCAGGAAGGAATCGATGAAGCCTAGCTCAGGAAAGTGCGGGAGCCGGTGGTTCGTGTGGCTCCTCTTCGCCCTGCCGGCGATAGCGGTGTACACGGCCTTCATGGCCTTCCCCGTCGTCAACTCGATGCGCCTCAGCTTCTTCTCGGGCTCGGGCTACTCCCTCGACAATTTCGTCGGCTTCGACAACTACGTGAGGCTCTTCGCCGACCCGGAGATCTCGTCACGTTTCTGGTGCGCCTTCAGGAACAACTGGGTCTTCTTCGGCATCACGATGCTGGTCCAGAACAGCTTCGGCCTCCTCTTCGCCCTCATCCTCACGGGCAAGCCCCTCGCGGGCAAGGGCTTCTTCCGGACGGTCATCTTCATACCCGTCACCCTGTCGGTCCTCGTCACGGGCTACATCTGGAAGCTCATCCTGAATCCCCAGTGGGGAGCCCTCAACCTCTTCCTCGCGAAGGTCGGCCTGCAGTCCCTCGCCCTGCCGTGGCTCGGGGACCCCCGCACCGCCCTCGCTGTCGTCACCCTCGTCTCGGCCTGGCAGTGGGTGGGGATGCCGACGATGATGTTCATCGCGGGCCTCGAGCGCATACCCGAGGACCTCTTCGAGTCGGCCCAGATAGACGGGGCCGGCGTCTGGCGCGTGTTCGCCCAGGTCAAGCTCCCCCTCCTCATGCCGATAGTGGGCATCGTCACCGTCCTCACCTTCGTGGGCAACTTCAACGCCTTCGACGTCGTGTACGCGATGGAGGGGGCCAACGGGCCGCCCAGCTACTCCACCGACCTCATGGGCACGTTCTTCTACAGGACCGGCATAGCCGGGCAGCACCCCGTGGGCATCCCCGACATGGGGCTCGGCGCCGCGGTGGCGACCGTCACCTTCGTCGTGCTCTTCGCCGGGATACTCCTCGCGAACCGGCTCACCGGGGAGCGTGTCGCCGGGGCCGCCGGCGCGAAAGGGAGGGAGTAGATGGCCAAGCACGGCGTCCGCGACAGGTCGGCGCCCCTCAAGTACCTCGTCCTGGGCTTTTGGAGCCTCCTCGTCATCTTCCCCCTGTGGACGATGGTCGTGAACTCGTTCAAGTTCAAGAACGACATCTACCTCGACCCCTTCGGGCCGCCGATGCGGGTCAACCTCGAGGGATACAAGACCGTCTTCGAGAACTCGCCCTTCCCGCGCTACTTCCTCAACAGCTTCGCCGTGACGGTGATCTCCCTGGCCCTCATCCTGTTCCTGGGTTCCCTCGCGGCCTACGCCTGCGTCAGGTGGAATTCCCGGGCCTCGCGGTGGATATACCTCTTCTTCGTCGCGGGCCTCACGGTGCCCATCAAGATCGGCTCGGTCAACCTCATGCAGATCATGATCGGGCTGGGCCTCCTCGATAAGACGGCCAGCGTCGTGCCGGTCTACGTCGCCATGGGGCTGCCGATTGCCGTCTACGCCCTCTACGAGTTCATCCGGGGCCTGCCCAACGAGCTCACCGAGGCGGCGCTCATAGACGGCACGGGCCCCTTCAGGATCTATCGCTCCATCGTGATGCCCCTGGTGAAGCCGGCCCTGGCGACGGTGGCCATCTTCAACCTCGTGCCCATATGGAACGACCTGTGGTTCCCCCTCATCTTCATCCGCAAGGACGACCAGCGGACCCTAATCCTCGGCGTGACCAGGCTCTTCGGGGAGTACCAGACCGACTGGTCGAAGATCCTCGCGGTCCTCTCCCTGTCCTGCGTGCCGGTGATCATCCTCTACCTCGCCATGGCGAAGCAGTTCATCGCCGGGCTCACCGCGGGGGCGGTCAAGGGCTAGGGGGCTCCCGCGCCGCGGATCGTCATCCACGACTGCGTCCTCCACCGGGTCTCCGACGACGCGACAGCCGGCTCCTCCCTGACCATGATCCGCGGGCTCAGGAACCTCGTGGACTTCGGCGCGCCTCTCGAGAACGCCACGGAGATGGCCTCGGCGAATCCCTCGCGGGTCCTCCGCCTCGGAAAACGCGGTCTCCTAGTTCCAGGATACGCGGCGGATGTCGTAGTATTCGACAAGGACTTCGCCGTGCGGGCTTGCCTGGTGGGGGGCCGCTTCGTGAAGAACGAATTCTAGGGAGGGATCCATGCGACTGATCATCAAGCCGGACTACGACAAGGTCTCCGAGTGGGCGGCCAACTACGTCGCCGGCAGCGTACGCGAGGGGCTCAGGAAGCGCCTGGGCAGGAAGTACGTCCTCGGCCTGCCGACGGGCTCATCCCCCGTCGGGACCTACGAGCGCCTGGCCGCCATGAACCGCGCGGGGACGATCTCGTTCAAGGACGTCGTCACCTTCAACATGGACGAGTACGTCGGCCTGCCCGAAGACCACCCCCAGAGCTACCACAGTTTCATGCGGGACAAGCTGTTCTCCAAGATAGACATCCCCCCCGAGAGCGTGAACATCCTCAACGGGAACGCCACCGACCTCGAGGCCGAGTGCGAGCGCTACGAGGCGAAGATCGCGAGCCTCGGCGGCATCGACCTCTTCCTCGGCGGGGTGGGGGAGGACGGCCACATCGCCTTCAACGAGCCCGGCTCCTCCCTCGCCTCGAGGACGAGGGTGAAGACCCTCACGGAGGACACGCGGAAGGTGAACTCGCGGTTCTTCGGAGGCGACCCCGGGGCCGTGCCCTCCACCGCCCTCACGGTGGGAGTCGGCACGGTCTCCGACGCCCGGGAGGTCTTGGTCATCGCCACCGGGGCCAACAAGGCCCGGGCACTCCAGCACGCCATCGAGGAGGGAGTGAACCACTTCTGGACCCTGAGCTGCCTCCAGCTCCACCCCAAGGCCATCGTGGTCTGCGACGAGGCCGCCACGTTGGAGCTCAAGGTCGGGACGGTCCGCTACTACAAGGACATCGAGCGGAGGGAGTTCGACTTCGAGTTCTAGCCCGGCGCGCCGCGAGCCCGCCCGCGCCGGCCCAGGGCCGCCGGGCGGGCTTAAAGGGGCATGGACGGATTATCGGGGAAGAAGCTGCTGCTCGCCGAGGCGCTCTTCGGGCCAGTGGGCTGGGCGAATTCGACGAGGGGGCGATCCGCGATCGCCCGCGCGGCGAACCTGGTTACTAGCTTCCCGAGGGATATGGCCGCGAAGTCTCCGAACTGGCCCAGGGCGGATAGGATATCGTCCATATAGTCCTTGGTGCAGTCGCGGTAGACGAGGAACCTATCGGCTGGGCCGGGGGGGAGCTGGCCCACAGGCACTGCGCGAGCTCCGACCAGAGGATCGCGCAGCTTGAGTCGTCATCCGCGATCAGGGAATAGAGGGCCTTCCTGACTCTGCGGCGATGCCGCCGGTTGCACAGGTCCTGTGCGTTCTTATAGTCGACGTCGCGGTGATACTCCCTCGTCGATTTCCCGTAGTACGCCTTTCCCGCCGGCCCCGCTCCGCCTGGGTTTTCACCGACGACCGGGAAGCGGCATCGAGCTCCCCGGAAGAGTTCGTCGATCCGCGCGTCGTCCAGGCCTCGGGCCTTCGCCCTCCCGGGCGGCTCCCCTGCGGGGCGGGCGGCTTCACGAGCTAGATCCTGGGCGGGTAGAGGTCGTTGCGGATCGTGATCTCCCACCGGAGCCCCCCGGCGGATCGAAACGCGACGGTGCCTTCGAGCTGCTGGCTGATGAGGGCGTAGATGACCTTGAGGCCCATGCCAGAGTCGCTCCCCAGCGAGAATCCCTCTTTCAGCCCGACGCCGTCGTCCTCGACGACTACGCGCAGGGACGAAACGTCGAGGCGCCTCAGCTCGACCCGGATCCGTCCGGGGCCTCCCGAAGGGAAGGCGTGGGTGATCGAGTTGAGGAGGAGCTCGTTCACGACGAGGCCGCAGGGGATGGCCGTGTCGATCGTCGTGCCGATGTCGCCCTCGGCGTCCGTCTCTATGGCGATGTGCCGCGGACCGCAGCGGTAGGCCTCGGACAGCATGTCGGCGAGCTCCCGGAGGTAGTCGCCCAAGTGTATGTTCGAGAGGTCCCTGGACTCGTAGAGCATCTGGTGCACGAGGGCCATGGAGTTGATCCTCGAGTTGAGCTCCTTGAAGAGCTCCCGGTCGCGGTCGGTGTCCAGGGCCGGCGACTCCAGGTTGATGAGCGAGGCGATCACCTGCATGTTGTTCTTTGTCCGGTGGTATATCTCCTGTAGGAGCACCTCCTTCTCCCTCACCGTCTTTTTGAGCTTCTCCTCGGTCGCCACGCTCTCCGTGATGTCGAGGTAGCTCGCCCGCATGAGGGCGCGCCCCCCGATGACCACCGGCGCGAGGCGGAGCTCACAGAGCCGGGGCTCCCCGCCCCGGCCGCGGACGAGCCTGCGGGTCACCACCGTCTCCCCGGCCATGACCCGCCTCCGATTCTGGACGACGCTCGTCGCGAGGGGCAGGCCGTCGGGCTGCGCGGGGAGCTGGAGGTCGAAGGGACCCTTTCCCAGGATCTCCTTCGGGGATAGGCCGAAGAGCCGCTCGGCCTCGGGGTTGCAGTCGACGTAGCGGCCAAGGTCGGGGTCGTAGAGGAGGATCGCGTCGGGCGCCCGCTCGATGAGGACTCGGTTCCGCTCTTCGCTTTCGCGGAGGTCCGACAGCGCCTTCTCGGTCTTGGCCCGCTCCTCGTAGAGCTTCCTCGACGTTTCGTTGAACGACTCCGCGAGCCGGTCGAGCTCGTCGCCCATCGATTTGCCCGAGCTGCGCAGGAGCGGGAGCGGATCGTCGGCCTCCATGCGCCCTAGCTGGGCCCCCAGGGCCGAGAGGCGGTCGGTGACGAGATACTTGAAGATCGCGAAGATCAGGGCCGACTCGACGACGAGGAAGAGCAGCTCGAAGCCGACTATCTTGAGGATCGACTGCATGACCCGGTCGACGATGGCGCGCCTATCGATCTGGATCGAGAATCGCCCGATGCTCCGGTGGAGCTCCGGCGCCCCGTGGCGCAGCTCCGTCTCGATGACGAGGCTGCTGGAGCTAGGCACTCCCGCCGATACCGATTTCCCGGACGCGAGGTCGAAGACCTCGGCGTAGTTTACGTAGGGGATGCCCGCGATGCCCCCGACGATCGTCTTCAGCCCCTGGAAATCGTAGTTCCAAAGGGCTAGGGCGGCGGCGGGGGTCTGGGCGGACTGCACCTCCCGGATGCTCTCCACCGACTTGGCGACCAGGGACGCGTACTGGATGCGGTACTGGAGCCCCGAGGCTATCGCCATGGTGGCGAGGGAGACCAGGAGCGTGATCGCGGAGGCCCGCAGGCTTATCCGGCTCCGGAGCCTGCCTGCGGGTCCAGCCCCCCTCGCCGCGTCCTCACCGGCCCGGCTGCCCCGCCTCATCGATCCTCGGCGTCCGTCGAGGTCGGCACCGATGCCGGGGCGCGGTAAGAATCCAGATACTTCGCGAGGAGCTTCTCGGGGACACCCCTGTCCCGGAGCTCGGCGAGCCGGGCGTTCATCAGGGGGAGGAGCGAGATCCTCCGCGACTTCTTGGAGAAGCCGAGGAAGATCCCCTCGTCGGAGATCGGGGGCTTCAGGGCGACGATCGCCTCGCCCAGGCCGTGGGCCTTCAGCCACGCGGTCCCTGAGTAGCGGCCGGTCACGAACCAGGCTATCCTCCCGTCCCGCAGCTTCTTGAAGTTCTCCTTCATGCTCGAGGCCTCTTCGTACCGGAGGCTCGACCTGAGGTACTCGTCGAAGCCCCCGCCGAAGAAGTCGCCGCGGCTGACCCCGCCGAGGCTGCCCCTGAGGTCGGATCGCCCGGAGTAGCCCGCCATCTCGCCTTTCCTGACCCAGACTACGATGGGGTTGGCGAAGACGGGCTCCGCGCTGAACTTGAGGTAGGACGATCGCTCCGGCGTCTCGCGTATGCACATGAGGATATCGATCTTCCCCTCGGCAGCCATCGCCTGGGCCCGGGGCCAGGGCACGACGGCGGGAATCAGGGTGCAGCCCTCGGGCGCGAGCATCGAGAGGAGCTCGACCCCGGCCCCGGCGTACTTCCCGCCCTCGTCGAGCCAATCGTAGGGCGGATACTCGGGGTTGGTGCACCACAGCACCGCCTCCGCGGCGGGAGGAGATTCGGCCCGCAGCGGTGGACCCGACCACTGGGCGAAGCAGACCAGGGCCGCGGCGGCGAGAGCGAAGGAGAGGCGAGTTCGAGAAAAGAAGGGGATGGCAGAGGCGGCTGCTTCCTCGGCCCTAGCTCCCAGTGGAGATCCCGAGGAGACCGAGCCGCCTGGACTTCTCACATTCAACATTTAGTTATCTCCGCTGGGGCCCCCTGCCCCGAAGGATTTTAATAGTTCAATAATAGCAGAAACGTCGAACAATTCACGAGACAATCGTTTCTGAACTCCTTTAATATCCCCCATACCCGGGCCCGGGGGGCTCCCTATGCCTCCTTCCATAATCGAATCCTAACAATTCTTCGAGAAACCGAGGGCAGGCTGCCGCGTCTCCTCGGATGGGGAAGGGCCTCCTCTGGGGGCAAAAAGACGGAGCTCCGGCTCCCCAATAGTGTACTATACTGGTATCCGAAGGAGCGGAAAGTGGCGAGCTGCGCTGATGGGGTCAAGTGCTTCGTGATAGATACCAACGTCTTGATCCACTATCCCGAGGCGATTATGTCATTCAGGGATAACGAAATAGTCCTGCCGCTCGAGGTGCTCGAGGAGCTGGACAAGCTGAAGACCTACCCCGACCTGCGGGGCAAGAGCGCCAGGGAGGCGATCCGCTTCCTCGACGCGGTGGCGAAGCGGGGCAACCTCAACGACGGGGTGAAGCTCGAGAACGGCTCGGTCCTCAGGGTCTCCCTCAGCCTCCCGGAGCGCACGCCCCCGGGGATCGAGCTCGACAAGAACGACAACAAGATCATCCTCTGCGCCTTCGCCCTCCAGGCGGCGGGGAAGCAAGTCTTCTTCGTGTCGAAGGACATCAACGCCCGGGTGAAGGCGACGGCTCTCGGCCTCAAGGCGGTGGACTACGAGAAGCAGAAGGTCGATATCGCCACCCTCTACCAGGGGTTGCGGGAAGTGGACTCCTCGGCCGAGTCCCTGGCCCGGCTCCAGCGCTCCGGAGAGCTGCCCTGGAAGGAGAGGCTCTACCCGAACGAGTTCCTCCTCCTGCGGGACCGGGGTTCCGGGGCCCACGTCCTCGCGAGGAGCGACGTCGAGGCCCAGCGCGTCGTGGCCCTCCCGGAGTGGGAGGGCCAGGTCGCGGGGATAGCGCCCCTGAACGAGCGGCAGCGGGTGGCCCTCGAGCTCCTGTTGGACGACGAGGTCCGCCTGGTCACCCTGGTCGGCAAGGCCGGCACGGGCAAGACCCTCCTCGCCATAGCGGCTGGGCTCCGCCGCACCTGCGAGGATAAGCTCTACGCCCGAATGCTCGTCACGCGGCCGGTGGTGCCCGTGGGCAAGGACATCGGCTACCTCCCGGGGGAGAAGGCGGCCAAGATGTCCAACTGGATGCAGCCCCTCTTCGACAACCTCGAGTTCATCCTAGGGGAGTACAAGAGGCCCAACGTGAAGAGCGTCGACCAGCTCGTGAAGGACAAGGTCCTGGAGATCGAGGCCCTCTCGTTCATCCGGGGCCGGAGCCTGCCGAGCCAGTACATGATCGTCGACGAGGCCCAGAACCTCACGCCCCACGAGATCAAGACGATTGTGTCGAGGGCGGGGGAGGGGACCAAGGTGGTCCTCACCGGCGACCCCTACCAGATCGACAACATGTACCTCGACGCCAACTCCAATGGCCTGTCCTACCTCGTCGACGCATTCAAGGGCCAGAAGCTCTACGGCCACGTGACCCTCCAGAGGACCGAGCGCTCGGACCTCGCGGAGCTGGCGGCGAGCTTGCTCTAGCCTCCTCGCCCCGGCCCTGGCGGTCGAGTCGGGGCGATGGGCGGCCTCCCTGGCGGAAGGGGCGCCGCGGCATTATGCTATCCTCCATGAGGCGCCTATGAACGTCCGTTTCTGCCCATCTTGCCGGAGCCTGATCCTCGCCGATTTCCGATACTGTCCCTATTGCGGCCAGTCCGTCGTGGACAAGGGGCCGGATCTCTCGGAGGCCCTCGAGGCTCCCTTCGCGAGCATGGAGCGGGACGCGAAGGCAGACGAGGCGCCGCAGCCCGCCGGCCATGGGCAAGACGTATTCGCCGGCGCCCGGGAGCGCCTCGAGCGCCTCGAAACCGAGATGGACCTCCTCCTCGCGGCTATGGAGAAGGAAGGCCGCTCTCCGAAGTGACGCAGCTTCCCTCCCTCAATCCCTTTACGCTGCGGTGCCTTTATCGGTATATTGTTGGAAACCAACGGTTCATCGAGGTAGTCTCCATGCCCACCTATGAGTACGTGTGCGCTTCTTGCGGCAAGGATTTTGACGTATTTCAGAGCATGTCCGACGACCCGTTGAAGGTATGCCCCACCTGCGGAGGCGCCGTACGGCGCAAGATCAACGGGGGTACCGGCGTCATCTTCAAGGGCTCGGGCTTCTACAAGAACGACTCCAGGAAATCTTCCGCCCCTCGGGACTCTTCGGCCTCGGGGGGCGGGTCGAAATCCGCCGAATCCTGCCCGTCGTGCTGCTCCGGAGGGCCGGGCTGCCCCGCGTCGCCCAAGAAGGAAGCGAGCTGACCCGCCTGGCGGGCGGCCTGGGCGATGGCGAAGCGACCCCGATTCTTCTGCGAGAGCTGCGGATCCGAGGTCGCCAAGAACGCCCGGATCTGTCCCCATTGCGGTCGGTTCTTCTCCTCGGTCAAGTGCCCCAAGTGCGGCCACGTGGGCAAGGCCGACGACTTCGCGTCGGGGTGCCCCGTCTGCGGCTACGCCCTGTCCGCCAATCCCGCTCCTGACCCCATCGTACCTTTCGTCCAACCGGCCCCGCCCTTGCCGTGGTGGGCCTTCCTCGCCGCGGCAGCCGTCCTCGTCGCCCTCACCGTCGCGCTCTTGAGGCTCTAGCCGGATTTCCCCTGGCCGGGGCTTCCCCGACGCGGGATGCCCTCGCCCGGAGGTCTGCCCCGGGGCTTCAGTTCTCCACTTTCGCGAGGTCGGGCGGGAGCTCGAGGCTCTCGGGCTTGTCCAATAGCCGCTGGAAGAGGGCTATGGCGTGGGCGAAGTAGATGCCCTCGGCGATGCGTTCGTCCACGGTGCACTTCACGTTGACGAAGTGGTGGAGTTCTCCCCCCGAGCGGCGGGGCTCCTTCTGGAAGATCCTGCCCACCACCATGAAGATGCTGGCGGTGCCCCACTCGTAGAGGTCGTGGTAGGGGCTGTCGAGGCCTATGGAGCCGAGGTTCGCGATGTAGACCGAGGTGAACAGGGGGTCGGCGTCGATCAGCCGGGCGGGGGCTATGTTGAAGCGGTCGAGGGCCTTGAAGGCCCCGGTGAGGATGGCCTTGCCGAAGGGTATCCGGTGGGCGAGGCCGTACTCCCGGTCGTCGGGCCGGGGCTCCCCGCTCCGGGCCGCCTCGATGCCCGACCGGATCCGCTCCATGGCCGAATCGATGGTGTCCCCGACGTCGAAGCGGATCTTGAGGGTGCCCTCGGCGGCTCCCTCGGTGAGGCTCTTCTTGACGATGAACGATACGGAGATGCCCTTGCGCTGGTAGAACGCGCGGCGGTGCACGAAGCGGTTGAGCCTGGGCTTAAGGGCGATGGTCCTAACCGCCGCGGCGATGAGGACGCCGAAGAGGGAGTACCGGTCGATGGCCGGGTCGGACTGGGTTGGGGCGCCCGCCGCCGCCGCTGCGTCTCGCCCCGCCGCCTCCTGGGCGTAGACGGCGTTCCTGCGCCGGGCGTAGGCCATAGCCGCCTCGACATCGATATCTTTGGAGAAGAGGGCAGAGGCCTCGTTGCGCTTGCGCATGACGTAGGGAAGTATGGCGTTGAAGGCTGGCAGCCCCCGCACCCGCTGGCCGTCTGACCGGTCGTAGAACAGCATGGCGAGCATGATATATCGGGGCCCCGTCCCTAGCCAAGCTCCGGCCCTTTCGCCGGCATTGAATAAAAAGTATGCCCGTCGGGGGCTGCACCCGGACACCCGCGAGTCGGCCTATCCCAGGACTTGGGCTTCGGCTGGTCTCGGTGCGGGCGGGGCCTCGATATCCAAAGTGGGGGGCGCCTCACAAATTGGCGGCTGAGCCTAAAAACCAGAGTTAAGTTTGCATAAAAATGCATAAAAACCTTGACGAATTGCATAAATGGGTCTACATTCGTGGCGATATCTGCAAAGGAGTAGACTTGTGTCCGCATCCTGCCAGTTTTCTCTCTCGCCTCACCCTGCTACTCGCCTCCGTCGTCGCTGAACTCGTCTCCCCTTTATTGTCGTCTATCGGAATCATTGCGACGCCTGCTCGGCCGCGATGCCTGCAGGGGTCTCGCCGACGTATTTTAAGGAGTTACCTATCATGAAGAAGCGAATCGCTCTCGCGTACTCGGGCGGGCTCGATACCACGGTCATCGTCCCATGGCTCAAGGAGCACTACGACTGCGAGGTCATCGCCGTCTGCGGCGACGTGGGGCAGGACTGCGACTGGGCCGGTCTCGAGAAGAAGGCCATCGCCTCCGGCGCGGTGAAGCTCATCGTGCAGAACCTCCAGAAGGAGTTCGTGGAGGACTACCTCTGGCCCCTCGTGAAGTCCGGCTCGGCCTACGAAGGCCGCTACCTCCTCGGCACCTCCGCCGCCAGGCCCCTCATCGCCAAGAGCCTCACCGAGGTGGCCCTGGCCGAGGGCTGCACCGCCATAGCCCACGGCTGCACCGGCAAGGGCAACGACCAGGTCCGCTTCGAGCTGGCCATCAAGGCTTTCGCCCCCGAGATGGAGATCATCGCCCCCTGGAGGATCTGGGACATCTCCAGCCGAGAGCAGGAGATCGATTACCTCGAGAAGCGCAAGATCCCAGTGCCCATGAAGAAGTCCGACTCCTACAGCCGGGACGACAACATGTGGCACATCAGCCACGAGGGCCTGGACCTCGAGGATCCCTGGAACGAGCCCAAGTACGAGGGCGACATGCTCAAGATGATCACTCCCCCCGCCAAGGCGCCGGACAAGGGCGAGTACGTGGAGCTCGAGTTCGAGAAGGGCGTACCTGTATCCCTCGACGGCGAGAAGCTCGACGGGGTGGCCCTCATCAAGGAGCTCAACAAGATCGCCGGCAAGCACGGCGTCGGCATCCTCGACATGGTGGAGAACCGGGTCGTCGGCATGAAGTCCCGGGGCGTCTACGAGACTCCTGCGGGCACGGTCCTCATGGAGGCCCACGCCAAGCTCGAGCAGATCTGCCTCGACCGCAAGACCTTGGCCTTCAAGATGCAGGTCGGCCAGAAGTTCGCCGACACCCTCTACGAGGGCGAGTGGTTCTGCCCCCTCCGGGAGGCCCTCTGTGCCTTCATCGACTCGACCCAGCGGAACGTCACGGGCACCGTGAGGCTCAAGCTCTGGAAGGGCTCGGTCATCGACGCGGGGATGAAGAGCCCCTACTCGCTGTACGACGCGAGCCTCGCCTCCTTCACCACCGGGCCCCTCTTCTCCCACAAGGACTCCGAGGGCTTCATCAACCTCTTCGGCCTTCCCACCAAGGTCCGGGCGAGGCTGAACGCGCGGATCGCGGCCCACGGCGCCGCCCTGCCCAAGGGCGCCAAGCCCGGCGTGGGCGGCTTCGAAGCCACGGCCGGGGACTAGGCCGATGGCGAAGCTCTGGGACACTTCCAAGGGCGGCGCGGGGCCGGGCCTCGACCCGACGATCGAGGCCTTCCTCTCGTCGATCACCTTCGACAACCGCCTCCTCCCCGAAGACCTCGAGGGCTCCATAGCCCACGCGAGGATGCTCGGGGAGCGGGGCATCCTCCCGGCGGGCGTCGCCCGGGACCTCGAGGCGGGCCTCGAGGCCCTGGCGGCCGGGGAGAAGGACGGCTCGGTCGTGGTGGACCTCCGGTCCGAGGACGTCCACACCTTCGTGGAGACCGCCCTCACGGAGAAGTTGGGCGACGTGGGCCGCAGCCTCCACGCCGGCCGGAGCCGCAACGACCAGATCGCCGTGGACATCCGCCTCTGGCTCAAGAAGCGCTCCCGGGAGCTCCGGGGGGCGATCCTCGACGCGATCGACGCGGTGTGCGACCTCGCCTCGGGGAACGAGTCCACCCTCATGCCCGGCTACACCCACCTCCAGCGGGCCCAGCCGGTGACCCTGGCTCACCACCTCACGGCCTGGTGCGCCGCCCTGGAGCGGGACTACGGCCGGCTCGAGGACGCGGATAGGCGGGCCGACGAGTGCCCCCTCGGCGCCTGCGCCCTGGCGGGCACGGGCCTGCCTGTGGACCGGGAGTCGACCGCGAAGGCCCTGGGCTTCGCCCGGCCGACCCGCAACTCCATGGACTCGGTGGCCGACCGCGACGCGTTGGTGGAATTCGCCTCGGCCACGGCGACCATGCAGATGCACCTCTCCCGGTTCTGCGAGGAGATAGTCCTCTGGGCGAGCGCCGAGTTCGGCTTCGTGTCGGTGGACCAGTCCTGCTCCACGGGCTCGTCGGTGATGCCCCAGAAGCGGAATCCCGACCCCGCGGAGCTCATCCGAGGGAAGGCGGGGAGGGCATACGGGGACCTCGTCGGCCTCCTGGTCATCCAGAAGGGACTGCCCCTGGCCTACGGCACCGACCTCCAGGAGGACAAGGAGCTCGTCTTCGACGCCGCCGACACGGCGATCGGCTGCGCCAGGGCTTTCGCCCGGCTCGTGAAGGCCCTCCACCCGAAGCCCGAGCGGATGCGCGAGGCCGCCGAGGACGGCTGCCTGTGGGCCGCCGACGCGGCGGAGTTCCTCGTGCTGAAGGGCGTGCCCTTCCGCACCGCCTACGCCGCGGGCCGCAAGCTCGTGGAGGCGCGCTCCGCGGCCTCGGGCCCGGCCAAGCTGGGGCGCTCCCCCGCCGTGGGCGCGGTCATCGCCGACCTGGGGGCCGAGGGGCTCTCCTCCCTCCACGGCGCGTGGGTGGGCGTGGACCCCGGGGAGCTCGCCCGCTACCTATCTCTCGACGAGTGCATAGCCCGGCGCGACCTCGTCGGCGGGCCGGCCCCGAGCCGCGCAGCGGCCGAGATCCAGCGCCTCCGCGGCTTCGCCGCGGCCAAGCGGGGGGCGCTGAAGTAGAGGGCGGCCGCGGAGGTGTCCGCGCCGGCCGGAACGGAGGCGCCGCCCGCAGTCACCCGAGGTGACGGCTGGCGGCGCCTCTTCTTTTTCCCTGTTTCCGACGAGGAGGAAAGATCATGGAGCTCGCGATCGAAGAACTCTCGCTGGCGGCCTGGCCCGCCCTGCAGACCGAGCTCTACGACGGGTGGGTCCTGAGGTTCGCCGAGGGCCACACGAAGCGTTCGAACTCGGTGAGCTCCCTCTACGCTGGCTCCCTCGGCCTCGAGGAGAAGATCGCCCACTGCGAGGCCGCCTACGCGGACCGGGGCCTCCCGACGACTTTCAAGATCCTGGATGCCCCGGCGGCCGGCGAGGCCCACCGGCTCCTGGACGCGGCCCTCGCCGAGCGGGGCTACGGGCGGGTGGACGAGACGGCGGTCATGGCCCTGGAGCTCGGCGCCCCCTGGCGGTTTGGCTGCACCCCCCGGGGCGGGATCGCGCCGCGGCTTCCCGAGGGGGCTTCCCTGAGGGTCGAGGGGCGCATCTCCCCCGCTTGGATCGGC
>Ga0268360_1002229_pt1 | contig 15917 bp, 11 predicted proteins | sample BioMet11_FD_192465 | JGI IMG/M metagenome (GOLD analysis project Ga0268360, IMG submission 192465) | Sewage microbial communities from Oakland, California, United States - Biofuel 11 (Illumina Assembly) | ecosystem: Engineered > Wastewater > Sewage > Unclassified | place: USA: California... | reverse complement strand
GCTGGAGATTTAAACATTCTTTAATGCAGCAGAAATAACGTAACCCGGTTATTTCACCCGGTAGCCCAGGGGGAGGTGTTACACTTTTCATTGCGTTTCGTTACACTTTGCTATTGCAAAAAACAAACACCTGTCCAAACAATCCGGTGAATCATGACTACGGCTGTACTCCATGTATTGCAAAATGTCTGTCGGAAAATGAAATACCTTCCTGCTTTTTCAGAAAAATAGACCCGGATATGGACAGAAAACAGAATTATTCGTTTGCAGGCTTTGCCGAATTTGTAAAAAAACATAATGAAAATAAAATTTAAAGTGCCGGAGACAAAAAGCGGCGGATGCTTATCGCTGGCGATAAGCATCCGCTGTTAACTGCATACTTGCCCTGCTTCCACTTTTGGGGAGATGCCGTCAATAAAAACTTAAAAATTTTGTATTCTGATTATTTTCCTTCAAACACACCGAATACTACAGGCTTTTTATCCTTAACCATTACTTTGCCTTTTGCAATCACTGTATCAACGTCGAGATCAGAATCCAGGATACATATATCAGCGTCCATATCCTTTTCTATTTTTCCCTTTGTTTTAAGCCTCAGTATCCTGGCAGGATTCGAGGTCAAAGCCCTCAGTGCTGTTTCAAGAGGAATATTCTCCCTGAACACGCACTCCTTTAATGCTTTGACGAGACATGAAGACCTGCCTATGCCTATTCCAATGTATTCCTTCTTCTTATTGAATATTGGCATGCTTCCCTGTCCGTCAGATGAAATTGTAAAGTTGTCCTTTGACACGCCCCTTTCAAGAAGTATCTTAAGCCCCTTGCTGAAGCGCACCTCACCGTCGGTTTCTTCCCAGAAATCAGGATCTTCACTGCCGGTAAAATCAATATAGCCGCCGTCAGCCGCATATTTTACACATTCTTCGAACAGCTCCGGATTCCTGTTGACGTGCGTGGGCAAAAACTGTGTGACAGGTATTTCTGTCTCATCAATCGCTCTTTTTATAAGGTCTATCTTCCTTTTGCCATCGCCAAGGTGTATATCGATTATTCCCGCCTTGCCCGATAACATTCCTCCAACCCTGGCATCAGCGGCAGTTCTTACAAATTCCTCAAATGTAGGCTGTGAAGAGCGATGATCAGAAACGGCCACCTCTCCTATGCCTATAACTTTGTCTATTGCCATTATGTCCTTTATTATTTCGCCTGTGACTGTTTTTACGGGAAATCTGTATGAGCCGGTATAAATATAAGTAGTGATGCCTTCCTCATCCAGACCTCTTGCCTTGGCAAGCAAAGACATCATGTCTCTTGCTGTTCCGTCAGTACCCAGACATCCTACAACGGTAGTAACACCTGCAGTAGTTATGCTTGACAGCGTGGCTTCAGGCGTCCTTGTTGAAAACCCGCCCTCTCCTCCGCCTCCCAGAATATGTACATGGGAATCGATAAAACCGGGAACCAGTAATTTGCCGCCTGCGTCGATTTCAGTTATATCCGCACTGCCATGCGTATCTATTGATATATGGCTGCCAACTGCGGCAATTTTGTCTCCCAGCAGCAGGATGTCCAGCATACCGGCATGATCAGGAGCATAAACATCAGCATTTCTTATTAACGTTATCATACCGTTTATTCACTCCCCCGTTCCTGTATCATTTTCACCTTAACACAATTACTGGAAATTGATCGTTATGGCAATAACTATAGCGATCGTTCCCAGCAGGAAGAAAAATCCCTGCATCTTGATCTGATACTTTGCCCACTTTGTCCAGTCTATCCGGGCGACACCAAGCACTCCTATCAGACTTGCCGATACAGGGGTAAATGCATCCACAAAACCTGCTCCCATCTGATAAGCAAGCACAGCTACCTGTCTGGTGATTCCGACAACATCCGACAAAGGCGCCATAATAGGCATTGTAAGTGCCGCTTGTCCGGAATTTGATGTGACCACCAGGTTGAACAGACTCTGGAAAACGTACATGCACCATGCGGTAACAACAGCCGGAACACCCTGAAGTGCATTCCCCACACTGTACAGGACTGTGTTGAGTGTGGTCGCCACATTTGCATCGGCACCACCCAGGACAAGCAGTATGCCCTTCGCCATCCCAACGACTACGGCTGTTCCTGCAAGGTCAGCCACACCGGTTTGGAATGATGATGCCATATCGTTTATCCCCATATTATTGAGCTTGAAGACGATAGCAGTTACACCTGCTGCAAATCCCATGACAAAGAACTGCGAAGCAATTTCAGGGATGTAGTATTCCTTTTGGGTAACTCCCCATATTATCCAAATCAGGACAGCCAGCATCTCTAAAAGAATAAGTTTATGCCCTAGAGTGAAGTGCATTTCTTCTTCCGTGGTTTTTTGTATTTTGTTCCTGAAATATTCATCCGTGTCGTAAACAACTGAAAGCTTTGGGTTTTTTCTTATCCTCTCGGCATACACCATCATATAACCAGCTGACAATGCTGTTACTATGACCCATAAAGCAAGCCTGAATTTTGCGCCTGAAAGCACAGGGATGCCTGCAATCCCCTGTGCTATGGCAACACTGAATGGGCTCATCCATGAGGCCGCATTGCCAACCTGCGAAGCAACAAAGGTAACCGTAACTGCAACTATCGAGTCATAACCGAGAGCTATAACAAATGGCACCATTATCATTGCAAACGGTATAACTTCCTCTGACATGCCGAAAGTTGCCCCTCCGAGCGAGAAAAGGAAGAAAAGAAGCGGCAGCGCCAATCTTTCAAGTCCCTTTGTTTTTCTTATGAAAGCATAGATACCTGACTCAACGGCTCCTGTCCTCATTATGACGCCGAAAGCACCGCCGACTACCAGGATCAGGGCAACGATCCCGACAGCCGAGCCGTATTTGCTTCCTGTAACCAATCCTTCAAAAACATAGTTCATAAAACCAAATCCGTAAAAGTCGTCTGTTCCCCAGATTTTAGCTGTTTTATGCAGCTTTTCGCTTTTATCGTATATTGAATCTCCGTAAAGTTTATAAAGCGCGTCATCTGTCAGCCCCAACTCATCAAGCTGTGATTGTGTCCATTTTGATGAATCCGTTTTAACAAATTTCTCAAGAGCAGCCTGATCCACCCCAGCATTTTTTGCTTCGGCAGGGTTTTCCGATAATTTTGTCAGGTCCACGGACAGATTTTTAGTATTAAGATTATAGCTGTACCTGAACGTTTCAGGCATAAGCACTGTTCTTGTCTTGACGGCCCCGGTAGAGTCCTTGTATTCAATATCATGCGTACTGAACTTTCCTGCAGGCACTATGAACGTTAAGGCCCAGCAAAACAGGACCACAAAAAATATTATTGCATAAGTATGAGGCGTACGTATTTTTGTGAGATCCATGCCGTGTTTATTGTCATTTGGTGCTGATAACATTACATATCCCTCCTATTGTTTATTTATAAAACAGTAAAGTAAACATAAAGCGCAGGTATTCACTATTCACTGGAAACTATTTTTTTTGCAATCACCGTCTTTCACAATAAATATGAAAAACAAAATAGGCGAAAATACTTAATTATCGAGCATGTTTTTTAAATTAGCATTTAACTGCCGTATGTTATATACAGCATCATTATATGATCATTTTACCAATTATCAATAAGTAATATTCGATAATTAAAAGGGATAACATTCGTCCATATTATTTTTTGTAATTTTTAGGGCAGTTTTAAAATGATTTATCATCTGAATAAAAACCGATATGGGCTTTGTTTTTATTCATAAAACAGAAATCAGGCTATGTTATAGAAGCAGGGACAGATTCAGCCGCCTTGCAGCAGTGCGGAACCTGATACTGAAAATAAAACCGGGATATATGCGGAATTTAACAAAAAAATAAACTTTTTTCATTACAATATAAAATAAATGTAATGCTGTAAATTTTGTGTATATATTAAGTAAAACACAGTCATGCTGATCATGTGCATCATATATGCAATTGATATTATACCTGGCATGAAACAATACGGTAACATCTGCTGCTGATTCCCAAGGCTGCAGGCAAATGGTATTGTTGTATAATCATATTCTAAAGCTGTAATACAGAAAGTTGGGATTGAATTGAAAATTCTTGTAAGCGCATGTCTTTTTGGCTTGAATTGCCGTTATTGCGGCGGAGGATGTATAAATGAGAAAATTATCTCTCTTGCATCAGCCCATGATCTTATACCCGTATGCCCAGAGCAGCTCGGCGGACTTCCAACTCCGCGCGAGCCCGATGAAATACTTAACGGACGTGTAATTGAAAAAAACGGAAAAGACAACACACTGCAATTTAAAAAAGGTGCGGAGGAAACTCTCAAGCTTGCTGGATTACTTGGGTGCAGTACGGCAGTTCTTAAGGAAAACAGTCCATCATGCGGATCATCATTTGTTTACGACGGTCATTTCAGCGGGACAAAAATTCACGGCAGCGGGATAACGGCTTCCCTGCTTATTAAAAACGGTATAAATGTAATAAACGAAACCGAAGCTGAAAGGCTGTTGATTAAAAAAAATGAAAAAGAGTAATCCTTATATATGTCCGGCAAAAGACATGCATATACAGACCAGCCTCCTGCCGGACAGAAAAATTATTTTGCAGTTACAGTAAATTCATCGCCTGGATTTCCTGCAATAAATATCATGCTGCCTTCAGGCGCATAGACTTCTCCGCTGTTTACAACGCTATCATATAGCATAGGATCTTCTTTGCCTTCAGTCATCAATATTATCCTTCCGCTTTCTGGTTTTTTAAAAGAAAGTATGGCCTCTTTTCCAACTTTCAGCCATTCGTTGTATCCATCCTTGCCGATAACCACTCTGTTATCGCCTGGAGTAAGAACAACGGCGTAGCTTTCATCCGAAAATTCAAACTGCGACGCTTTTATCCATAGCTTTCCGTCTCTGCTCATAAACCTCATATCAAACTGATCACGGAAAGAAAAAGCAGCAGTATCAGCACTTTTCTTATCAACAATCCTCATAGGGTTGAAAAAAGTCAGATAGCCGGGCAGGTCCTTATAAGTGTACGACCTTAAAGCAAGAATATCACGGAACAGTTCGACATAAGGCAGTGAATTGCGCAGCAGCCAGAGCTTTCCGTTTACGTCATCAAAAAGCTTAACTGGATTTTTTATTTTTCCTATGCTCTGAAACATAATGACATCCATACCGTACATAGGAATTTTTTTCTCAACAAAATAAGAAGTGTCTTTATTTTTTATAAAGTAACAGTGGATATTCTTTTCAAAACAATGGAAATACCCGCCGTTATAAATGAAAGTAAGCAGTGGAGCTGCATCTCTGCCTTTTCCCTTATGCTTTTCAGGAAGTACCGGAACGATATCAAGTGTATTTTTCTTCTTGTCAAAAACAAACCTTACAAACTGGCTGCCGTTTACATAAATTCCCTTCCAGGCAAGCATGTCAGGAGGGATCTGCTGCGGCTCGAGAGGCTTTTCCAGAGGGTCTTTTTTAGGAACAGGAAGCCCCTTATCTTTAATAAGCGCATCAAGGACAGGGCGCGTTACATCTTCGCCGTTAAGCCTTCCTGATACACTTGCAGCTACAGCCAGTCTTTTAGACGGGATAATCTGCAGTCCAGTGGAATAAAATCCGGTACCTCCGCCTTTGGAAAGGACCTGAAGGCCGTTTTCGCTATAAGCGGGGAGAGAAGAATAATCCCATCCGAAAGAATCCATAATTACAGTACCTCTCAGCCTTGAAGAAAAAGGGGTAGGCTGTTTTTTCAATATTTCATTAAGTGAAGCCTGTGAAAGTATATTTATGCCTCCGGCAGTAAAACTGTCGGCAAAACGGCACAGATCTTCCGCTGTTGAAGAAAGTCCTCCGGCAGCATGCACCTGAATAACTTCAGGAGGATATTTATTCCCTGTTTTAGCTTCATAGTACTCTGCAATGTTGCCGGGCTCCTCGCCTACACTGGCCTTTGTGTTCCTCATACCCAATGGCGCGAAAACACGTTCCGACAGAAAATCAATAAACTTTTTTCCGGACACCCTTTCCACAATTATTTCCGCGAGAGTGAATCCGTCGTTGCAGTAGATACCCATCGTCCCTGGATCATGTTTAAGGTCTGCGTCTTTAAGTGTTCTGAGCAATACCTCATGCGGATCACTCTGTGGTTTATATTCGAAGACAAAAGTTGAGCCGGGAAGCCCTGATGAGTGGTTAAACAGCATCCTAACGGTAATATCCTTATAGCGTTTATCCTTCATAACAAATTCGGGTATATATTTAACCACCGGGTCATCAAGCCCTATCCTGCCCTCATCTGCCAGGATCAGCACCGCCACAGCCGCAAACATCTTGCTTGTAGAACCTATATTGAACCTTGTATCATTTGATACAGGCCTGTTTTCGGCACGTAAGGAAGCGCCGAATCCTTCAGAATATACTATTCTGCCGCCGTCAGTCACTGCAATTGTGACCGCGCTCCCCTGTCCCGAAGTGATAACTTTCCAGGCAGCCTCGCGTGCTGCCGTGATTGTGTTCGAATAGCTGCATTCCGATGCTGCGGCGCATGAAACATAAAGTAGCAGTATCAATGCAAAAATTAAAAAATTAAAGACATTTCTTTTAATCCTATTCATAATAAACATCCCTCTCGCCATTTTATTTTTTTAAATAAAACACACGGTTTATCAAAAGACCTTATAGGAAAGCTATATTAAGAACAGTATGCGGTTAATTTCTAATATTCACGAAGTTAAAACAATGTATATTATCATCTGTAGCCTAGAATGCTTATGATTACTTATTTTAGACCTACATCTATTTTATACTATTTTGCATAAAAAGCATTAAGCACTTAATATATCATATTAAATTTCATTAAACTCACAATATTTAAAGTAATATGCTATATTACTATTAAATAAATTTACTGCCTTGGCAAATACATTTATTTATGTAATATGTTCCATTTCATATACATTTAATATGATAATTAGGTTGAATATTTTCTCAGGTTCATTTATAAAAATATTTTTACAACACTAGTTATTGTTTAACATTTTCTCTCCGCCAAAGACATTCATCTTTACGCTCACATTCATGACACATAGAACCTATATTTTTTTCCATATAATCAGGGCCTATTCCAACTAAAGTCGAATTCGATATATGAGGAATAAGCAGATGGGCGTCATTAAGCGATAATCCGATCTGCTCACCATGGGCAAGTCTGAACAGGTCTGCTTGGCCTGATACATCCCAGCCTATAACTGATCCGGGTTGCATGGAAGGTCCGGCCCCCCATCCTTTTTGTCCAGCTATTGTTTCTATCCTACATCTTATATTAGCGGATATTTCAGCCAAGGCTTTTACAGCAAACACATCTAAATAATACATCATAAGGTATTCCCCTTTTATCGAATACGATGCCATAGCATCAGCAAGAGGCTTACCTGATGTACATAATATTACAGCTGCCTCTTTTGCAGGAAACAGATAACTAATCCTTGAACCTATTAAAAGTTTTTCTCTGTTACTATTATTATAGGAAAAAAGATTAATGTTTTCACTGTCTTGTCTTATATCTTCCACTTTATATAATTCAAAAATTGCTTTTAATTCAAGCAATTTTAATCCTTCAACATATGCCCTTTCGGCAGCAGACTTCATGTCTGCTGATAATGAATGTAGTCTTTTGTTTGCTGCAAACGAAATAAGGTCTTCCCATTTAAAATTTATATCTTTTAAATTAATTATCTCCATATAAAACCCTCCTATTTTGATTCACTTTTTATAATATGGGCAATTTTCTTTTAGGCATTCCAAATTAAATTTACTAAAATTGCATTTTACATTTTCTGGGCGTTTAAGTTTTAATGAAAGATGTTCTTCAAGAAAAAATATAGTATGCTGTATAGCAATAAAAGTGCCTCTTTTACAGCATCTCGGACCTCCTATATCTGCTATTTTCTTTAATGTCTCAGATGTTATAAGATTACACATAGACCATGTGTCTTTGGACAGAGGCGTAGTCCCTGTAAGAACACTCATAAAAATACCTGTACCTACAGCTGCACCGCACGCACCATATAAACCGCAAAAAGCAGGCAATACATTCAGAGCTCTTTTTTCTGTCTCGTGCAATTCACTAAGATAAAGATCCTCATTGCAGTGTTGTTTACTCCTAACAACTGTAATAAGTACAGCTGGGACAAGATAGTGATGCGCATAATTATGCATTGAAAACCCGGGGGCTTCCATTATTTTAATTGCGAGTTCCAGTGGTCCGTTGTCATCAGGGAATCTATAGTACTCTTCACAAATTTTTGATATTATCTTGAAGCCTTGGTCTTGCATATTATTACCCATTAGGCATACTCCCTTACCTTATCATATTAATTTAAATACTGGATTAATAAAAATATCATGCAGCATAATATTATGAGCAGATAAAAACAAAAATTCAGCAATAAAATAATATTTATTCTTAAACTTTATTCTTTGTATTTACATTTATTTGATTAAAATCTTACTTCAATTAATTTTAGTCCCTTATCCTGGAACATCTGCGGTATCTCTCTCCTATTTTTTTCTGTGCGGATAAATATTGCAAGGTTCTTTTCATTTCTAAAATCCTTACCAAGCTCAGAATATATTGGTTCTTTATTACCAACAATATCGAATAATTTCCATTTGCCATCTGTATCAAAGAAATATCCTTTTGAACGTACAATATCTACAGGCAGTTCTGAGAGTAATTTTTTAAATTCCATAATGTTTCCGCTCCAGAACACACTTAGTGAAGAAAGTTTATCGGGTGGAAGTAAATGTGCGGAAGTATCTGCAAGAGTCTTGCTTATATATTCTTCCCACTCTTCGGGCAACGGGACAATTGATGCTTTCCCCGTACTGTTATCATGTATTTTTTGGATTAGTACAGTCCACGGTATGTTTCCATATGTTGTCTGAGTAATTTCAGCATCCGGGTTCATCTGCCTAATATGCAGTCTTAGTTTTTCAAGATTTTCAGCAGATACAAGATCTATTTTGTTGATTACTATATTCGTAGCTGCCTGGATCTGTTTTTTTACTGCATTGAAAAGATCCAGCCAGCTTTCAAAACGCATTGCATCTACAACACATATATTCCCTATAAATTTATAAAATTCACTAAGCCTGCCATAAACAATATCGCGTTTTATATCAGTAGTATCAGATGCACCGCTTGCTTCAATTAATAAAATTGACGGACTGTAATTACGGAAAAGCGAGAAAAGTGACCTAAGAAAATCCCCCTTGGCACACGCACAAAATATAGACCCTCTGCTTATTTCTATTACCTTCAGCCCGTCTCTGCATACAACATCACCATCGACTCCGGCCTTGCCAAATTCATTGATAAGAACTGCTATTTTTTCGCCTTCAGGGACATTATCAAGCAGATGTTTCAGGAGCGTTGTTTTCCCGCTGCCCAGAAATCCGGATATTAAAAATACTGCACATTTTTCATTACTGCTTCTGCACATACTGGTCACCCACCATAAAATTAAGGTTTTTCACAAATATATCCTGGAAATCTTTATGACTCGCAAGTTCTATGTGCCTTGTTTTTTTTTGAATTTCTGCAGCTTTTTCCCATAATGAATTATTTTTCAGTAACATGCATGCTCCAAGTCCAGAACTATTGCCTAACGGGATAATTTTTTCATTTGGGAAATTGGGTAAGATAGATATTCTTTTCGCATTTTCGATGTTAATGTAATTACCGAAAGCACCGGCAATATAAATTCTGCTCACATCTCCAATTTCTTTACCAGCTACTTTCAAAAGCAGTTCTATCCCTGTTGCTATTGCGCTTTTTGCTAGCTGGACTTCTCTTACATCTTTCTGCAGAAGTAAAATTTCATTAGTATTTCCAAACTCACCGCGCTGCAACAATGCAAAAGAAGAGGGTCCTTTTTGTGGAATCCTAACTCTGTCCGCTAGTTTTTTTATGTTTTCGCAACCTTTTAATATAAATCTACCGCTGCTGCTTATTATTCCTACACGCAAAAGTTCTGCGACCAAATCAACAAGACCTGAACCGCACAAGCCTTTGGGTTTTGTATTCCCAATAGTTTTAAACTCGATTTCACCACTATTTTTAATGTACACTTTTTCTATTGCACCTTCTGCAGCTCTCATGCCTATACTTATTTTTGCACCTTCAAATGCCGGACCTGCCGCTGCAGAGCAGCAATACAGAAAACTGCTGTTGCCAAGAACAATTTCATTATTAGTTCCTATATCAACAAAAAGAGATAATTCTCTATGCTCAGAAATGCCTGAATATAATATTCCCGAAACTATATCCCCTCCAACAAAACCTGAAACATTAGGCAACAACTTCACGTAAACATTGTCGTTTATAAGCATATTCAATTTGGATGTTTGTAACTCAACAGATTTGTAAAATTGCGGTTCAAAAGGCGCTTTACCTATACTGGCAGGAGATATTCCAGCAAATATATGTTCCATTGTGGTATTTCCAGCAGCTGTTACTCTAAGAATCTGCTCATTTTTCGCTCCAGCATTATCCAAAGCTTTTGTGATCAACATGTTTATTTTGTCAATCAAGCATTTTTGAAGCACCTTAAGGCCGTCTTCATGGTCTTCAGTGTAACTTATCCTGGAAATAACGTCCGCACCAAAACTTGTCTGCGGATTTATTCCCGAAACAGCAGTAATAATTATGCCGGTGTCAATGTCAGTTATATATACTACTAGTGTAGTTGTACCAATATCTATTGCTATCCCTAAACGTATAGCAACTGAGGCCTTTGGCTCATGTGTAAAAGATTTGGTGCCAGCCCCTTCAAGAATCTGGGCAGATTCATCATTTCCATACAAAATAGTAATCTGCATTCCAGGCATTGCTTTTGACTGACATGCAAGTCTTAACCCTGATAGAAGTTCATCTGGAGAAAGCAGCTCTTTTTCCCTGTATGACGGCTCGTTAATTACTCCATCTATTTTCACCCTGCATTTACCGCACAGTCCCATACCGCCACATGGCTGGTCAATATAAATACCTGATCTTAAAGCAATATCTTTAACGGTTTCGTTGCGGTATGGCTTTATTTCTTTTTTTGACTGCACAAATACAACATTTACATTTCTTTCATGCAAAGGTTATTTCTCCTTTCCAACTTTTTGATCATCACACACATTAAACAAAAGCTTAGTCCACAGATGAATCTTTTTTCCTGCATCTGCAGGTACTATCTCATTTTCCTGTACAAAATTTATAAGCGGTTTTTCTGCACCAGTTTTTTTTGCTCTATCAAAAATCCAAGGAAACATGCATGCTTTCGTATGTTCAACTGCCTCTTCAAGCAATGCAAAGTCTCTTATTCCTTCCGGCAGGTGAACTCTATAAAATCCTTCCTTCATTGGTGTTATAAGAACACAATAACGCAAATTAAAAATGCTTACGGCTGCACCAACTGCACCGGCTACACACGCGTTACATGGAAGCAATGCTTTTTCACCTAAAAGCTGTCCCACTTCATTAATGAAAGCAAATGCCGGAGCGCCTGCACCGATTATTGCAGCATTGATATTAAATTTTATTTGAGGTTCACCTAACGATTTATCTGAAAAAGCGTGCAGTATCAGTTGTTCTGCTTCTCCGTCTCTTATAAGAGGGCAACCATTTTGCAGCAAACTCTTCCTCAAAATGTTCAGCGCTATATGATGCACAACTTTTCGACAAATACTTTTACATAAATTTTCTGGACAAAAACCGTATTGTTGTGAAAGAATTTCGGCTCCAAGCCGCGATGCTTCCGCATCCCAGTGATTGAATATGCCTAAAACATGGAGTGCGTCTGTAGGAGTAAAACCTGAAAAAATAACGCTTCCAGTTTTTTCCATATTTTCCAGTTTTTTGATTCCGGTACGTGAAAGACAACCATTAGCAATCAGCTCATCTTTAGTTATTAATCCATTGTGAATTCCTTCAATGAGATCAGAATAAAGATTTATATCTGACTGGGTTATTTTAGCAGTTTGTATAAACAATGGTTCAGATTTTTTTTTGTTTTCTATGCTGTTTTTTAATATATTCTTTAAAACAGGTTTTTCTGTAACCGATAAACATAGCGGTTTTACTCTTCTTGGGCCAATTACAAACTCTTTCTTTTTACCGTTTAAAGAAACTCTACTGTCACCGCCAAGTCCAAACGTGAAAGTGTCAACAGCCTCTATCAGGGTACTGTATGTTCCGACTGTTACGCCAGTTGAACTAATGGACGGACGGCCATTTGCATTAAGATATATTAGATCTGTAGTAGTACCGCCAACATCAACAACCCATGCAGGGCGTCCTAATTTTGTTGCTCCTGAAAGATAAGAGGCTCCAACCGCACTCGCTGCTGGTCCGGAAAGCACTGTTTCCACAGGGTATAATTCAGCCCAATCTGAAGACACCAATGAGCCATCCCCTCTGACTATTGATATTGGCGCACAAATGCCAAAACTTTTAAGAACCTTTTTAGTTGAATTCAAAAGGTTAGTTATAATAGGTATAAGGCCGGCATTAATAGAAACAGTCGCCGCTCTTTTAAATGCATCAAGCTGTGGGCTAAGTTCATGTCCGCATGTAACATATATGTCGGGCCAAATAGAATTTATTGTTTCTTTTACCTTAATCTCATGTGCAGGGTTGCGCACAGAAAAATAACCTGATACTGCAACGGATTCAAATTCCTTTGCGTGGGCATCCAGATATTTCATAAGTCCGGAAATATCGAGGGGTATTTTTTCATTTCCTCTGGCATCGTGTCCACCTGGTATAATAACTATTTTATCTGTTGCAAATTTATTTTTTTTGCAGGCTATTTTTACATCGTCAGGGTCGTATCCAATCAATACCATTCCTGTCGGACTGAATTTATTTTCAATAATTGCATTAGTGGCAAGTGTCGTTGCAATATTTACTGATTTTATCGCTTCAGGTCTAATTTGCCCGATTATGCCCTCTAGTCCGTTTCTGATTGTGTCCGCCAAATTATAATGTATCGTAGGCGTTTTATAAAATGCAGAGACTGTCAAAGCAGCTGCGGACATAAAAACAAAATCTGTAAATGTTCCACCAGCGTCTATGCCAAGAATCCCACAAGATATATCTTGAAAATTCATTGCATAATCACTCCTGCCTGAACAACTTTTAAGATGTTATTTCTCTTTCTTCAAGGATTTTTTCAAGTTTTCGCATTTTTTTCAAAGCATTAACTTTACTACGAACTCCAAGATCAATTATTAGTGCTTCAATAGCCGTAAGTGCCGGCACAAGTGAATAATGCATCTTTGTTTGCTCTACGCATAAAGTTATATCTGCGTACTCTACAGCTGGACATGAAAGACTGTTTGTTAATAGAATTGTTTTTATTGAATTGTTTGCACAGTATTCCGCAATTTTTATCGAAGTTAGGGCATAATGAGGACCCCCAAGTGAGACAACAAATAAAACGTCTTTGGGTCCCAAATCGGTAAGTCTGTCATATACCTCTTCTTCCCCGTAATTGATTATGTGAATATTGTTCATCATCTGAGTAAGCATAGAATACAAAAATACACCTGCAGCTCTAGAGGAACGGACTGCAACTATAAAGATATTTTCCGCTTGGCTCAGGGTATCTGTCGCTTTTTTGAGAGAATCCAAAAGAAAATTTGTCACAGAAGCCTGTATCGCATCTACGTTGTCTTTTGCAATCCATGGCATTAGTTGGCCATCTGACGGTTTTTGTTCCCACGACTTTTCCACTTCCCACCACAGAGATGGTTGAGCACTTATAACCAATTTTTGAAATTCTTCCATCATCCCATGATAGCTATTGAATCCAAGGGCTTTTACTGTTCTTACAATTGTAGCCGGGCTTATTCCGCTATTATTGGATAATTCATCAACACTCCAAAAAACAACCTGCCGATAATTATCTATTAGATACTTACAAAGCTGTTTTTGTTTTGGGCTGAGGTCCTCACTCTTGCTGCGAAGCAGTGAGAATATATTGGAATTATTGCTGTTTAAAGTTGCTAATAATATATTATCCATTGATTCTCCTTTAACATATGCTGTTTTTAAATAAACATTGCTTTACAATTCAACAAGCAACTTAATTTATTCTAAATAATAAAAATACCATAATGAAATCAGTACCATATTTTAAATATGTGGAACACCCCATTTTTGAAAACCCGCTTTTAAAAATTCTTCTTGATTGATAAATTTATAGCGACGTTTTACAAACCACAGTGATGCAATCGAATAAAAAATTATTCCTGAGATCATGTTTATTCTATATGTTAAAAACATACCGAAAAGTGCAGCACTTGCCAAAATAACTGTTACAACTGCAGGTATTGGATAAATAGGCGCAACATAACCACGTGATATTACTCTTAATGGATACATTCTTCTGAAACGAACCATCATCACTGCAGTCAATATATAAATCAGCAAAGCGGAAAATATTGAGAACGTTATTATCTGATCAAGCATCCCGGTAAGAGCAAACGAAAGTGAAATTGGCAACAGGAATATTATTGAACGATAGGGTGTATTATATTTGGGATGCTTTTTTGAAAACAGGTCAGGCAGGATATTATCATAGGCAAGAGCGCTCCATGCACGACTGGCATCATTTATGCATCCATTCGCGCTTGCCAGACATGACAGCACTGTACCCACAAAAATTGCTATAACAACATAAAGTTTGCCAGTGGCAACAGCCGCTTCATACAGAGGATACGGCGACACTGAAAGCCTATTTGCAGATATAAGCCCTGAACAGACAAACCATGTTATAGTAGCACCTATCAAAAGGGTTAAGAGCCCCGTTACAGAACCTACAGGAATAGACCGATCAGAACTGCGGCATTCGGCACTTGCCATTGCAGTTCCTTCTATGCCAAGGAAGAACCAGATAGCAAACTGAATTGCAGCAAGTACTCCCAGAAATCCATAAGGAAGGCCGTTAGTCATTTTTTGCAGTTTTATAATCGTCATCTGCGGGTTATAAAAATTAGTTGAAACCAACAATACTATTATGCTCAAAAATGCTGCTGAAGTAATTATAAAATTAAAAGTTAGCGTCATATATGCACCACTGTAATTTAACCAAGTAAGAAATAAAAGGCTTAATATGATAATAGGAAAAACCTTTATCTCTGGATTAAGAGATTTCAATATCTCTCCAATTACGACAGCATCTGCAGCCTCCAGCATTGCGTATTCCAAAACAACCATAAGGCCAATATTGAATGCCGCCAAAGGACCTAAAAAAAATTTTGCCATTGCATACTGTCCTCCGGATTCTGGCATAACTGATGCCATTTCCGTTGTCATCATAACTATAGCTACATACATGATTGCAGCCGTCCACACTGCAATTATTGAGCCTATTGAACCGCCTCTGCCTACAGAGAAATTCCATCCCATAAATTCCCCAACCAAAACTATTCCTACGCCAAGAGCCCATACATGCATTGGACCCAATGTCCGCGATATAATGTTTTTACTTTTTTTCATCATACCTACCTCTGTTTTCTTGTTCTTTTTTTACAGATGTCAACGCCGGGATAAAAATGACCCAAACGCCGGTTGAAAATTGACCCAAACACCGGGCTTCTTCAGCCGCTTAAGATAACGCCGGATCTATTGCCGCCGGAGGAACAGAAACAACCCCGGCCTTCATCCTTCCCTTCAACCGGTATGTTTCACCACGTATGTTTATAACATGAGCATGGTGCAGCAGGCGGTCCAGCATTGCCGTTGCTATAACAGTATCGCTCATCAATTCTCCCCAGCTGGCGAAGTGTTTGTTGCTGGTGAGAATTATGCTTCCTGTCTCATATCTTGAGGATACTATACTAA
>Ga0268360_1002225_pt1 | contig 15960 bp, 17 predicted proteins | sample BioMet11_FD_192465 | JGI IMG/M metagenome (GOLD analysis project Ga0268360, IMG submission 192465) | Sewage microbial communities from Oakland, California, United States - Biofuel 11 (Illumina Assembly) | ecosystem: Engineered > Wastewater > Sewage > Unclassified | place: USA: California... | reverse complement strand
GCAATAAAAGGGTATTTAGTTTCGGTCGTGCTTTCAATGGCCTTTTTGCAATTCTGGGGATTTCCAGCTTGCAAAACTGGGGATTTTCATTTTGCATTTCTGTGGATTTTTAGCTTACAACAAATATCCGAAAGGTTAATGAAAAGGCTCTTGCAATGGAGCGGGCGGGAGAACATATTATTCATTTTGAAATAGGCAGGCCTGATTTTGACACACCGGAGTATATCAAGCAAGCATGTGAACAAAGCCTTGAACATGGAGACGTTTTTTATACATCTAACTTTGGAGATATGGAACTAAGAATTGCAATCGCAGAAAAGTTGAGCGGTAAAAATCATATCCCGTGTAAACCTGAAAATATTATTGTTACGGCAGGTCTTTCTGAGGCTGTTTTTGATGTTCTCTGCACCATCCTTGATGAAGGAGATGAAATTCTCATCCCTAATCCAGTATGGATAAATTACTTAAACGTTCCTAAGTTACTTGGTGCAGTTCCGGTAAGCTATTCACTGCTTGAAGAAAACGGGTGGCAGATGAATATTAATGAAGTTAGGTCAAAAATCTCTGAAAAAACTAAGGCAATAGTTATCGTAACTCCATCTAATCCAACTGGTGGAATCCTGGAACAGAAGACCCTCGAAGAGATTGCAAAACTAGCTATTGAAAAAGACCTTATGGTAATAGCGGATGAAATATACGAACGCATTATCTATGGAGATTCAAAACATATCAGCATTGCAAGCCTACCCAACATGGCGGAGCGAACAATTACACTGAACGGTTTTTCAAAGGCATATTCAATGACGGGTTGGCGGCTTGGTTATGCATGTGCCTCTGCTGATCTCATTCTCGCAATCAATAAAGTACATCAGCATAATACAACCTGTGCCCCCTCTTTTGCTCAGAAGGCGGCGATAAAAGCACTTCGTGATGAAAAAAATGAGGTTGAAGAGATGCTAAGAGAATACACGAGAAGACGCGATTATGCGGTTGCTGCTATTAATGCAATTCCCGGAATAAGCTGTATCTGCCCTAAGGGCTCCTTTTATATTTTTATAAACTGTAAGTCGTTTAATATGAAGTCAGCCGAAATTGCTTCATATTTATTAAATTACGCAAAGATAGCACTTGTTCCAGGAGATGTTTTCGGATCAAACGGAGAAGGTTATCTAAGAATGAGTTTTGCCAACAGCTATGAAAATATTGCAGAAGGTTGCAACCGTATGAAAAATGCCTTCGCGTCTTTGAGCAGATAACCGCACAGGAGGAGAATAAATATGAGATTTGCAACAATAAAGAACAACGGTAAAGAAGAGGCTGGAATTGTATCACCTAAAGGTATCGTTACGATCGCCAACTTAAATAAAAACTGCAATATTAATTATGATACCGATCTTTATGAATTGATATGTGCAGGCAGCATACCCAAAATGGTTGAGTGGTTTAAAAATGGCGGCAATGTTGCTTTGAATAATATGGAGTCAATTCCTTTTGAAAAGGTAATTTATGGTCCGCTTTATAGAAATCCAAAGAGGATTTTTGGCATTGGACTTAACTATGTGGATCATGCTGGTGATATAGGTTCTGCGGCTCCTAAAGGATTTGCTGGCAGTTTCTTCAAAATGGCAGACACTCTCATCGGGCCAAACGATGAAATACAGCTGCCTAAGCTTAAAGAAGCACAGCGTACGACCGCCGAAGCTGAGCTTGGAATTATCATGGGCAAGGATTGTCGTGACGTATCTTTGGAAAACTGGCAGGATGCTATAGTTGGATATACGACTATTTTAGACATGACTGAAGAGTCTATTCTAAAAGGGAACGATTATGTAAGCGGCAATCCCCGTTATCTCACTATAGTAAAAAATTTTCCAACATTCTTCTCTTTTGGACCCCAGTTGATAACTGCAGATGAGGTACCAGATGTTTTAAAACTAGAGATTCAGAGTATATGCAATGGAGAAATCAAAGCAAAAAATGTTGTCAGTAACATGACACATAAGCCTGATAGGCTGGTTTCCATTCATAGCAGCATCATGGGCTGGTTTGCAGGTGATGTTCTTTCCACAGGAACCCCAAGAGCATTTCCCATTAATGACGGTGACGTTGCAGAATGCCGTATTTACGGTCCAGACGGCTTTGCTTTTGAGCCGCTGAAAAACCCTGTCATAGACCTTAAGTTGAACAAATAACTCTTAGGAGGAATAGTAATGGACTTTGGACTTAAAAACAAAAGTGCGCTTGTTATGGCGTCCAGCAGTGGACTTGGAAAAGCAATTGCAGCAGAGTTAGCAAGCGAAGGCGCAAAAGTTATGCTCTTCAGCCCCTTTGAAGATGAACTTAAAGAGGCACAGAAAGAGATTTTTGATAAGACAGGTAATAAACCTGAGTACTTCGTAGGAAGCATTACGAATCCTGATGATATCAAAGCTGTGGTTAAAGAAACTGCAGAGAAATGCGGTCCTATATTCGCATTGGTTAATAATACAGGCGGCCCGAAGCCTGGCTCATTTGACAGCTTTGATGATAACGCATGGCAGGAAGCATATGAACTTTGTCTTCTTTCATATATAAGGGTTATAAGAGAAGTTCTGCCATATATGAGAGCAAATGGCGGCGGGAGAATTATCAACTCTACATCTTCATCTGTAAAAGCAGTGCTTGATAACCTTATCCTTTCTAATACTTTCCGTATGGGAGTTATGGGAATGGCAAAAACATTATCACAGGAACTTGGTAAGGATAATATCTTAGTTAATGTTATAGGTCCCGGGCGCATTGGTACAGCACGCATCGATTATCTTGACAAAGTCCGTGCGGAAAAAGCTGGCAAATCAGTTGAAGAAATACAGCAGGCGGCTTTCAAAAATATACCGATGGGACGCTATGGACGACCGGAGGAATATGGCAAACTGGCAGCGTTTCTCTGCTCCGAAGCAAATACCTTTATTACAGGTCAGACGATCCTTCTTGATGGCGGTATGGTTAAGGCGTTTTAATGTTTTATCCTGATAATACAATAATTTAATAGGAGGAATTTTAATGTCAAAATTAATCGATCTTTCGCATTATCTTCATGAAGGAATGCCTACATATCCTTCACCCTGGCATCCTGTTGTAGATGTCAAACAAATGGGACGTATCTCAATGGAAGGACGGCGTAGCTATGCAGTAACTCTTGGTACCCATACAGGTACACATATGGATTCACCTGCACATATGGTCGAAGACGGTATAACAATTGACATGATCCCGCTTGAAACGATTGTTGGGAAAGCTAAAGTTATTGATTTTTCAGATAAAGGGCGCGGAGATAAGATTACTCTTGAAGAAATAAAGGAACGTGGTGCTGGAATAGAAAAGGGCGACCGCATTCTTATCAAGACCGGATGGTATAAAAACTGGGGAAGCAATGCATTTTATGATCGCTGGCCTTGGATCACGGCTGAAGCAGCACAATATATTGTAGATAAGGGCGTAATATTTGTTGCAATGGACGTTCCTTCTCCGGATGATCCGCTCTCCGATACCGGATACGGAAAACATTCGCCCATTCATGACATATTTCTACAAAATGGCGTAATCCTTGTAGAGTATCTCAACAATACACTTGACATCGACAGAGATGAAATCAAGCTTATAGCACTTCCTCTCAAAATCAAAGGCGGAGATGGTTTTTCGGCCCGTGTTATTGCAGAAATAGAAGATTAGAAATGGCGGCGGTTCGATTATGCATGAAGGACTACAGCCGTTTCAGGTCCGCAGATTAATTGCAGAAGGGGAAATGGCTTCACCTACCGCAGGTATATGTCCCGGGTATGTTCAGGCAAATCTAGTTATTCTAAAAAATAGCTATGCAAAAGATTTTCTTGACTTCGTACTATTGAACCCCAAACCTTGCCCACTGCTGGAAGTTATAGACGATGGCACTCCGATATCAAAAAAGATGGCCCCAGGCAGCGATGTTACTAAAGATATTCCTCTTTACAGAGTATTTATTGATGGAAAATTTGTAGAAGAACCTTCTGACATTAGCTCTTTTTGGGAAAATGGAATGATTGCCTTCCTCATCGGTTGCAGCTTAACTTTTGAAGAGGCGCTTGTAAAATCAGGAATAAGGCTTAAACATTATGAACAAAACAAAAGAGTTCCTATGTACGATACCAATATACCGTGTGCGGCTTCTAAAAAATTCCATGGTAATTATGTCGTAAGCATGCGCCCAATAAAAAACAATTTGATTGAAAAGGCAATAGAGATTACTTCCCAAATGGAATATGCTCATGGAGCTCCTGTACAAATAGGAAATCCACAACAAATAGGAATAAAAAATATAAACGCTCCCGACTATGGAGACCCTTTAGAGATTGAGGAAGATGAGACCCCTGTCTTCTGGGCTTGCGGAGTTACTCCGCAAGCCGCAGCAATAAAGGCAAAGCCAGATATCATGATGACACACTCTCCTGGATACATGCTTATATGCGACAAGAAAATAGACAACTTTATATCTTAAAATAAATAGAAAAGTGGTGTAATTATGAAAGACTTAGAGTCTATTAACGAAAAAACGGCATTTGCAACAGGTTCAAAAACAGGATTAAAGGAAACTCTCCTCATGCTTGGCCCCGCAATTGTAATTGCTGCAGCAGTTATTGGCCCTGGCTCCGTTACGACTCTTTCTTCAATGGGAGCGTTGTATGGTTATGAACCGCTTTGGATAGTCGTTTGTGCCTGCTTTGCTTCTTACTTTTATCAGGAACCAGCCATAAGGATCACCTGTACACAGGGACTAGCCGTTCTTGATGTCGTAAGGTTAAAGTACAGCGCAACAGCAGCAAAGATATTGTTCGTAATGCTGCTTTTTGGCACGCTGATATTTCAAGCTGGTAACTTCATAGGCGCGGCTATGGCGATGAATTTCTTTGTTCCACAGCTTTCTATAACTACTTGGACAGCTATTATGATCCTAATGGGGCTTGCAATGGCCCTTGCCTCTAAATATGAACTGATCGAAAGCTTTACAAAAGTGCTTGTACTATTAATGGTTTTTTCGTTTGCAATTACAGCAATTTGGTCTGGCCCGTCGATTGGAGACCTAGTATCACAAGGTTTTTCGTTTAAAATTCCAGGAGGAAACTGGGTACTCGTTCTTGCTCTTCTTGGAACTACAATGGTACCAGATATTCCAGTTTCTCTCTCTGCGTTATACAAGAATAAATTCTGTCAAAACGATGAAAATGCTAAGATACCTACAGACAAAAAGATAATACTAGCTAGGACAGACCTGCGAGTTAGTATGGTCGTTACTGGGCTTATCTCTATTGCAATTCTGCTTTGCTCTGCCACTGTACTTAAACCTCAGGGCATTCTCGTAAAGAGTGCGGTTGATATGGCACAGCAGCTTACTCCATTACTTGGACGTTACGCAGGGATACTTTTCTCTCTAGGACTTTGGGCTGCTGCTTTTTCATCCGGATTATTCAGGATGCAGTTAATGCCTATGCTATTTAACCAAGCCTGGGGATATGAGGAAAATCTTAAAACAATTAGAAGCAGGATACTCATTCTACTTACAGGTTTCATTCCGCTCTCCATTGTTTTCCTGTATGGCTCAGCCCCTGTACAGTTGATAATAACCGCTCAGGCAATAAATGGAATGCTGCTTCCGATAATATGTTTTACTATATGGAAGATATCTAAAGATAAAGATTTCCTTAAGAGTTATGCTAATTCGCAGTCACGCAATATTATCTTCAGTCTGCTTTTCTTCGTTACTTTGATGCTGGCGCTTAGAGTGTTCTTAAGTATATTTAAAATTATATAAAAAATACATTAATATTTCCATTCATAAACTCTCCCCTGCTAAGATATCCAGCATTATATCCTTAATGCCGGATATCTTAGTTTTAAGTTATAATTGTTCACATAAAATCGTACTTCACTCAGGCTCAATGAGAAAGAATAAGTGGCTGAAGTAAATTCGGGCCAATTCAGTCAAAATTAAATAACGCTGCTCAGTTAATGAGCTCGCCGTTGTTGTAACTTTCCAGATAAATGAGATAAGAAAAATAAGAGAGAACAGAATACCATAGCAAAATTAAGAAGAAAAATATCTATAACGCGGAATTCAAACTGAAAGTCGTACTCGAACTGCTCAGCCGACAGCAGACGCTCAATGAACTAGCCGCGAAGTATCAAATATCACCGGCAACCTTGAGCAGTTGCCATAAACAGTTTCAAGACCGGGCAGCAGATTTTTTACGGCGCGGCAAAACAGTAAGTTTTCATTAAATAGATGATAAAGATATGAAATTACAGCCTGCAGCAGAAAGTAGGCCAGCTAAGTATTGAGTGTGACTGGCTCAAAATAAATATAACGGTTTAATAAACATGAACTCATTTGGAGCCAGCTTCTCAAGTAATTTTGAAAATTCAAATAGGAGCTATGTGCATGTCTCTTTTGGTTATGAGACAAGTATTTATATTCCATCAAGTGTAATTTATAAATATGAAAAAAACAGTTCTACACTAAAGGGCAAAGATAAACTGGCAGAATTTATTTCAAATATCATTGATCAAATAATGAATAAAATAGCCTAAACAGCTATGCCGCAGTAATTGTCAGGTAAAAATGTTTGTGCTCCAATCAAACGCGAAAAGTCCCTAAACTAGTATCCCGACCCCTGCCGTGCGGGGGTATTTTTTTATATTAAAAAAATGGGCTTATTATGAAAAACGTAAAGGGAGTAATTGTTTTCCTGATTCTTTCGATTTTCCTTCTCTCCCCGGTTGCAGCGATCGCTGCATCGGCATTTAATTCCTCTGGTCTCCGATGACACAATTGTCTATATAACACGCACAGAATCTGAATACCATCAGGACTGATGTCGTTATCTGAGCAAATCAAAAATTAAAATAACGCTGAAAAAGTCAAAGGATATACGCCATGCAAAGCATGTAATCCACCACAATAATTTGAAATTTTTGACCTTAGTTTAAATAATATGCTTGCATATACATATGTATACAACTAAACTTTTATCCGTGATTTTTTCACAACAGTTACATTGATTCAGATTCGCCTGTAAGTGTTACGCAAACGCAGCTAAAAATTTTAGTCTATGTTAAGCAGAGTTATGGAAGAAGACCTCGTAGTATACTTAGTGACTTATCGCAGAGAAAAAGTTATAGCTTCAACCTGCAAACAGCAAGTTCCTAAACTAGTATTCCGGCCCCTGCTGTGCAGCGGTATTATTTTTATGTCATAAAAAATTATAATGCATTGGAGGCAAATTTATTATGGAAGAAAAGAACCAGCAGTTTTCTCTTAAAATCTTATGCTACACACTCATTATTACAATATTTATATGCTGTACACTTTGTTTCGTCTTTAGGTTTGAAACGATAAATGCTCCAACTTATACGCTTATTATCAACAAACTTACCGGAGACAAGGAAATAGTCAATTCCAGCGGCGAGTTGATCCTTGTCGATGCAAGTGGAACATACAAAGGTCCTAAATTCAAGGAAATAAATGTTGAGTCAGAAAAAATGAAAGTTGAATGCAACATAAAATGGCGCGACGGCAAACTTTATTATTTTGCGCAAGTGTTAATGCAAAAAAATAAATATAATGAAGTCAAAAATAATATTTCCAGCAACATATCAATTTGCCTTCAAGACGAAGACAATTACTTAATCAAAGAAATAGAAATTCCGCTAAATAGGTTTGCCAAGGCCGTTGGGGATGGAAGCACTGCAGAACTAAGCATCAATTCATATACCCCCATTAAACTGTCCGATTTCAAGGCGATAGAAAATTGGGACATAACCTGGCGTCTGTAAAACACTCCCCCAACGGATTTAATTGCTGCATATATTATTTAAAGACATTCAACATAGGTCCCTTGCTGTGGGTAAACTATGCAGTATCATAATATTGTGCAGAAATATTACTGACAAACTAACGCTAATATGCTATGACGCTAATTGGCTCATAAAATGTGGAATATATAATCAGGACGGAAGCATTAACCTCAACCAGCCCAACCCGAACTACAGCGCACTGCATATTAATTAAGTCAACATATGCATTAGATCCGCCATTGTTCCGTGTAATTTGTAAAGTAGTCACCATATAAAAAGGATTTTCCAAAAGCACATTTTAGTCCCGGCTGTTGCGGTAGTAGAGAGTATTTATTTTACGAAGAGTTTTATATTATGCAAAAAACGACGACTTGGAAAATCCATATCTATCATTTGGGGAAGTTCTACTTTATAAAATTTCTGATGGCACTGCCAGTGTGGAAGTCCCGTTCCACACTGAGACCCTGTGGATGTCTTTAGTGCAAATGGCGGAACTTTTTCAGAAGGATAAATCGACCATTTCAAAGCATATAAAAAATATTTTTAATGAGGAAGAGCTAGTCAAGAACTCAGTTGTTGCAAATTATGCAACAACTGCAAGTGATGGAAAAACATATCAAGTAAAATATTATTTCGGCAAACGTTAAAAAACACAAAAAACTCTTATGCAGATCAGGCAGTCGTCCTATGGACGTTAAAGTTATTAATTGTCATATATAAAGGAAAAGATCGGAATCAACTGCAGGGTTCCGATCATGTTATTGTTTTTCACCTAAACTATCCGCAAAAGCTTACTGGAGCAGAAGAATCAGAATTTGTCTTTACCAGGTAACTTTGTATTGCGTGAACGGTTTCTTCATTCATAGAATATGACAGTCTGAGTATTTCCCTGTAGGATGGCTGTGAAGCAAATCCAATAGTTTGTTCCAAAAATGTTTTCAATGCTTTGCATCTCTCGCACAGGGCCTCAGCTATGAAGATCCCTTGTTTCGTCATTGCAATTTCCCCGCAAGGACTTTTTTGAATCAGCCCTTGGTCAGTAAGGAGCCTAATAGCCCTTGTGACGCTGGGCTTTGAAACTTGAAGGTCGTTTGCCAAATCAACAGGATGTACACTGCTGTTGTAGCGGTACAAACGATAGATAGTTTCCAGATAAGTAAAATTAGAAAGAGAGAGTTCTTTTCGATCCATGTTATCACCGTCCCATAGTCTGCTGACCTGCAAAAGCTGCTGGGTGATGCTGTTTTGCCTCATTGTATCTGTTATGGTCCCACTTGGTCTGTGCTGCAACCGGATCAATGTGAACTACTAATTCCACACCCTGATCTTGCATGCCTAATTCCGTTTGGAACAGAGCCTCGTGTACTTTAAGCAATGGCACATTAGAAGGAACCTCGGCATGAACAGAAGCTAGAATTTTCTCCGGCCCATAATCATGCACAACAAGGTCATGAAACCCTACAACATATTTTGCTTTCAGCACTGCCTCAGAAATGAGGTTAAAAATTGCCGGATCAGGCGCTTTTCCAATTAGAGATGACGCTGCGCGTTTTGCGACAGAAAATCCGGAGAAAATGATAATTCCAGAGATGAGCAGCCCAAGAGGACCGTCCACAGGGACACCTGTCATTTTCGTAAACAGCAGAGAAAAAGAGGCAACAGACAATATAAGAACATCTCCCATAGCGTCCAATGAGGCTGCAGTCAGAGTCTGCGAAGAAAACTTTTGTGCGTATTTTAGGTTAATATAGCAGCTACACAGCAGTTTCAGCAGAATAGAAATCATCATTAAAATAAATGCAACCTTACTGAATCTCACTACTACAGGATTCAGAATTTTTAGAAAAGAAGTTTTGGCAAAAAACACTCCGATTCCTATCATAATCACACCTACAAATAAGGATGACAGATATTCTACACGTCCAAAGCCAAAGGGGTGTTTACGATCAGCCGGTTTACCAACAAACAGAAACGAAACAACCGTGATGACAGATGCGGCAGCATCCACAGAATTGTGAAACGCATCTGCCGTCAGTGTTGTACTGCCTGTCATAATGCTTGCGAAAAGTTCCAACACAAATATCATGCCATTGATAAAAATCCCAGCAATACCGACCCAAAGCCCCGATTTCTCACGCGAATTTATGATGATGGATTTTGTAAAATTCAAGGGCATTCACCCCATCTTTGTATAGCCGCTTTGACAGATGATTTTGAGTTCAAAAAGATCTTCTATCATCAAAATCTTCGTGTTTGTGATGGACACAGTTATGATGATGGGAACCACCACCGCCATGGTGTCCACTAAACCCATGATGATGCCTGTGCATTGGGCCGTCTTCGCAAGCGGAAGAATCCATGGCATCCAGATGGGCTGCGAGTTTTTCCGTCAAACGCAGCATTTCGTCAATTTCTTCTGCATTAAGTCCCTCAAAGAGTTTTTCAGTCAACTGAGCATTTGTCTTTTTGGATTCATCTGCAACAGCTTTTCCTTTCTCCGTGAGGAAAATATGCATTACACGCTGGTCTTTTTCATCCTGCTCTCGCCGAATAAGCCCCAACTGTTCTATTTTTACAAGCATTTCTGTCATGCTGGATGGGCGGACATCCATTTCGATGGCCAAATCCCGCTGAATCACGCCATCATTTTTCGCAATAAGCAGTAGCAGACGGGCCTGCTCATGGTAATGACCTTCCTTGTGTCCTAGTCGGTGTGCGTTTCGGTGAAGCTGACGTCCAAGCCGATGAAGAGCCGTATATAAATCCACGGCATGATTTTGTTCCATAATAAGCGCCTCCAAAATATATTTAGGTTCCTAACTTCTTGTAAGCGTATCACTCCAATTTAAGAATGTCAACAATTAATTTAGGTGGCTAAATATATTTTCAGGAAATTATAGTATTTCCAATAAAAGAGACATGAAAAAAATGACAGAACCGAATACGATAATGAAATGGGAAAATATCTATAACCCGGGATTTAAATCGAAAGTCGTACCGGAACTGCTCAGCGGACAGCAAACGCTCCATGAGCTGTCCGGTAAGTATCAAATATCACCGGTGACCTCGAGCTGTTTGTATAAGCAGTTTCAAGAGCGGGCAGCAGATTTTTTACGGTGCGGCAAAACAGTAAGTTTTCATTAAATAGAGGCTAGAGATATGAAATTACAGCCTGCAGCAGAAAGTAGGCCAGCTCACTATTGAGTGTGACTGGCTCAAAAAAAAATATAACGAAATATTTGATCATTAAGGAGTACACCCATGGAAATGATAAACGGAGTAAAACGAATACATTTATGACTAAAACACGCTCCGTCCTCACATTAATCGCTTGGGGGACTTGCTCCTGAAGCTTTCACCAGGGAACAGAAGATTAACGCAGCTTAATGAAAAGAGCTATTCGGATTATCTGTAAATCCGTGTCTTGACATTGGGGGGCACTTTAAGGAAGCATAATTCTCACCAGTAACAAACACTTCGCCAGCTGGGGAGAATTGATGAGCGATACTGTTATAGCAACTGCAATGCTGGACCGCCTGCTGCATCACGCTCATGTTATAAACATCCGTGGTGAAACATACCGGTTGAAGGGAAGGATGAATGCCGGGGTTCTTCCTGTTCCTCCCGCTGCAACAGATCCGGCGTTATCTTAAACGGCTGCAGAAGTCCGGCATTGGGTCAATTTCCAACCGGCGTTTTGTCATTTATATCCCGGCGTTGACAAAACACCCAAGTTGAACATCATTTCATTGATCTAGGGAGTCAATTGGCAATTTTAATGTCTTATTTTGTAGCTGCACTATAAATTTACATGATAGCGCTTAATGACCGTATGGGCATATAAAACGTCCTGACAAACAATCAAAAAAATAAAAAATGTCCCAATCTATTGACTTTTGTCCCTAATGTGATATATTAAGATTGTTCTGTTGCTAGGGGGGCTTTATATGAAAAAAAAGAACATAATCAACCTGATAAAATATCACGCAGAAGAGAACGATGCAGGCTTTAGAAGTGAAGCCTACGAGATTGCCAAAGGATTTGATTCAGCCGGTGATTACCAATTAGCTGAGTATATTATGGCTTTACTATCAAATGCCAATACATTTGTGCCTCAAGTAAACGAAAGCACTTCTGGTTTTTTTGAAAAAGTAACCGTTAGTAATGATCCACTTCCATTGCCAGAGTCTATTGAGAAAGATATAATTGGTCTAGTAAATGCAGTAGGTCGTAATTTAGGAATTAATAAATTTTTGTTTCAAGGTGCACCTGGAACAGGAAAAACAGAAACGGCAAAACAAGTTGCTCGTATTTTGGAGCGAGAGTTATATGCCGTAAATTTTTCCATTATAATCGATAGTAAGCTTGGTCAAACACAAAAAAACATTGATTCTCTTTTCAAGGAGATTAACAACTTCGCTCACCCTGAGAAAGTATTAGTCATGTTTGATGAAATCGATTCGATTGCGATGGATCGTACTAATTCAAATGACTTACGGGAAATGGGCAGAGCTACTTCTACAATTTTGAAAGGAATAGATCGTTTAGATGATCGTATTGTGCTAATTGCAACAACTAACTTATTTGAGCATTTTGATAGGGCATTGGTAAGGCGATTTGATTCAGTAATAGATTTTAACCGCTATAGCAAAGATGATCTATTAGAAATTGCCGAAATTTTAATGACTAGTTTTTTAAACAAATTCAAGTGTGTAGGCAGGAATGTCCGACTTTTTAGAAAAATCATTCGTCTATTAGACCCTATCCCTTTCCCAGGCGATTTAAAGAATATTATCCATACAGCAATTGCTTTTAGTAATCCAAATGATGAGTTTGATTATCTAAAACGTCTGTATTATGCCGTAACAGGAGAACAAAATGCAAATCTAAAAAAAATTCAGGAACAAGGATTTGCTGTCAGAGAAATAGAAATCCTTACTGGCGTTTCAAAAAGCCAGGTTTCCAGAGACTTAAAGGAGGACTAAATGAATAATATTCTGCAATTAAAAGGGCAGTTTCAGCAACAGAACAATTTAAATAGTTTTGGTCCGCCGAGTTTGCCACTAAAGGCTTTCGTTGAGTCTAGCCATCTCGAAAATTTAAAAAATCAACTACAGCAGATATTACTTTTCTGGCAAAAAAATACATTGATAAAAGGTGCTCTTGTGAGCGTATATTATAAACACGTTGTTGCAAAGAGTAATAGAATTAAGGGACTATTATGCAAAGGATCGTCTGATCCTAACGATTCAATCTGTGGCTCAAAATTCGATGGAGAACCGCCAACGATGAGACATGTTTTTACGTACTATGTCATGTTAGATATTTTAAAAGAGTCTATTTCTCGGTTAGAGATATGCATCAACATTGTCAATAATGAATATGGGGGAAAAATCACTCAAGATGATATTGACGCCATTAATAGCAAGAAAAAAAAATACAAAAATATTGATCTTTCAAAAACAAATTTCTTATGTGTAATCAAGGATGCCTATTATGTCCAAAAATTCGATATTGATATGAATACTGGTGATTCTGAAGATCGTTCAATAATCACAATTTACAAAACAGATGTTGCGACAAAAGATCTGCTGAATGAAATAGGTATTGATATGATAAATGCAAAGGTTATTGATGACACAACTATTCGTTTAGATCCAGATGAGATAAAACTATTAAAAGAAAATGCTCCATATCTAATTGCTATGGAAGTTCACGACTTAAGGAAAGTCACTCCAGAGGAAGTACAGGCTTGTAGTGACCCAAGGGTAACACAAATTCCACCGCCAAAGCAAGAACCTACGATTGGTGTCATTGACACGCCATTCTATGAGGAAGTGTATTTTGGACAATGGGTTACGTATGTTTCAATGATAGATGAAAATATTAAAATTGACCCCCGTGACTATGATCATGGAACAGAGGTAACCTCTATCATTGTTGATGGACCAACTATTAATCCTGAATTAGATGACGGCTGTGGCAGGTTTAAAGTAAAACATTTTGGTGTTGCTAAGGCAGGAAGCTTTAGCTCTTTCAGCATTTTGAAAGCCATTCGAGAAATTGTCGCTAAAAACCAAGATATAAAGGTGTGGAATCTATCTCTTGGTTCTGTGATGCCAATTGATAGAAACTTTATTTCGCCAGAAGCTGCAGAACTCGACAAAATACAAAGTGAATATGATATCGTTTTCGTTATTGCTGGTACTAATAAAATTGACGATTTACCTGAGGAAATTGCAATTGGCGCCCCCGCAGATTCCCTGAATGCGGTTGTAGTTAATTCAGTCGACTTTAATAATAGGCCTGCATCATATCATAGAGTTGGCCCTGTCCTTTCTTTCTTTCATAAACCAGACATTAGCTATTATGGCGGAGATAGAGGACAGCTAATGAGAGTATGCACCCCCTGCGGCGAGGGATTAGTTAGTGGAACCTCATTCTCGGCACCATGGATTTCTAGAAAAATAGCATATCTAATTTATAATATGGGCTTTACCAGAGAGATTGCAAAGGCACTGCTCATTGATGCAGCTGCTGGATGGGATAGAATGGATGATGTGTCTCATTCTATCGGGTATGGCATAGTTCCTCGAAGAATTGAGGAAATCACCCAAACTCCTGACGATGAAATCAGATTTATCATGACTGGATCATGTGATGCATATGAAACATATACTTATAATATCCCGATCCCAATTTATAAGAACAAACAGCCATTTTTTGCTAGGGCAACGCTTTGTTACCTACCTAAGTGCTCTAGGAATCAAGGTGTTGATTACACAAGTACAGAAATAGATATTCACTTTGGTCGCGTAAAAGAAAGCGATGGCAAGGCAACTATTAAATCGATAAACGCGAACAAACAGGGTGATGCTGGTTTTAACCCCCTTCTTGAAGAAGAAGCTAGAAAATTATACCGCAAATGGGACAACATCAAGCTACTTAGTGATACCATTAATGACCGTTCAATACCGCGTAAAGTATATGGTAATGGAACATGGGGACTAAGCATCAAAGTAAAAGAAAGATTGCGGGCCAAAAACGGGAGAGGGTTACAGTTCGGTGTTGTTGTGACGCTGAAAGAAATGTCCGGCGAGAACAGGATAGATGATTTTATCAAACTGTGCATGCTCCGTGGTTGGATTGTTAATACGATTGATGTAAACAATAGATTTGATATATATAACAAATCCGAGGAAGAAATTCATTTTAATTAAACTAAGTCTCTTCAACAAAAAATAATAATAATGGAGAGGGGGAATATCACCAAAACACACTAACATTTTGATGTATTAACAAAAACACTTCAACGTACATTGATAATGACAAAGTGTAATATTATATTTAGTAATATGATATTTATTAGAATAAAGATACGATATAATATGCAACACTCATTTTTAATATATTTTAATATATTTGAAGGAGGAAAATGATGACTATAAAAGTTAAAACTGGCGAGATTGTCCCTCTTTCGGGGCAATATATTCCAGCAGGAGGTAAAATAGAATTTACCTTTGTTGCTGGAAAGCGTGTTCCGCCTACATCTGATGGTACCACCACGTTCATATTGGTTGACAAAACTAAGCATAGTGGTGATAAAAAATAATATTTGAATGGGGATTAAGGGACGGTAGTGCGGATAAAAAGTTGGACTACGCAACAAGTCCCAGATTTTGTGTAAAGTCCTAACAGGTACAAAACGAGGCGTTTGAAATATAGGTCTGGTGCTGGCTTCAGCTCCGGACCTTTTTAATTATATCTTAGATTGTCAAACCAAATGCAACATTTCTGTTTTCGTACAATACTTCTTTTGGTGTTTTGAACCCCAGGCATTTTCGAGGTCTTTCGTTTAATAGATTTACGTAATAGTTCAGCTTATCATCTGTTAGCGTTCTAAAGCTGCTGCCTTTAGGCAAAAATTGCCGTAGCAACTTATTTGTGTTTTCGTTTGTCCCACGTTTCCAAGGGCTGTGAGGATGCGCAAAATATATTGGGACACATAATTCCTGAGATATTTTTTCGTGTTTTGCAAATTCCTTGCCGTTATCCAGAGTTATTGTATGACACGGTATTTGGCTCATGATTTTT
>Ga0268360_1002223_pt1 | contig 15975 bp, 16 predicted proteins | sample BioMet11_FD_192465 | JGI IMG/M metagenome (GOLD analysis project Ga0268360, IMG submission 192465) | Sewage microbial communities from Oakland, California, United States - Biofuel 11 (Illumina Assembly) | ecosystem: Engineered > Wastewater > Sewage > Unclassified | place: USA: California... | reverse complement strand
AAAAACACTTAACGTACGCGGATTCAGGCGTAGATATTACAAAGGAAGAAAAAACCGTCAAGACCCTTATCGAAAAACTGAGCTATGTTCGAAAAGGTATAGGAGCCCCCCTTACAGGAATAGGGCATTATGCAGGGCTTCTGGACTTCGGAGAATATGCCCTTGCCCTGACAACTGATGGGGTAGGCTCAAAAGTTCTTATTGCAAACGAAATGCAGCGGTGGAATACAGTAGGCATAGACTGTATCGCAATGAATGTGAATGACCTTCTAGCCATAGGGGCCGAACCTGTAGCCTTTGTAGATTATCTTGCCCTGGAAAAGCATGAAGAAGGCTTTGCCGCCCAGATCGGGGAAGGACTGGTTAATGGCGCGGAAATATCCAGGATGTCCATCGTTGGTGGAGAAACTGCAACCTTGCCAGAGATAATTAAAGGTTTTGACCTTGCAGGTACATGCCTTGGAATTGTCCGGAAAGACCAGATTGTTGAGGGAGAGAAAGTAAGGGTAGGTGACGTGATTGTTGGTGTCCCAAGCACAGGCGTTCACAGCAACGGCTATACCCTTGTAAGGAAAATCATTGAGGAATCCAGGTACTCTTATCACGACCCCTGCCCCTATGACAATTCAAAAACGATTGGAGACGACCTCCTAACCCCAACAAGAATTTATATTGAGATTCTTGATGTCCTGAAGGCATGTGAAGTCCATGGGCTTGCCCACATAACAGGCAGCGGACTTTTGAAACTGAGAAGAGTGACAAAACTCGGTTTTGATTTTTACGATCCTCTTGAACCCCAGGAAATTTTCAAATTCTTGCAGAAGGAAGGCGGAGTCGAGGATCTTGAAATGTACAGAACCTTCAATATGGGTATGGGTTTTCTTGTTATCTTGCCGGAAAAAGATGCTGCAAAAGCTGCAGAAATTACCGGTGGAAAAATCGTAGGAAAAATTGTGGAAAGCGGTATCAGGGTAAAAGACCTGGTAATAGAGTGAAAAATGTACAAGATTCTATAAAGGATTCGATTTTGAAAGCCAATTTAGAGGAAGAGTAAGATTTTCTTCCTCTATGGTCAACTTTTCAGATTTTAGTTTTTCCACATATCTCCATAGCTGGATAAAGATGTCCTGGAACTTTCAGCAGGTTTACTTTTCTTCGCTGAAGGCGTTACTTTTTCTTTTTCCGCCTCCCTGAGCCGATTGATCTCTTTTATGCTGTCTTCGTCGTCTATGCTCAGGACAAAGCTCCCATGGCACGGCTTTGTATAGGGGAAGACCAGAGCATTGCCTTTTACACCCATCGCAATGGGCGGTATTCCGATTATATAATAATCTTTGAAGATTTTATATCCAGGAGATACATAGTAAACCTCGTCCGAGTTTTTCTCAATATACTCTCTGGCCTCCTTGAAGCTTATTTTTTGCAGGTGGATTGTGTACTTCATTTGCTCAATACAGCTCATTTAACGATCTCCTCCATAACCTTATCCAGCTTGTTCTTGAGACGAACGGGGTTGTGAACGTCCTGTGCGACAATCTTTTCACAGTCGAACTCTATGGTTTCGGCCAGAACCTCGGCATTTCTGCCAAAGACTATTGAATACATTCTGGCCTGAGAAATGGAGCTCATGGTCGTTGCATAAGTCATTCCTGCATCGTTATGCATAAAGGCAAAGCACATATCGAAATCCGTTCTTTTTTCAATGACGTCTACTATAGTTTTGTCGAGATCTACCAGCTTTTTTACATAATAGCCGTCGGAATCGGAGACTTTCAAAAGCTTGCTTGCGGCAGTTGTCCCGGCAACGGTTACATCAAATCCCAGTTTAGTCAGTTTATGGGAAAGATATAATGCAATGCTGGTTTGAATCGGAACCTCTGGACATCCCATCATGAGGAGCACTTTTGCGCCGGTCATAATATTTCATCTCTTAGGTATTTTATCTGTAAGATTAGGGTTTATCCTGAATTTTAATCTTTGCAATCAATATTTGAATTGAAATTCTTGAAATCGAGACAGTATTGATAGTTTAAGAACTCTTCCCAAAATCAACCATATTCGTAAAAAAATGAGAATATTTTAGAAACAATTTTTATAATCTGAAGCTCAATTATTATTCAGAATATAGGATTCTGAGAAATTGTCTTGAGTTTTTAGATCAGCTTCAATACATCTTCCAACCTTCTATCCCCAATATATCTAAAGCATTATTTAAAAAGCCTATTTAGACCTAAAGCATTGTTTAACAAGCCTATTAGATCTAAAGCATTATTTAACAAGCCTATTTAGACCTAAAGCATTGTTTAACAAGCCTATTAGATCTAAAGCATTATTTAACAAGCCTGTATCGTCAAATTTATATTAAATTGTCAATAGAGGTTAAAACTGTTTAGTCAAAACGAATATGCATTCAACTGCAAGCGTTTCAAAAAATATAAAAGAAAAATTATATAAATAATATGAATCAAGGTTATAGTGTTTGTACAGAACTCTCTTTGGTATGAAAGTCCTTTGGCACGAAAGCCCTGTCAAGTACTTTTGACCGCAGATCGAAACGATAATAGTTTGTTTGTGTCTGTTATTCGTAGAATTTAAAATTCGCTTTTCAAAATGAGTTGCCTCTTATACCATCGACTCACATTTTAACATGAGTTAAACTAACGGCCATTTGAAGCATGGACAGCTATCAGAATATTCCTGGATATATCTAGAAAAAAACAATAAAGGGTACAAAAATGGTATGTTTAAGCGGATATAACTATGAGGTTCTCCTGAAGAATACAACCCTCGAAGAGTGTGAAAAACTCATTATGGAGAATTCAGAGGATGTATACCTCGTACCTGGCGGGTACAAAGTAAGAGATCTCATGCTCATGGGTACAGTTTCCCCTGTTGGCTTTTCAGGAAGCGATATTATATTTCAGTTCACAAAGCCCTGCTTCGGCTTATTTGTGCTCAAACTGAAAAACGAAACCGAAGAAATAGAGAGGCTTAGGAACCAGTACAAAATGGATAAAAATGTAAAAAAGATTAAATGAGGAGACTTTTTATTATTTTCTGAGTTTTTGATTGATTGCAGTCAATTGCTAGCGGAATTAATGGTAAATTTTGGCGATTCCAGAAGATATTAAAAAGTGCCAATCTTTATGTTTAATTCTGATTTTTTGATTTAAATTCTCTTTCAGGGTTTTACCTTTTTTGTACATGCGACCCTGCACTCAAAGAATTCGGATGAAGGAAGCTCGTGTATTGTGGTTGCAACGACCATGCCTTCTCCAACTTCTTTTACGACCATTATCGGCCTGCCCCTGTCATCCGTTAATACCACATCACCGTCGGTTTCCGTGAAGTAACCGTCACATCCGACAGGAGGATCAATATTTTCCACCAGCTTTTGGGCTTCGTGCTGACCCACAGGCTGAGGTGTGCATGGGTTTTCTTCCATTACGTATTTCAGAGAAAAAGGAAGCCACTCGTATTCGTATTTTGGGACAAGAGGGCTGAAAACAAGAAGAGTCCCTCCTTTTGTCACAAACTTTTCAAGGGAACGTTTACCGCGTTCAAGTCCTGCACCTGTTTTCGTATACTGTTTATTTGCAAAACCTGTCGGCAAAACCAGAACCTTGCAGGCAGGAAGATAAGGAGTACCAAGGGACGTTGAGAGTGCACGAGTGCATTCAAGCCCATATTCCACAAACAGTTTTTCAAAGAGAAGAGGGCCGTCCCAGAGCAAAATTACGTCACTCATGAAAAAGGATAGGAGAATCCCACATATGAATTTATCTATCTTACTGAATATCAGAGAATTATGGAAGTTAAGGTGCATCTTCAGCAGCAGAGATCCAGGGTTCGAGATCCATTATTCCACAGAAAAGTCGGCTGAACTAAGGCTTTTTCCGAACTCGAACAAAATCATATGGGGACTGGTGGTGACTTTAAAAGAGTAGTTAATTGACGTAAAAACAGTAGAATAATATTTTGTAATAGAGTCACATACTTTTCTATCAGAATAGTCGTGGATAAGTTTCACATATTCTTTGCCCTTTTCCGTGCAAATTTCTATATCACTTCCGATACCGTCCGTGAGATAAATTTCTTTGAAAATAACAATATGCTCGGCAAGGGTGAAGGCTGTCGGGGGATTTCCTGTAATCAACTCAAAATTTCTTTTCAATTCAGCTACGGATGGAAGATCTCCTGAAACAAAAGCCTCGAAAGTTTTTCTTTGCATGCTAAGCCGCTGATAATTCTGCTGCCTGTAGATTTTGATAAGATTCTTCCAGAACTCCGGCTTTTTTTGAATTTCCCAGAAAGTACTTTCCATGCATCCAAAGTTTTCCTCAAGCCCTTTAGGAACTTTTTGGAAATCAAGAAACTCGAACCTTTTAAAGTAGACCTTTGTTACGTTTGATTTGCAGAATAGACCCTGAACATCCAGTTTCATCTGTTTTGCCAGATAAAGAGCCAGGCTGTGGGCCATAATTTCCCTGAAGCAAGGGTTTCCGTTTGAGAGAGTAAGACTTGCAGTTTCAGGCTCAGGGCCCTGACTGTACTCCGCGTCGACCTTAATTTTCCAGCCCATTTTCTCGTTGAGCAAATTTATATAACTGACAACATCAGGGATTCGTTTAATTTTATAAGGGTTAATTATTTCATATATAGTTGATTCGTCGATTAATAACCCTGAAGTGTTTTTAACAAGCCATTCAAAAAGAGTATGATGAACAAGCAGGAATTCTTCTTCCTCAATCAGTCCATTACGAAATTCTGCATTCTGTGAGACCTTACATGAAGATTTTTCCCCATTTTCATCGGTTCTCCCAGCCAGGGTGAGAGAGGCAGTTTCGATAGTATCCCTTATTGCCGCACTTAAGTTTCCATTATTTTTTTCCAGAAAGGGCTTTAATTTATCCACATAACACTGGTCAATAGAGATATTCTTTCGGACTATCAAGCGGATTCCCTCTCTTGCCTTCTTGAGACTGTAAACAGCTCAAAGTTCTTGATATACACATGTTTTCATTTTCGTAAACCCGATAATAGATTGTTGCTTATACTTCTTAATATTTTTGCTAGACTGAAAAGCAAAAAAACAGATCGTAAAATAAAAAAAATTGTAGTGTGAGAAGAAAAAAACAATTACATTAGAGCAAAAAATTAAATTATTTAGAGAAAAACAGAAAGCTCAAATGTTATGACAATAGAATAAAAATATAGAATGTGTGATAAAATAGAGAACGTATAATTACGATCACAAAAAATCAGGATAACCGGAACGGCTTTAAGGTCTGCATATATTACGTACTCTCATGAATAGTGACACCGAAAGACTTGCTAGAGTCCGCATGATAGCAGACTACCAGTTTGGGAAAGGCATCGGAAAAGAACTTTTTCCTGATGGCTCAACGTTCCAGTTATCCAGAACAAAAAGAGTGCGCCAGGTCTTACACTCTGGAAAACGTATGGCTACAGCAAGAGCAAAGGATGGGTTTTTTACCCTCAGTATTGAAGGAGCTTCCATCGTTCACAGGCTTTTGCCAGGAAAGAAGCTCAGGGTCGTTATCTCAGAGGAAGCTGCTCCTTTTGTGGAGAAAGGTAAAACCGCTTTTATAAAACACGTCGTTGAAATTGATCCTGAACTGAGGGCCGGAGAAGAAGTACTTGTGACAGATGAGACTAACAGGCTGCTTGCAACAGGGCAACTGCTTCTGTCTCCTGCGGAGATTCTGGCTCTCAACAGTGGTGCAGCTGTGGATGTAAGAGTAGGAGTGGCTTCGAAAAAAGAAAGGTGAATCCAGGACTTAGAAAAACTTATGAGATATAAAAGAGACATTGGAAAAGAGAAAAAGGAAAAAGTGTTAAGTTTTATGCTAAATATTGACGCTTTTTAAATTTTACACAAATTTACATATAGTTAAATATGATATAAAATGCTACTTATATTGCTCAAATATTCTTATAATGAGCGGATAAAATGAATAAGAATATATCATAGATAGTAATTTTTGAATGAATGCCATTTAAAAAAACGGATTTTAAAAGGCAGCTTCAATCCTGAAGTCGAAGTATATAAAGAAATAAGATTTTCAAGAAATAAAGCCAAAGATAACAGTTTCCCGGAGAGTGAGCACTATTTCAGAGTCAGAAGAGATTCTAAAATACTTCCTGGTTCCAGATAACACCAGAATCGAAGCAAACAAAATTACAGTCGAGGGAGACGTTATTGTCGGCAATCACTCTAATATTGAATACAATATAATCGGCGATACTGTCATTATGGGAGAAGGAGTGGTCGTCTCAGGGGATATTGCGGCCAGTAACGATATCAGGATTGACATGTGGTCAAAACTGGGTAACCGGGTAGAGGTTGGAGGAAACGCCTACCTGGGAGAATTTGTAACCATTGACGGGAAACTGCTCGTACAGGGAGACCTGGACGTAGGAAAAGAAGTTAAAATCCGGGGAGGGTTTGAAGCCAAGGGATGGATATTGGTAAGAAATCCGATCCCTGTAATTATCTTTCTATTTCTTTACATAAAGGAAATGATGCGTCTCGGCAAAGGCGAAGAGATTGAAAAAGCCGTAGAAGAACTTTTTGAGGATTCTGAGGACATACAGAGCTTTGAAAGGAAAGAGCCCGCTGAAAAAGTACTGATTGTACCAGCTGACTCAAAGCTTTCCCATGAAACTATTGAGATTGATGGGGAAGCCATTATAGGAAAAAACTGCCTGATAACAGGAAATATTCGAGCACAGGCTGTCTCTACAGGGGAAAACTTGACCTTTAAGGGAAGTATTTACTCAGAAGGCAAGATCTTCATCGGTGAAAATTGCACTGTCTATGGCAATCTTTCTTCAAAAGGAGATGTGCAGATTGGCAGGAACAGTCGAGTTTTCGGTGGAGTAAAAGCCAACTCGGTCTTGCTGCTTGAAAACGCAAGGGTAGACGGTACTATAAAAGCCCCTTCGGGAGTATCTTTCTTAAGAGATGCTGCAGAAATGCCTGTTCTTGCAGAGGTCAATGCTTTAGGGAAATTAATTATGGGCAAGACTCATGAATTGCCCGAAAATGAAACTCAGGACAAACCTGAAAAGGAACATCAGGACGAACCTGAAAAGAAACCTCAGGACAAAATCAAAAAAGAGCCCCGGGATAAACCCGTAAAGCCCCTGAATGTGATGGAAATTGGTTCACCTGCCAAATTGAGTGCGAATGTTTTTGTACCTGGCAGAAAAAGAAAAACGGCCAGAACAAGGGCCCTGGAAAGAACCAGACACTTCACAGGAGCCAGGACTCACAGAAAGGAACAAAAGTCCGAAGAGTAATCTGAGAGTGATAATCCGACCCGAGTCCTTTCGTATGTCCTTGACATCCAGGAAAATTCCGAATTTCCTCTGACCAAAGTCTTCAGCTTAACTTTCGTTAAAGATATGGCAAATCTTACCCTGCGCAGGTGTGAGCTAATGCTTTTGGGAAAAAGAATTGCGGAAAAAATGTCTTCGGAAAAAATTTCTTTTTTGAGAAAGAGCAGTAACATTCATAGGGAATCAGGGAATTATCTGGGCTTTGGAGATGAAAGAGCAGAACTCAACTCTGAAATTTAACTGTAAACTTTTTGAACCCTCAAAAGAAAATGCTCTCAAAAATCTTAATATCTTAATATCTTAATAATACATTCATTTTGAGCTAGTTGGGCTCCAGATTTAGATATAACTCTAAAATAACCATAATTAGTTTGAAACAACCAGAATTAGTTCGAAATAACTAGAATTTGGTCAAAATAACCAGAATTAGGTTAAAATAACCAGAATTAGGTTAAAATAACCAGAATTAATTCGAAATAACCAGAATTAGATCAAAATAACCAGAATTAATTCGGAATAACTAGAATTCGTTTAAAAGAAGTAGAATTAGGTAAAAATAACCAGAATTAGGTAAAAATATTCCAGACTTTACTCGTTAAACTTTCCGATCAGTTTAAAGGAACAAATTTCACGAAGGGATCCAATTGACAGAGAATGTTGCAGAGCCTGAAAATCTACAGGTTACAGAGCCTGAGAATTTACAGGCAAAATACGATTCAATTATAGAAAAAGATTCAAAATATGTAATGCAGACTTATGGTCGTCAGCCCCTTGTACTTTCAGAAGGAAAGGGAGCGGTTGTCCGGGATATTTACGGAAAAGAGTATATTGACTGTGTAGCAGGAATTGCAGTAAACAATGTTGGACACTGCCACCCAGCTGTTGTCAGGGCAATCCAGGCCCAGGCTGAGAAGCTGCTGCACGTTTCTAATCTTTATTACACTGAGATTCAGGCTGAACTTGCAGAAGCCCTTGTTTCGGTTACAGGAATGGAACGCGTTTTTTTCTGTAATTCAGGAGCTGAAGCCGTAGAGGCTGCGATGAAACTGGCCCGTATGGCTTCCGGAAAAAGTGCCTTTGTAGCTGCGGAACACTCCTTCCACGGAAGGACTATAGGGGCACTCAGCGTAACCCACAAGAGCATTTACAGGGACCCTTTCATGCCGCCTGTGAGTTCCGAAACTACTTTTGTCCCGTACTCCGATACGGACGCTATCAGGCAGGCTATTTCGGAAAACACGGCAGCCGTGATCCTTGAACCCATTCAAGGAGAAGGCGGAGTTAATATTCCGGATCCCGGATACCTTAAAGAGGTTAGGGAAATCTGTGACGAAACCGGAACTTTCCTTATCTTTGATGAAGTGCAGACAGGCTTTGGAAGGACAGGTACATGGTTCTGTAAAGATCAGTTCGGAGTAGAACCCGATATTATGAGCATGGCAAAAGCAATAGGCGGAGGCTTCCCTATGGGCGCTATCACAGCAAGGGAGGGGCTAAGCTTTGGGCGCGGACAGCACGCTTCTACTTTCGGAGGCGGGCCGCTTGCCTGTGCAGCTGCACTCGCTTCAATTGAGGCAATAAAGGAAGAAGGACTCCTTAAGCGCTCAAAAGAAAACGGGGCTTATTTCATGGGAAAGCTCAGGAATATGGAAAGGGAAGATGTTGTAGAAGTCCGTGGAAAAGGGCTCATGATAGGAGTAGAGGTAAACCATCCCTGCAGCGATTTCGTGGACTTTGCAAGGGAACATGGAGTGCTTGTAAATTGCACATCGGAATCGGTGCTCCGTCTGGTTCCTCCACTTGTGATTACAAAAGAACAGATCGATAAGGTAGTTGATGTTCTTGAGCAGGCCTGAATTGATAAAAAAAGAAATATTTGATATCGCAGAGTACGTTCCAGGGAAATCCATTGAAGAAATAGCTTCTGCCTATGGGCTTGACCCGGCTTCAATTATTAAACTCGGCTCAAATGAAAACCCGCTTGGGCCCTCTCCAAAGGCTGTTCAGGCTCTGGTAGACACAGCTCCCTCAGCAAACATTTACCCCTCAGCAGACGCGATTGAACTCAGGGAGGCCCTCTCGAAATACACAGGTTTTCCGGTTTCAAACCTCGTAGCCTCAGGGCCGGGAATGGACGGGCTACTTGACGGGCTTTGCAGGCTGGTTATTGAAAAAGGAGACGAAGTCATTGTTCCTACTCCTACTTTTGCCTATTACGAACTTCCGGCACGGGCATGCGGAGGAAAGCCGGTCTTTGTCAGGAGAAGCCAGGACTTCTCGATAGATCCTGAAAAGATTCTGGAAGCTACATCCAGCAGGACAAAGATAATCTTCCTCTGCTCTCCCAATAATCCCTCAGGCAACCTCCTTCCCGAAAATGATCTGAGGAAAATACTTGAAAATACCAGAGCTCTTGTGTTCGTTGACGAGGCATATGTCGAATTTGCGGACAGGAACCTTGCAGGGCTTGTAAGGGAATACGATAACCTTGTTGTGGGCAGAACCTTTTCCAAGGTATTTGGGCTCGCAGGCTTGCGCCTGGGCTATGGAATCATGCCCGAATGGCTGGCAAAAGAGTATATAAGAGCAGCAACACCGTTCTCAGTAAGTCTTCCGGCTTTAAAAGCAGGAATAGCTGCCCTTTCAGATCCCGAACACCACAAAAGAAGCGTAGAAATCGCAAGAGAAGGCAGAAAATACCTGAAAGAAAAAATTCCCTTTAAGGTTTATCCTTCCCAGGCAAACTTCGTACTTGTGGATGTTTCTCCTATGAAAGCAAAAACCGTTACACAGAATCTCATGAAAAAGGGAATTATTGTACGTTCCTGTGATTCTTTCAGGGAGGCTGGAGATACGCTTATAAGGGTAACAGCTGGAACTCCGGAACAGAATGAAAAAGTGATCAGGGCTTTTGAAACTGTAAAGAAAGAGGGTTAAAAGCCTTAATTTCTTTACTTTAAGTTCTATTTTTACGTTGAGTTATGTTTTATGTTAAGATCTGTTTTCTATTTTAATCCGTTTTCTATTTTAATCCGTTTTCTACTTTAATCCGTTTTCTACTTTAATCCGTTTTCTACTTTAATCCGTTTTCTACTTTAATCCGTTTTCTACTTTAATCCGTTTTCTACTTTAATCCGTTTTCTACTTTAATCCCTATTTTAGAAGCTATCTATTTCAAACGTTTATCTCTTCGATTTCTAGAATTTTCATCAGAGGATAATTCAATTCAGGATTATATTCCATTCCGACTTTTATCTTTGAAGAACCGTATCTTACAGTTATTTTTACATTAAGCATAGGCCCCTGAAGTTCAGAATAACCGAATTCATCATTCAACTTGCCTTTCAACATATCTCTATCAATTTTTACGGAAATTTCTTCCACGTAGGGCTGGACTGAAATGCTTTCCTGGATAGCCTGTTCAAGGCTTGAAACAGTATTTAAATTTACAGGAGAACCCGTAAATTGATGGTAAAGGGCTCCTAGTTTTATTCCTGCCTCAAAAAGTGCATTATCTCTATCAGTTGCTTTTTCTTGGACCAAACAAATCACTTCCTTCTTGGAATTCATTAATTGACGTTTCGGACAAATTGGTTTTATTGTTTTTCTTTCCCAATTCTCATTCCTTTATTTCGATATTCCTTATTACCCAGGTTGCTTAAGACAGGGACTTTGAAAAAAGGACAAAAGATGTAGATCAACATCAGGATAAAAGGCAGGATCGAGAAAATTCGCATATATTCGATATTATACAGGTAGAGAAGCATAGTTATTCCAAAAATGGAAGCTATGAAAACGAGAACCTTGACATTCTTGATCTTCGGATAATTTACTGAACTCACCATAAGAATAGAGAGACAAAGGGTAAGCGCTAGAAGAAAGTCTATCTTGACAAGGTTTTCGCTTAACAACATGTATGTAACAAGCATAACGCAGCCTGCAGTTATGGGAAGGCCTTCAAATCCGGTTTTACTGGCAGTCATGGAATTGAAGCGTGCGAGCCTGAGCACACCGCAGATAGCATAGAAAACCGGGAATACCGCAACAAGAGGGTCTGGATCTCCCACAAGAGGGTTTATTTGTCCAAACTGCAAGTATATGAGAAGAGCAGGAGCCACCCCAAAAGAAACTGCATCTGCCAGGGAATCAAGTTGTTCCCCGAGTTCTCCTCCTTTAAACCTCCTGGCAATGTACCCATCTGCCCCATCTGCAATTGCTGCAATAAGAAGTAAGATCAAAGCCAGGACAAAACCATTATGGTTTGCCCCAGTTTGAAGTGTGGCAGCCTGGACTGTAGCCTGAGCAGCTACTGCAATTGAGCCGATTCCGCAGATAAGGTTCAAAAGAGAGACCAGGTCCGGGAGTCTTAACATTTGAAATACGTTCATGTTCAAAAGTCCCTATCATTTTTTATTGTTGCTATAATAGTCTTGCCGGCAAGTACCCGTTCCCCTTTCCGTACTGTAATTTCAAAATCATGAGGAATCGTTACATCAACCCTTGATCCGAAGCGAATCATTCCAATTCGCTGTCCCTGCTCGATCATATCATTTACTTGAGAATAAGAGACAATTCGTCTGGCAATAGTGCCTGCAATCTGCGTGACACTAACATCCCCATACTTGCTGTGAATAATAAACTCGTTTCTTTCGTTTCTTTCAGAGTCTTTCCAGTAAGCAGGAAGATATCCGCCTTTCTTGTAAGTGATTTCCCTGATAGTCCCCGAAATCGGAGCTCTATTTACATGTACATTCTGGAGAAACATGAAAATACAGATTTTCCGGCCTCGAATATCTATGACAGTTCCATCAGCCGGGGAAATCATATAAGTATCCGAAACTTCAACCTTTCTTTCTGGATCTCTAAAAAAAAGAACCATAAAGAAAGTCAGTGACATTGCTAAGTAAGCAGCGTGGTTTAAGTGGGAGCTGTTCATTGCCTTAGAGAGAATTGCAAATAATGCAGTAATAGACGCAGCTGTAAAAAGCCAGGGTTCCGAACCTTTTGCAAGCATTTCTCTTAATCCCCCTCGGACCTTAGCAGAAGAGATTTCAATTCATTAGAAAGAATGACCCAGAGGCCATCAATCATTCCGAACAGCTCGGGCAGAATCCGGAGTACTGCATATGAAATTACAAAGAGAGCAATGCCTGAACCCGCTTTTGCAATATAGTTATGCGCAATTATAAAACTATCAGCACCAAACCATTGCTCTCCATAAGCAACTACCACGAAAATGTCCCTGATAAGATTAAGGATATAGATCACGGGCACTGACACAATAAACGCCATAGCCAGTCGACTAAGGGGAGCTCTTACTGCACATATAAGCCCCATAAAGAGAGCAATACTTTCAATCGCCGTACAGGCGAGAATGATTTCCACTGTATACCCATTAAGTGATATCATATTCCAGGCTTTCATATACGCAGGAATGTCTAGATACTGAAGAACCCAGGTAACCTGAGAAGTAACCCCTCCTATAATCAAGGTATTCAGAGAGGCGAAATTCGCAAACGGGAAATAAACAAGAGCTCCGAGTGCACTGGCACTTGTAAGCATCGAGGTTATGTCAAGGGAATCAGCCTCACTCTGATCTGAAAATTTGGAGTGCAACACTTCTCTATTATTTATTATCTTTAGAGGACCTTTTCTGTACTCCAGAAACATGATATACGCTACAAGTAGACAAAACAGGGCTACTACTATTGTTAGGAGCACATTAGCATAGTCCATAATTTTGAGATAATGAAGAGGCTGATAACTCCAGTGGATGGAAAATACACCCCATCCAATCCCTCCAATAAGTTTACGAACCCTTGAAGTTCTGGGGATGACGGATGACGCAACCATTAACCCGACTGCGAGCCAGAGTATACTTTCTATCATTTTTCACGCACCTTTTTTGCCAGAGGTAAGGTTTAGTTTTGAATATTATTTATCTTGTTTCTGAAAGCTCAGAAAACCTCAGGCAAGTTATGAAATTTCCGGGAAGCGGCAAATAAACTTATCTAAATAATTGATAAATATTCATATAAGTTTCCAATAAGTCCAATTAGTTCATAATCGTTAGTATTTAGGAATTCAAAGCTTATGGATTTTACTTTTCGTATTGATCAGGAAATGCAGAATTATTACCTCTATCAAGATAACGATACCGAGTAATTGAGCCTGCAAATAAGATAATAGATTCCTATTATAGAAGAATAACGTTACAAACAGAACATTACCAACATGTTCTCGTTTGTATAAAAAATATAGAGATTGAAGAATTTCAAGAACAAGAAAACTTTTGTTTCGATAAAAGGGAAACATTTAAGAGAAACAACTACATAAGAGATTTTTCTGCTTGACAGGAACTTGACTTATAATGTCAAAATTGAAATAAGATGAAGAATTTCTACGTTATGCATAATAATAATATTATTTCATTCTGGCGTTCCTGCTGGAAAAGCTGATTCAGAAAGGGATTGGTGGCGGAAAAAGAGATCTCCCGGAAAGGAAATGTGAAGGCGTTTTATGAAACCCAAAACTCCTAGTTTAACCGTTGATACCGTAATCCTCTTTAAAAACAAGCTTGTGCTTGTGAAGAGAAAAAATCCCCCATATCAGGGAAAATTTGCCCTTCCTGGAGGTTTCGTAGAAATCGGGGAAACTACAGAAAAAGCAGCAGCTAGGGAAGCTTTTGAAGAAACAGGCCTTTCTGTAGAGCTTATCAAACTTGTAGGAGTCTACTCTGATCCTGACCGCGACCCCAGAGGACATACGGTTTCAGTATGTTACCTTGCAAAGGGATTTGGAGAGCTGAAATCCGGGTCTGATGCCGCTTCTGCCGATCTTTTTGAGCTTGAGTCCGTTCCTGAACTGGCTTTTGACCACAATAAAATTATAAATGATGCAAAAAGTGATATTAATGCAATTCTGCCCCAAATGTAAAAGTATGATGTTTCCTAAAAATGGGAATTTTGAGTGTAGAAAATGTGGAAACATAATACCTATAAAAAGTGATGAAAAAAGTTTTGTCTCCAGAGCCAAGATAGATGATCACGAAATAGTGGTTCTGGAAGGTGAGCAGACTTCAGGCCTGCCGACAACAAGTGCAAAATGCCCAGAATGTGGGAACAATACTGCAGCCTGGTGGCTCAGACAACTGAGGTCTGCCGATGAATCCGAAACCCGCTTTTTCAAGTGTACGAAATGCGGATTTACCTGGAGAGAATACGACTGAGATTTAATTGCCCTTCTATTCCCCCTTGAAAAGTACATTTCCCGGAAAACTAGACCCATCAGGCTACAGCTTCCTTTCTGCTTTAAGCAGAGCCTGAAGCCGCCCTGTTTTCTGACCAAGATTTATATAGTTGCTGGGAGTTTGAATCTAATGGTTTTTCCGATTCCAGAACCCTGTTTGATCACATTTGGAGAATTAATTCTTCAGATGAGCTGGAATTTAGGAATCTGTAAAGAAATTTATATATCTCAAGGGTAATAAATAGTTTAGACTTAAATTTATTATTGGAGAAGAAATATGTTTAAGGCAGCAATTAATGCAGAGCTTCTGAAAGACGCGGTTGCCGCACTAGCTGTAATTGTAGATGAGGTCAGATTCAAGATAAACCCGGAAGGTATTTCGGTAAAAGCCGTTGATCCTGCCAACGTTGCAATGGGAATTTTCGAACTTGGGTCATCTGCTTTCGACGAGTATAACGCTGATGAATGTGAAATCGGAGTCGATCTGAACAAGATTATGGACCTGCTGGGAATCGCGGATAAGAACGACACAGTCCGGATGGAACTTGAAGAAGGGAATCACAAACTTCTGATTGATGTCGGAGGACTGTCTTATACACTTTCTCTTCTTGATCCGTCTACAATTCGGGCAGAGCCAAGAGTTCCACAACTTGAATTGCCTGCTAAAGTCGTCCTTAACGGTACAGACCTCAGACGTGCTGTTAAAGCTGCCGAAAAAATAAGTGACCATATGCTCATGGGAGTTTCGGACGACACATTCTATATGGAAGCAAAAGGCGATACCGACCAGGTTCGTCTCGAGATGGGCAGGGATCAGCTAATCGACCTGAAGGCAGGAGAAGCATGTTCTCTTTTCTCTCTGGATTATCTGACCGATATAGTCAAGCCCACAAACAAAATCAATGAAGTTACTCTTTCCCTTGGAAAAGACTTCCCAATACTCATAGATTTCGAAATTGCGAACGGTGCAGGAAGGATTTCGTACCTCCTGGCTCCAAGAATTGAGTCGGACTGAAATGGACGAGGAACATATCGCTCTTTACCCATTTGCTTCAGAAGTATCTGCTTATGTAGAAAGCCTTAGAGTCTCGCTAGAGAGTTTGCTTAATTCTCCAGCTTTTCGGAGATCTCGAGTCCGCGGGATGGAAAGAGTAATGCAATCCATCGAAGGAGAGATTGAAAAATCGCTCATAAAAGATGAAAGCTGGCTTCTTTCCGAAACTCTCTCTTATCCTTTTGCTCAAATTCTGGTCGCTTGCGTAGATGACCAGTTATTCACCAAACGATACGCACTTAAAGAAGCAGAGGCAGCCTCAAAATGGCTCGAAAAAGAAAGTACTGATTTTTTGCTTGAATTTGGGG
>Ga0268360_1002222_pt1 | contig 15984 bp, 10 predicted proteins | sample BioMet11_FD_192465 | JGI IMG/M metagenome (GOLD analysis project Ga0268360, IMG submission 192465) | Sewage microbial communities from Oakland, California, United States - Biofuel 11 (Illumina Assembly) | ecosystem: Engineered > Wastewater > Sewage > Unclassified | place: USA: California... | reverse complement strand
GTAGTGGAAGGCGAGGGAGAGCCAGTTGAGGACCGAGGCCACGACCCCGCCGGCGCCGAAGAAGTTGGCGAGCTTGTCCACCAGGACGAGGGCCAGGAGGGCGAAGACCGAGCCCACGAAGGCGCTGACCTGGTTCTTGGCCTGGGAGGAGACGTACTCTCCCACGGCGACCGCGGCGGCGGCCATGAGGAGGACCCCGAGGTACTGGGTCGCGAGGACGCCGACGTCGAAGGACCCGAGCATCGAGGCGGTGAGGGGCACCGGGATCGTGAGGGCCACGGCGATGGCCGCCAGGGCGAAGGACGAGAGGAACTTCCCGAGGACCAGCTCGAGCTCGGTGAAGGGCAGGGTGAGGAGGAGCTCGTAGGTGCCGAGCCTCCGCTCCTCGGCCCAGGAGCGCATGGTCAGGGCCGGGACGAGGAAGCAGAACACCACGGGCATGACGGTGAAGTAAGGCCGGAGGTCGGCCTGTCCGACCACGAAGAATCCCCGGAGGAAGTACAGGTTGATGCCGGTGAACACGAGGAAGCCGAGGATGACGGCGTAAGCCACGGGCGAGTTGAAGGAGCTCTTTATCTCGCGCCGGGCGATGGCGAGGACGTTCTTCATCGTCCATCCCCCTCAGAAGTCAACTTGACGAATATCTCCTCGAGGGAGAGGCGGCGCCTCTCGAGCTCGAGGACCTTGATGCCCCGGGACACGGCCCAGTCGAAGACGAGCTCGCCGCCTTCGGGAGATCCAGCGGAGGCCGGGGGCAGGACGATCTCGGCGGCCCAGACGCCGTCGGCCTCGGCCTGGAGCGAGGATACGGACTTGAGGCTCGGAATCCCCGAGAGGCTCGATGCGTCCAGGCCCTTGGGGGCCTTGATCCTCATGCGGATCCGCTCCTCCCCCTTGAGGGTCTCCCCTATGTCCGCGGGGGCGCCCTGGGCGGCGACCCGGCCCTCGTTGAGGATGATGACCGTGGAGCAGATGGCCTCCACTTCCTGGAGGATGTGGGTCGAGAGGAGGACGGTCTTGCTCTTGCCCAGGGAGGTGATGAGCTCGCGGATCTCGATGATCTGGTTGGGGTCGAGACCCGTTGTGGGCTCGTCGAGGATGAGTATGGGCGGGTCGTGGAGGATGGCCTGGGCCAGCCCCACCCGCTGCTTGTAGCCCTTGGAGAGGTCCTCCACCTTCTTGCGGTAGACCCCCTCGAGGCCGCAGGAGTCCACCGCGCGCTCTATAGCCCGCCGCCGGCCCTCGCCGGCCAGCCCGCGGGCGTCGGCAGCGAAATCCAGGTACTCGGCGACCGAGAGATCCTGGTAGAGGGGGACCATCTCGGGCAAGTATCCCACCCGGCGCTTCACCGCGATGGGATCCTCCGCGACGTCGACTCCGTCCACCAAGGCTGTGCCGGAGCTCGGATAGTGGTACCCGGTGAGGACCTTCATGATAGTCGTCTTGCCGGCGCCGTTGGGGCCGAGGAGCCCCAGGACCGAGCCGGTCTCGGCCTTGAAAGTCACGCCGTGGACCGCTTCGACGCCGCCGTAGCTCTTTCGAAGCTCGCGTAGTTCTATCAAGGACTACCTCCGTTCAACTTTCGATGCGATCATGCGAAAACCATGGAAGGGCCCGAAGGATACACCGGGCCCCCTAGTCGACGTACTCGATGGGCAGGTTGAGCCTGTCGCGGGATAGGACGGTGTCGGGAAAGGTCGCCCGGGCTTCATCCAGGAGGACTTTGAGGTCCCGGTCGGCGTAGCGCGGGCTGTAGTGGATGAGGGCGAGCTTCCTCACGCCCCCGGCGTCCCTGGCGATCCGGGCCGCCTGGGCGGCGGTCATGTGCTTCTTCTCGGCGGCGCTCTCCGCGAGCGCGGTCTCGAACATCCCCTCGCAGACGAGGAGATCGGAGCCGGCGACTTCCTTGGATATCTCGGGGAAGTAGAGGGAATCGGTGACGTAGCTGAACTTGCGGCCGGAGCGGGGCGCCCCCACGACCTGGGAGCCCTCCACCGAGCGGCCGTCGGGAAGGTCCACGCGGCCGCCTCCCTGGAGGACCGACCAGAGGGGGCCCCGGGGTACCCCAAGCTCCTCGGCCTTCTCGGGATGGAAGGCGCCGGGGCGGGGGTCCTCCTCCAGGGTGTAGCCGTAGCAGGTCTTGGTGTGCCGGAGAGGGAAGGCCCTTACCCTAAAACCCTCGCCCTCCCAGACCAGGCTGGGCCCGGAGATCTCCCGCACGACGATCTCGTAGTTGATGTACATATCGAGGGTGCGCCGGCTCGTCTCGATGTACTCGGCTATGCCCTTGGGCCCGATTATGTACAGGGGCTCGTCGCGGTCTACCTGGCTGGAGAGCATGAGGATCCCCGGCAGGCCGGTCACGTGGTCGGCGTGCATGTGGGACACGAAGATGGCGGTGATCTTCTTCCAGCGGAGGTTGAGCCTGCGGATCGACACCTGGGTGCCCTCTCCCCCGTCGAAGAGGAAGAGCTCGCCCTCCCGACGAACGAGGACGCTCGTCAGGGCCCGGTGAGGCAAGGGCATCATGCCGCCCGAGCCAAGCACGAATGCTTCCAAATTCATCGCGGAGGGACTATATACGAAAGCCCGCGACATCTTCAATTACCGGCCGCTCCCGAGGTTCTTGTGAAAGCCCCCCTCGGCGTGCGAAGATAGAGGCAATGGACTCATTCTCCCAGCTGGGGCTCGCCCCGAGCCTCGCCGAGGCCCTCGCCTCCTTCGGATTCGCCGCCCCGACGCCCGTCCAGGCCGCGACAATCCCCGCAATACTCTCGAGGCGCGACGCCATCGTCGAGTCGGAGACCGGCACGGGCAAGACCTTCGCCTACCTCGCCCCGGCCTTCCAGCTCGTCTCCACCCTGGCGCGGACCAGCCCCGGGGAGCCCCTGGCTCTGGTGGCCGCTCCTACGCAGGAGCTGGCCGTGCAGATCGGCCGGGAGGCCGAGCGGCTGGCCAAGGCCGCGTCCCTCCCCGCCAGGACCGTCGTGCTCCTGGGAGGCACCCCCCTCGAGAAGCAGGCCGCCAAGCTCAAGGCCAAGCCGGAGATCGTCGTCGGCACCCTGGGCCGGCTCGCGGACCTCGTGGCCCTCGGGAGACTCCGAACCTCGGGGCTCAAGCTCCTCGTACTCGACGAGGCCGACAGGCTCTTCGCCCCCGAGACCGCGGACATGGCTCGCGCCCTCCTACAGAAGGCGCCATCCCAGGCGGTCAAAGTCCTCGTGTCTGCCACTATCCCCGAGAAGATCCGGCGGGAGATGCGCCCCTTCCTCCGGGAGGCCGAGGAGATATGCCCGGTCGGGGAGAAAGTCCTCTCAGCCGAGATCGAGCACTGGTGCTTCTACTGCGACGGGCGCAAGAGGCTGGACTTCGTGAGGCGCTTCGAGGCGGCGGTCCACCCAGCCCGGTGCCTCCTCTTCCTCACCATGGCATCCCGGGTCGAGAAAGCCGCGGCGGCCCTCGCCCACCTCGGGATACCCATCGAAGCTATCCACTCGGGACTGGACAAGGAGGCCCGGAGGGTCGCCCTCGAGCGCTTCTCCGAGGGGGAGGTCCGCTATCTCCTCACGAGCGACCTCGGCGCCCGGGGGCTGGACATCCCGGGAATTAGCCACGTGATAAGCCTCGACCTCCCTGAGGAGCCCACCATCTACACCCACAGGGCCGGCCGCACCGGCAGGGCCGGAGCCACAGGCGTGAGCGTGGTCCTGGCCGATGGCATCGAGCTAGCCAGGGCCTCGAAGATCGCCGTGAAGGGCGGCTTCGTGTTCCGCTGCAAGGTCCTGGAGGAGAGGCAAGTCCTGGAGCCCACGAGCGAGGAGTTCTTCGCCCGGGCCTCGGCGGCCGAGACGGAGCGCATGGAAGCCAAGGCCAAGAGGGTCGGAGACGGCGAGACCCGCGGCGCCAACTCGAAGCGGGGTCCGAGACGCGACTCCCGGCCGAGAGGCGAAGGCTACGGGGAAGGGCGCCGGGGGGAATTCCACCGAGGCCACGACAGGCCCCTCGCCATAGAGGACGATCCTACCGAGGGTCCCAGGACCGCCAAGCCCCCGGCCTCGGCGCCTTGGCGCCCTGCCGAAGGTCCCCAATCGAAAGCCCCGGAGGGAACTCGCGGCGAGCCCCGGCGCTTCGGCGAGGCCAGGGCGGGGGGCGGCATCCTCCGCAAGAAGGCGAGCCTCCGGGACGAGGCCCCCAAGCCCGAGTCCCGGGATCTCAAGCGCCGCCGGGACGAGGGGGAAGGCGGTAAATCCCGTCCGCCTTTCCATCGCGAGGGAGGCGATGCTCCACGACGCGCCAGGGCAGGCGAAACCCAGCGCGATAGGAGCGGCGCTCCGTATACTACGAGCAGGAGCGGCGCTCAGCATACTACTAGCAGGAGCGATGCTCCCCGCGGCCCCAGGGGGAGCGATCGCCGCCCTTCCAGCTTCGATCCGCACCGACGCGGAGAGAGCGGTGAGCCGAGCCGGGTGAGGCGAGAGGCGCCCCGGGCCGATAAGCCGCGGTTCAGAGGCGGGAACGAAGATGGAGGAGCCGGGCGCCGCGGCCCGGACAAGGATCGTCGGCCTTCGAATTTCGGCAGGCGGGACGGCCGAGGTCCCTCTCGGCCGAGCTCCCGGGGATCTTCGGGTCCCCGACCTCCGAGGGCTAAGAAAAGCCCCGGGGACTAGGTTCCTCCGGTGCCGCCAGCGATCGGCGAGGAACTCCGGCTCTCCCTCGGGGCGACTCGCGGCATCATTCCCGCAGTCTCTCGGGACCTCGGGAATCCCGAATGGCGCGAAGCCGACGGACGGATCCTCATCGTCAGGCTCTCCCCCCTGAAGGATGTGGAGAGCTCGACCTCCCACCTGGTGCTCTTCTCGCAGTGCCGCAGGGCCCTAGGTGGGGCCTACATCGACTTCAGCTTCTTCCCAGCGTCCCACGACCGCGCCATTCTGTCGGACCGAAGCCTCGGCTTTTTCCGCGGGCTCGAGTCCGGGCGCGGAGCTGAGGATTTCGACCTAATCCTCGTATCCAATTCCTTCGCCTTGGAGCTCGTCAACCTACCCTACCTCTACGCCGGGACCGGAGTACCTTCCCGGGCCTCCGCCCGGGCGAAGGAGCCTGGCTGCCCCATCGTGATACTGGGGGGCTCGAACGCGAGCTGCACAGGGGCCCTCCTTTTCCCCGGGGGCGGCCCGGAGGAGGAGAAGGAAGAGGCGGCGGACTGCCTGGTCGACGGCATCTTCTTCGGAGAGGGCGAGGAGGCCTTGGGAGAGCTGGCCAGGGCCCTCGCGGTACCGGAGGAGGCGAGGTCCCGGCGTCTCGAGAAGGCCGGGGGGATCCCAGGCCTCTGGCTCGCCCTATCGGGGAAAAAGGCCGCGCGGCGAGAAGTCCTGCCCTACCCCCCGCCCCTCGTCGACTACCCGGTGCTCAACACTCCCACCGCCTCGACGGCCAAGCTCCAGATAAGCGCCGGCTGCCCAGGCTACTGCTCCTTCTGCCTCGAAGGTTGGGAGTTCAGGCCCTACCGCGAGGTGCCCGCCCAGGAAGTCCTCGAGGCGGCCCGGCGGCTCAAGGTCGCGAGCGGGGCGAGCTGCCTCGAGGTGTACAGCTACAACTTCAACGCCCACTCGGAAATTTACGGACTCGTCTTCGAGCTGAACCGCCTATTTCGCCGGGTCAACTTCATGAGCCAGAGGCTGGACATACTCGCAGGTGCGCCGAGCCTCGTCCCCTACGAGCTCGCCGCCGACAAGAAGAGCTTCACCCTCGGCATAGAGGGGATATCCGAGCGCCTGCGGGGATTCTACCGGAAAGGCATCGACTCCGCCCAGATCGAAGCCGCGGTAGCCGCCCTGACGAGGCCCGGGGTCAGGGAGCTCAAGCTGTTCTACATCATCGCCGGCATCGAGACCGAGGAAGACCTCGGGGAGTTCGCCGCGAGCCTCTCGGCGATCGCCGAGGCCAAGCGCAGGAGCGCCCCGGGGCTCCGGGTCCTCGCGTCGGCGGGGTACCTCGTGCGCCTGCCCTTCACGCCGCTCCAGTACGCGCCCCTCTGCCTCGACCGGGGACGCCTCGAAGGGATAGCCAGCCGCATGGCCGAGGCCGCGACAGCCGCCGGGGTGGAGTTCCGCCTGGCCGCCGACTACGGCGAGTACTTCGCGGACCAGCTCCTCGCCCTGGGCGGCAGGGCCTTGGCGCCTTGGATCGAGCGCTGTCCCTCGGCGGGGATAGCCTACGACGGGAAGGTCTCCGGGGCGACGGCCCAGTCCCTCGAAGCCTTCGCCCGGGGCGTCGGGCTGCTCGGGCCCCAATTCGAGGGCGGGAAGGGCCCCGAGTGGCGCCCTCCCCTCGCCTTCGTCGACGAGAACGACGGCGTTCTCCGGAGTCAGTACCAGCGGGCCGCCGCCTTCGAGGCCAAGGCGGGCAAGCTGCCCCTTCCCCGGGGCGGCGGCGTCGAGGAGGTCCGCCGGCTCGAGCGGCTCATGGAGGCCAAGAGGCGCTTCGCCTCGATCCTCGTCGTCGTCGACTTCCCCAAGGAGCTGGCCCAGGCCTGCCCCGAGTATCGGGCCTCGTGGCTCATGAGGAAGATACTGGCCGCTTCCGGCGACGCGACGAAGTCGGTCTTCGAAGCCGAGGACGCGATCTATTCCGAGGGAGGTCCCCTCGGGGGCTTCGCCGGGGAGTACTGGGGCCTGGGGGTCTACCGCCTCTGGGGAGCTGATTCCCGACGCCTCGCAGAGGCGGCGAAGGCCGCGGGCTTGGCCCTCGCGGCCGGGGACCTCGAGCCCGAGGGTCTCGCCGTCGAGCTGGAGACCGAAGTCGCCTTCGGCCCCGCCCTCGAGAGGGCCTTGAAGGCCTATCTCGCCGAGGAGAGGATCAGCTTCGTGGAGAGGAAGGGAGGGGACGGAGCAGAGGGCCGCAGCCTCGAGGCGTCGCCCAAGGACGCGAAGAAAGGCGTGCTCCGCCGCGCCCGGCTCCCCGGTCCGGCCGGCATCGGGAGAGGGAGCTTCGTCGTCTTCCTCGACCTAGGGCCCAAAGCCAGGCTCGTCCCCATGCTGGCCGAGCTCGAGGGGCCGGCGGCCCGCGGCGTCACCGTCAGGATCCTTTCGATCGTCGGTCTGCGGACCGACCAGGAGTAGCCTCGCGGGCCGAGCGCCTCGGCCCGCCGGCGGAGCTCCGCTTCGAGTTGGCGATCCTGGTCTCAAAGAGGGTCTGGATCGCGCCGATCCCCGCGGCGAGGGCGCTCAGCCGCGCCTCGTCCGAAGCCGCGAGGATTCGGAGCCGGGCCGACAGGGAGAGGAACTCGTCCTCGTATCGGGGATGCGCGAGCTTGCGGAGCCAATAGAGGGCCAGCGCCTGCAGCCTCCTATCCCCGACTCCCTCCTCCAGGAGCTCCGCTGCGGCCCGGCAGGACGCCTCGTTGTCCGGCAGCGCCAGGGGCGCGAGGAGCCTGGTCAGGGTCCGCTTCCCCTCGAGGTCCAAGGTCGACGGCGCGCTCCTCGCCTCTTCCTCGAAGACCAGGCACCGGTAACTCCGGAGGGTACATGCGGCCTCGCCGCTCCCGAAGACCAGGACAGCCCCGGTATTCCCCGGCCCTGCGGGCAGGCAGAGGGGAGCCAGCTTCGCCGGGTCGAAGGCGCCCGCGAGGACCTTGGATAGCTCCACGTCGACCTTGAGAGCCTCGAGGGCCGCGGACACCGCCTTCGGGTCGGCGGAGGCGGCCGCCGACCAGGACTCCCGCCGCCTGGCCACGAAGAGGATCTCCCGGTTCCGGCACAACCGAGAGGCGCTCTGCCGCCCTCCCCGATACTTGACGTAGTCCAGGGAGCGGAGACTCACGTCGGCCCGGTCCGAGAGGAGCTCCACGAGGTCCTCCGGCGGGACGAGACCCTCGGTATTGTAGGAGAGGACCACCGTCCTCGCGTCGATGGACGAAAGGAGCTCCTCGAAAGCCCGGCGGGCGGTCCGCCTCGAGCAGAAGGCCGAGCGACTCTCGGTCCAGGCGGGCGGAATCCCGGCGGCGCGGACCAGGGAGCCGTCGGGCAGGCGCGAATCGTCCACCGGGGCGCGGTCCCAGCGGGCGATGGTGTTGAGGAGGTGGTAGTTGGAACCGTACTGGTGTTGGTTGTAGGGCGGATCGAGGTAGCAGAGGTCGGCGCTCTTGCCTGAGCAGAAGGCCGCGGCGTCCATCCGCGCGACGAGGGATGGCGGGCCGCCCCAGAGGAGCGGAGGCTCGAGGGCCATGGGCGAGAGGATCCTGCCTAGGGCATCGTGGCCGTGGCCGCCGAAGCCTTTGTGGTAGGCCTTGAACACCCCGGAGGTATTCGCGTGGGTCGCGGCCTCGTAGACGAGGGCGCCGAGGAGGAGCGCTCGCTCGGCTGCCCCCTTCCTATCCCCGGGCGAGCCCGGCGGCGCCGCGGGATAGTCCCGCTCGATGGCGGAACGGACCCGGTCCAGGAAGACGGCGTTCTCCCGGGTGTAGAAGAGCCGCTCGCGCCGCCAGTCGGCCCCGCCGGTGCTGGCCGGGGCGTAGTGGAGGGCGATGTATGGCTCGCCGCATCCATCGGGACGGGAATCCTCCCGCTGGGGATGCATGGCGTTGTAGGCCCCGAAGGCCGTGCCGATCCCCCCGCTCCCGGCGAAGAGCGAGGGGAGCTCGTCCGCCGAGACGCCGAGCCAAGCCTCGTTCACGATCCGTGAATACTCCTCGGCGTCGTTGGCCGCCACGGACCAGCCGAGGCTCCGGGCGAGGCGGCTCACCGAGCCGGAGCCCGCGAAGGGGTCGAGGAAGAAACGCACCGGGTACTCCCGGTCTAGCTCGAGGAAGACCTGCAGGAGGCGAGGGAGGAGGGCCCGCTTGTTGCCGATGTAGGCGATGAGCTTCGTGGAGGCGTAGTCCGGGACTTCGGGGGCCGAAGAAGGCGGGAGCAGGGGGATCCACGAGCCCGAGAGCTCAAGGCTCATATCTCGCCATGCTCGTCTCGGTCTCGAAGACCTCGACGGCCTGGAGGGGCGCCCCCGGGAGTTGGGCAGCCAGGGACTTGAACACGTACTCAGCGATCCGTTCGGAACTCGGGTCCCCCTCGAACTCCGGGCGATCGTTGAGGAGGCTGTGGTCGATGGTTTCCAGGACCGAGCGAAGGGCCCCCTTGAGCTCCCCGAAGTCGAGGAGCATGCCGCCGGCATCCAGGGAAGGCCCCCGGGCGTAGGCCAGGACCTTGTAGTTGTGACCGTGGAGGCGTTCGCACTTGCCGTGGTAATGGGAAAGGAAATGGGCGGCCGCGAAGCTCGCCTCGACTCGAACGGAATACATGATGGATGCCTGCGATTGTACCGACCCTTCGCCCCGCTGATAAGTCCCTTCCCCGGCGGGCGAGGTCCCCTCGCGGCGGGCCCCCTTTTCCATGGCGCCGGTCGGGTGCTACTCTTCGGACCATGTCCCTCGCACTCAACTCCATCCTCGAGGGGGTGGAGGTCGTCTCTCGGCGTGGCCCCGATTCGGTCGACGTCGAGGGCCTCGCCTACGATTCCCGGGATGTACGGAGGGGCTACCTCTTCTTCGCCCTCCCCGGCCTCCACGCCGACGGCCACCGCTTCGTGCCGGCGGCCCTGGCCGCCGGGGCCAGGGCCGTCGTACACTCCGAAGAACTGCCCGACTACGACCCCGCCGTCGCCTACATCAAGGTGGCGGATCCCCGCTTCGCTATGTCGCCGGTGGCAGCGGCCTACTACGGGCACCCCTCCGAGGACCTCGCGGTCGTGGGGGTCACGGGCACCGAGGGCAAGAGCACCACGGTCTACCTCATCTACCAGCTCCTCGAGCTCTCGGGACGGAGGGCGGGCTTCTTCTCGACGGTCATGTCGGACACGGGGGACGGCGAGGAGCCCAACCCCGAGCACCAGACCACGCCCGAGGCCACGGCGGTGCAGCGCATGCTGGCCTCGATGCGGGACGCGGGGATGGAGTACGCCGTCGTGGAGGCCTCGTCCCACGGCCTCTCCCCGAGGACTAATAGGTTGGGCGACGTCGCCTTCGACGCGGGCGTCGTGATGAACGTGACCCGCGAGCACCTGGAGTTCCACGGCACCTGGGAGCAGTACCGCTGCGACAAGGCCAACCTCTTCCGGGGCATCGGAGCGAAGGGGCCCAAAGCCCTCGGGGGCCGGCCAGTCCCGACCTTCGGCGTGGCCAACGCCGACGACCCTTCCTGCGACTACTTCCGCGAGGCCACGGCCAAGCCGACCAGGACCTTCAGCGCCACCGGCAGGGCCGACGCCGACCTCTCGGCCCGGGACCTCGAGGTCGACTCCTCCGGCGAGTCCTTCACCATCGTCGAGCGGGGTGGCGCCCGCCACAAGGCCCGGATCGAGCTCCCGGGCGCCTTCAACGTGGGCAACGCCCTCGCGGCCCTCCTCGCGGTCTCGGGCCTCACCGGAGACGGAATTGCCGACCTCGCGCCCCTCCTCCCACGGCTCAAGCCGGTCAAGGGGCGCATGACCAAGGTGGACCGGGGCCAAGGCTTCGAGGTGCTCGTGGACTACGCCCACACCCCCTCCTCCTTCCAGACGATCTTTCCCCCCCTCAGGGCGCGCATCAAGGGAAGGCTGATCTGCGTCTTCGGCTCCGGGGGGGAGCGGGACGTGGAGAAGCGGCCCCGCCAGGGGAGGATAGCCGCCGACTGGTGCGACATCGTGATCCTCGCCGACGAGGACCCCCGGGGCGAGGACCCCATGGCCCTCCTCGAGGAGATCGCCGCGGGCTGCCCAGAGCTCAAGCGCGGCGAGCGACTCTTCCTGATACCGGACCGCAAGGAGGCCATGCGCGAGGCCTTCCGCCTAGCCCGGCCGGGAGACCTAGTCGCCCTCCTGGGCAAGGGCCACGAGAATTCGATCATCTACGCCAAGGGGACCATCCCCTACGACGAGATAGGCGCGGCGGAGGAGGCCCTCGCAGAGATGGGCTTCCGAGGAGCCGCGGATAGGGCGGACCGATAGCCGCCCCAGCGGGGAGCGGATCTCCGCCCTCGCCATCTTCGGTTGAAAGGGAAGCCATGAAGCGCATAGCGATCATCTACGGCGGGCGCTCGGGGGAGCACGAAGTCTCCCTCGTCTCGGCGGCGAGCATCCTCCGCCACCTCGACGGGAAGCGGTTCGAGCCCCTGCTCATCGGAGCGACCAAGGAGGGCCAGTGGTACCTCCAGAGCGAGGAGGCCGCGGCGGCGGCCCGGGCGGGCACGGGCCCCCTGGCGATCGAGAGGGGCCCGCGGGTCTTCGCGGCGCCGGGGGAGGGCCTCGTGGCCGAGTCGCCCTCGGGAGTCCGCGCGCTGGCCTGCGACCTGGCCTTCCCGGTCCTCCACGGCACATTCGGCGAGGACGGGACCGTCCAGGGGCTCCTCGAGGTGGCCGGCCTGCCCTGCGTGGGCGCCGGGGTCCTCGGCTCGGCCCTCGGCATGGACAAGGAGAAGGCCAAGGAGCTGTGGATGCGCGCCGGCCTGCCGGTCGTGCCCTTCCTGGCCGTCCGCGCCGACGCGTTGGGCGATCTCGCCGCCCTCGCCGGCAAGGTCGGGGCCCGCTTCGGCTGGCCCTGCTTCGTGAAGCCCTCCTGCGCGGGGTCGTCGGTGGGCGCCTCAAAAGTAGAGGGCCCCGAGGCCCTCGGCCCGGCGCTCGAGGCCGCCCTCGCCTGGGACGAGAAGGCCCTGGTGGAGCCCTTCGTCCTCGCCCGGGAGATCGAGTGCGCGGTCCTGGGCAACGAGGCCCCCGCGGCCTTCGCCCCGGGAGAAGTCGCCCCCACCCACGAGTTCTACGACTACGACGCCAAGTACCTCGATCCCAAGGGAGCCCGGCTCGAGGTGCCGGCGGCCATCAGCCACGAGCAGGCCGAGAAGGTCAGGAGCGTGGCCGTGGCCGCGTTCAAGGCCTGCGAGCTTTCGGGCATGGCGCGGGTGGACTTCTTCATCGACAAGCGCACCGGGGAGGTCCTCCTCAACGAGGTGAACACGATCCCGGGGTTCACCCACATCTCGATGTACCCCCGGATGTGCGAGGCGGGAGGCGTCCCCTACACCGAGCTGATAAGCCGCCTCGCCGACCTGGCCGAAGCCCGGTTCGAGGCGCGGGCCAAGCTCCGCTTCATGGTCTAGCCCCCCGCCCGCGCGGGCGGGCCGGGAGGCCAGGCGGTTTCGCACAACGCTTCTGCGGCCCGGATCGCCCCGCCGGACGCGGCGGGGACGGGCCCGAAGCGGAATCCTGCATATTAATTCGCGCGGCTCTACATATTTATTTATTTGCATTATATACAATTATGCGCGCTCTTCCCTAGCTCGACGCCGCGGGGCGATGCTATAGTCGTGGCCAGGAGGGCGGCGACATGACATCCAAAGACTGCATCGAGCTGGACGAGAAGTACGGAGCGCACAACTACCATCCGCTTCCCGTAGTGATCTCCTGGGCCGAAGGCTGCAAGGTGAAGGACCCCGAGGGGAGGACCTACTTCGACTTCCTCTCGGCGTACTCGGCGGTGAACCAGGGGCACCGGCACCCGAAGATCCTCGCGGCGGCCAGGGCCCAGCTGGATCGCGTCACCCTGACGAGCCGGGCCTTCTACAACGACCGCACCGGAGCCTTCCTCGGGAAGCTCTGCGCCTTCACGGGCTTCGAGTCCGCGCTTCCGATGAACACCGGGGCGGAGGCGGTGGAGACCGCGATAAAGGCGGCGCGGCGCTGGGGCGTCGAGGCCAAGGGCGTCGTGAACGGCGAGCAGGAGGTGATCTGCGCCGTCGGCAACTTCCACGGGCGCACCCTCGCGGCCATCTCCATGTCCAGCGACCCCGACTCCCTGGTCAACTACGGCCCCTACGCGCCGGGCTTCGTGAAGGTGCCCTACGGCGACGCCGGGGCCCTCGAGGCGGCCATCACCCCGAGGACCGTGGCGGTCATCCTGGAGCCGATCCAGGGCGAGGCGGGAGTCGTAGTCCCCCCCGAGGGCTACCTCGCGGAGGTGCGCGCCGCCTGCACCCGGCACGAGGTCCTCTTCATCGCCGACGAGATACAGACGGGCTTCTGCCGCACCGGCAGGAGGTTCGCCTGGCAGTACGAGGACGCCCGGCCGGACATCATGTGCGTGGCCAAGGCCCTGGGCGGCGGGATCATGCCGATCTCGGGCATCGTGGCGGACCGAAGGATCATGGACGTCTTCACCCCGGGCACCCACGGCTCGACCTTCGGGGGGAACCCCTTCGCCGCGGCCATAGGCATCGCCTCCCTCGAGGTACTGGAGGAGGAGAAGCTCGACGAGCGCTCGGCGGCCCTCGGGGAGGTCTTCCGCTCGGAGCTCAGGAAGGTCCGCTGCCCTAAGCTGAAGACCGTGCGGGGCAAGGGACTCCTCAACGCCCTCGTGTTCGAGGAGGGCTACGAGGCCTGGAACCTCTGCCTCGAGCTCAGGGACGAGGGGCTCCTGGCCAAGCAGACCCACGGCAACATCGTCCGCTTCGCCCCGCCCCTGGTGATCAGCGAGAAGGAGATGGCCGAGGCCCTGGGGATCATCGCGAAGGTGCTCGCGAGGATCTAGCCCCGCGCGGGCGAGCCGCCTCGGAGCGCCGCGGCGGTGCCTTTCAGGATTGCCGCCGGGAGTGCTACACTTCCCCCATGCCGGATAAAGAGGCGCGAGCCCTCCTGGACGCCGCCATGCGGGCGGGCGCCGAGCGGAACTACCGCAAGGCGGCGGACCTTCTCACCCAGCTCCTCGCCCAGACGGACTCGGTCCCGGAGGCCCACGTGTTCCTGGGCAGGGCGAGGTACGCCCTGGGGGAGTACGGCCGCTCCATCGAATCCTTCCGGCGCTACATACGCGTCGGCGGCGACACAGCCACGGGCTTCTTCTTCCTCGGCCGCTCCTACTTCGCCGGCGGCCGGGCTAAGGATGCGGTCCGCTGCCTCCGAAAGAGCGCCGAGGCCGACGCCAACCGGGCCCCCACCTGGGCCCTCCTCGGGGCGGCGGCCCTCAAGCTGCGGAAGACCAAGGCCGCCGTCGACTGCCTCGAGCGGGCGGTGAACCTCGCCCCCGAGGACAAGCGCATCTACCGGGGCTACCTCAACTCCCTCTACGCCCGGGGTGTCCGGCTCCTGGCCCGGGGCGACGCAGACATGGCCCGCCAGGTCCTGGGCTTCGCCGTGGGCAACGGCCTGGACGGCGCCGCCATCCGCCTCTGGCTGGCCAAGGCCCTCCGGGAGACCGGCAAGATCGGCGAGGCCCTCGCCGAGTGCGAGGCGGCCCTGGCCCAAGCTCCCTCCGATCCCTCGATACGGTGGATCAGGGCGGGGCTCCTCCTCGCGGCGGGACGCCAGGCCGAGGCCCTGCGGGAGTTCGAGGCCATCCGGGCCCGGCACCCCGAGCTGCCCACCCTCCCTGCCGACGACCTGACCTTGGCGCGGCTCCGGGCCTCGGTGGCCTTCAGCGAGGGGAAGTACAGGCAGGCGGCCTCGGACTGCATGGGCCTCCTCCGGAAGAACCCCAAGGACGCGGCCCTGCGCTCCATCGCGGCGGAGAGCCTCCGCGCCTTGGGGGAACTCGAGCGCTCGAAGAACCACTGGATGCGCGCCATCGAGGCGGCGCCCGACGAGCCCGAGTTCCGACTCGGCATGGCCCTGACCCTCTACGACCTGGGGGACTACGAGGCTTCCCTCGGCGCGGCCGAGAGGGCGCGGAAGCTCGGCGCCGAGGACGCGGAAGTGGACTACTACGCCACCCTCTGCCGCGCCCGGCTCGGGGAAGCCCCGGGGAAGCTCATCCCGGCGCTCCAGGCCCTCATCCGGTCATCGGCCGGCGGGGGCGGGCCATCGGACCGAGGCTCGAGCCCGGTGGATCCCCGGCTCCTCTTCGCGTTAGGCGAAGCCCTCTATCGCTCCGAGAGGCCCGACCTGGCCTCGGGCTGGTTCGAGAAAGTGCTCCTCCTCGTGCCGGACCACGAGCGCTCCCTCCTCTACCGCATCTCGGTGGCCGAGTCCCTCGGCGACGACGAGGGACGGGACGAAGCCTACGCGGCCTACCTCGAGGCCTACCCCGACAACCAGAAGCTCAGGCGGGAGTACGTAGGGTTCCTCGCGTCCAGGGGTAACTGGGCCGCGGCCTCGGCCCAGCTCGAGGCGAGCCTCGCCTACTCGGCGCCCGACGAGAGGACCCGGAGGCTCATCGCCCTCGCCTACCGCAACTCCTCGCGGTTCCGGGAGGCCGCCGTGGTGTACCGCGACCTCCTCCGGGCCGAGCCCAGGTCGGGGGAACTCCTCCTCGGCCTAGCTTTCTGCCTCGACAAGGACGGGAAGGCCGGCTACGCCCTGGCCCTCCTCGAGAAGGCGCCCGCCGCGGCCAAGGCGAAGGCCGCCCCGTGGATCATGCAGGCGGCGCTGTACGCCCGCCAGGGCAAGGACGAGGCCGCGGTCGCGGCCCTCCGCTCGGCCATCGAGCGGGAGCGGGGCGAGGAGAAGGCCTGGAAGAGCCTCGTCTCGCTGTACCGCAAGCGCGGCCTCGGGGAGCTCGCTGCCAACTGCGAGGAGGAGATGCGGGCGGCCCTAGCCTCGGCACGAGGCGCTTCGGCGCGAGGCGCTTCGGCGCGAGGCGCCGCGGCGAAGGTCGCTGCGGCGCCGAAGCCGGGGTCCGCGGGGGACCCGGGCGAGGCGGCCCCGGCGGCCGCGCGAGGGAAAGGCGTCGGCCTCGCGGACCTCGACGTCAGGAGCCGCAGGAAACAGGGCTAGGTGGCGGGCTGGGCAATGAAGGCGATTGACCTTAGCGGCGATCCTGCTATACTTCTCGTGGAGGAGACACTATGCCCGTAAAAGCAATGGACCTGTTCGATGCCTATTCCAAGAACGCCTTACCCAAGGATCATGGATACATCGTCTCGTCCTCGTTCAGCACCATCTCCGTTTACTCCCACTACGAGATCGTGTCGTACAACAACGTCAAATCCATATACCCCAACGAGGACGGCCTCACCTTCCAGACCGACG
>Ga0268360_1002221_pt1 | contig 15984 bp, 9 predicted proteins | sample BioMet11_FD_192465 | JGI IMG/M metagenome (GOLD analysis project Ga0268360, IMG submission 192465) | Sewage microbial communities from Oakland, California, United States - Biofuel 11 (Illumina Assembly) | ecosystem: Engineered > Wastewater > Sewage > Unclassified | place: USA: California... | reverse complement strand
CTTTGCGCGGCTTACATGCAAGAGACGGGTAATACCTAATAAGATAATCATAATCATTCTCAGTAGTATCCGTAACTATATAATCCACATACTTTTGCACAAACAGCACAATGATATTTGCAGAAAATTTTCTGTTTAACCTTCCAATAAATGCAAAAAATTTTCCAATTGAAGGACGCACTCCCGCAATTGAGAGAGAGTTAATATCATAAATTTTAAACCCGGCCGGCTCCAAAAGATTATTGTACAAATCAAGCCCCCAAATAATCCAATAGATTTTAACCCCGTCCGCTTTAAGACGCTTTAGGTTAAGACTCCGCAAAAGACTGATTTTCCGCTTATTTAGAAGATGAATATAGATTCTGTCGGGAGCCGAAAAATCTTCAATCCTCCGTAAAAACTCTCCCCTGGAATAGATACACGGAACGCCATTAACATACTTGAAAGGATGGTGCAACCTGTTGGCTACCACAAAGATATTCTCTCCGGGGAATTGCTCCTCAAACATTTCAACCGTGCGGTTGATTATCTTTTCATCATTTACAAAGTGTAAAATCATACATCAAAACCGGGCGTGCAGCCCGCACCAGCATTTATATTGTTGCCGCAGACAAATCTGCAACGCCAAGAGCGCTCTCCTTCAAATAACTAACAACAGCATCAGTCACATTTGTAACATCTTCCGTGGTCATAGAATTATAAAGAGGAAGCCTAAGCAAACAATCCGTATATCTGTCTGCCTGAGGCAGAACACTACCCCCCCAACCATTCTTAGCCGCAAAATCACTGTGATGCAAAGATAAATAATGAAATGTTGCATGAATTCCGCGCATTGCCAAATAGTTAATTATATCTGTACGCTGTTCTAATGACTGACAAACAAAATAAAATATATGCGCATTATTGTAGGCATAAGTTGGTAAAGATGGAATTTTTATTCCGCGCCTATCCAAAATAGCATCATCTGAACTATACTTAAATGCCTTATAATAAGTTCTCCACAAGATTCTTCTCTGATGCTGTATTTCATCTATCCTTTGCAGCTGCCCCCACAGGAAAGCAGCAGTACATTCAGAGGCAAGAAAAGATGAACCATTTCCAACCCAACCATACTTATTGATCTCTCCGCGGAAAAACTGGCTGCGGTTTGTCCCCTTTTCCCAAACAATTTCAGCATTCTCTTTAAACTTATCATTATTCACAACTAGTAGCCCTCCCTCTCCGCATTGAATATTCTTTGTTTCATGAAAAGAGAAAGCAGCAAGATCTCCGATGCTTCCCAGAGGAACGCCCTTATAGCCCGTGCAAATTGACTGCGCACAATCTTCTACAACAACCAGATTATATTTGCGTGCAATCTGCATTATCTTCTCCATGTCACAAGCCACACCCGCATAATGCACAACGACAATAACCTTTGTGCGCTTTGTTATCAAATCCTCCAGTCTGGATTCATCTATGTTTGGGTTATCCGATCTGCTATCTGCAAAGACTATTTTTGCCCCCTGCCTTGCAAAAGCCAGAGCAGTAGAGACAAAAGTATATGACGGGACTATTACCTCATCCCCATTTTTTACTCCCGACAGTATTGCACACATTTCAAGTGCATCCGTGCAAGAAGTAGTGAGCAAACACTTTGGTTTGCCAAAAATACCCGTACTCCGGAAAAGCTCACGCTGCTGGTACGGATCCTCACTCAGTTTTTCCTCAAAAAACTGTTGGCACAAGCGGGTATAATGCCCGTTGCCGCTAGTATGACCCCTCCTAAAAGAGTCCTCAATATAACCCATTTCTAAGCCCGTAAAATACGGCTTGTTGAATGGAATACTGTCAAAATTTCTCATTTATAACCCCTTATAATTTCCAAAAGGTCCTGGAATTTCTCTTAACTTTAACCACAAAGTCGTCGATAAAACGATACAAGATATGAAATACTGCGTAAAAATAATGCCAATGTTTTTTTAACTTGTTTTAACCCTAATAAATCAGTACCTTTGGGCCTCAAATTTGTAAGAATTAATAACACTAATTTTTTGATATGGCAAAAGAAAAACAATTTATTACCTGCGATGGTAATCAGGCTGCCGCACACGTAGCCTATTTGTTTAGCGAGCTTGCTGCAATTTATCCTATTACCCCGTCATCACCAATGGCTGAGCACATAGACGAGTGGGCAGCATTTGGAAGGAAAAACTTGTTTGGAGAAACTGTCAAGGTCATTGAGATGGAGAGCGAAGGCGGTGCGTCCGGAACTGTTCACGGTTCTCTGCTGGCCGGAGTTTTAACTTCTACATTCACAGCATCCCAGGGATTGCTGCTTATGATTCCTAACATGTATAAGATTGCAGGTGAGATGCTTCCTGCTGTATTCCACGTTTCAGCAAGAAGTCTTGCTACTCATGCTCTTTCCATTTTTGGAGATCAGCAAGATGTTATGGCAGTAAGACAAACCGGTTTCTGCATGCTTGCTTCTGCAAGTGTTCAGGAGGCAATGGATCTTGGAGCAGTAACACATTTATCAGCTATTAAATCTTCTCTTCCTTTTGTACACTTCTTTGACGGATTTGGAACTTCTCATGAAATTCAGAAGATTGAAGTTCTTCCAGAAGATGAATTGAAGAAAATGGTAAGTACCAAAGCATTAGCAGCCTTCAGAAAGAGAGCTCTTAATCCTAACGCTCCCGTTACAAAGGGTACCGCGCAGAATTCAGATGTTTACTTCCAGGAGACTGAGGCCAGAAACCCTTATTACACAGAAGTTCCGGACATTGTAGCAAGATATATGGGAGAAATTGGAGAGGTTTGCGGCCGCCATTATCTTCCTTTTGACTATTACGGAGACCCTAAGGCTGAGAATATTATAATCGCGATGGGTTCTGTAACTGACACAACAAAAGAGGTTGTTGATTACCTTGTAAACAAAGGAGAGAAAGTCGGAGTTGTAGTTGTAAGACTTTACAGACCATTCTCTGCTAAATATTTCTTGAGAGTTCTTCCTAAGACTGTAAAGAAAATTGCTGTTCTTGACAGATGCAAAGAACCAGGATCTGTCGGCGAGCCTCTATATGAGGATGTTAAGACCACCCTTGCTGAGTCTTCCAACAAGATTAAGATTGTTGGCGGACGTTACGGTTTGTCATCTAAGGATACTTCTCCTGCGCAAATTTTTGCGGTATTTGACAACCTTAAGCTTAAGGAGCCAAAGAACTCATTTACAATTGGTATCGTAGATGATGTTACGTTCTTGTCATTGCCTCAGAAAGAGGAAATTCCTATGGCAAGAAAGGGTACTTACGAGTGCAAATTCTTTGGACTTGGCTCAGACGGTACCGTTGGCGCAAACAAAAATACTATCAAGATTATCGGTGAGAGCACAAAGAAATATTGCCAAGCTTACTTTGATTATGATTCAAAGAAATCAGGCGGTTACACTTGTTCGCACTTAAGATTTGGAGATTCTATTATCCCTGCACCATATTTGGTTTCAACTCCAGACTTTGTTGCCTGCCACGTTCCGTCATATTTGACAAAATATGATGTTTTAAGAGGCATTAAGAAAGGCGGCACATTCTTGTTGAACAGTTTGTGGAATGCAAAAGATACTTGTGACAGACTTCCAGATTTCATTAAATATCAGATTGTTAACAAGAAAATTACATTCTATATCATAAATGCAACTAAGATTGCGGAGGAGATTGGACTTGGCGGAAGAACCAACTCTATTCTTCAGAGCGCATTCTTTAAGATTGCAAACATAATCCCTTATGAGGATGCCGTTAAAGAGATGAAGAAGATGATTGAGAAGAGCTATGGCAAGAAAGGTGAGAATGTTGTTAAAATGAACTATGCAGCTGTTGACAGAGGCGGCGAGTTTGAGAAAGTTGAAATTCCTTTTGAGTGGAAGAACATCTCTCCTTGCAAGTTTGTCCCTGATTCTTACAAACGTATGGCTCCAGATTGGGTTCGCAAGGTTGCTGACCCTGTTAACGCACAGTGCGGCAATGACCTTCCGGTCAGCACATTTGTAGACTTCCCTGATGGATGGATTCCTGCAGGAACCGCATCATTTGAGAAGAGAGGAGTTGCTACTCACATTCCAGAATGGAATCCTGAAAACTGTATACAGTGTAACCAGTGCTCATTCATCTGCCCTCACGCTGCCATCCGTCCTTATTTAATGACTGAGGCAGAAGCTGCTAAAGCTCCAAAGGGTTTGAAAAAAGCACAAGGCAAGGCTAACCTAAAAGATTACTTCTTTACAATGCAAGTAGATCCTGCAGATTGTACAGGTTGCTCTAACTGCGCGGATGTATGCCCTGCAAAGGAGAAGGCTCTTGTTATGAAACCTGCTGAAAGTCAGCTTGCCGAGCAGGCTAATTTTGAATATCTTCACAACAAGATTGGATATAAAGATACAGTTGCTCCTAAGGGCGCTAATCCTAAGAACTCACAGTTTGCACAGCCATTATTTGAATTCTCAGGCGCTTGCGCAGGCTGCGGAGAGACTCCTTATATCAAACTTATCACTCAGATGTTCGGCGACAGAATTATGGCTGCCAATGCAACCGGTTGTACTTCAATCTACAGCGGTTCATTCCCTTCTTCTCCTTATTGCAAGGATAAGAACGGTCACGGTCCTGCATGGGCTAACTCATTGTTTGAGGATAATGCAGAATTTGGTCTTGGTCAGAGACTTGGCTTTGTAAGATTAAGAGAGACTCTTGTTAACAGAGTGGAAGAAGCTATCGCTGATGCAAAGACAAGTGCAGAAGTTAAAGAACTTATGCAGAAATGGCTTGACAATAAGGATAATGTAGAAGTTGCTAAAGAAGTTGCAGCTAAACTTGTTCCTATGATTGAGGGTTGCAAACACCCTGCATGTCAGGCAGTTTATGAATATAAAGATTGCTTTATTCCTAGAAGCCAGTGGATAATTGGCGGAGACGGCTGGGGATATGATATTGGTTACGGCGGACTTGATCACGTTCTTGCCTCCGGTGAGAATGTTAACGTGCTAGTTGTTGATACTGAGGTTTATTCAAACACAGGCGGTCAGTCATCTAAGGCTACACCTGCAGGTGCAGTTGCAAAATTTGCAACCAGCGGCAAGAAGATTAGAAAGAAAGACCTTGGAATGATGGCAATGAGTTATGGTTACGTATATGTTGCTCAAGTTGCAACAGGTTCTAGCCAAGCTCAATACCTAAAGGCTATTCAAGAGGCTGAAGCATATGATGGCCCTTCATTGATTATTGCTTATGCACCTTGTATAAACCACGGTCTAAAAGCCGGAATGGGTCACAGCCAGCTGGAGGAGAAGAAAGCTGTAGAGTGCGGTTATTGGCATCTATACAGATTCAACCCTAATGTTGCTGCTGACACAAATCCATTCACGCTGGACAGCAAGGAGCCGGATTGGAGCAAATTCCAAGACTTCATCAAGAGTGAGGTTAGATATTCATCTCTTATTAAGACCTTCCCTAAGGAGGCAGATGAATTGTTTAAGTTAACTGAGGAGTTTGCAAAACTGCGTTATGACGGTTACAAGAAATTGTCCGGAAAGTAACAGACAATAATATTTAAAAGAGGCGTCTCATTTGAGGCGCCTTTTTTATTTCCCGACAGTACTTTTTTGGAAATTGGTTTTTATTGTTTAATTTTATAAAAGTGAACGGGATTATATTTATTCCCGAAAGATAATTTAAAGCAAATATAGACTTAGATAATATTTTACAGAGATGGGAAACAAAGTACATAATTCTTTTTACACCCCAATGGGCCTTGTGGACGTTGAATTCCTAGCGCACGGCTCCATCCATATTGACTGGGAAGGAATGCAAATTTATGTTGATCCATGCAGCACAGTTTATGATTTTACCGATGCACCAAAAGCCGATGTTATTTTAATTACTCACGCACACAGAGGCCATTATGACTGCATAGCAATTGAAAAAATAGCTACACCTAATACCGCGTTTGTAGTTAGCAAGGGCGTTGGAACTTGTATTGATAATGACCTGCCTTCTTTACATTTAAACCCAGATGACAACAAATTTAACGTAGATCCTTCCACGACTTTAGAGAATATGAGGAATATCAACAAGTTGAAACATTGCAAAGTTGATATTCTTAAAAATGGAGATAATATTACTTCCAGAGGATTAACAATCTATGCTGTTCCTGCATATAATATTAAGCACAAGCGCAGCAACGGAAATCCTTACCACATTAAGGAGGAAGGCAACGGATATATTTTGGACATGCAAGGATTTAGAATGTACTTTGCAGGAGATACTGAGATGATTCCGGAAATGAAGGATATTAAAAACATTGATATTGCTTTCTTGCCTAAGAATGAACCATATACAATGAGCGATGAGGAATTTATTAAGGCGGCAAATTTAATTTCGCCAAAAAATCTTTTCCCTGTTCACTACACAGAAATTGATCCTAAGAAGCTGGCGCGTGAGACCAATACGGGAATTTGCTTGTACGTTAATGGCAGGCAGTATTAGGAAACTGCGCGCAAAGCGTGGCTCTCTGCAAATAGTTACTTATTAAGAATTGATTAATCATGAGAATTATAGAATGTGTTCCCAATTTCTCTGAAGGGAGAGACAGGAATGTCATTGATAAAATTGCCGCTGTCATAAAAGATAGCGGCGCAAAACTCCTTAATGTTGACCCCGGTGAAGCTACTAACAGAACTGTTTTTACTTATGTAGGCGAGCCGGAGAAAGTTATTTCCGCAACTTTTAATGCAATCAAAGCTGCCCAGCAACTGATAGATATGAGAGTTCAGCACGGAACTCACCCGCGCATTGGAGCGGCAGACGTTGTGCCGCTGGTCCCGGTAAGTGAAGTGACTTTGGATGAATGCGCCGCCTATGCACGCAGGCTAGGCCGCATGGTTGGAGAAGATTTAGGTATTCCGGTATATTGCTATGAATCAGCCGCTTTTACTCCAGAAAGACAGAACCTTGCACACTGTCGTGATGGTGAATATGAGGGAATAAAAGCAAAAATTGCAGATATAAACTGGAAGCCGGACTTTGGTCCAACGGTTTATAATGAGGCAGTTGCGCGCAGCGGAATATCTGTCATTGGAGCACGCGATTATTTAATTGCTATCAACTATAACTTGAATACATCAGATGTTGCCGTAGCAAAAGAGATTGCGGGAGAGGTCCGCGAGAGCGGTCATAAAATAAAAGAGGACGGCATTACAAAAAGAGTTCCGGGCCTTCTTAAAGGTTGCAAAGCAATTGGCTGGTACATAGACGAATACAAAGTGGCACAAGTTTCAATGAATGTAACCAACATTAGTGAAACTCCTGTGCATATTGCCTATAAGAAAGTTTGCGAGCAGGCGGAAAAACACGGGGTAAAAATTACAGGGTGCGAGCTGATTGGCCTTGTCCCCAAAAAAGTCATGACCGCTGCGGGAGAATATTTCTTTTACAATGATACCGCCGCTGTTGAATCTGCAGCACGTCAAAAAAGACAGCCAACGGAAGAGGAACTTATTCAAATGGCTATCAAAGGGTTTAACCTAAATGATGTTAAACCGTTTGACCCGTCAAAAAACATTATTGAAAATCTGCTGTAATTATTTTGCAGGCCTGATGTTTTTAATATCTGCCGGTTTTGTGTTTGGAGTATCCGCCGGCCTTGCGTTTGGAGTATCTGCCGGCCTTCCGTTTTGGATATCCTCCGGCTCCGCTTTTTGAATGCCTATCAGTCTCACTTTTTTATTGTCAGCAGATTTGCCGGCCCGTTCTGTTTCCGCTTGTTTAGCCTCCGCCGCATTTTCCGCAGCAATCTTTTTGTCAATAGATTTTGCAAGCGCGATTATTGTCTCATAAGATTTTGGGAAATAAATCTTGGTCTGAGGATAATCTGGAAAAACAATTTTTGCAAGCGTTCCTCTTTGTGAAGTCTGTACTTTTCTGTCTGTCAGCTCCCAGCGGCTGCGCGGCATTTCAGAAATACGCCAATTGAAATTCTTAAGTCTCTGCTTATCTACAGGGAGTTTATAAGTTGGACGCACATCACTCTTTAAATTCTCCACATATTTTATGCGCTGAATTTTTCTGTCGATTATGTGAGCGGAGAGAATTTTGCTCTCCTTCTGATTCATCAAAGTAATTGCACTGTCCCTCTCTTTTAAGAATAAAATTGCAGAGGCGCCGCCAAGCGCATCAAATCTGTAAACGTCATTATCGCGGAAATAAGCCACCATCTCCGTGCTTTTAACTTGGTCAAAATGAATGGAATCCTCCTGTGAAACAATATAAGCGTTCTCAATAAGATTACCCTTATATACATTATTATTTCTTATAGAAAGTTCTATGCTGTCCGCCGTAAATTGATTCTTATCTTCATTCCACAATGCAGGATTTTTATAAAATCTTGCAATACTGTCTATCCCCGCATATACCAGAGAATCACACACTCCGCGCAAATCACTCTTAAAAATTTTCACGTGATGATACGCATCCATAAAGATCACATTAGTAGTATCCCCCTCACTGGTCAGAGCTTTTTTTCTTGCAACCGCCAGACTGTCCTTCTTTATTTTTGCCAATTGTACCTTTAATGCATTTCCCGTAGTATCGGGGGTTTCAGCAATTTCCGGATTTGGTCTTTCTTCTTGTGGGTTTCTAGCTCCATTGCTCTTTGAACCGCCATCTCCGGAAGCGCTTGAACTCATCTTAAAACTATACGGATTTACAAAAGTCCCCAGCTTCTTTTTATTTTTCTTATATGCCGCAAGGTACTGAGCATTAAGAGAATCTATCTCCACCATAGGATCTCTGTCTGCAAGCATTTTTCTCTCCCAGCAAATCTTTACAAGATTTGTATCAACATCACATCTGCGCACAAGTCTCATTTTCAGAGTATCGGCAGCAAGGAACAAAGTATCCAGCTTATAAAGTGTCTCTCTCTTTAAAGAATCATATCCCGATTTTTCTTTTGAGTACATGGCTGCAACAGGTTTTTCAGTCATGGTTGCAATCATGGGTTTCCTGTTAAACAAACCCTTGTCCCCCATAAGAACCGCAGAATTAGCGGTATCTTTAATTTGCACATTACCAAATAGTTCTGCGTTTCCGGTCTTTCTATAGTAATTGACAAGATTGGCCCAGACTTCTTGGTCTTTTGTGGAAATATAGTTGTCTTTTTTAAGTGAAAGCATGCCTGGCTTTGTGAAATACTCTCCCATATTTGTATAAAGAGTATCCCTCTCCTTCCATGCAGTTGTATGAGTTCCAAAAGTTGCCATCTCCGCGGGAGAATTGTAAGTTGCCTGGTCTCCGCGTACATAAACAGAATCTGAAAACATCATCACATTTGTATAAAAAGCAAATTCTTTCTTGCCCGCATTATAAGTTCCTGAGTTTCCCTCAATAATATTGCCTTTGCTGTCCCTCAAACAACCGCCGTCATAAAACGTTGCAATACTGTCCTTTGTGTTGTAATCCAGAAACTTTGTCTTAAGCTGGTCGCCCTTGCGATTATAAAGATGAACTACTTCCCCTCTAAATTGAGCAAGGTTCTGGTCAGAGAGATAAGTCAGCTGGTCACCAACAAGGTATGTTGTCTGCTGAATTATCTGAACGTGTCCCATTGCATCAATCACATTAGTGACAACATTCCATATTGCAGAGTCACAAAGCAGATATGTATTATTATGGAAAAATCTTGCAGGACCTATAACTTTTCTGTAGACACCGTTCATGTTATCTATCAAAGAAGCAGACTTTGCATCCAGCAATCTTACAAGGGAGTCCCTCTCTCTTTTTGTCTGAGCATAAGCACAATTCACACGCGCACCGCTTAACAAAACTGTCGCGACACAAAAAATAAGAGGGAAAAAAAACCTGAAATATTTATTTAATCCACCCGCTGCTTTCAAACGGACAGTCTTTAAACATGTCATCTACTTTAATGTAAGTGGACTTTTGCTTCTCCTCAACAAACGCCTTTATGGCATCTGTCTGCTTTTGCTGATTGGCAATATTTTGAATTACCGTAAAATCGTCTTTTACATTTGCCGGATGTGAAGGAATAATCTCATCTAGTCTAATTATTTTATAAATGGTATGTCCCACACGCGTCTCATTATCGGCAGATTCAAACGGTTGAGAGATGTCGCCAACTTTCATATCTTTCAGAACATTGTAATCTGCAGGCTTAAGCTGGTCCTTCTCAAAATAAATGCTTCCGCTGTTTTCATCAGACATCTGCCCGCCGTTAACTCTTGTCTTTGGGTCTTCAGAAAAGAAACGCGCCGCCCTCTCAAACGTAATGCTATCCTTTACAATTTTTGTCCTTACGCTGTCCAAAGTCTTAAAGGCTTTGTCTCTGTCAGCATCTGTGTATTTAGGCTTTAGAAGAATATGACGTGCATTGAACATATCACCGTCTTTCTCAATCATCTGAATAAGATGGAACCCATCAGGAGTCTCAATAATTTGGGAAATTTGTCCAGGCTTTAATGACATTGCCGCATCTGAAAATGCAGGCCAGTAAATATTTTTTGATGCCATCCTCAGCTCACCGCCTCTTACCGCACTGCCCGGATCTTCTGAATAAAGCGCTGCGAGCATAGAGAATTTTTCTCCGTTAAGAACTCTCTGCCTGAACCCCAGAAGTCTCTCTTTAACAGCCATAGTTGCCTGCTCCTTAGATGGATACAAGACAATCTGACTTAATCTGTACTGCGTAGAAATTATCGGGAGCGAATCCTTGTCAACCTTTTTGTAAAACCTCTTAACCTCAGAAGGTGTAAGCTCTCCAACAGCTCTCATAACCTGCTGCTGTTCTTGCTGAGTAAGATTCTGCTCATTCAAAAGTGAGCGCCAATCCTCCTTTAACTTGAACAAAGGTTTCTTAAAATATGCCTCAGTCTCCTTCTCTCCGCCAAGCTGCGTCATTGCTTTATCCAGCCTTTCATTTATCTCTGCCTCAACCTGATCCGGGCGGATGTTCAAACTGTCTAGCCTTGCCTGATTCAAAAACAATTTTGCGGAAAGCATGCTCTCCAAAATTTGACAGCGGACATTTTTGTCTGAAGTCATTCCCTGCGCCTGCATCATCTGCACCTCATCCTCCAGCTGGCTCAGCATAATCGGCTCATTTCCGACTATTGCTATAGTCTTATCAATCAGACCTTTTTGGTACACCTGCGCTTGCGCCGTTCTTGCTCCCGCAAGAAAAACAATTACCCCAAATAACCCTGTGCAAAAAACTTTAAGAACCTTATTCATATAAAATGTTTGTATTTACCTGCTGTAGTTAGGTGCTTCTCTAGTGATTGTTACATCATGCGGGTGATTTTCAATTACACCGGCTGAAGTAATCCTCACAAATCTTGCACTTCTAAGAGCCTCAATATCAGCAGCTCCGCAATATCCCATTCCTGCTCTCAAACCGCCGGCCAACTGATAAATTACCTCATTCAACATCCCCTTGTAAGGCACTTGCGCCACAATTCCTTCTGGAACAAGCTTCTTCACATCATCCTCCATATCCTGGAAATACCTATCCTTAGACCCTTGTTGCATAGCCTCCAAAGAACCCATGCCTCTGTAAGATTTGAATTTCCTTCCGTTCAAAATAATAGTCTCACCCGGAGATTCCTCAACTCCTGCAAACAAAGACCCTGCCATAATTGTGCTTGCGCCTGCGGCCAAAGCCTTAACCATATCACCAGAATAACGGATACCTCCGTCTGCAATCACAGGTATTCCTGTTTTTTCCAATGCTTTAGAAGCCAGCATAATAGCGGTCAGCTGCGGAACTCCTACTCCCGCAATAACACGGGTTGTACAAATTGAGCCGGGTCCTATTCCAACCTTAACTCCATCCACCCCACTATCTACCAACGCTTTAGCAGCTTCACCTGTCGCGATATTACCTGCAACTATCTGTAAATGAGGGAATGCCTTGCGTACAATCTTTATAGTATCCAGTACGTGAACAGAATGCCCGTGCGCCGTATCAATGCAAATTGCATCAACTCCGGCAGCAACCAGCATCTCAACTCTCTGCATGGTATCTGATGTAACTCCCACAGCTGCAGCAGCTAACAACCTCCCCTTAGAATCCTTGCTGGCATTGGGATTATCCTTAATCTTTGTAATATCCTTATATGTAATAAGTCCCACAAGAATGCCTTGTTTATTCACGACAGGCAATTTTTCTATTCTGTATTTCTGCAGCAGCCTTGTGGCCTCCTCCAAATCCGTGCGAGTTGTTGTAACCAAGTGATCCTTAGTCATTACCTTGCTGATAGGAGTACGAGAATTCTCAACAAACCTTAAGTCTCTGTTGGTAACAATACCTATCAGCCTCATGTTTGAATCCACAACGGGAATACCTCCTATATGGTTCTCACTCATCAATTTGCGGGCATCGCCAACCAGCGCGCTCTCATGAATTGTTATGGGGTCAAATATCATTCCGTTCTCCGCCCTCTTCACCTTACGCACACTCTCCGCCTGTTGCTCTTTGCTCATATTCTTATGAATTACGCCAATACCTCCCTCCTGAGCAATGCTGATAGCCAAATTGTAGTCAGTAACGGTATCCATAGCTGCAGAAACTATCGGGACCTGCAAAGTAATATCCCTTGTAAATTTGCTGCTTATATTTACCTCCCTGGGAAGTACCGAGCTTTTTGCCGGAATCAACAGCACATCATCAAAGGTCAGCCCCTCCATGGCAATCTGCCCGTTAGGATTTGCCGGATTAATAGCATCGTCCTTGCGTGCTGCCGTCTGGTTGCGTGCTACCACCTTGCCGTTTGTCCGTGAATTAAAATCTTGATTAAGCTTAGAATTAGAATGATTGGATTTCATACGCTTTTTTTTGAAGTTGCGCAAAGATAGTAAAATTGGGGCAAGGGGCAAAAGACCTTGTCCCAATCGCGTATTAGAACAAGGTCAGGCTGGATTTTGCAAAATTTACTGATTTGCAGTAATTTACAAAATGCTGCTTTTATGTTTTTTAAAGAGTGATATTTTTGAAATATCTGATAATGAGACCATTTTACAAAATCCAGTCTGCGTTTATAAATATATTTGCCTGCGCAGCAGGTTAACCTCAATTGCAACACCTTGCAACGCACACCACTGTTCTAACCTCATCAGCCAATAAAAAAGCATATGGGCTAAACAATGTGTTGCGCGCCAAGCGCAAATTATTGTGGCCCATATGGGCGGAAAAGCTACGCGTTAAGCGTTGCTTATTCCAAGATGTCTCTATTTTATCTCTTAATTTTTATCTGACCTTTAACAACTTTCCATATCCTATATCTGGAATCTCTTACAAGACTCGCCAGCTGGCTGACATTTCCACCTACATTATTGTAAAGGTGCACAACCAGTTCATCACTTTCTCCAAGAGTTAACTCTCCAATTTTTTTTCCGGAAAAGTTTTTATCTATGAAGGACTGTGCCGATTTCATCAATTCCTGGAAAGGAACTTTATTCCATGCGCTGCTCCTGCTTTTGTATTTCTCCCTCAAGCCAGAAGGGACACTATTCATAAAATGCACAAACTCCTCCTTATTAGAGAACTTTCTGTCTACCAGTGATGTATCAATTTTTATATACTTTAGTATGCTAGCCCTGGCAGTAGATTTATTTCCAAAATGAACATTGGCAGAACTCCATTTATGCTCGCAAACATTGTCACACATACCAGCAACCATAGGGTTCCTCAAAATATATGAGCAACTGTCAATTAAAATTTCTTCTGTTACTTTTGGATAACTAATAAAAGGAGAACTAAATAGTGACCCTGATTCTCCATATCTTTTGTTGTGCCAAAAACTATATCTAGGTAAAAACTGTTTCATCAGCCTAGTAATAGATTGAGTCTCAACCATAATATGACAATGGTTTGTCATGATGCAAATCTCCATGAGTGTGCTGCCCGTTTTCTCCAACACATCTCCTAAGAACTCCAACAACTTAATCCTATCCAAATCATCAAGAAAAACCACATTCCTGTTATTCCCTCTGAATGCCACATGCTGAATCCCATCTTGAGTCCTTTTCTCTCCTCTTTTTCTAGCGCTTTTCTCTTTCTTTTCCATCCCGACAGTTTGATGTTTCGCCCTGCAATATACAACCATAACACTCTAATGTCAAGCCAATTAGTATATTTATCTTTTTGCACAACCTGTTGTCAAGACCACATGCAAACTAAATAGCTAGAAAAACAAATACGCCGCAATGCGCAGAATTGCATTGCAATTGAAAGCGCCCTGCTTCGCAGATATATTATATTTACAAGGTCAGGCTGGATTTTGTAAAATTTGCTGATTTACTGTAATTTACAAAATACTGCTTCTGTGTTTTTTAAAAAGTGCTATTTTTGAAACATCTGATAACGAGGACATTTTACAAAATCCAGCCTGCGTTTTATCTTTTCATTATCTTTGTAAATTAATGGAACAGCACCTCAGATATAATCCTTTTGTCAATTATTTTACGGAGCGGTACGGATGCCGGCTACAGAAGGTTGTGGTGAACGCAGGGTTCACATGCCCTAATCGCGACGGATCCCTCGGAATAGGCGGTTGCACATATTGTGATAATGACGCGTTCCACCCAAACTACTCCACGCCGGATAAATCTATCGGGAGACAAATAGATGAAGGTATTGAATTTCACAAAGTAAGATATCATAAGGCGCAACAGTACATTGCTTATTTCCAGCCGTTTTCAAACACGTACGCGCCGCTCAGCAAACTGAAGGAAATTTACGCGCAAGCCCTAGCACACCCAGACATCCGTGGCATCGTCATTGGCACGCGGCCGGACTGTGTTGACAATGAAAAACTTGACTGGCTGCAAGAATTATCGGAAGGCGGCAAGACGGAGGGTAACACTGCAATAGAATGGAGCCCCAAAAACAATAATTGCACTGTGTCCGAAAATGCTGCGGGAAAGATAGTAATTGTTGAGTATGGCATAGAAAGCGTCTATGACAAAACGCTGGAACACATCCACCGCGGGCACAACTTTGAAACGGCAGTGAAGGCTATTGAGGAGACGGCCAAGCGCGGCATAACACAATGCGGCCACTTCATTTTTGGGCTGCCCGGGGAGACCATGCAAGAGATGGAAGCCTCCGCGCAAATCATTAACAAACTGCCACTTACAGCGCTGAAATTTCATCAGCTTCAAATCATCAAGGGCACTCAGATGGAAAAAGAATTTGCAGCTCAGAGACAGGATTTCATCACTTTCACACTGGAGGAATATATAGACTTCATTGCAAAATTCATCGCCCGGTTGAGGCCGGATTTTTACATAGACCGTTTTGCCGGAGAAGTCCCTCCGCGTTTTGTAAATGAAACCCCGTGGGGACTAATACGTTACCAAGAACTGCGCACAATATTGGAAAAGCGGATGGAGGAACTCAACATCCGACAGGGATGTACCCCTCCCAAAAAACTGGAAGGTTGATAATTGAACAAAGTGTTAAAAAGGGGACACGTACAGATGTAGGGACATTATTACTTAACTTTATATTAAAAACTAAATTCTAAATCATTGCTTGTAATCTTGGTATAATATCCGATCTCTTTTTTACATATTATTAGTATTTACTCACTGCCAATAACATTAAGATTAATCCTATAAGTTTCCTTTAGGTAATTTGCCGTAACGCCTAGTAGTTCCAACATTTCACGTGATATTTTGGATTTTGAAATACCGGGTTGTACTACAGTGATATCTAGTGTTATTACATAAGCTCTTTTGCTTTTTTCTTTTAGGATTCCAATCTCTTTTTTACTACCCTTTTCAATCTTTTTTATATCCTTCGAACATCTTAAAAGCATACGCTCAAATATTGCGGTATTAGATTTACCTTTCCAATAAACACTCTTTTGTGCCTGTCCGCATAATTCATATATATCATTAATCCTAGAACCTGGCGTATCTGAATGGGAGTATTTTAAGT
>Ga0268360_1002220_pt1 | contig 16004 bp, 10 predicted proteins | sample BioMet11_FD_192465 | JGI IMG/M metagenome (GOLD analysis project Ga0268360, IMG submission 192465) | Sewage microbial communities from Oakland, California, United States - Biofuel 11 (Illumina Assembly) | ecosystem: Engineered > Wastewater > Sewage > Unclassified | place: USA: California... | reverse complement strand
TTCCATATTGCTTTCCACTTTGCGATCAATTCTGGATTGTCACTCATCTTTATCATTTCAATCACCTCTGCATTTAGTATTGTCAATTGCATTGGTAATTCATAGATGGGTACAATTTAACGTTTACTACAGTTCCATTGTAATAGGGTGGCTCACTGTTTGAGTAATGATGGGTGCACAATTCACTACGACTACAGTGGCTCAATCAATGCCGATAAAGTGACTCTTCGAGTCTGCTGTTTGCAGAGATTCTAGTCTTCGATGCATAGAAGGTGCCAACATGTTAGTGGCATTTGCGAAACAATATGGTGCTGCTAATGTCGAGCGGGAGTAATAAAGTAGAAACGAGTGGATGTAACCATTGCGCAAAGGAAGTATTCCCAGATGAATCTATTTATTACTATTGTGCATTACTGAGCACTTTCCTTCCGGCAAATTTTGATCCACAGCGGATGTTCCAGTTTAAGTGATGCAAATATCAATAAGAATATAATACTATTAAGAAAACATCATATGTTGCAAAGACATATGATGTTTTCGCTGAATGGTAATATTTTATTGGATGATACCGTACTGTTTACAGACAGTCGCCCACTCTTTTCCACCTGTAAAACCATATAAGACATCTTTTCTGCTTGTGCCATTCTGTAGTTTATTCACCCAGAAATTTATACCCGAAGTATCTGGATCTCGATTGAAAATTGTGAGGTATAGACGATACATGTATTCGATGTCACTGATATTTTTCTTTGTAAATTCGGTACCCATGAAGAACTGTTCAACCACCGCGGTACCGCCAATCTGGTTGGTGTTCAATTGATTGATCCAATAGACAGTTCCCGCCTTTTCGGCATCTCTTGCTAAACATGTGGTATACATACGCAGTACAAACTTTCCAATGCCATTGTCCATCTTAGCGTCTTCTGGACATATCCATGTCTGAATCGTGCTATGGGTAGGAAATGCCGGCATAGATCCCACTTCAATTCCCGCATTGCTGCAGAGTGTTTTAAATTCTTGCCCGCCGAGGAATCCATTCAGGACGGCTTCTCTTGTCAAGCCGGCACTCATCTTGCCTTCCCAATAGTTCAACCCATCTGTGTCTGCATCTCTGCTGAAGATTGCCTTATAGAGATGTGTCAGGAAATGTTCATTGCAGTAGTTCTTGGCTGTAAATTCTTTTCCAAACACAAAACTGTTTGTGACTTGAGCACCCGTTTTCATTCCGGAAGACAGTTCATTTACCCAATAGTTCAATCCATCCGTATCTGGCTGGCGGTCCAATGTAGTTAAATATAAATTCTTTACAAAAGCAATCACTGGATTTTCGCCTAGATCACTCGTGAAAGCTCTGACACGAATATCTGTATTTCCTGTTCCCAGTTTCTGCATGGTAGTGTAGAAATCGACCCAGGTGCCGTTTGGCTTGTAAAAGGATCTTCCAGCAGCACCTTCGGATGGACAGGATACAGTTGAAAATGAGTTGGCAAAATTATTTTCTGTTTCAAAGTATAAATCCTGACTGGATGGACAGGAAAGATCGAAGACAACGGAGAAAATGGTATCTTCGTGCAGTGTGACAGGTGTTGTTAATGGAATTGTATAATCACCAATCGTTTCTGTAGAACCAGAATTTTGATAGACAAGAGTACCACTTTCAGGATTGGAAGAATCTGTTAAATTCTTATAGATTTTTACAGTGTAATTGACATTTGGTGATGTCAATCCTACATAAACTGCTTTGAGACGCTCTCCATTGCCGGAATTTCCTTTAGCGGTAAATACATTTGCAATACTGGTTTCACTGTTCTCTGCCTTGACAGCAGAGGAGTATAGACCACCATCATAATGGTAATTATGATCATAGTTATCAGCTAATTCTGCATGAACGGAAACAGCATCTTCCGTAATCGAATTATCGTAATAAGAAATCCAGAAATATCCATAATAACTATATTCAGGAAAATATGGGTTATACCAGCTGTTGCGTACAAGCCAAGCACCATTCTTTTCAGGAACGGTTCCTTTTGCATTGAAGTTCGAAGATGCAAAATCATCATCCCAGCCAACAATGGCGACCGCATGATTGTTATCTGTATCTGCCGGACAGTAGTAAGCATTGTTCGTGGAACTATAATCACTGGAATTGAAATAGAAGGAAATTCCAAAGCTTCCATTTTCCTGAATGAATTCCTTTCCTATAGCAATTCCATCTTCTGTTGTTGGGTCAAAGGAATATACATCTTGTATATGATACTGGTCTTTACTATATTCATACTCATTGGTCAGGCCATTTGCTAATACAGCCGAGGCATTTTCATAAGGAACAATTGTCTCATTTGTCATACCAACCCAGTTAAGAAGAGTGTTCATAGCGGCAGAATAGTCACCGCCAGAATCAAGATAAGTATTTGTATTTGTTGAAGTATTGTGGCTGGTATCTCCAACGGTCAGGCCAAGAGGGTCATAACCGTTCATGTTATTTGTAAAATAAGCCAGATGGAGCTCGGACAGGTCAATACTCTCTGCTAATGTAGCAGCATTTGTACCAGCACTGTTAATGACACTAGTCTCTACTAAGGCAGTTGAAGCAAATGCCCAGCAGGTACCATAAGGATATTGGTTGCGCAGTGCTGGTAAATTTGGATTAATATATTTTGAAACGTGTGCCTGTGAGGCAGAAGCCTTTAACTGTAGGGTTGGTTCTATATCTTTTCCTGTATCTGGATTTGTTACAGGGAAGTGTTTTTCTATGGATTGTGCAGGCATGACAGGTAATTGTACTGGCTGGTCTGTTTTATCCACAATCATAAGCAACGGAGAGTTATTCCAGCTGAAATCAGTTTTTTCAATTGTCAGTTTAGCAGGATCGGTTGCGGTCATATCATCTGCACAAGTACCTTGATAAAGGATGAGATTTCCTGTCACTTCACCTCTGACCAGTGGACCGGTAATCTCAAGACGTGTATCTTTTGCCGGCTGATAGGTCTCACCATTTAAGGTGAAGCTTAGTTTTGCGGTAAAATAAGGTATTATTGTTTGATTCTCAGTATTCTTTGCTTGAAGTACTGATGTAATGTTTTCAATTGAATCTACATTGGATACAGAGAGCTCTGTACCCTGCGGAAGATCATCAAGAACCTTAACGGTGTAGTCACCAAAAGTATCGGACAGAGCACTGTCACTGCTGCTTGATGATATTGTGCTGTCCTCTGCATACACAAAAGAGCGGCCATTGTTGATTGTGCCACTGAACAGAGATGCTATTACAAGTGCACCTATGATGAAGCGTTTCTGTATTTGCATACTGTATTCTCTAGAGAAGTTCTGTTTATAGAATACAACATAATAGGTTAAAAAAGATATTATTTGATTAATAAATAGTAACCAGAGAATGAATAATTGGTTGTTAGAAAGAAACTATTTTCAAGAAAATATCAGATTTCCATTTGAAGCAATATATTAATCGAAACCGAGTTTGTAGAATTGCATTGAATCGATTAGAATAGAAACAGTAAATAAAGCAGATTAAATAATGTTTTCTACAAGAACATATGCAAATGGGGGACATTTATTGCAAACGACGGCGTTTTAGAGCCAGAGCATCCGGTGTTTCAGGGCCACTGTTCCGGTTTTTCAGAGCCAGTGAATCCGGAGAATAGAGCCACCCTGTTTAGGGTGGCTCGTGCTTCTGGATTAATATTTTTCTCTCATGGATTTTCCTTTTAAAGTGATATGGAAGGAATTGTGTACCAGTCTGTCCAGGATTGCCTCACCGATTGCAGGATCCTGGATCTTGTGTTTCCATTCGACCTCCATCAACTGGGAACCAATGATGATTGTCCCGCGGCCATGGCGTTCATCTATGAGCTTCAGAAGATAGTCCTGGAATTCATCACCAAGGTTCGTCATCATAAAGTCATCTAAGATCAATACTTCAGGTTTTGAAAGCTTCTTGAGGAACTTGTTCATCCTTTCTGGCGAATTGTGAAGCGCAAATTCTGTCATGAGGTCATACATGCCAAAGTAGAGAACGTGATATCTGGCATTGCATGCATTGATGCCTAGGGCCTGAAGAATGAATGATTTGCCTGAACCAGCTGGTCCGCCAACAATAACATTGCGATGACTTTGGATATAGTCATTGGAACGCAGCTGATCAATGTGATTTTTATTGATCTCGCGGTCCGGAGAATATTCGATGGCGTCCAGTGCTGCCGTTTCATTGGTAAATTTTGCATGTTTGACAAGGCTTTTGATCCGTGTGCTGTAACGATCTTCATACTCCGCATCTACGATTCTTGAGAGCAGTTCATATGTAGTGATCTTCTGATCCATAGGGTCAGAAAGAATCGCCGTCAATTCGTCTGCCATAGCAGAAAGCCGCATCTCCCGCATCTGCTGCAGAACATTCTCAATCAATTCATTTCTGGCTGTCATAGTAATCATCGCCTCTCAGATATGCAGTTTCCGGGCTTGAGATGTCTGTTCTTGTGTTATTTGATTGTACATCGGTCTCGATTAGCGCTTTAATATTCTTGGTTGTTGGATTGACTCCTAGATCAATACAACGGCGGCAGGCATGATCGAGTTTATCGGCTCCGTAAATACCTGCCATTTTTAATATCGCATGGATCTTTGCATAATAGACCTGTTCCGGTCTGCCTTGATCAAATACTTTCTGAACAAGTTCAAATGTGTTTGTCCCTGTCTTCTGTGCCCATGTGAGGAAACGGTCCTTACTCCATTCGCCAGAGGGACTGGCTGGCATGTGTTCCTTGTATGTGTCATATCTTCCGATGATGCCTGATGGGAACAGTTTGTGCTGGCACAAGCACTGATTGGTCATCAAGTCATAGACTTCAATGTGGTAAGCATAGATTCTGAGCTGGACAGTCTGACCGATCTTGACTGAATGAGATGGCACACTGTAATAATTGCGCCTATAGCTGATATGAAAGGTGTTGATTACCTTTGCCTGAGCGATGGTGAAGGGTTCATATGGAGCCGCAGGAAGTGGAAGAAGTAAATGTCTTTCGAATTCTTCATATGTGCTCCTGCGCGTCCCAGGCTTCCGTTGGAATGGCTGTGTATTGATCTTCTCTACTTCGATGCGCAGCTGCTTGTTTTATTCATCTACGCTGAAGAACTGGCTGTTGCGCATCTTTGTCATGACGCTTGTCTCAATGATTTTCACAAAATTCTCAATCGTCGGTTTCGAATGGGGGCTGCGGACATTGCCCGCAAAGATCGATGTGTGATAATAATCTGCCATCGATACAAAGCTCTTATTCAAGACAGCTTCATCTCCCAGAGGATGCGATATGACCCCTGTCTTAAGGTTGTCAATTGAAGTGAGTGGTGGAACGCCTTGAAAATACTGATACATGTGCTCACAGCAGTAGATCCAGGAATTCTGTTTCATATCTTCTGTGGCCTCTGCATATCCGAAATCACTGAAGGGAAGGACACCGACGAAGATCCATCCGCGTTCAATCTCCCCGGTCTCTGGATTGATCCATTGCGGCCTTGTCCCAACCCAGTCCAGTTCGCATCGTTCACCTGCCTTATGAGTGATGACCTCCGAATAATTATTCTCGTGCAGATACTTCGACAAGTGCTCTTCGAATTGTGTGTGTTTATATGGCACTTCATGATTTAGGATACATTGGTCCGTATATTCTTCCCAAAGAACCCGCATTGTCATCCCTGGCTGTGCTAACTGTTTGACCAGTTCCTTATAATCTGGCTGTGCATAAAGAATCGGTGCGGGTTTCCTTGATGAGAATAGTTCAAGAATCTGTTGCGGTGTCATCTGAAGCATGCGGTCATAGTCTAGATGGTTCTGATCCATGACTGTGAACACTTCTGAAACGGTGTTGCGGCTGAGGGCCAACGATCTGGCGATTGAGCGCTGGCTGAAATTGTGAGACCGCATCCTGGCGATCTCAAGATATTCAGGCATACGAATGCCCTCCTCCTAATATGAAAAATACCATATGACATTCTCATACGGCATCAACTATAGTCTATATCAGGGCGAGTGGCTCTCATTGCCGGATTGCCTGGCTCTGTGTCACCGGACGCAGTGGCTCTCAAAGTCCGGATAAGGTGGCTCAGTTTGGCCGGCGTATGCACATTTATGAAACGTATCGTAATTTCAATATCAATGATGATTGCTATCCTTGCAATGCCTTTTTTCAAAATTGAGGCAAAAGCAGAAACAGATATGATTTCTGACTTGAAATGGGAAAATAATGGTACAGAGGCCAATCCTTTGGATGATACTCTAACATTTACAGCACCGGAAGGTTACCGAGACCTGAGTTCAATAGAATATACGTATGGATTAGCTTCTGAGGGTAATTCAACTTATGGGATTGGTCCCTATAACGCTACGATGGATGCTAATGGCAAGGTAACAGTCAGCTTCTTCTACAGTGGTACGTATGGACATGGCTTCGAATATAGCTATACTGTAAAATTATTTAGCAAGGATAATGCAATACTTGGCAACAGTAATACTGTAAAGTATTCGTTTCCATTAACAGAATTGACGGAGCCAAAGAATATCAGCATCTATGAGAACAAGAAAGTTGTCTTTGATACTGTATTTGGTGCTGAGAAGTATGTCCTTGATATTTATAGTCCTGAAGAGAAAACAAAGCTTGCGTCTGTTTCTTCAAAAACAAATCAAATTCCTTTCGATAATAAATATTTAACAGTTAAAAATATATTTAAAGTGACTGCCAGTAATGATACGTATAATTTAACGCCAAAGACAGGCAGATACGTTGTTGGCGCGATTACAGATTTGAAATGGAATGAGAATTCCGTAAAAGATGATCCTTCTGATGATACCTTGACATTTACAGCACCAGAGGGGTACAGAGATCCAGCTGCTTCAGGAATTACTTATTCTTTAGTGTCCTATGATGCTGAGGGGAAAGTTTTAGGAACAGTAAATATTACAACAAAGAATATCGCCATCAATACAGATACAGGTCTCTCTGTGATCCATATTGCTGGCTTGAACCAATACGCATCTGGTTTTGATTTACATTATGCGGTCAGCTTAAAGGAGACAAAAGATAAGGTTACAACAACACTGCTTACCAGCAATGTTATAGATAAGACATTTACTGCAAGACAATTGAAAGCGCCAAAGAATGTTTCTCTTACCGGGCAGAGATTCTCCTGGGATGCTGTGTTTGGGGCAACCTCTTATGTAGTTACAATTACGGATGCTGAAGGAAAAGAACTTAAGGAATATAGTGTTACAGAGCCATATCAGTATATCGATGATGAATATATGGTAAGTGGCAATGTAATCTCAATTGTCGCCAAAAACTGGGATGCAAAACAGATCTCGGCAGCAAATTTATATACAATTAAGACAGATGTAAATATTGAAAAAGTAAAAGCTTTTGTAAAGACACTGTATGCCACAACACTAGATCGCGATCCAGACGATGATGGTATGAATTACTGGCTTGATCAATTATCCTCGGGTAAGAAGACTGGTGCATAAGTTGTGGATTACTTTGTCTTTGGCAAAGAGTTCACAGCGAAGAACTACTGTAATGAGCATTTCCTGACACATCTCTATAAGGCAATCTTCAGCAGAGATGCAGATGCGGATGGCTTGAAGTATTGGGAAGATTTAATGACAAAGGGAAAGACAAGAGAAGAAGTACTTAATGGGTTCCTTGACGGCTAAAGAATTCAAAGCACTTTGCAGCAATACAGGAATTGAAGTGGGCGATATGCCGGTGCTTCCAGCACGTGGGACAATCCAGACGTGGACATGCTCATTGGATGGTAAGATGGACAATGGCATTGGCAACTTTGTATTGCGTATGTACACAAAGTGCTTAGGCAGAGACGCTGAAAAGGAAGGTGCATCCTATTGGATTACACAGTTGAATAGCAACAAGATCAGCGGTACAGCAGTAGCAGAGAAGTTCTTCATGGGAACAGAGTTCACTAATAAAAAATACAGCGATTCTGAATACGTCGATCTTCTGTACACGACTATCTCTGACCGAGAAGCAGATGCTTCAGGAAAGACTTATTGGCTGAACTTGATAAAGAATGGATCCACTCGAAAAGATATTTTATATAGCTTTACCGCTGGAAAAGAGTGGGCAGTTATCTGTAAGAACTATGGAATTAAGTGATTGAAAAGAATGCGATAAAAGTGATGTCATCACTCTTACCGCATTTTAATATATAAGCTTAAATGAAAACTCGATCTATATGCCTGATGTTATTATGAGTAATAAAGTGTATAATAATAATAGTATTTTTATTCAGGGGGATATAAAATGAAAAACAGATTTAAAGCTTTTTTAATTTTTGCTGTATGCATATCTTTTGTTTTTCCGTTGAATTTTATTTATGTAAAAGCAGATACAGCACCTACGATTACAGACTTGAAATTCTCTGATAATGGAACACCAAAAGATCCGACAGATGACTATGTAACATTTACTGCACCTGCAGGGTATCGTTATTTGGATTCAACAAATTACAGCTATACAATTCAAGATCCAACTTCTACTACTTCTGATCATGGTTATTTGGGATCTGCAACGATTCACAGTAGTAATTCAATCATTAATTCTTCAACTGGTCTTGTAAAAGTCAATGCAAAAGAAACTTTCTACAAATTTTTGACTGGATTTAAAAGAAATATGCAGATTGTTCTGTACGTTCCTTCCTATGGGGTTGACGCAAGTGGACATTCTTATAATGGTGTAAAATCACTTTGTACTAGTAATTCGGTGGTGCATAACTATACGCCAGTGGCATTAGAAACACCAAAAATCCAAGTTTGTAATCCGGCGCATTTAGAGCACTATGATTCTTTTGGCGCCACATATTATGAAGTTCAGGTATGCAATGCAAGCGGTACCGTATTAAAGACCATACGTCAGGCTCCAAATGCCACATGTCAAGTAGAAGGACTTGGTTCCTATGTAAAATATGGCGAGACAGAGACCATCAATGTCATTGCACATAATGAGACTCTTGGAACGAAATCTGCGACGGCTTCAAGAACGATGGTAGTAAATACTCGAATCGCAAATATTACGAATGTTTCTGTCACAGGCGCCGCATTGAATGTAATTATAGGCCGCGCTCCTGTATATTCAGGAACAGCTACGATTAAAGGTGATAATGTCAACGATGCTGTAAAGAATGCTGTTAAGGTCATCGAATTCTGGTATGAGCTGGATGATAATGGAACACCAGTAAAAATCAATTCCAAAGAGAATATACCATTAGCCTCTACAGCTATGTTGCCTACACAGAAATTTACAACCTTTGAAGCTGGGAAAAAATATTCCTATGGTATTGCTGTATATGCAAAAGATCCTGATGGTTACAGTATTATCATTCCACTCAATTCACAGAAAGAGCGGCCATATTCGATCAATGGAATGGATGCATTTGTCAGCAGCAATCGAAGCGCGGCGGATCCTACTCAGTATTCATTAGTTCAAATGAAGACGATAGGTGGAGATACTCATTTCTTCGAAATGAAAGCAGCTCCTATGTCCGCATTACAATCATTTTTGAAAACATTGTATGCAACAACACTGGACCGCGAACCTGATACAGAAGGCTTGAATTACTGGGTCAATCAGATTATGGCAGGCAAGCGGACAGGAGCACAGGTTGTGAATTACTTTGTCTTTGGCAAGGAGTTCACAGCGAAGAACTACTGCAATGAACATTTCCTGACACATTTATATAAAGCAATCTTCAGCAGAAATCCAGATGCAGCAGGCTTAAAATATTGGGAAGATAAGATGGCTGCAGGAACGACAAGAGAAGCAGTCCTGAATGGATTCATGAGCGGGAAAGAATTTAAGGCACTCTGTACTAATGCTGGGATCTCCGTAGGTACAATGCCTGCACTGCCAGCCCATGGCACAATCCAGACATGGACATGCCCAGAAGATAATAAGATGGACAATGGCATTGGAAACTTTGTTCTTCGTATGTATACCAAGTGCTTAGGAAGAGATGCTGAGAAGGCTGGGGCCTCTTATTGGATCAGTCAGTTGAATGCAAATAAGATCGGCGGCACAGCAGTAGCAGAGCAGTTCTTCATGGGCAAGGAATTTACCAATAAGAAGCTCAGTGATTCGGATTACTTAGATCGTCTGTATGTGACAATCTTTGATAGATCAAGTGACACATCAGGCAAGAGCTACTGGCTGGCTAAGATGAAGAATGGCTCTACCAGAAAAGAGGTCCTGTATGGCTTTGCCAGCGGTACAGAATGGGCAGCTATCTGTAAGAAGTACAACATTATAAAATAATGCTTTAAAGTTCAGGTGAAGCATTTATGCTTTGCCTTTTCTTTTATGTAGAAAATGGTTCCAAATCATGCGATTAATTAGTAGAATCCGTTATTGTACAAAGAATCTGCTATGGTAAAATAGAATTGTTATTTTAGAGGGGATTTATGAAAAAAATAATTTTGGGTATTGTAACAGTTATGATGGTATCGCTGTTTCTAGTCACTGTAAAAGCGGAAGATATCACAATTTCAGATTTTGTCTGGGATACGAATGGAACGGAGAATGATCCAACAGATGATAAGATATCGTTCACTGCTCCTACTGCATATCGTGACCTAACGTACAATGCAAAGTATGATTATATTATTACGAATAATGATAAAAAGTCATATGTAAATAACTACAACGCAGCAATTGATGACAATGGCAAGGTCACAATCAATTTTAAGAGAATGCCGTTTTACGGAATAGGATTGGATTATAAAATCACAGTACAACTGATAGATAAAAGTGAAGCTGTCCTTGCGAAGAGTTCTAGTGTCAGCCAGAAATTTACAATTACAAAACTGGATAAACCAACAGATATGTTTCTTGGTGCTGAGATTGTATCTTATGAACATCCTTTTGGTGCGCTAAATTATGAAATTTCGCATTATGATGCAACTGGTACAACTTTAAAAGAACCGGTTATTAAAACAGACAAAGAGTCATACCGATTGACGGTACCAGTACAGGTCGGTGACATCGTACGTGTTGTAGCTATCAACGGTGAAATGCGCTCAGAAACTGCCGAAATCATTTCAGATAAAGTTATCACAATCAATGATGCAGCTGTGAATATCGGTGCGGATAATGATCATTCCAAGGATACGATTACCTTTACAGCACCAGAAGGATATCGTGATTTCGCTGCCAATCTCGCAAATTATTCTTTGAATGTAAATGGAAAATTTTACGGTCTGTACAACACACAGTACTCATCTAATATATCCATTGATGATAAAGGTCTTGCAACGATAGATCTTTCAAAAGTATATTGTACAAATTGTGAACAATCGAATACAGTAAACGTAGTTCTATACAACAGTAGCTACAGTGAAATCTGCAGCAGCAATACATTGACATATGCACTGGATAAGTTAGGAAAGCCAGCACCAGTAAGTGTTTCGGATACCAAGGTCAGTTTTAATAGAGTGTTTGGTGCAACAAAGTATCAGATTTCACATTTTGATAAGAACAATCAGGAAGTCGAAAAAAGCTTTATCGTCACTTCGATTTATAATGTAAATCTTACCGTGGCGCCAGAACCAGGTGATGTTATTAAAGTTACTGCAATGAATGATACATTGACTTCCGATGCAGCGGAATGTGTCATTGCGGATACGGCGATTAAGGACCTTACTTGGAACGATAATGTAGTTGCTGATCCAAAGGATGATACGCTGACTTTCCAAACACCGACAGGGTATAGCGATCTTACATCGAGTACATATAGTTATTCTATAACCATCAATGGAGTGCCAACTGCAATTAAGGATACAAGATATTATTCCGTTGATGATAAAGGTGTTGTGACAATTAATCTCAGCAAATTTTGGTATTATGGCAAGTCATTTGATTATGATATTGATGTTTCTCTGAAAGACAGCACAGGCAAGGTACTGTCAAAGAAAAACATTAAGAAAAGTTTTAATTATACATCGCTTGATACACCTACAACACTTCATTTAATAGATGGTCGTGTTACCTATGATCTTGTCTTTGGTGCATCAAAATATAAAATTTCTCACTTGGATAAGGATAATAATGAAGTAGAAACACCAATTGAATCTAACACAAATTATACAGATTTAAAGCAGCCAACGAGCAATGGAGATACCATTACAGTCGAAGCTGAGAATGATAAATATACTTCAAAACCAGCGGTATACACCTGCATCGTTATTTCGGATATCACCTGGAATGATCAGGGAACAACCGATCCTTGGGATGATACGTTAACATTTACAGCACCAATGAATTATCTGAAGCCATCGGATTCGAATAAGGGCGCCTATCATTACACATGTAAAATCAACGGTGCAAACGCGGTGTATTTATCAATTGATAACGATTTTAAAATTGATCAGACGACTGGAAAGACCACGGTGATACTAAAGAATGTTTATGGGTATGGAGCAGCTTATTCTTATAATATTCAATTACGGCTTGACGATAAAATTGGATATCCATTGGCAACTTTTAATACTGCTTCTTATACTTTCCCAACTGGTACTAGTTTAGATAAACCTACCATTAAAAGTGTCAGTATTACTGATACAAGCACTACTATAGGGTGTAGGAGAGTTTTTGGGGCAGAATACTATCACTTATTGCATTATGATAAGAAGGGCAATCTCGTCGAAAATATGGTAGATAGTCGATCTAACTATATTAGTTTAAAAAAAGAGGTTTCCGATGGCGATGTTGTTGAAGTTTATGCGGATAATCAAAAACTGGAATCAGAAAAGGATCGTTATACAATAAAAATAGCAGTCATTACAGATCTCAAATGGAATGATCAGAATACGGATGATCCTATCGACGACATTTTGACATTTACAATGCCAGAAGGGTACCGAGATTTTAACTCTGATAAGTATGATTGCAGTTTTACACTTGATGGAAAATATGGCGAATTTTTCATGGATGGATATAACTATTCAATGAATCCTGATACAGGATTGGTGACAGTATATTTAGCAAATGCTTCTTACTATGGAGGAAGTTTGAAATATTCTCCACAGATTTGGATTTATAACAAAGAAAATAATGTCAGTCAGTCAATCGCAAAATGTAATGCTGCAAGTAAAACGTTTGAAATTACTTCTCTGCAGAAACCACAGAACTTGTTTGTTGGCTCCACAAAAGTAACCTTTGATAAGTCATTTGATGCAACGAGTTATGAAATTTCGCATTATGACAATACAGGGAAAACATTAGTAGAACCTGTCATTAAGACAAAGTATACGACAGCGACATTGACCCAGGAGCCAAAGAATGGGGAAACCATCCGAGTTGTTGCCTTAAATGACACAATGAAATCGGAAGCTGCAGAATATACGATTTCAAAATCACTTCAGATGAATTATCTTGTTTGGGATACGAATGATACAGACTGGGGATATGATGATACTTTAAAGTTTACAGCACCAGAGGGATATCAAAGCTTGGAAGATACGGCCAAGTATTATTATGAACTTCATTTTGTACTGCCGAATGGTGATGAAGTGAAACTGCAACTGAACAAGAATGGTGTTGAAAATCCAGCCGTTCTCGATGAAAAAACAGGAGAAGTAACAGTTTCATTGTATAAAAAGTGGTGGTTTGGAAGTTATACAGATTATGACTGTTATATTGCTCTAGTAGCAGCAGATACACATAACGTCATCAGTCAGACGCCTCATGCTAAGCATTCCTATAAAGTTACGACGTTAAATGCACCGAAAGATTTACAGTTGAATGGTGGTTCAATTCAATTCAATTTAGTCTATGGTGCAACAAAGTACGAAGTGACTCATTATGACAGTAAGGGAAATGTCAAAGAAGGACCAATGGAAGCAACATGGGATTACACAGTTGGCAAGGCAGCACTAAAAGATATCAGTGAAGGAGATACTGTTAAGGTCGTGGCAGAAAGACCGGAAGATGCAGCAGTCACTTCCACACAAAGCGTATATACAGTTACTAATCTGATATCCGTTACAAATATTTCGCTGGATCATACTTCATTAGTAATTGATGGTAAGAACAGTGCCCAGCTGACAGCTACCATTGCACCGCAAGATGCAACTAATAAAGAAATAAACTGGAAATCTTCCGACACTTCTGTAGCCGTTGTTGACGAGACAGGAAAAGTGACAGGTGTTAATCCTGGAACAGCTGTCATCTCAGCAGTTACGAATGATGGTGGACATAAAGCAGTTTGTAACGTGAATATACTGTTGAATGGCGAAGATGTATCTAAGATCAAGCCATTTGTTTCAACACTGTATTCGGTAACACTAGGCCGTACACCGGATCAGGATGGGCTGAACTACTGGTTAGGACAGTTATCTACTGGCAAGCAGACAGGTACTCAGATTGTAGATTCCTTTGTATTTGGTAAAGAATTTACAGCGAAGAGCTACTGTAATGAGCATTTCCTGACACATGTTTATGAAGCTGTTCTTGGCCGTAAGGTGGACAGCGAGGATCTTAAGTATTGGGAAGATAAGATGGCAAAGGGAATGACCAGAGAAGAAGTTCTCAATGGCTTCCTTGGTGGTAAAGAATTCAAGGCAATCTGTGATGCTGCAGGAATTACCGTTGGTGAAATGCCAAAATTACCAGCAAAGGGAACAATCCAGACATGGACATGCCCAGAAGATGGCAAGATGGATAACCAGATCGGCAGCTTTGTATTACGCATGTATACGAAATGCTTGAACAGAAAGGCTGAAAAAGATGGTACTGTCTACTGGATCAACAAATTGCGCAATAATGAAGCAGGAGGCACAGCAGTTGCCCATACATTCTTCTTTGGCAAAGAATTTGAAGGCTTGGAGCTGGATAATACCGAGTATGTTAAGAGAATCTATCTCACCTTCTTTGACCGAGAAGGAGATGAAGCCGGTATGAAGTACTGGGTAGACCGTTTGGAAAAAGGCGCGTCAAGAGAATCTGTATTCTTAGGGTTTGCGAATAGTACTGAATGGAGCAAAATCTGTACAACGTATGGTATTAAGAAGTAACAATTGTTGAAATAAAGGCTGTGTCACGAAAGTGCCAGCCTTTTACTGGTATGACGGGCATGTCATACATCGAGGGTGAAGATCCCGAGGGACACCTGTTGCCGGTGAACCCGATAGCGATTCGCAAATTTCACATCGTGAGGTGTGGGAGAGAAGAAGCGATAGCGAAACCGTGGCCTTACGGACAGAAACCGGATATCAAGGCACATGCGGTGGACAAGATGACCAGAAGCATCAAAGTCCAAGATGGCAATCGTAAACCACATGTGTAAATCAGGAAGGTGAACGGGGAAGGATGTATGGTTTATCCCGCGAGGTCTCACAGAGGACGAGAGTCCCAGCAACAGCGAACTGTGAGAAGTCAGCCGAGGCCGTAGTAGCTGAATAGAAACCTTATCCAGTGAAGGGCTGAACAGCAGAACGTGCAACAAGAGCTTCAAATGTCCGATATGGATGCCTGACAGACAGAAAACAGGGGCGTACCTCAGTAAAGCTGTCGAGACTCAGGGCTTATCATGGAGGAGCGAGGAAAGGAAGGGAGCACAAAGAATATCGGAACTGTTGGAAAAGATACTGTGCAGAGAGAACATGACAGAAGCGTTCAAGCGTGTCTCGTGCAACAAAGGATCTGCCGGAACAGATGGTGTATCCATCGAGGAAGCGGAAGCGTATGTCAGGGACAACTGGGCAGGAATCAAGAAACAAATCCAGCAGCGCCAGTACAGACCGCAGCCAGTAAGGCGGGTAGAGATACCAAAGCCAAATGGTGGGAAGCGAAAGCTCGGGATGCCAACTGTCATGGACAGAACCATCCAGCAGGCAGTCACGCAGGTCATAGCGCCTATCTGTGAACCATACTTCTCTGATTTCAGCTATGGATTCAGACCAGGCAGGTCATGTGAGCAGGCGATATTGA
>Ga0268360_1002215_pt1 | contig 16023 bp, 14 predicted proteins | sample BioMet11_FD_192465 | JGI IMG/M metagenome (GOLD analysis project Ga0268360, IMG submission 192465) | Sewage microbial communities from Oakland, California, United States - Biofuel 11 (Illumina Assembly) | ecosystem: Engineered > Wastewater > Sewage > Unclassified | place: USA: California... | reverse complement strand
ATGTACATTATTTCAATTACAAAAGGCATGCTTCGGCTTTAAACTACAAAACCCCGATTCAGTTTAAAACTGAATCAGGGTTCTGAGTTTCGTTTTTATTGGTGTCTACTTTCTCTTGACAGATGCATCATCCATACGAATGATGGTAGTTTTTTAGGGAAAGTGATAATGTTTTTTCTTACAACATTTACTTAGAATGTCACAATAAGCTGAGACCACATTGTCTTTCGTCTAGTATCGTCAGTATTTCCGTCTTTATGTTTTAGATTAAAGTATTGGAAACCGGCTACCATATTTTTAGCCAAGGTATAATCAACACCAACACCAAAACCTTTTAAGCCAAAGGCCTGACTGTAATCACCGGTCATAGTGTGCGCAATAACTGTGGAAGCCGGTTGGCTATAATATTTAGCCCAGAAATCTGCAGTACCAGGCTTGGAAGCTTTTGCTGAACCAAGACCCAGAGTAATTACATAGCCGTTTTTACTGTAATCATTGTCATTGGCATAATCGCTATTACCATGTAACCACATAGCACCTAAATTCCAGTCGTTAACGGCGTAATTAGCTGCAACCGTAGTAATGCTGTCATTGGCACCATTTTGAGCCTTAACCTTATCAGCACTTAAATAATCTGCCGTTAAGCTGAAGTTCTTACCAAATTTTCCTTCTGTACCAACTCTCCAGTAACGACCTGCTACTGAACCATCATTTAGTTTAGTAGTATCAGCCGGTTGGTCAAAAGTACCATCAATACTGCTCATTTTACCATAAGCTGCCGTCAATTTAATTTTTTCTCCAACAGTAGCTCTGATACCATCTACACGGCTATCGTAAATATTGCCTTCTCCTAAGAACTCTCCAAAACGTCCTGCTGTTATCTTCACTCCGCCTAGTGAACCATCTATAAAGGCGCGTTGAAAACGGGTAGTAGAATCACCATTCTCATTAATCAAGCTTTGTTCATTTTGCAGCATGCCAACATAATTCCAATTATCATTAACTTGACCGGTAAAGAACAAGCGAGAACGAATCTTAGAAGCATAGGTGTCTACGCCGGCGTTCTTATCTCTTTTAATATCAACATAATGAGTACGAATGTTACCTGTAATCTTTACATTGTCAGCTTTCTTTTCCAGCTTGGCAACACGGACACCCAGATTATTCAGTTCATCAGAAAATTCGCCGACTAATTTATCATCAGCGCCAATAGCACCTTTTGCCAAAGCCTTGGCAACAATTTGTGCCATTTCATAACGAGTCATAGTCCGATCACCACGGAAGCTTCCATCAGGATAACCGTCTACAATACCTGCTGCAGCCAACTTTGCTATAGAAGCATATGCCCAGTGTCCAGCCGGTACATCAGAAAAGGGATTGGCTGCAAATGCTGCTCCTGAAATCCCCAAAGCCATTGCCATTGCAAAAACTAAAGTCTTTTTCATTATAAAATCCCCCTTTAAACAGTCTATTTTCATGACGCTTCCAAGAAAATTCTGCTTAAATATTGTATAGCAAGCACGAGTACCCTTGTTTCCTCTGCCTACAGTATAATTTTGATGCAGAAAATCAAGATAGCATCATAAACTCACTTCTTGCACCATAAACTAAAAATGCTCCCATTAGGTACTAAGCGTAATATTTACCATATCCCTCTTACCTAATGAGAGCAAATAAAAACAAATCTTCATAATAGGCATTTTGGGTTGACTTTAATCATAATAAAACAAGTTAATAGACAACCACAAAAACACTCTCATTATTTAACCTCAAAAACCATTTCAATTTCAATGGGCATATTATTAGGTAGGGCACAAACACCAATTGCGCTACGAGTCGGCTTGCCAATTTCATCGCCAAAAATTTTAGCTATTAAAATTGATGCTCCATTAGCTACTGCAGGTTGTTGATAAAATTCTGGGTCAGAAGCCACAAAAGCAAGCATTTTTACAACCCTCTTTACGCGGTTCAAATCCTTAATAGTTTTTTGTAAATTTTTTAAGATATTAACTACGCAATTTTTAGCTGCTTCTTGCCCTTGCTCCAAGGAAACTTCGCGGCCTACTTTTCCTTTAATTAGCACTTTACCATTAACACCACAACCATTTCCCGAAACATAAACCATACGGTTATCCAACTCTATAACAGGACTGTAAACACCACCTGGTTTAGCTGGTTCAGGTAATTCAATGCCAAGTGCTTCAAGGTTTTTATAAACGTCCATGATTCTCCTCTCCATTTATAGCTCCGTTGCTAAAATTATTTAATGTTCTTGAAAAATCCCATGCGAGCATTTCTAGCGGTAACTTCAGGTAATTGACGAGGATCACGAGGAACAATCTTACGAGCCTTGAATTCACGAACAATTTCTACCATTTCAGTTGCAAATGCATCCAAAAGGACCTTACCTTTTTCTGCACTGGCAATACTGGGATCACCAAACACGCCGGTCTTTGTTACCGTGCTCCAGTATTCATTTAGTTGTACAGAATTAGCATGCCAAGCGGGAGGATTATTGAACAAATCGCCTTGTCCAAAGTGTTTGGAAACACGCTCATCATATTCCTTAACAACAGCCTTATCCATGTAAACTTTATCCGGATCTGCTGCCAGATATACAGATGTCTCGGCTTCATCAGCATGGCTGCAATACTCAGAACCACGAATTTTCTTAAAGGCTTCTTGTACTCCCTTTAGTTCAAACCAGGACAGGGAAGCAACATGGCAATCAGGATTGTCTACCAAGGACAGACGAGCTGCCATCTGCATAACAGGACGGTTAGAACCATGACCATTAATCATAATAATTTTCCGGAAACCATGATAGCAGAGACAATCACAAATATCCTTCAAATAATTAATGTAGGTATCCCAATGAATAGTGATGACACCGGGTCCATCGATATGGTGGGGGCTATAGCCATAAGGTTGGGCCGGAAGCACCACAATTTCATCAGGAATTCTCTCAGCTAGCTTATTAACCATAGCATTGGCTAATACCAGGTCTGTGTCTATAGGTAGATGATGACCATGGTCTTCAATCATGCCTACAGGAATAATTGCGACTTTACCGGCTTTTACAGCTTCGTTTACTTCCGGCCAAGTCAGTTTTGCATACTCATACGGTTTCTTTTTCATTGATATTACCTCCTATAATGTGTTTAATGATAAACATTTGACTACGATAATCAGTAATAACGTGTTACTGCATCGTCCAAAGCTTCAATTGAACCCTCAATCCTTACTGCGGCATTTCTCAAGTCTTGCAATACATCAGGTGACTTAACACCACCAGAAGTAAGTATGCATACGCAGCATTCATCAGGATGCAATTCTTTCTTTTCTATCATCTCCATGACACATGCAAAGGGGATGGCAGAAGCGGCTTCTGCGCAATAGCCCTCCTTCCCTAACATAATCATAGCCTGCTGGATCTCATAATCAGTTGCAACTTTAGTATTTCCTTCGGAGTTATAAATTACTTTCAGTGCCTTATTACCAACTGATTCTTCTCGTGTGGAAGTTGCAATAGAAAATGCTCCAGGCAAACGTTCGGCCTTTTCAGAATGGGTTGCAAAGGCTCTTGCAAGCACATTTGCACCCTTGGGCTGACAGGCAACAAACTGCGGAATTTTATTAGTTAAGCCGAGCTTTTTAAGTTCAACAAACCCTTTATAAGCTCCGTAAAGCAAAGCTCCCGCAGCTACGGGTACCAGCACCTTATCCGGCACTCGTCCCAGATCAGCTACAATTTCATAGGCAATAGTCTTATAGCCCTCTCCTCCATAAGGATTGGAAGTCAAAGAATCCTTAGGTGAAGTGAAAGGGAACCAGCCCTTAGAAATCAAATGTTTTAGCATAGCATCACGAGCATGCCATTCTGTAATTATTGATAAAGCACCATAAGATGATGCAAGGTCAACCATTAATTTGGGTGTTTCCGGCGGAAAGAGGATAATAGATTTAGCGCCTGACCTAGCCGCATAAGCGGCTGCTGAAAGGCCATGATTACCTGTAGAAGAGCAACAAATATCTTTACGATTAATCGACCTGGCAGCTGTGGCAAGTACACTATTCAGCCTATCTTTATGAGACCAAGTAGGATTTTGAGACTCATTTTTACACCAAATATTTCCATAGCCCTTTCGTTCCGCTGCTAATAACTTAGTCAAAGGAGTAGCGCCTTCACCCATAGTGACGGGTTGTGCAGCTTCGGTAACAGGTAAAAAACTCTTATAGCCCCAAATATCTCTTTGCACATGCTTGAGAGATTCTTTTTCATCAGCTGTTGCATGGTCATAATCATAGCAAACAGTCAATTCATAATGTTTACCGGTTTTTGAGCAATCCGGACAAATCAAATTTCCATCGTTTAGCTCAAATTTTCGATGACAACATGGACATTCCAACCACTTCTTCAAATTACCATCTCCTAAAATTTATTCTTACTTTGCTAATAAATATGCTACTTCACCTGCATAGACAGCAGCTTTTCTCCGAATACCCCAGAGAGTGCCATCACAAGCGGCGTTAATAGTTTGCAATACTTCGCCACGATGGTCATACAAAGTACCAACCTTATCGCCTTTATGAAGTGTACATCCCAGCTCTAAGTCAGAAACAAACAGCCCTGTCTCTGTAAACTTCTGAGTGTGTACGGGAAGGAAGTTTCCTTCGCACACCTTATATGAATATGGGGCAATTTTTAGGAAACCACAGAGATTACGTAACACATTTGTGTATATTTCAATATCCTGTGATTTTGCCCCGCCACGTCCTGCAATTTCCCCTCCCAAGCTTAAGAGTCCTGCATCTGAAGCGGCTCCGTTCAAAGATTTAGGGTTTTTGTTTAATTCCCAAAGATTGGTTATACCGGTAACACGGCTAAGCTCCTTTTCTTTTTCAAAATTAGCGGTTACATGAGCACCCATCATTGGTACATAATCATACGGTGTCCCGGAGCTATGCAAATCTACAATTACATCTTTACCAAGGCGCAAATTGCGTAAAGCCAGCTGCAATAATTCATAAGCAAGCTTTTGCGTGTAGCTCCCCTGGGGATCACCGGGAAATACTCTGGCTAAGTTAAGCCCGTCAGCATAAGCTGGTGTTTCTCTGCTTAAATTCTCAAAAGCTAAGGTGTTGCAAACAGGAATGCCTATAAAAGTACCTGCCATCTTGTTAGGATCTAATTCTGCATATATGTTTCGTACGGCAAACATTCCTTCATACTCATCACCATGCACGCCTGCTGTGGCCATCAGCGTTGAACCAGGTTTACAACCCTTGACCACTAAAACATCCAAAGAAAGCATACGCCCAACTGTTTCGAATAAAGCTAAAGTATACTCTGATTTGGTACCTGGTTTTAACTTTGCCACATCAAATTCTGAAACAAAACCCACAATAGGACCTCCCATCACACCTACTAACAAAAGTTTATTTCTATTAAATCAATATAAATTTTGAGAAATAACAACTATTCAAGCTTGTTTTATTGAATAAACAAAGGACCACCAGGGCCAAGAGGAAGACCCAATAAATACCATACTGCAAATAATCCTGCCCATGCTGCAAAGTAGTAAAAAGTATAAGGCACCAGCAAAGACATTACAGTACCAATACCGGCATTCTTATCGTACCTTCGTACCAAACCCAACATTACGGCAAAATATGCTAAAACCGGAGTGATGGCGTTAGTTGTGGAATCACCCATCCTATAAATAATCTCCGTAAGAGCCGGATGATAACCTAATAACATCAGCATTGGCACAAATATCGGAGCCATAATTGCCCACTTAGCGTTTGCACTCGGCAAGAACAAGTTAACTAAGCAAAAGAAAATTAATAGAATAAGCATCAAAGGAAGTCCCTTAAGTCCTATATTTTTCAACAAATTAGCTCCATGCACAGCTAAAATAATAGCCAGATTACTTTTAGCAAACCATGCCGTAAATTGTCCTGCAAAGAAACACATAACAGCGAAGGGAGCAATATCCTTGAAACCATCTGACATAGCATTACCAAAAGCCTGCACATTGGGAATGCTTCCTGTGATTCTGCCATAAACCATACCAGGTATCATAATCACCACAATCAAGGTGGTAACAATAGCGCCAATCATAGTTTTGGGAATAGAAAATACGGACAAGCCTTTAGCATTCACCAAAGCCCCCCAGGAAGGGACGGCTGCCAAAGCGATTAAACCAAGTACAATGACTGCGGAAATTCCTGCAACTTTCATACCATGTTTTTGCAACGGCGTTGCTTTGTACGAAGAAAAGTCAAGATTAAGATCCTTGTCTGCATTCTCTTTATTCCATTTACCAGCATGCGGTTCCAATATCGTTTCAGTAACAAAGCTGGCAACTGCTGTTAGAACAAATGTTGCAGCTGCAATGAAATACCAATTGCAAGTAGGAGAAACAATAAATTTTGGATCGATAATCTGAGCAGCTACCTCGGTATTAGCAGCTAGTCTGGCATCCGTCAAACCAATTACCAGGTTTGCTGATAAGCCACAAGAAGCAGCGGCATAAGCACAGCACATACCCACAATAGGGTTACGTCCCATTGCTACAAATAACATGGCAGCCAAGGGAGGCATAACAATAAAGCCAATATCACCCATTATGTTTGATTCAACTCCAATAAAAACAATCATAACGGTTAACATCCTTGAGCTAACGCTGGCAGCCATATTAATAAACCAAGAATCCAAAAGACCTGATTTAGTAATAACGCCCATGGCCAGAAAAACGGAAATAGCTATAGCAAAGGGTGAGAATCCTACAAAGTTTTGATATACATTACTGAACATATATTGAATACCTTCAGAAGATAAAAGATTGAAAACCTTTACCGTAGATCCATCCTTTGGGTGAATTGCAGACCATCCTGCTTGACTTCCAATAAACGAAATAATGATAATAGCCGCTGTGAGAACAACAAACAAAACAATAGGATCCGGAATTTTATTACCTACCTGCTCAACCATGTTTAAAAAGCCATCAAATCTAGACTTTTTTCGTCCTTCTGTTCTTTCAACCTGACTCATAAAACCATCATCCCCTTTTATAATGATTTGCTTTCCCAAAGCCAGCCAGTTCATGACTCTGGCTAATGCTATCGGGTAAAAAAACTTACGTCGCGTTAGCTAACTAAATTTTAGTCTTGTTAACAGAAACTTTGTTATATTTATTATATAGCACTATTCTTTTAAAAATTCAATAGCGTTGCAAAAATATTATTTAAGTCATAAAAACAGACTTTTTTTCTGTCATAATATTTACATATTTCGGCTAAAATCAAAGTTTTAGTAAAAATCAAACAATTCAAAAGATGGTAAAAAAAGAGAGTAGAAAGGCCACTGAACTAGACTCAGCGGTCTTTCTACCCTCTTTCAGCACAGATTGACTGTTAAAAGCTTCAAATTACGAGCAAACTATTTGTTAGCAGTTGAAATAATCAACAAATTTCGCCAATTCCTCAGTTACTGCCGCAAAGAGCAGCTTGCCCTTCTCAGGACTGGCTAAGTGGGGTTGGCCAACATGTCCTTCTGGGTTAAACTCATTGAAATTAGCATATTTTTGATATTTCTTATAGCCTAAAAGATCTCTCTTGAACCAAGGATCTCCGGGCACCGGTGGACAAGGTTTGATTCTTTCCGGATGAACTAACTCAGGATGTATGTACATCATGATAGATGTTTCAAATTCTCCGGCATGACCCATACCTCCTAGCTCCGATTCCCTTATTTCACTTATCCTCTTACCGGCTACATCCCAGTAGCGCAGTTCCTTTAGTGCAAAATCTGTGCCGTATTTCTCTCCCATCTCGTTAATAACGGCAGACAGATAAACCTGGTTGCCGCCGTGGGAATTGATCATAAACATACGCCTAAAACCATTGTCCCAGACGCTTTCGCAAATGCTACAAGCGTACTCCACCAATTGCTTTTGCGGAAGAGTAACAAAACCCGGAGCAAAACGATGATGAGGAGAGTACCCATAACAAACCTGTGGCAACAACAAAATAGGTGTCTTGCACAGCTGAGCCGCTTTTTCGGTTACCGCTGCGCCTAAAAAGGCATCTGTCCCTACCGGCAAATGATAGGAATGTTGCTCTGTTGAAGCAAAATTAATCATTACAGCAGCATTCTTTACATAATCTTTAAATTCCAATTGCGTTAATTCATTCCAGCGAATCAACATTTTAGCTCTTCTCCGTCCTTTAGCTCAAAAATAGTTTCAATTTCCACAGTTTGCCCACCTGGCAGGGAACTAACACCAATGGCGGTCCTCACCCCAATATTTTCTGCACCCCACAATTTTTTAAAGAGTTCAGAAGCACCATCTCCTACTGCACTTTGCTCTTTAAAACCGGAGGTAGCTGCCATAAACACAGTTGTCTTAACTATTCTTTTAATTTTATCTAGAGAACCTATGGCTCTTTCTACGTTAGCCAAAATATTTTTGGCACATTGTTCGGCAGCCGCCTTACCTTGTTCTACGTTAACAGTATCACCTAACTGACCTGTAATCAAGGGTTTACCGTCTTTCGCGCAACCCGTGCCTGCCGTATAAATATAGCAACCGGCAAAGCCTGTAACCATACCGTAACGACCCTTGGCTTTAGTAGGCGTAGGTAAAACAATAGAGTGTTCTTTCATAGCATCATAGATACTCATTTAACTATTTCCTCTTCTCTCTTCGTTGAGATTTTTTATTTAAGCACAGCAGCTGCACGTTTGTATAGACCAAGGAAGTTGCCACTAAACCATTTATCCAGTTTTTTAGGATCAATACCGCTGAGAATAACAGAGCCAAGACTTACAGCCGGATCATTCCAAGGACCATCAGTACCGTAAATAGCCTTATCAGGGTTCAGTTCCCTATCCACCATCCTCAGAGCGCCATAACGTTTATTAACAGGGCTGCACAAATCGTAAAACAGGTTAGGATACTTGTTGCAAAGCTCAATGCAATGACCGGTTCCCAAATCCATGGCACCATGACCGATAATCAAATTAGCCTCAGGATATCTTTTAGCCAGTTCTTCAAATACGCTCAGCCTATCACCACCAAAGTAGGTATGACTTAAAATAGGAATATGGTGCTCGCTGGCATATTCAAACATCTTGGCAAAGTTTTTACCATTTAAAGGGTAGTCACCGGAAAGTTCCGGGTGCACCTTAAAACCAACAATTTCTTTTTGCTTAAAATATTCAGGAACTTCTTTATCAAACAGTTCAGGATAATTAGGGTTAACCATGTATTGGCCAAGGAAACGACCGGGATGACGCTGACAAACAGCCAAGGTATACTGGTTGCCTAAAACCACATCACCGGAAATAGCTTGGTTGGAAGAAAACACCACAGTATCTACTCCCAATCTATCCATATTTTCCAGCATTTGATATTCATTGTTGAAAGGTAGATAAAAATTCCAAATAGGACCCATATGAGCATGGGAATCTATAACACGATATTTTTTCATCTTAGTTCTCCCCCTTCTTCGTTATAGGAAGATGCATTATGCGACGAGCATTATCACCGGCAATTAGTTTCTTTTGCTCGAAGGTCAAATTGGAGAACAGCACTTCTCCTATCATTGTTCCAATAGTAGATACAGGGAACTTGGAACCTGCCAGAAATCTCTGCGGTCCAACTTTTTCCACCATATATTCTAATTCACGATGTACATCCAAGCCTGAGGTTTGTACATACAGATTCGGACACTCCCGTAACAATTTAATTAAGGTCCAAGCCGTTCTTTGGAAACCATCTCCTAAAACTATTTGCAGTTTAGGGAATTCCTTAGCCACACCATATAATTTAGGCCAATCCGGTTCATCACGACGATTAGGAGAAAATTCTACAGTAATGGGAATTTCACGACGTTCAAATTCTTCAAAATAATCACCATAAAACCATCTGGTAAAGGCATAACGGGTTGCTTTGGCAGGATTGCCTGTGGAGGACGGAAATAATCTTAAGGCCTTAACCCCGGCAGCCTGTACCTTGTCACAGTAAGCACTGGGGCTCATACCCATAGCCTCTTCGCTGGGAACAACGACCCAGGTAGGTATCATTTCTTCTGTGTCTTTGCCAATATCTTTCAGTAATAAATCATTACCAAAATCAGCCTCATAGGCTTTAGACAAAACATGATAAGGAGCTGATTGTTTAACAAAATTACGTCTCAATTCTTTCAAAAGAGCATTTTTATCAACCCATTCACCGGTAAACGGAATAGGAGGACGACCAAAGCTCACGGCAAAATCTAAAAATTCCAAGGCTTTAATCTCGTCATCAAAATTATCTTTAATCATGCTTATTCACCTCTCTAAAATTATTTTTTATCAGTACGATATTTATTTACCTTGTCCCAATTCAAGGAAACACCCAAACCAGGTTTATCCAAGGTCAGAGCACACCCATCCTTTAATGGCAACGTCTCGTTAATAATATCATCAGCAAAATATTGGTTGCCAATAACATCACTGGGGTGATCAATACTGGGAGCAGCCGCACCCAGATGCACCTCTGCAGCAGTACCAATACCAAACTCCGGCATACTGCCTATGGCAAAGCCTACACCGGCAAGACTACACATATTAGCAATCTCCATAGCTTTGTACAAACCGCCGGACTCGCTTACATACACATTAAAGATATCTCCGGCATCTTTCCGGATGGCACGCAGGGCATCCTCCGGACCCCAAATGCTTTCGTCCAACATCAGCGGAATAGGACAGCGCGTACGTAGGCTGGCCAGCTTATCCAATTCATCAGGTCCGAAAGGTTGTTCAATGGATAAAACTCCTAATTTTTCCAATTCTTTGGCAACATAGATCAAAGCTTTTTCATCTCGCCAACCCATGTTGGCATCTACTCTAATTCCCAGCTCATTACCAAATTGCCTGCGAATAGCACGAACAGTAGCCAGGTCATTTTCAAAATCAAGGCCTACCTTAACCTTAACAGTCTTAAAACCTGCTTTTACATGCTTTTCTACTTGGGCAACTCTTTCTTCAAGGCTACCCATGGCAACAGAATGGGACAAGGGAATGGCATCACGACGCTTACCACCCAACAATTCGTAAACCGGTAAATCTTTAGTCCTACCAATTAAATCATACATAGCCATTTCAATACCAGCTTTAAGACAAAGGGCATTCCTACTCCAAGCCACAGCCTTATCCATCCTAGCCAAGGCTTCGGTTATGTGATAGATGTCCAGGCCTATAACGCTGTCAGCAATTTTTTGACCAATGCTGCGTACCAAACCGCTACCGTAGCTATCCCAAATGGAGGATACTTCGCCAATGCCCACATTATCGTCATCTGTATGCATCAAAACAATGGCAGCATCGCCAAAAGGATTATTACCCAGAGCAGTTTTGAATTGACCATCTTTCGTACCAATTTTGGGTACACGAATGGGAATATATTCAATCTTTGCTATTTTCATTGCTAAAGCTCTCCTTTTAAACTCTTTATAGAAGCAGGTTTAAATTATAGATACAATTGACCGCCGGGACCTAATGGCAAACCAAGTAAGAACCAAACAGCAAACAAAATGGTCCACCCCAAGAAGTAAAACAGTGTATAAGGCATTAGTAGTGACATCAAGGTACCCATACCTGCTTTTTTATTATAGGTTTTCACCAAAGCCAACATTAAAGCAAAGTAGGCCATCAATGGGGTAATAGCATTGGTAACAGAGTCGCCTATGCGGTATACCATCTGAGTCAAAGCAGGTGCATAGCCCAGCATCATGAACATAGGAACAATGATAGGAGCCAGCAGAGAATACTTGGCGTTAGCACTAGGAACTAAGAGGTTCAAAATAGCGCAAACAATAATCAAGATAATCATCAACGGCAAACCACTTAAGCCAGTAGCCTTTATAACATTAGCCCCGGTAATAGCGGCAATAGTGCCCAAATTGCTGTGAGTAAACCATCCTGTAAATTGACCGGCGAAGAAACATAACACGGCAAAGGATGCTACGTCTTTTAACCCCTTGCTCATGGCGGCACCAAAAGCCTTACCATCAGGAATGGTACCAGCTACTTTACCATGTACAGTAGCTGGTACAGCAATGAAAAGTAACATGGTGGTAACAATGGCACCTAACTGTGTTTTCTGTACAGCAAAAACATTTTGCCCCTGTGCATTGCAAAGGAACCCAGCTGCACCAGGCATACAACCAATAACCAAAAGAGCTAACATGATTATGGTAGTTAAAGCTGCTGCTTTCATACCTTGTTTTTGTACATCAGTAGCTTTATAAGTATCCAAATCTTTAACTTCTACAGTAGAATCACCTTCAGCAGGATTCCACTTGCCCATGCGAGGCTCCAAAATACTTTCCGTTACGAAAGTTGCTATCAAAGTCAAAACCACGCAAGCAGCAACGATAAAGTACCAATTGCAGGTAGGAAGTACAACGCACTTAGGATCAATAATCTGAGCTGCAGCTTGAGAGGTAGCTGCCATACGAGCATCAGAAATACCAATTAAAAGATTGGCAGCCAAACCACAACCAACAGAAGCATAAGCGCAGCACATGCCAACAATTGGATTTCTGCCTACTGCAGCAAACAACATTGCAGCTAAAGGCGGTAACATAACAAAACCAATATCAGACATAAAGTTTGACATAATACCAATAAATACAATTGCCATGGTCAGCCAACGGCCGCGTACACGCGAACCGATACCAATGAAAAGGCATTCCAACAGTCCTGATTTGTCCATAATACCAACAGCCAGAAACAACGGCATAGCAATGGCAAACGGAGCGAAATTTGCATAGTTCTGATAGCAGTTACTCAACATGTACTGCAAACCAGCAGGACTCAAAAGATTAAAAACAGTTACCGGCTTTCCGGTGCTGGGGTGCTGAACAGTCCAGCCTGCCATAGCACCAATAAATGAAACTACCGTAACAGCCGCAGTTAAAACAGCGAATATGATGACAGGATCAGGTAATTTATTGCCTACAACTTCTACAAAATCCAAGAATCTTTCGAACGTACTTCTTTTCTTTACGGTTCCTTGCGAACCATCATTAGTTTTCATAATACCAACCGAGCCCCCTTTATTAGCATAATATCTAGTGGTTTAACAAACAAAATGACTTGGTTTACGTAACTAAGAACCCATCACCGTCCTTTTTAAGTCAGATTGTTTGTTTCTCTAACTAATTGTTTGTTTACAACCTAAGTATAGCATTATAGTCAACAAAGTCAATATTTTTCTAATTGTTTTTTATAGTTTTTTAGCTTATCCTTGGCCACCTAAATACAAATAAAGCAGATATCCGTTAAACCGGAAATCTGCTTTATCAATTTTAGTTATATATCCTTTAAGGATTCTTCTCTTAACAATCTTCTCAGGCTGATTTTTTCTACCCTTCCGCTTCCTCCGTATCTGCAGAATCCAGTTTTTTCGATTCATCCAAATAGCTATAAAGAGTATATTTTGATACTTGGAAGGCCTTGCTTAACAGCACGCCAGCTTTTGTAATTTTAAAAACACCTTTTTCATTAAGATATTTTAAGGCTTTTATTTTTTCTTCTTTATTCATGAGAGACATGGGCTTACCAACAACCTCTTCACTTTTCTTCATGTAGAAGGTAAGTACGTCATCAACGTTATTAAAGTCCACGTCCTCTTCTCTTAGTGATGCCAGAGATGGCATAGAGTATTTTATGAAATTTTGAAGAGTATTTTGCGCAGAGAGTAAACCGGCAACATTGAGATTCAAGCAAACCGAACCTATAATTTTATTACTTTTGTCCTTAATCAGGGTTGTACACGACTTAAAGATTTTGCCCTTGCCACCCTCTATGCCATTAAAGAAATAAATCCTACTTTCTCTATACTTTTCGATATCTTCTCCCGCATGGCTGTTCATTGCGCCTCTAGAATGTCCACCCACGGCTCTGCCGCTGATTTCACCATTAAAAATATAAACGATAGAATGTTCAAATCCCTTACGAAAATCATGAACAACTATCTCACACTGATCTCCTAAAAATTTTTGGAGTCCCTCAGCAAAACGTAAAAAGAAATCAAAATCTACATTGTTCTCAAACTTTTCATTTTTCATGATTTTATTTGCTAAAAGTTTTACTCTTAGCCTCTCCTCTTCACCATTAAATTACAGTTATTTGTACATACATACTGTCTGTTTTATAAATATAACATAGTTTAAAAAGAAAATAAAGAGAAGCTGTTAACCCTTGAATGGTTAACAGCTTCTCTTAAATATCTTTCTGTATGCCTGCAAATAAACTTGGCAAAATTAGAACGTTACAATCAATTGAGACCATAAGGTCTTATGGTTGCTATCATCGGTATTGCCATCTTTATTCTTCAAGCCATAATATTGAACACCGGCAACCATATTCTTAGCCAGAGTATAATCAATACCAACAGCATATCCCTTAAAGCCAAAAGCAGGATCATAATCAGCTACAAAGGTATGTGCAATTACTGTACTAGCCGGCTCACTGTAATATTTAGCCCACAGCCCAACGCTACCTGGTTTAGATGCCTTAGCATAACCTAAGTTCAGGGAAATTACATAACCATTGTTACTGCCATCACCATTTAAAATGGAAGTATCAGTATAGTCGGTTGTGCCATGTAGCCACATAGCACCCAATCCCCACTTATCAGTTTTGTAGTTAGCACCAACGCTTATAACTTTTTGATCATAGGGATTACTTGTTTTGTTAAAAATCTTATCGACATCTTTGGCGCTTATATAGTTGGCCTCGGCATCAAAGTCTTTACCCAATTTTGTTCCCAAAGCCACTCTCCAGTACTTCCCTGCTGCAGAGCCGTTTTCTTTATAAGCAGTTTTCGGCTGAGAATCAAAGGCACCATCAATAGAACTCATTTTGCCATAAGCAGCCGTTAACTTAGTCTTGTTGCCATAAACCAATTTAACACCATCAACACGGCTATCGTAAATGTTACCTTCTGCTACTGTATCGTTATGACGACCTGCCGTAAAGGTAAAATCACCATATCTACCGGTAACAAAGGCACGCTGGAAACGAGTAGTGCTATCGCCATTATCATTTGTAAAATCCTGCTCGTTTTGTAACATACCTGTGTAGGTCCAGTTATCATTAATCTCTCCGTTTAGGAACATTCTGGTACGAAACTTGGAGCTGTAGGTATCTACTGCATTGCCCAGTCCGTTTGCATTAGACCCTTTTTTAATATCTGCATAATGAATACGGATATTACCGGTAATTTTTACGTTGTCGGCTTTCTTTTCCAGCTTAGCTACGCGAACACCCAAGTTGTCCAATTCATCAGCAAATTCACCAACCAATTTGTCATCAGAACCAATAGCACCCTTTGCCAAAGCTTTAGCAACGATTTGTGCCATCTCGTAACGAGTCATAGTTTTGTCACCGCGGAAGCTTCCATCAGGATACCCATCAACAATGCCTGCTGCAGCTAATTTAGCAATAGAGGCATATGCCCAGTGGCCAGCCGGAACATCAGAAAAGGGGTTAGCTGCGAAAGCTGTTGCAGAAACACCCAAGGCCATTGCCATTGCAAAAACTAATGTCTTTTTCATTACAAAATCCCCCTTTAAGGATTATATTTTTACAATGTCCACGGGAAAAAGCTCGTTTTACTCCAATACCTTCAGCATGAGTCACCTTGTTTCCTCCGCTTTTGGCATAGTACATAAAGCAGGTATTTCTCTTGAGCACTATAAAGCATTATTAGTCAAAAATAAATTTTACAGTCATTTTAGCCATACCGTTTGTTTTTCTGCCTATTTATTTGTTTGTAATTTTAGTATAGCATGCCCTTTTCCAATGTCAAGGCTTTTCCCTCAAAATGTTTCTTTGTATCAAACAACTTGTTTTGCAAAGAAAATTTGTCTTAAAGTTAACTCTAAGCGATATAATAATTTTATTAGATTAGAATATGGGGAGGAAAACAATGAACTATCGTGCTTTAGGCAACACAGGTTTAC
>Ga0268360_1002213_pt1 | contig 16035 bp, 11 predicted proteins | sample BioMet11_FD_192465 | JGI IMG/M metagenome (GOLD analysis project Ga0268360, IMG submission 192465) | Sewage microbial communities from Oakland, California, United States - Biofuel 11 (Illumina Assembly) | ecosystem: Engineered > Wastewater > Sewage > Unclassified | place: USA: California... | reverse complement strand
AACAGCAAATCCGTTTCATCCAGAAAATCGGGGTGGTCACGGCCATGGTCGGCATCCTCACCGCCATGCCCAAAACACGGCTCTGGCAACGACTCAAGGCCGAGAACCGGCTTCTTGGCGACGCCACTGGCGAAAACACGGATGCCAGCCTGAACTTCATCCCGGCCATGAACCGCGAAGTCCTGATCAATGGCTACAAACGCCTCCTGTCCACGCTTTACGCTCCCAATTACTACTATGAACGCATCAATACGTTTCTGAGGAATTACAATCCGACAGCCCGGGGCAAACTCGTCAGGAGCGATTTGCAAGCCTTTATCAAGAGTTTGTGGCGCATCGGCATTCTGTCCCGGGCCAGGTTCGAGTATTGGAAGCTCATTATAAAAACAGTCCTGACCAAGCGAAAGGCCCTGCCCGTGGCCGTGGAACTGGCCATCCTTGGCCGGCATTTTCAGTTGGTCGCCAAGCGGACTCTTTTGGCCACGGATGCCTGGGCCGACGCGTCCCTGGGTGATTCCTCCCATACCACGTGACGCAGGAGCGGCAAAAAGGAGCAACGACAGGAGCGCACTGTTGCGACGCTGTCACATTGCATCAGCCACGGTCTCTGGAAAACCGAGCATAACAAATTTACCGGACGTTGAGACAAAAAACGAGGGTGAGAACCTGGCTTAAGATCGCAGCAGATAGATGACAAAAATGCCACACCTGCGCGCAAGATCTCGGGCTCGATCAAGGAATGCAGATGCGCATCAAAGAGTTCGGATTGAAAACCCTGGCACGCCACGCCCTGGGGAACGAGCAGGATACCGAGTTGCTGCGCTCGGAACTGTATAGTCTCAAGCAGCTCACGCTTCACGCCGTCAAACTGGCCGGCCTGCATGCCCTTGATCCGCATCCGGGGCCGGACATGCTGTTGCCTCGGCTCGCGGACAATGCCCGGGCGCTGCGGGCGGCCTATGACATCGTCACGGTCACGGCTTCGCCAGGCGGACGGGTCGTGCCGGCCGAAGCCTGGTTGCTCGATAATTTCTATCTCATCGAGCAGCAGATCAGCCTGGCCCGCCGGCACCTGCCCCGAGGCTACAGCCGGCAGTTGCCGCGACTGGCCGAGGGGCCGTCGGCCGGATTCCCCCGCATCTATGACCTGGCGCTGGAACTGATCTCGCACAGGGACGGCCGCATCGATAACGACAACGCCACCCAGTTCGTTGCCGCCTACCAGACCGCCGAACCCCTGAGGCTCGGCGAATTGTGGGCCTTCCCGATCATGCTCCAGCTTGCGCTGCTCGAAAACATCCGCCGCATAGCGATCCGCATCGCGCGTCGGCGCGAGGAGCGCGACGCGGCCATCACTTGGGCGCAACGCATGCAGGCCACGGCGGAAAAGGAACCGAAAAAGCTTATTCTGCTGCTGGCCGAATTCGCCAACGCCGATGTGCCGCTGACGGCAGCCTTTGTGGAGGAATTCCATGCCAGGCTCCACACCCAGGGAGCCTCCATGGCCTTCATTCAGACCTGGATCGACCAAAAACTTCTCGAGCAAGGGGTGACCGCCACCCAGCTTTCCGAGGCGGCCGGCCGGACCGCCGCAACCAACCAGCTCTCCATCGCCAACAGCATCGGCAGCCTGCGTTGCATCGGGGCCATGGACTGGAAAAAATACGTTGAGTCCTTAAGCCTCGTCGAACAGACCTTGCGCGAAGATCCGGCCGGGATGCACGTCCGCCAGGATTTTGCCACTCGCGACCGATACCGGCATGTCGTCGAGGAGGTGGCCAGGGGCAGTGCGCAAAGCGAACTGGCAGTGACCCGGCAAGTCCTTTCGCTTGCGCGCGTGGCGGCGCAGCGCCTCGGTGCCGACCACCGCGCCGCCCATGTCGGCTACTACCTGCTCGATCGCGGACGCCCCTTGCTGGAACGGGCGGTCGATTGCCGCCTGTCGCTTGCGGCCTGGGCCGGCCGGGCGAACCGGACGGGCCGCCTGGTCCTGTACCTCGGCCCCATCCTGCTGCTGACCTTCCTTACGGCCTGGGTCGCGTTGGCCGCTTTCGGCGGCTTCGCGCCCGGGGACTGGCGGTATTGGCTTGTCGCGATCACCGGCGCGCTCGGCGGTTCGGCTCTGGCCGTGCCGCTGGTCAACCTGGCGGCCACCTGGCTCCTGCCGCCGAGCACCCTGCCCCGGTTGGATTTTTCCCAAGGCATCCCGGCCGAGCACCGCACCATGGTGGTCGTTCCGACCTTGCTCGGCTCCCCCCAAGACATCGACAGCCTGGCCGAAGCCCTGGAGATCCGCTACCTCGGCAATCGCGACCCCAATCTGTTTTTCGCCTTGCTGACGGATTTTCCCGATGCGCCCGAGCGCGTGCTGCCTACTGACGCCGCCGCGCTCGCCCATGCCCGCGCGGCGCTTGAGGTCCTGAACGCCACCTACCGCGACGACCGGCCGTGCATCTTTTTCCTGTTCCACCGGCCCCGGGAGTGGAACCCCTCCGAACGGACCTGGATGGGCCACGAGCGCAAGCGCGGCAAACTGGAGCAGTTCAACGCCCTGCTGCGCGGGGAAGGCGCATCCGCCTTTTCGGAAACCGTGGGCGATGCGTCCATCCTCCCTTCGATCCGCTACGTCATCACCCTGGACACCGACACGCAACTGCCCCGGGACGCGGCCCGGGCGCTTGTCGGCAACATGGCCCATCCGCTCAATCGCCCGGTCTATGACGCCACCAGAGGCCGCATCGTCGACGGGCACGCCATCCTGCAACCCCGCGTTTCCATCAGCCTGGCCAGCGCCGGGCAGTCGCGGTTCGCGAAACTCTTCGCGGGCGAAGCTGGCATCGATCCCTATACCCGCGAAGTGTCCGACGCCTACCAGGACATTTTCGGCGAGGGTTCGTTTATCGGCAAGGGCATCTACGACGTGGACGCCTTCCGCCAGGCCGTGGACGGGCGGTTTCCGGAAAACCTCATCCTGAGCCACGACCTTCTGGAAGGCGGCTATGCCCGCTCCGCCCTGGTGACCGACGTGGACCTCATCGAGGAGCATCCGATCAGCTATGCCATGGATGTCAGCCGGCGGCACCGTTGGATCCGGGGGGACTGGCAGCTGGCCGGCTGGCTGATGCCGCGCGTGCCCGGACCCGCCGCGGCAGGCGGCGGAAAAGACCGACGGCAACCCAATCCACTGACGGCCCTGTCGGTGTGGAAGCTGTGCGACAACCTGCGCCGCAGCCTTGTCGCACCGGCGCTGTGCGCCTTGCTGGTCCTGGGCTGGCTCTTTGGGCCCGGGCCGGCCTGGTTCTGGGCACTGCTGGTTGTGGGGGTGGTCTTTTTGCCCGTCTTGCCTGGAACCTTGCTCGAACTCGTGCGCAAGCCCGGGGAACGCGGTTGGCTGGCGCAGCTGCGCCAGACCGGCAAATCGGCCGACCGGCCGCTTTTGCTCGCGCTGTTGGCCCTGGCCTTTTTGCCCTACGAGGCGCTTGTCTGCCTGGACGCCATCGCCTGCTCGGGCTTGCGGATGCTGTTTACGCGGCGCGGCCTCCTGCTGTGGCACGGACCGGCCTATGCGCGGCGCAACGCGCGCCGCACCCTGGCCGATTTTACCCTGGAGATGTGGTTCGCGCCGAGCCTGGCCGTGGCGTTGGCCCTGGCCCTGGCGCTTGGCCAACCGGCAGCCTTGCCCTGGTGCGCGCCCGTCTTGCTCCTTTGGCTGGTCTCCCCGGTCGTGGCCTGGTGGATCAGCCGGCCGCTCGCGGCCCCGGCGCAGGCCCTGACCCTCGATCAGCGAATGTTTTTGCGGGGCGCGGCCCGGCGCACCTGGCACTTCTTCGCGCAATGCGTCGGCCCGCTGGACAACTGGCTGCCGCCCGACAACTTTCAGGAATACCCAACGGAGATGCTCGCCTCGCGCACCTCGCCGACGAATATCGGCCTGGCCTTGCTCGCCAACCTGGCCGCCTGGGATTTCGGGTACATCGGCACCGGGGAATTGCTGCGTCGCACCGAGGCCACCCTGGCGGCCATGGAAAAATTGGAACGCTACCGGGGCCATTTCTACAACTGGTACGACACGCGCACGCTCACGCCGCTTCGTCCCCAATACGTGTCCACGGTCGACAGCGGCAACCTGGCCGGCTGCCTGCTCACCTTGCAGGCGGGACTGGCCGAGGTGAAAGACCGGCCGGTGCTGTCCCCCCGCATCTTCGAAGGGCTTGAGGACACCATAGGGGTGCTGACCGAACACGTCCCCGCCTCGCGCGCTCCGGATATCGCCAAGCAGGTGACGAAGCTTCGGGACATGCTGCGCGGCGCCAGGCAGCAGGGCCCGCCGGGCAGCCTGTCGGACGTCGGCACCGTACTGACCACGCTCAAGGGCATGGGGGAGGGCCTGCTGGCCGGACTGCCCCGGGACGACACCGTCGACGCCGGGCTGCAGGATTGGGTGCAAGCCTTCAACCAGCAGGTCCACGCCCTGCGGGAAGAGCTCCGCGTGTTCGCGCCAGGGGCAGATGCGCACGAGCACAACCCGACCCTGGTGTCCTTGGCCGGGGAGGGCGCGCTCACCGCCGAAACACCCCCCCAGGCCCGGGAAGCCCGACGACGCCTCGGCGTCATCGACGATTTGCTGGAGCGCTGCCACGAATTGGCGACCATGGATTTCGCCTTCCTCTACGACACATCGCGCGATCTGCTGGCCATAGGCTACGACGTGGGCGAACGCCGGCGCGATCCGTCCTGTTACGACCTGCTCGCCTCGGAAACGCGCCTGACCAGTTTCCTGCTCATTGCCGAAGGGCAACTCCCGCAGAAGCACTGGTTTTCCCTGGGCCGTCTGCTGACGAGCCATGGCGGCGATCCGAGCCTCATTTCCTGGAGCGGCTCGATGTTTGAGTACCTCATGCCGCAACTCGTCATGCCGAGCTACGCCAACACCTTGCTCGACCAGACCTGCCAGGCCGCCGTGTCGCGCCAGATCGAATACGGACGGCAGCGCGCCGTGCCCTGGGGCATTTCCGAATCCTGCTACAACGCCGTGGACCTGAACCAGGCCTACCAGTACAGGGCGTTTGGCGTGCCCGGGCTGGGTTTCAAGCGGGGGCTCGGCGAGGATCTGGTCATCGCGCCCTATGCCAGCGCCCTGGCCTTGCTCGTGGCGCCACGGGAAGCCTGCCGCAACCTGGAGCGCCTTGCCGCCGAGGGCTTCCAGGGCGCCTACGGCTTCTACGAGGCGATCGATTACACCCCCGCGCGCGTACCCCGGGGAAAGAATCACGCCGTGGTGCGGGCCTTTATGGCCCACCACCAGGGCATGAGCCTGCTGGCGTTCGCCCAGGCTCTGCTCGGCGAGCCGATGCAACGCCGGTTCCTGGCCGCGCCCTCCATCCGGGCGACGCAGTCCCTGTTGCAGGAGCGGGTGCCGAAAAACACGGCCACGCTCCGCCCGCACGCCGCCGAAGTGAGCGCCGCCGCCCACCCGCCGGCCACGGAAGCGGGCGCGATCATGCGTGTTTTCACCGATCCGGATACCCCCCTGCCCGAGGTGCATCTGCTCTCCAACGGCCGCTACCACGTCATGGCCACCCATGCCGGCGGCGGCTGCAGCCGCTGGCAGGATCTGGCCGTCACCCGCTGGCGCGAGGACGCCACCTGCGATGACTGGGGCACGTTCATCTACCTGCGCGACAACGACTCGGGGCGGTATTGGTCCAGCGCCCACCAGCCGACGCTGCGCCCGGCCGAACACTACGAGGCCGCCTTCGTGCAGGCGCGGGCCGAATACCGGCGGCGGGACCAGGGTATCGAAACCCATACCGAAATCAGCGTCTCGCCCGAGGACGACGTCGAGATCCGTCGTCTCACCCTGACCAACCTGTCCTCGCACCTCCGGCATATCGAGGTGACGAGCTACGCCGAGGTCGTGCTCGCCCCGCAAAATGCCGACCTGTCCCACCCCGCCTTCAGCAACCTCTTTGTGCAGACCGAGATCGTGCCCGACCGGCAGGCGATCCTGTGCTCGCGTCGGCCCCGCACGCCGGACGAACGGACGCCGTGGCTGTTCCACTTGTTCGCCGCTCCCGGCGTGGCCGCCGGCGAACCCTCCTACGAAACGGACCGGGCCGCCTTCATCGGACGGGGGCGAACGGCGGCCAATCCTTTGGCCCTGTCCGGCGGCGGCCCGGCAACGCTCTCCAATACTGCCGGAGCGGTACTCGATCCCATCGTCTCCATCCGTCGCGCCATAACCTTGTCCCCCGACGCCTCGGTATCCGTGCAGATCATCTCCGGCATCACGGACACGCGCGAGGCCGCCCTGGCCGTGATCGACAAGTATGGGGACAGGCATTTCGTCGAGCGGGCTTTTGAAATGGCCTGGTTTCAAAGCCAGGAGGTGTTGCGCCATCTGGGGGCGACCGAAGCCGACGCCCAGGTCTACGGGCGCCTGGCCTCCTGTGTCGTTTTCGGCAACGCCCGGCACCGCGCCGCGCCGAGCGTCCTCGCCAGAAACCAGCTGGGACAATCCGGGCTGTGGCGTTTCGCCATTTCCGGGGACCTGCCGATCGTCCTGGTGCGCATCGGCGACCTGGACCACATCGATCTGGTGACACAGATGCTCGCGGCCCATGCCTATTGGCGGATGAAGGGACTGGCCTCGGACCTGGTGATCATAAACGAGGATTTTTCGGGCTACCGGGCGGTGCTCCACGACCGGATCATGGGGCTTGTCCACGCCGGTCCCGAAGCGGCGGTCATCGACCGGCCGGGCGGGGTTTTCGTGCGCCGGGCCGAGGAACTCTCCGAGGAGGACCGGGTGCTCTTCCAGACGGTCGCCCGGGTCGTGCTGAGCGATTCCGCCGAGACCCTGGCCGAGCAGGTGGAACGCCGCCTCCCCGCCAGGCGCATGCCGGATCGGTTGGAGGCCTCGTCGCGACAGGCCGCCGCGCCAGTCCGGGAGCTTGCGGCGCGTGAGCGTATTCTGGAAAACGGCCTGGGAGGCTTCACGCCCGATGGGCGCGAATACGTCATCACCCTGGAGCCTGGCCAGACCACACCCGCGCCCTGGGTCAACGTCATCGCCAGCCCCCACATCGGCACCGTGGTCAGCGAGTGCGGCAGCGCCTACACCTGGGCGGAAAACGCCCACGAATTCCGGCTGACCACCTGGCACAACGACCCCATCGGCGACGCCGGCGGCGAGGCGCTCTACCTGCGCGACGAGCGGACGGGGGCATTCTGGTCGCCGACGGGACTGCCCGTCCCGGGCCGGTCCGGCTATGTCTGCCGGCACGGCTTCGGCTACAGCGTGTTCGAGCATGACGAGGGAGACATCTTCTCGGAACTCTCCATCTATGTCGCCATGGACGCGCCGGTCAAATTCATGGTGGCGAGGCTGCGCAACCATTCGGGACGTCCGCGTCGCCTGTCGCTGACCGGGTACTTCGAACTGGTGCTCGGGGAGTGGCGCCATACCAACCTCCTGCACATCGTGACCGAAAAGGACCCGCTGACCGGGGCGCTTTTCGCCCGCAACGCCTACGGCCGGGAATGCGGGGGGCGGATCGTCTTTGCCCAGGTCAGCGAGCGGGAACGCACGGTGACCGGGAATCGGACCGAGTTCCTCGGCCGAAACGGCACCCCGGGAAATCCCGCCGCTCTTGGCCGCACGTGTCTCTCGGGCAAGACCGGGGCCGGCCTTGATCCGTGCGCCGCCCTCCAGACCCGGATCGATCTGGCCGAAGGAGAAGAGCGGGAGATCGTCTTTCTCCTCGGCGCGGCCCGCGATGCCGACGAGGCACGATACTTCATCGAACGCTTCGGCGGCCCGGCCGGCGCGCGTCAGGCCCTGGAAACGGTCTGGGAACACTGGAACCGCACGCTCGGCGCGGTCAACGTGGAGACGCCCGATCCGACGCTCGATGTGCTGGCCAACGGCTGGCTCCTCTACCAGACGCTGTCGTGCCGGCTTTGGGGCCGTAGCGGCCTGTACCAGTCCGGCGGGGCCTACGGGTTCCGCGACCAGTTGCAGGACACCATGGCCCTGGTCCATGCCGCGCCCTGGCTTGCCCGCGAACAGCTGCTGCGCTGCGCCGGGCGCCAGTTCCCCCAGGGCGACGTGCAGCATTGGTGGCATCCGCCCAACGGCCAGGGCGTGCGTACCCATTTCTCGGACGATTTTTTGTGGCTGCCCTACGCAACCGCTCGGTACGTGCTGACGACCGGAGACACGGGCGTCCTTGACGAGATTGTGCCGTTTTTGGAAGGCCGCGAACTCGATCCCAACGAGGAGTCGTATTACGATCAGCCGCAACGCTCGTCGGAAACGGCCAGTCTCTATGAGCACTGCGCCCGGGCCATCCGCCACGGGCTGCGTTTCGGCGCGCACGGCCTGCCGCTTATGGGGTGCGGCGACTGGAACGACGGCATGAACCGCGTCGGCCGGAACGGCCGGGGCGAAAGCGTCTGGCTGGCCTGGTTTCTGTACGAGAACCTGGAGCTGTTCACCGGTCTGGCGCACGGCCGGGGCGACGGAGCCCTGGCGGAAACATGTGCCGGACAGGCGTCCCTGCTGCGCGGCAACATCGAGGCCCAGGCCTGGGACGGCGACTGGTACCGCCGGGCCTACTTCGACGACGGCAGGCCGCTTGGCTCGTCGGAAAACGTGGACTGCCAGATCGACTCCATCAGCCAAAGCTGGGCGGTCCTGTCCGGTGGCGGCGATCCCGAACGGGCCAGGCAGGCCATGGCGGCGGTGGATGCACGCCTCGTGGACCGCGACGCCCGGTGCATCAAGCTGCTCGCTCCGCCGTTTGACGCCTCGGACCTCGAACCCGGCTACATCAAGGGGTACGTGCCGGGGGTGCGGGAAAACGGCGGACAGTACACCCATGCCGCGATCTGGGCCGCCATGGCCCTGGCCCGGCTGGGCGAGGGGGAACGCGCCTGGGAGTACTTCTCCATGATCACCCCGGTCAGCCACGGGAATTCTCCGGAGGCCATCGCCCGCTACAAGGTCGAGCCCTACGTCATGAGCGCGGACCTGTACGCCGCGCCGCCCCATACGGGCCGAGGCGGCTGGACCTGGTATACCGGGGCGGCAGGCTGGATGTACCGGCTGACCGTGGAAACGCTGCTTGGCCTCACCCTGGAGGTGGACCGGCTGCGCATCGCGCCGTGCATCCCAGCGCAGTGGAATAGCTACAAAATCCACTACCGCCACCGCGAGACCGTGTATCATATCACGGTCAGGCGTCTTGGCGAAAAGGCTACACGGAAAATCCAGGTGACGCTGGACGGTGTCCTGGTCAACGAGACGCGTGAGACGGAAGTTGGACAGGCCCACCAGGGCCTGATCCCCCTGGCGGACGACCGCCGGGAACATCACGTCACGGTGGATTTGCGCTGACGGCAGCCGGCATTTCTGGCGTCTCTGTCCGTTCTCTCAGGGCAATACCCACGGGAAAAGGGGCTCTTCCCCGCGCTTCTTGCGGAGCCTCGGGAGGAGCCACCCCTGGGGCGGGGCGCCTTTGCGCAAACCGTCCCTGGCGAGACATCGGAAGAATGCAGCAAAGATATCCCGGCAGGATGGACAAAATATTATAATGTAATATATAGTAAAAGTTGCAAAGAATCCTCTGGACCATTATCTTGAAAAACATTCGGAAAATGGTTTTTGGAAAATATTCTCAAAAAAGGCCGTCATGTATCACTCATTCAAACGCTGCTCTCAGCTGGCTGCTGCTCTCGCAGTTCTTTTTCTTATTTTTATACTCCCTGCACATTCAATGACGCTCCCTATCCATGGGGCGGTGCTCAACAGCACCGAGACGTTCACCGGAAAGGCGACTGTGCATTTATGGGGTGATGGGAATTTGACCCTCACGACAAACAAGGGGGTGACCTGCAAGGGCGATTTTGTCCATGCGTCACAGCAGAAAGGCAATGGCACGGTCACCTGCGAAGATGGCCGCCTCGGCTCCTTCGAGTTTGTCACCGCTGGATTCTCGGGCGCAGGCTCTGGGAAAATCGGCACCGAAAAATTTAATTTCCGTATTGGAAAATAGCAAAGTACGGCCTCCTGGTGGAAGCGCCTCCTTCGCTAAGGAGGAACGGGATGGGTAACGACACTGCCAGCAGACAATGCCACCCTCTAGAAATTTTTGGGTTCCGGGACCAACGTTGGCGTTCGCTATCGCGAGCATGAGACCCGGAAACATGGCGTCCGTGCTGATCGCTATTTTTCGGTCAGGTACAAGCTGGACGGCAAGGACAAGGAAGAGGGCCGCGCCCGCGATGGCATCACGTTCAAGGACTACTTCGACCGCGAATATCTGCCTGTTGCCCGTGTCACGAAAAAGCCCGAGTCCATCCGCAAGACCGAAGAGCACGTCAAGAATTGGTTGGGCCCGGTGGTCGGTCGCCTGCCACTCAAAAATATCCGCCGGATGCACATGCCAAAGGTGCTACTTGCCTGGCGGGAGCCGGCCGGTCGCCGCGCTCCATTCAGTCCGTCTTCGCCACCTTCAGGGCCATCTGGAACCATGCCCGCAACACCGGGTTCGTCCAGGTGCAATGCCCGACCAAAGGCGTGGCCCTGCCCAAGGTCAACAATGAGCGCAAACGCTACCTGACCCGGGCCGAAGCGGACGCCTTGCTGACAGAACTGACCGAGCGTAGCCCGCACGCATGACCCGCCTTGAGCTCCCTGCATACCGGAATGCGCTTCTCCGAGGTCACGGGCCTGACCTGGGGCTGTGCGGACCTCGTCAAGGGGCGCATCGACATCCTCAACGCCAAGGGCGAGAAAGACCGCTCCCTCCCCATGACCGCCAGGGTGAAAGAGCTTTTCGGGGGGATGACATCTGGCGCGCCGAACGAACTGATGTTCAAGAGCAGGGTAGGGGGGCAGATAGGAAAAATCCCCAAATCCTTCGATTTTGCCATGGAAAAGCTTGGCCTCAACAAGGACATGGACGATCCCAAGCAGATTTTCAGCTTCCATTGCCTGCGCCATACCTGCGCAAGCTGGCTCATCGAGGCTATGATCGAAGCACGGACCCAGGCGAATATGACCCAGGCGAATATGACCCAGGCGGACGTGGCCAAGCGGTTGGGCGAAGCGTTGGGTGTCGGGCCTGACCAAGGCCTTCAAGCGGTATCGGGATGTCGCCCGCCGCGCTCTCCGACAGGCTGAACGCCGCACCCCTCTGGAATGGCAAGCCGCCCGGCAGGAAGGAAAGACCACACGCCGCGAACTGGCCGCCGTGCTGGTCGACTTCGTTGAGTATGCCCGAGCCCAGGGAAGCGTTCACGCCGACCGGTACTTCATGAACAGCACACGCATGATCTACCGCGTCTTCTTCAGCCTGCCCCCGGCCATCGAACGCCAGCTCCGCCACGCAATCGTGCCTGCCAGCTTTGGGACCTTGCCGCCATGGAGGAGCGCCTTGCCCTGGAAATGGATGACCAGATGGACCGGGGCGAGCCTTATACGGTCATCTTCGTGGGGGCCCGTGTGTTCGTCGGAGGCTTGGCCCGGATATTCAAGCCGTCGCCTGTCGTGCCGCTTGGCACGGCTTCCCCTTTGGCGGTCAGCGCCCCCAGATCTCGGCCTCCCAGAATGTTACGGCTCCCGCTGATCGAGCGCCGGGTGGGGAATGCGTGATGTGTCTGTTGCCGGGCAGAAGAGACAAGAGGGCCGGGGCGACCTGGCCTTCTTTATTTTTGCGGGGTTCTTGGCCAGAAACGTCGCCGCAGCTATGGAGCCTTGCGGGTGGCTGCGGTGGGGCGCACTGTTTCAGGGCCCCGCCACCTCTCCGAAGGCCAGATGGCCTACATCGCCGCGAAGTACCTGAAACCGGCCGAGGAAGAGAAGGCAAAGGAGAGGCAGGCCGCTACGCTCAAGCAGAACCAGGGCGAGTCCGTCCCGGGAAATTTACCGGAACGGTCCGGTGACGTTCGCGATCTCGCCGCCGCGCAGGTCGGCCTGTCCGGAAAGACCGTGGACGCAGCCGCCAAGGCTATCGAAAACGGCATCCCAGCGGTCGAGGCAGCCCTGGCCGAGGGGCGCATAGGGCGGCGGTCCAGGGTGATTTTGGGGGGAGGATTTTGATAAACTCATTGTCGTGAATCTGTTTCACAAGAATTATGCTGGTATATCTCGTCAAGCGGATCATATTGAAACCAGAAATCACTAGAGTTCTTTTTTGCATTTTCATGGATTAAGTGAATCACGTTAGAAACATCGTCGACAGCGATCATAGCATTCTCATGAGTCACGACGCCATTGAACGGTTCATGGTGAAGGGATATCATCTCGCCGGCGCGGCTCGATAGCACATAGGCTTTCTTTTCTAATTTGGCATGAGCGATACTGTCACGCAGCAACTTTAACTTCCAAACCGTAGAGTAGGGCCGCTCCATCCTTGAAGGTTCATTCATTTTACAAAACTCAAATATTTTTCGAATTTTCCCATCAAACCCTTTGTATGGATTTTTGCTAAAATAATTGCGTTCAGTCTTCCATAACTCTGGATTTAATACTGCTCCTGCATAATTTATATACGCTTCTAGAGTATGGAATGAAAAAATCATCGAAATAAGGTCGTCATAGAACGATATCGATTCATCTGTTTTGTTGTTGTCAACAATCCTTGTTGCCACAACCCATAGATATTTGTGAACGAAAACTTCGCTCAGGAGATTTGATTTAGGCATATTGCACTCCGACTATGTCAATATAGTCTTGGTACACAGGTTTAAAACGTTCCGTAGCTCTAGTCCGCGTTCAATCCCAACCCCACACCCACGCCGCCGTCCACACCTGGGCGTTCCTGAAGGCCGCCTGCGGGCATTCCCGGCATTGTTTGGCGATGGGCCGGCATCGCGGAGCCCTGTGCGCCTATTATCCCCGTCCTGCCGAGTGCTGTGGAGGTGGCATTATGAGCCGCTTCACCTCCCTGACCCCGGCGCTGTTTCGGGAACTGGATGTCCTGGCCCGGACATTTGCCGGCAAGCCGATCCGTGTGGAGCGGGCCGAGGAGATGGAAGGGCTGTTCGGCTACGTGAACCCCATGGCGACTGGTCTCCGCATTCGCCTCGGGGAACGGCTGTGCACGGAGATGTCGGTCATCACCCCCACCAACAAGATCGAGCTGGATGCCTTCACCGCGAACAAGGCCAGCGCGGTACTGGATTGGTCCGCCATCCCTGCCGAGGACGCCTATCGGTTCGTAGCCTGGCACGAGATCGCGCATGTGATCCACGTCGACCAGATGCTTTACTTTGAAATGGCCATCGACGGCAGGCCCCTGGAGATCAAGCGCCGCGTGTGGCGTCTGGCGAAACCCGCGCCGACCGCCATGCCTGGGGTGTGCTGTACCCCGGCAAGGAAATGCCGCTGCTGCCCGGGGCCGACAAGCACTTGGCCGAGATCGAGGAGACCGCCAGGAGGTGCAAGGCGATCTTGGGCAAGGTGAAGCGCAAGAAGCCTGTGGAGCCGCTATCCACGGACCCGAGGGACTTTGTGCCGCTGGCCCATGAGGCAGGCATCCCCTGGGCCGACGAGGTGGGCGCGGACCCATTCGGGGCGTGGGGAACCGTGGTCGATGGGCGGATCGTGCCAGCAGTGCGGGAGGTCCTCCATGCCTAAAGCCCCAAACATCGAGGACGCCCTGGACACGGCTGCGAATGCGCATGACAAGTGCCTGTTCCTGCGGGATGTTCTCAAAAATGCGGGCGGTACCACTTTGGACGGCGCGACCCTGCGCGGCCTCGGTCAGGTCTTCGAGGACATCATGACCGACCTGGAGTCTATCGAGGCAGCGCTGGACCCGGCATAGCCCTCTGACCGAATCTTCAGGATTCTGAACTTTGGCGGCCTGCTTCTTCGGAGGGGGGCCGCTTTTCGTTGCCGGGCCTGTCCCCCGTCTGTCCCCCGGCAGGGTGGGAGGTCACCGAGAACTTCCACCGGTCGGAACTGACGGTGCTTGAGCGGGATGGCTTGGTCGCCGAGTGAGTGAAGTTGACAGGGGATGTTTCGGAACAAAATGTTCCAAAACCCCAGGGCGGTCGTCCTGAAAGCGGCGTTCGCCTTGCTGCCCGCCAACTCCCCGTCGAAGGAAAAACCGACGACGCCAAGCGCAAAAACGTCGAACGTGCCCTCAAAGTCGCCTCCCTCTCTCCCAAGGCCCAGTCGGCCTCGACGACAACCGCTCCGCCCTCCTGGAAGCCACGCCAGAGGCGCAGGTAGGCGTCTTTGTACCAGTGGGCAGAGCTACTTCCACCATTTCGTCTTGTCGAACATCCCGCGTTTGGACAGCTCACTTTCCTTGTAGCTGTCGAAGTTGAACCGACCGGGCACGTTGCCGGCATCGTGGCGCTTGGTCCGTAAGGCCAGGAACGCCACCAGGACGAAGACGCCCACGGCAAGGGCTGCGGTGATGATCCATTCCATGGTGGGCTTGGTAGCAGGCGAGGCGGGGCTTGTCATCCTGCCGGGCCAGCAGCCGAGGCCCGTAGCGCCCATCGCCCGCGCCCTGGCGGTCGGGGTAGGAAAATTCACAGGCGGGGTTGGAAGCGTTCCTGCGGGCGGATATGGCGCGTAGGGCAAAATCGAGGGTTATCGACTTTGGGCGGGGTGCACGGTGTGTTTTGAAAACACGGCTTCGGTTGGTATCATTTTGTGCCGGTCGGCTGATGGCTGGGAAGCGCTCGCAATCCTGCAGAGGCAGGCCCGGCAAGACCAATGCACAATTTTGCGCTGTCCTCCCGCCTCTTTTGATCCGCCAAAAGGGGCGAACCAAACTCCGACCGTCTCGGCTCCCGGGCTGGGTAGCCCTCAAGTTTGAGGAAAACCGCCCTGGGCTGTATCTGCCCGCCTGCTGCGTTTTCCCTGCCTTACATCGGTCACAAGCGCGAAGGCCGCTCCACGGGGCGCTATGGCGGTCGGGGTGGAGCACGGCCGCACCGTGATCATTGCTCCCCAATTTGGGGGACCGCAAAATACTTGGAGAACGCAATAGTTCGTTCAGGGCGTGTGATAGCTGGCCTGTGAGGTTTTCGCCGCTCTTGGAAAATGCCAAACTTGTTTTATCGCTTGAAAAAATATAACATCTATTAAAGTAATGTGTTGCGTGTTTCGTAAAAAATAAAGTCGATAAATCTGGTTTAAACGGTGTCAATCCCTCCAAATCGTGGTATGAAGAGGACGTCCCAGAAACTCCGAACCAAAGGAATGAACGATATGAAAGTCAGCGCACGCAATCTGATCCCCGGCACCGTCAAAAAGGTCCACATCGGCATGGTCAACGCGGAAGTCGTCATTGATGCCGGTGGCTGTGAGATCGTCTCCGTCATCACCAAAGAATCCGCCGAGCACATGGGCCTGAAAGAAGGTTCCAAAGTCAAAGCCATGGTCAAGGCCACCAGCGTCATGGTCGTCACCGACTAGACACCCCGCCTTCCCCCGCCGTTTGAAAGGTCTCGTAGCATTTAGCTGCGGGGCCTTTTCCCCTGTGTCGCTCTTGCCCCGGTGGGCATAGCACTGAGCGCAAAATTACGCCGAGGGCCTGGCGGTAAAGGGCATTCATGGCGTCGTCAGGGAAGGCCAGAACAATTTTCTCCCATCATGACCGAAGCATACCGCTATTCTCCCAAGGCCGCGCTGTCCGTACTGTCGGCGCGTCATCCTGAGTTTAGCCCACGGTTTTTCCCATTTCAGGTTCTGGAGCATGGCGGGATGGGTAACAGGGCTTGCGGTGGCAGGGCAAAAGGGCAGGGGCGAGCCGGGACAATCTTCACTTCGATTCATTCCCCATCATTTTTAAAGTGGGGAGAGGGTGGGGAGAGGGTGGGGAGAGAAATGAAAGCCAAAAAAAAGGGAGCGAGGTTTTTAGCCTCACTCCCTGAATTTCCTGGTGCCGAGGGACAGAATTGAACTGCCGACACGGGGATTTTCAGTCCCCTGCTCTACCGACTGAGCTACCTCGGCGGCGACGAGAAAGCGTTTCTATCCCAGCACCCTGGGATTGGCAACCTTTT
>Ga0268360_1002205_pt1 | contig 16083 bp, 11 predicted proteins | sample BioMet11_FD_192465 | JGI IMG/M metagenome (GOLD analysis project Ga0268360, IMG submission 192465) | Sewage microbial communities from Oakland, California, United States - Biofuel 11 (Illumina Assembly) | ecosystem: Engineered > Wastewater > Sewage > Unclassified | place: USA: California... | reverse complement strand
CGAGGCCCGTCGTCACGAGGCCGTATCCCGGCTTTCCCACCGACGCGCAGCCGCCGCTCATGGCTGCGTGCCTGCGGGCGAAGGGAACGTCGGTGTTTCTCGAGACGATGTTCGAGAGCCGCTACCGCCACGTCCCCGAACTCGTCCGAATGGGCGCGGATATCCGGACGGACGGGCGGGCCGCGTTCGTCTGCGGCGTCTGCGCGCTGCACGGCGCGCCGGTCGCGGCCACGGATCTCCGCGGAGGCGCGGCCCTTGTGGCCGCCGCGCTGGCGGCCGAGGGAACGACGGAGATCACCGGAATGAAGCATCTTGACCGCGGATATGAAAAGCTCGCCGAATCGCTTTCGGCGCTGGGCGCGGAAGCGGAACGAATCGATTGAAGGGGATGGGGAAAATGGCTGAGAGGAGCAGAAGAAGGCGCCGCCGCGGAAACGGCGCTCTTTCGGTCGCGATCATCATCGCTTTCATGCTCCTGGCCGCCATCGTCGGCCTCAGCGTATTTTTCAAGATCTCCTCGATCAGCGTGGAAGGGGCCGGGATCTATACGGCGGACGACGTGGTCGCGGCCTCCGGGATCGAGGTCGGCGACAGCATTTTCTTCGTCGGCCAGTCGACCGCCGCGCTGAGGATCAAAAACGCCCTGCCCTACGTGGATGAGGTCAGGGTCCAGCGGCGCCTGCCCGATACGGTGGTCATCGAGGTGACGGAGAGTTATCCCATCGCGTACATCCGTTCCGGCGACGACGTCTGGATCATCGACAAGAACGCCAAGCTTCTGGAAAAGGCGGGGGAGAGCGGCGCCGCGGGAAAGATCGAAGTCCGGGGCGTCGTCCCCATCGAACCGACGGTCGGCGGCGCTCTGGCGCTGGGCGACGCGAACGCCCTTCAGCTGACGTATCTCAAGTCGGTGCTTTCCGCGTTCCTCACGGACGGCCTGCGGGACGGCGTGACCTGGCTGGACATGACCAGCATCAGCGATATCCGCTTTGATTATCAGGGCCGTTTCACCGTCAAGCTCGGAAACGGCGAAAATCTTTCGGACAAGCTGTGGATGATGGGAAAGGTCATTGCGGACAGGCAGGACTCGGATCAGGGCACCGTCGACGTGTCCGTTGAAAACGAAGGGCATTTCATACCCGGCTGAGTTTTTCTTTGAAATTCCTCAAAATCAGCGGGTTTTATTATGTGAACTATTGACCTTGCGCGAAATTAGTAATAAAATAACAACATAATTGTGTGCGAATAGGCACTGACTGCGCAATAGACCGCGAGTCTGTCGCGATTATGTCCGGGGAACGAGGCTCCGCCGCGCTTTCCGGCAGTACTGGAGGATCTGATATATGCCTAATCCGAATAACAATGTTGAGACCGGACCGGACAATGTCGTCGTGATCAAGGTCGTCGGTGTCGGCGGCGCCGGAAACAATGTCGTCAACAGAATGGCGAAATCCGGAAGCCAGGGCGTTGAGTTCATCGCCCTCAATACGGACAAGCCTGCGCTTGCAATCTCCAATGCCGACAACAAGGTTCAGATCGGCGAAAAGCTGACTCACGGCCAGGGCGCCGGTTCCAATCCGGAGATCGGCAAGAAGGCCGCGGAGGAGAGCAGAAACAATATTGCCAAGGCCATTGAGGACGCCGATATGGTGTTCATCGCGGCCGGCATGGGCGGCGGCACCGGGACCGGCGCTTCCCCCGTGGTGGCGGATATCGCCCGCGAGGCGGGCATTCTGACCGTCGGCGTCGTTACGAAGCCCTTCAGCTTCGAAGGCAAGCGCCGCATGGATCAGGCGAACGAAGGCATCGCGGCCCTCCTCCAGAAGGTCGACGCGCTGCTCATCATCCCCAACGACCGGCTCAAGCACGCCACCGACCAGAAGCTCACCTTCGCCAACGCGTTCGAGATCGCGGACGACGTGCTGCTTCAGGCCGTCACCAGCATTTCCGATCTCATCAAGAACACCGGCTTCATCAACCTTGACTTTGCGGACGTGACCGCCATCATGAAGGACGCCGGCTATGCCCACATGGGCGTCGGCCATGCCGCCGGAAAGGGCAAGGCGGAGGAAGCCGCCCGCGCGGCCGTGTCCAGCCCGCTCATGGAGACCTCCATCAACGGCGCGCGCGGCGTGCTCATCAACATCACCGGTTCCACGGACATCGGCCTCGACGATATCGAGGCGGCGGCCAGCCTGGTGCAGGAGGCCGCGCATCCGGATGCGAACATCATCTTCGGCGCCAGCTTCGACGAGACCATGGACGACGAGATCAAGGTCACCGTCATCGCCACCCGGTTCGACGATACGCCGACGAACGGCTATAAAGCCCCTGCCGCCGAGAAGAAAGACGGACTCTTCACCGAGGCGAAGGAGCGCAAGGCCGGCACGGTCTCCGCGCCGCGCCCCGTCCAGACCTCCGTGCCTGCCGCGGCGCCCGCGCCCAAGGCGCAGCCCGCCGCTGCCGAGGAGCCGAAGAAGGACGCCGCCTCCGCGCCTGCGGAGGACGATCCGTTCGATACGATCTTCAAGATCTTCAGCAACAAGAACGGCGGAAACCAGTAAGACCTTTCGTTCGCCGCTGCGTGATTTTTTCCCGGCGCCGCTTTTCGCGGCGCCGGGTTTTTCTGCCCGCGGAGGTATCTGGACAACGGCCCCGCGGGGTGGTAGAATACCTCCGGATTGGCAGAGTAGGATGCCGCGCGTAAAGTGCCGGGCGAACGGGGAGCTGGCGCCCGGACGAAGATCGCATCGCGGTGCGGCATCCGCATCCCGCTGCCGCATATCGGAGCCTTACCTCCTTATGCGGCGTTTGCGCAGGGAGGTATTTTTTATGGCAGGCTTCGGAAGCGGGGTTTCCCCGGAGGCGGCGTTATGACCTATGAAGACGCGCTTTCCTATATCCATACCGTCTCCTGGCGCGGGAAGAAGCGCGGCCTTTGGCGTATCCGCGAGCTTCTTGCGCGCCTCGGGGACCCCCAGAAAAATCTGAAATTCGTGCACGTTGCCGGGACCAACGGAAAGGGCTCCACGGCGGCCTGCATCGAAAGCGTGCTCCGGACGGCGGGGTACCGCACGGGGCTTTTCACCTCGCCCTACATCACCCGCTTCAACGAGCGCATCCGCGTCTGCGGACGGGACATCCCGGACGGGGACCTCTGCGCGCTGGTGGAGGCGGTGCGTCCGCCGGCGGAGAGCATGGAGGAGCATCCCACGGAGTTTGAGCTCATCACGGCCATGGGAATGCTGTATTTCTGCCGGGAAAAATGCGATGTCGTGGTGCTTGAGGTGGGCCTCGGCGGCGAATTCGATTCCACCAACGTCATCGGCGCGCCGGAGGCCGCGGTCATCACCGCCATCGGCCTCGATCATACGGCGATCCTCGGCCCCACCCTGACGGATATCGCCCGGGCGAAGGCGGGGATCATCAAGCCCGGATGCGACGCCGTGATCTACGGCGGCGTTCCGGAGGCGGACGAGGTCTTCCGGGAGGCCTGCGCCGAGCGCGGGGCGCGCCTGCGCGTGCTGGACCGCGGCGCCGTGCGGACGGTCCGCGCGGACCTGACCTCCTGCGTTTTCGATTTCGGCAGGTTCCGCAGCGTGGAGCTTCCCCTGGCGGGGGCGTATCAGCCCTACAACGCCGCGCTCGCCATCACCGCGCTGGATGTCCTCCGCGGCAGGGGCTGGCGGATCTCCGACGGCGACGTCCTGCGGGGGCTCGCGTCGGTGCGCTGGCCGGGGCGCTTCGAGCTCCTGCGCCGGCGGCCGGCGTTTATTCTGGACGGGGCCCACAATCCCCCCGCGGTCGCGGCGGCAGCGGAGAGCCTGCGGCAGTGTTTCGGCGGGAAAAAGATCGTTTTTCTCACCGGCGTCATGGCCGACAAGGATATCGGCCATATATATCCGCAGCTGGCGCCGCTGGCGGCGCGCTTCGTGACCGTGGCGCCGGACAATCCCCGGGCGCTCCCTGCGGAGGCTTACGCCGCGCTCCTGCGCGGGGCGGGGCTCCCGGCGGAGTCCTGTCCGACGGTGGCGGACGGCGTGCGCCGGGCCGTGGAGCTGGCGGGGCCGGACGGCGTGGTCTGCGCGCTCGGAACGCTGTATTTTTCCGCCGACGTGCGCCGCGCGGCGGCGGAGCTCTGACCCGGGCGGGGCAGCGAACGGGAGCGCTCTGCCGGGCCCGGTGCGCAGCGGAGGAAACAGACAAAAAAACGGCGGGAAAGCGAATCAGCTTTCCCGCCGCCGTTTATTTTTTTCATTCCTTGAAGTGCACGTGGTTGTTGATGTGATCCTGGCAGAAGCAGTGATAGCCCGCGCAGCGGGAGCAGTAGCGGAATTCAAGCTCGGGATGATCCGTATCGGTCCGGCCGCAGACGGCGCATTTATAGTGGTAGGGCTTCTGCGCTTCCTCCCGGACGGCGCGGCGCGCCGCCTGCCGGAAATTCACGGCGTTGCGCGTCTGATGCAGGGGCCGCGCATGCAGCACGTTCTGCGTGAGATAGGAGCCGCAGAAAATGAGGACGTTGGCAAACGCCACCAGCGGCATGAGGTTCATGGGGAACGAGCTCATGTTGAGGAAGATCTCCAGCACAAAATACGCGGCGTCGATGTACGCCAGGATGCGGACCTCAACCGGGATAAAGAAGAAGAGGAGGACCCGCGCGTCCGGATAGATGCACGCGAAGGCGAAAAACATGGACATGTTGATGTAATAGCTGGTGAGGCCGAAATAGCGCTCCCGGTAGCCGAGGATGTAGACGAGGAAGCCGAATACGACGTCGAGCAGGATCCCGAAGGCGTAATAGACGGTGAAGCGTCCCGGGCCCCACTGCCGCTCCAGCGCCGATCCGATGAAATAGTAGAAGTACAGCGCCAGCGCGATCCAGATGAAGTCGCTGATGGAGATTGAGTTGGGGATGAAGATGAAGGAGACAAGACGCCACACCTGCCCGCGCAGGATGAGCTCGGGCGAAAAGGCCAGAAAATCCAGCAGCCTGGAGGCGCCCATGGCGCCCAGAAGGTAGACCAGACCCGTGCCGCCGATCACATAGTACATGAGCCCGCGTATGCCGAAGCGCGGATGATCGTAACAGAAGCGGTCCACGGCGCCGCTCAGGGATTTCAAAGACATCACCCCGGAATCAGAGATATCCTCCCGCAGGGGAGTATTTCTATCATACCCCGTTCACGCCCAAATGTCCACTGAGACAATAAAAAAACCCGCGCGGCGGCTCCGTTTTCCGCCCCGGAAGGGCGCGGAAAAAATAAGGCTTTCAGTTTTTGAGCGTTTGTGCTAAAATAGTAAAAACCTGTGCCGTACACAGGCAGAAAACGGAACGTAGGGGGTACTTTTCAATGGCGGGCAGAATTTTCACATCCGAATCGGTGACCGAGGGTCATCCCGACAAGGTCTGCGACCAGATCTCGGACGCGGTGCTGGATGCGATCCTCGCGCAGGACAGCAAGGCCCACGTCGCCTGCGAGACCGCCTGCACCACGGGCATGGTGCTCGTCATGGGCGAAATATCGACCTCCTGCTACGCGGACATCCCGGCCGTCGCCAGGGAGACGATCCGGAAGATCGGCTACGACCGGCCCGAATACGGCTTTGACGGGAATTCCTGCGCCATCCTCACCTCCATCGACGAGCAGAGCCCGGATATCGCCATGGGCGTGAACAGCGCCTACGACGACGCGTCCGACGAGGGCGCCGGAGATCAGGGGATGATGTTCGGCTACGCCTGCGACGAAACGCCGGAGCTGATGCCGGCGCCGATCTCGCTGGCCCATGCGCTCTCCCGCCGTCTAGCCGCTGTGCGCAAGAGCGGCGAGCTCGACTTCCTCCGTCCCGACGGGAAGACCCAGGTGACCGTCAGATACGGAGAGGACGGCGCGGTGGAAAGCTGCCCCGCCATCGTCGTGTCCGCCCAGCATTCGCCGGACGTGGACATCAGGACGCTGCGGGAGGCGATTGCGGAGACGGTCATCAAGCCGGTGATTCCGGCCGCGTATATCACGAAGGACACAAAGTTCTTCGTCAATCCCACCGGGCGGTTCGTCATCGGCGGGCCCTGCGGCGATTCCGGCCTGACGGGGCGGAAGATCATCGTGGATACCTACGGCGGCTACGGAAGCCACGGCGGCGGCTCCTTCTCCGGGAAGGACCCCAGCAAGGTGGACCGTTCGGCCGCCTACATGGCCAGGTATGCGGCGAAAAACCTCGTCGCGGCGGGCCTTGCGAAAAAATGCCAGATCGAGCTCGCCTACGCCATCGGCGTGGCGCGCCCGGTCTCGATCCTTGTGGATTCCATGGGCACGGGCGCGCTTTCGGACGAGCGCCTTGCACAGATCGTGGGGGAGAACTTCGATATGCGTCCCGCCGCGATCATCTCGCGGCTCGATCTTCTGCGGCCCATCTACCTGCAGACGGCCTCCTACGGCCATTTCGGCAGGCCTGATCTGGACCTGCCCTGGGAAAAGACCGACATGGCCGAAAAGCTCCGCGGCTATCTTGCGTGAGGCGGCGAAAATGAGAGACGATTTCAGGAAGCCCGGGCGTCGCCCGGACCGGAAAGACGAGGGCCGCGGGCGTCCCGCCCGTCGGATCCCGGAGCCGCGTCCCGCGGCGGACGAGGCGGACGACGCTGCGGACGCCGGGTACATCGAGGGGCGCAACGCGGTGACGGAGGCCCTGCGGGCGAACCGTCCGCTGGACAAGGTCTATATCGCCAAGGGCGAAACCGACGCAGCGCTGGCGCGGATCGCCGCCGCTGCGAAAGAGGCCGGCGCCGTGGTCGTGGAGACCGACCGGCACAAGCTCGACGCGATGAGCGTGACGGGCGCGCACCAGGGCGTGATCGCCGCTGCGGCGGTTAAGGAGTATTCCACCGTCGACGACATCCTGAAAGTCGCGGAGGAACGGGGCGAAGCGCCGTTCATCGTCGTCTGCGACGAGGTGTCGGACGTTCAGAACATGGGCGCGATCATCCGCACGGCGGAAGCGGCCGGGGCGCATGGCGTCATCATTCCGAAGCGGCGCAGCGCGGGGCTCACCGCCGTGGTCTCCAAGACCTCGGCCGGCGCGGTGGAGTATATCGCCGTGGCCAGGGTCCCGAACATCACGGCGACGCTGAAGGAGCTGAAATCCCGCGGCGTCTGGGTTTACGGGACGGCGGCAAACGGCGATTCCGTCCTCTGGGAAACGGATCTGAAGGGCCCGGCGGCCCTGGTCATCGGTTCGGAGGGGGACGGCATGAGCCGCCTCGTTTCCGAGACCTGCGATTTCCGCATCTCCATCCCCATGGCGGGGAAGGTCTCTTCACTGAACGCCTCCGCTTCGGCGGCGATCGTGATCTATGAGGCCGTCAGGCAGAGAAGAGCCTGAAAGCTGTTCTTGACGGGAGGTCATGGCAATGGCTGACGAAAAAGACCGCGGCAGCGAATTCAGCCTGGAGGAGATCCTCAACGGCAACTACGAGTCGGACGAGACCTTTTCGCTGGAGTCGATCCTGGCCGAATACAAGGGGAAGGCGTACATCAACGGCGACCGCAGGACCCCCTCCGATGTGCTTGCGAAGGAAACGCAGAACATCGTGAACGAGGTGGAGGGGAAAGCCGTACCCTCCGCGCCCGCGGCCGGGCCGGAGGACGCCGGGCCCGCTGTTCCGCCGCGCGCGGCGGAGCCTGCGCCGGCCGAGCCGAACGTACGCGTTTATTCTCCGCGGACCCCGGTGCGCAGAGAAGAAGCAAAAACACCCGAACGGCAGCCGGCTCCGGAGCCGGCGCCCGCCGCCGCTCCGGCCCGGCCGGAGGAAACGGCGGGAACGCAGGAGCCCGGGCCTGCGCCGGCGGCGCAGCCGGTTTCGCCGAAACCCGTGCAGCCGCCCGTTCCGTCCGAACCGGCGGCGGTCCCGCCTGCTGCGGAGCCTGCCGTGACCAGCGGCGCCGTCAGCGACGACGATACGAAATTCTTTGAATTCTTCGATGTGGCCGGTTCCGGCGCCGTGAAAAAGCACGCGGACGAGGCCGAGCGCACCATGGAGAGCGCTCCCGACGCGGACGACGAGGGCGGGGAAGAGACGGACAAGCCCCGCAGGGGCATCTTTGCCCGCAGGAACCGCCGCGCCGCCGGGGAGGATGAGGATCAGGACGCGGGAGATGCCTCCGGCGAGGAAGCGCCGTTCGTTCCCTCCGAAGAGGAGGAGGGCCCCGAGCCCGACGCCGCGGACGAGGTGAAGCGATTCTCCGCCGTGCTTCCGCAGATGCATATCCGTTCCATCGCGGCGGGCATTCTCTGCCTGCTCATGGCGGTGGTCACGTTCCTCTGCCAGGGCGGGAAGAGCCTGCCCTTCGGCATCGGAACGAGCAAGGCCGCCGCAACGGGAATCCTGCTGATCCTTCAGTACATTGTGATGCTTCTCGGGCTGGACGTCCTGATCGACGGCGCGGACGATCTCCTTTCGGCTGCGCCGGGGTCCGAATCCCTGATCCTTGTTTCCTGCGTCGTGACGGCGCTGGATGGGATGATCATGCTTTTCCGCCGCAGCTTCGACAGCGGACTTCCGTTTTCCCTGGTCTCCGCCGCGTCGGTGTTCTTTGCGATCTGCGGCCGTAAATCGCTCTATGCGGCGCTGCGGGATTCGCTGAAAATGTCGCTCATCTCCAAATCGCCCTACGGCGTAGTCAGCGAGAGCGACACGATCAAGGGCCGCACGATCCTGAAGAAGCTCTCCGGAAAGACGGACGGCTTCTACGGCCGCCTGACCCGGCAGGATTCCGGCGAGGCGTCCTATCTTCGCGCCGCGCCGCTGCTGCTGATCGGCTCGCTGGTGCTTGCCGTGCTCGCTTCGGTGGGCCACGGCAGGGGATACAGCTTCGCTCACTGCCTTGCGATCATGACCTCCGTCGCCGCGGCGTTCCCGGCGGCGTCCGTCTTTGCGCTTCCGTTCCGGTATGCGGCGTCGCTTACGAAGCGTTCCGGAAGCGCGCTTGCCGGCTGGGGCGGCGCCTGCGATATGTCGGACGCAGACGGCGCGCTCATTACGGACGAGGATATTTTCCCCGTAGGAACGGTGTCCCTGAGCGGGATCAAGCTCTTTGAGGGCGTGTCCCAGCGGGAGGCGATCGTGTATGCCTCCAGCGTGATCATCGCCTCGGATTCCGGGCTTACGAGGGTCTTTTCCGAGCTTCTCCGCGGCCAGGGCTTCGCCGCACGCAGGGTCGATGACTTTTCCTGCTACGAGGGAGGCATCGGCGGCGTCGTGGACGGCGAGCGGGTGCTCGTGGGCTCCGGCGCGTTTATGAACCTGATGGGGATCCGGGTGCCGGACAACATCAACATCAACAACGCCGTGTTCACGGCTGTGAACGACGAGCTGGCGGCTGTTTTTACGCTGAACTATCTTCCCGCCAATTCTGTCCAGGGCGCGCTTTACGCCATGCTGAACACCAAGATGAACATGCTGCTGGCCGTGCGCGATTTCAGCGTGACGCCGAACATGATCCAGCAGAAGTTCAAGGTCTCCATGGAGGGCGTGGAGTTTATCCCCGCCCAGACGCGCTACCGCGTGTCCGATACGGGCACCGCCGCAAAATGCGGGACCTCCGCCGTGCTCTGCCGGGAGGGGCTCGGGCCCTTCGCCGAGGTCATCATGCGCGGCCGCCTTCTGAAGCTTGTGACGGATGTGAACACCGCAATTTCCATCTGCGGCTCCGCCGTTGGGCTGCTGCTCATGTTCTTCCTGTGCTGGACCGCCGCGTTCGCTTCCGCTTCCGCGGGCAACGCGTTCATCTTCATGATGGCGGTGGAGGCCTGCGTGCTGCTCATGTCCCAGATCGTCAAGCGGCGCGTGTGAGCGGCTCATACGTGAAAAGTGACTAAATAATTGTTGTGTTTCAGGCTGTGCTGATATATAATTAATAAAGCTGCCGATATTTCTAATTTAAGAGAGGAATTAAAATATATGGGCTACGCTGCTGAAAACATCCGCAACATCGCTTTGCTCGGACACGGCGGGAGCGGAAAGACCTCCCTTGCGGAGAGCATGCTCTTTACGGCCGGGATGATCGAGAGGCTCGGGCACGTGTCGGACGGTTCCACCGTCGGCGATTACGACGAGCAGGAGGCGAAGCGCCAGATCAGCATCTCTGCTTCCACCATGTACGCCGAGTACAGGAAGCATAAGATCAACATTCTCGATACGCCGGGCTATTTCGATTTTGTTGGCGAAGTTCTGGAGGCGCTGCGCGTAGCCGATGCCGGCATTATCGTCGCTTCCGCGAAGGACGGACTTTCCGTCGGCGCGGAAAAGGCATGGAAGCTCCTCAACGAGCGGAACACGCCCAGGGCCATTTACATTTCCAAGACCGACGAGGAACACGCCGATTTTGACAAGGCGTTCGACGGGCTCCGCGCGAAGTTCGGCTCCTCCGTCTGCGCGCTGACGATCCCCGTCAAGGAGAAGGAAAAAGTCGTCGGCATCATCGACGTCATCACCAAGAAGGCGTATAGGGTCGACGCCGGCAAGCAGGCCGAGATCCCCGTCCCGGCCGAGAGCGCCGGAAGGCTTGAGGAGCTCTACGGAGAGCTCGCCGAGAACGCCGCCGGCACCAGCGAGGAGCTCATGGAGAAGTACCTTGAGACCATGGAGCTTTCCGCCGACGAGATCTACAAAGCCCTTGCCGTCGGCATCGCCGACAGGGACATCTGCCCGGTGTTCTGCGGCAGCGCCGCCACCGGCCTCGGCACCTCCGTCCTGATGGACGCCATCGTGAATCTGTTCCCGGCTCCGTCCGAGATGGGCGCACCTCTCGCGCCGGACGCGCCGTCCAAGGCGATCGTGTACAAGACCATTTCCGACCAGTTCGGCAAGTTCAGCCTCTTCAAGGTCGTCGCCGGCCACGTCTCCGCCGATATGACGCTGACGAACGCGCGCAGCGGCTCCCAGGAAAAGCTTGGCCATATCTATATGATGCAGGGCAAAAAGACCGTGGAGGTCAAGGACGTCCCCTGCGGCGACATCGGCGCCGTCTCCAAGCTGACCGACACCAAGACCTGCGACACGCTCTGCGATCCCAAGGCCGTCGAAGCCGCGCCGGGCATCGAGTTCCCGCGCACCTGCTACTCCGTGGCCATCTCCCCGAAGGTGAAGGGCCAGGAGGAGAAGATCGTCTCCGGCCTCACGAAGCTGGGCGAGGAAGACAGGACCTTTACCGTCACCAATAACGGCGAGACGCACCAGATGGTGCTGTCCGGCGTCGGCGATATGCAGCTTGACGTGCTGTGCGCCAAGATCAAGAGCAAGTTCGGCGTGGAGGTCGAGCTCTCTCCCATGCGCGTCGCCTATCGCGAGAAGATCCGCAAGACCATCGAGGCCCACGGCCGTCACAAGAAGCAGTCCGGCGGCCACGGCCAGTTCGGCGACGTCTGGGTCCGGTTCGAGCCCCAGAGCGATTCCGAAGAAATGGTGTTCAACGAGGAGGTCTTCGGCGGAAGCGTTCCGAAGAACTTCTTCCCCGCCGTTGAAAAGGGCCTGCGCGAGTGCACGGTCCACGGCGTCCTGGCCGGCTACCCGATGGTTTTCCTCAAGTCCACGCTGTACGACGGGAGCTATCACCCCGTGGACTCCTCGGAAATGGCCTTCAAGACGGCCGCCAGCCTTGCGTACAAGGAGCTTGTCAACGCCAACCCCGTCATCCTCGAGCCGATCGGAAGCCTGAAGGTCACTGTGCCCGACACCTACACCGGCGACATTATGTCCGACCTTTCCAAGCGCCGCGGCATGCCCATGGGCATGAGCGTCGACAAGGACGGCATGCAGGTCATCGAGGCCGAGGTGCCGATGGGCGAGATGAATACCTATGCCATCGACCTGCGCAGCATGACCCAGGGCCGCGGTTCCTTCACCCTTGATTTCGTCCGCTACGACGAGGCGCCTGCCGCCGTCCAGCAGAAGATCATCGAGAACGCGAAGAAGCAGGCCGAGGAAGCGCAGTAATCCGTTTTCAGGATCACAACATCGTCGCGCCCTCCCGAAAGGGAGGGCGCGATTGTTTTCCCCGTTCTCAGCCGGGCAGCAGACCGGCGGCTTTCATGGCGCCGCGGAGCGCAGACCGGCGGGGGGCGGAGAGCTCCGTGAGCGGCAGGCGCAGCCGGCCGGAGCAGAGACCCAGAAGCTCCATCGCGGCCTTCACGGGGATGGGGTTCACCTCCGTGAAAAGCGCGCGTACGAGCGGCTGGTACCGGAGCTGGAGCGCCGCGGCGGCGCGGAAGTCCCCGTCCAGGCACAGGCCCGTCATCGCCGCCATGACGCCGGGAATGATGTTCGCGGCGACGGAGACGACGCCCTTTGCGCCCAGGGACATCATCGGCACGGTCAGGTCGTCGTTTCCGCTCCAGAAATTCAGCGCGCCGCCGCAGAGCGCCCGCGCCTCGGCGAAGAGCCCCAGATCGGGGGACGCCTCCTTGACGCCGTTGATGCGCGGATGGGCGGAGAGGAGCTTGTAGGTCTCGGGCGCGATGCTCATGCCGGTGCGGGACGGGACGTTGTAGAGGATGACCGGGACCTCGGCGCGGTCGGCCAGACAGATGAAGTGCTCCGCCAGGCCGGCTTGCGTGGCCTTGTTGTAGTAAGGGGTGACGAGAAGCAGCGCGTCGGCGCCGGCGTCCTCGGCGGACAGGCAGTTTTCCAGCGCCGCGGCGGTGCAGTTGCTCCCGGCGCCGGCGATGACCGTCATGCCGCAGGCGTGCCGGACGCAGAAGCCGATGGTTTCAAAGCGCTCTGCGGCGGTCATCGTGGCGGCTTCGCCGGTGGTGCCGCAGACGGTCACGGCGGCCGTGCCGGCCTCGGCCTGGGCCTCGAGGATCCGCCCGAGGGCGGCGTAGTCCACGCCGTTCTCCGCAAAGGGCGTTACGACGGCGACGGAGGAGCCGACAAAAACAGGTTTTTTCAATTTCCATTCGTCCTTTCTTTTCGGGAGGCAGGACGAAAAAGGAGGGGCGCCGCAGCTTTTGCAGCGCCCCTCCCGCGGGACGGGTTCAGTCCATATAGCCCTCGGCGGCAAGCAGCTCCGCCAGAAGCACCGCCCCGCCGGCGGCGCCGCGCAGCGTGTTGTGCGACAGGCAGACGAACTTGTAGTCGTACTGCGTATCCGGGCGGAGCCGGCCGATGGAAACGGCCATGCCGCGCTCCAGCATGCGCTCCGACTTCGTCTGAGGCCGGTCGGGCTCCTCGAAGTAGTGCAGGAAGTGCTCCGGCGCGGAGGGGAGCTTCAGCTCCTGGGCGCGGCCGCGGTAGGAAGCCCACGCGGCCTTCATCTCGTCCATGGAGGGCTTTTTCCCGAAGGTCACGAACACGGCGGACAGATGGCCGTCCGTCACGGGGATGCGGATGCACTGGGCGGTGATCGCCGGCTTTTCGGCGGGAACGATGACACCGCCCTCGACGCGGCCCCACATTTTGAGGGGCTCGCGTTCGGATTTTTCCTCCTCGCCGCCGATGTAGGGGATGACGTTGTCGATCATCTCCGGCCAGCGCTCGAAGGTCTTGCCTGCGCCGGAAATGGCCTGGTACGTGCAGACGAGGATCTTTTCCAGCCCGAAATCCTTTACGAAGGGGTTGAGGGCAGGGACGTAATTCTGGATCGAGCAGTTGGACTTCACGGCGATGAAGCCGCGCTTCGTTCCAAGGCGGGCGCGCTGATGGGCGATGACGGCCAGATGCTCCGGATTGATCTCCGGGACCACCATGGGGACGTCGGGCGTCCAGCGGTTGGCGCTGTTGTTGGAGACGACGGGGCACTCCAGCTTCGCGTATCTTTCCTCCAGCGCGCGGGTCGCTGCTTTATCCATGTTGACCGCGCAGAAAACGAAGTCCACCTGCGCCGCGATTTTTTCGGCGTCGCTTTCGGCGTCGAGCACCGTCATTCCGGCGGCGGATGCGGGCATGGGCGAGGTCATCGCCCAGCGGTTCGCCACCGCGTCCGCATAGGTTTTTCCCGCGCTGCGGGAGCTGGCCGCAAGTACGGAAAGGGTAAACCAGGGGTGCTCTGCCAGAAGCGTTACAAAGCGCTGGCCAACCATCCCGGTCGCGCCGATCACACCGACTTTATACTTTTTCATGACTGCCTCCAAACCATGATATTCCGCCGGGGAGGAAGAGTTGCGCAAATCGGGCGTCCGGACGCTTTTTTCGGGGAAGCCCTAGCCAAAAGCGCCGTCTTGTACTATAATGTCGATATCCGGCGGATTCGGCGGCTGCGCCGTGCGTACCGCCGTCCCGGGCGCGATTTTCGTTTATGCTACCACACTTGACTTTTTCTGTCAATAAAACCGACGGCCTTTTTCGGAAGGGATTTGCTGAAGGGGTTTCACATGAAAGAACGGTTCCTGAGAAAACTGGCGCTGACGGTCTGCGCCGCGCTGGCGGCGGCCGTGCTGGCGCCGGCGCCGCGCGCGCGGGCGTTCGGCGCGCCGGCGGATACGGTAAAGATCGGTCTGTACAACAACTCCACGGGAGCCGCCACCTACGTTTCCGCCAACCTCCAGAACGTCACGGGCTGCGGCAGCGGCTACGATTTCGGCTACTTTGACAGCGGCAGAAATTTCGTATCGCTGGGCGCGGGGACCGACATGGACAGGATCACCGTGATGGTGGACCGGAACATGACCTACAGCGCGTCGGACAACGCTTACGCCGAGGGGACCGGCGGCAGCGCCGAGGTGGGCTGCTTCCACCTGCAGCTCGGCGGCTCTTACGGCGACTATGCCTCCGCCCAGGCGGCGGCGGCCGCGGTCACCGTCATGACGACCTTCGTCAAGTATTCCGACGGCGCTTTTTACGCCTGCGTGGGGAGCTTTACGTCCTCCGCCGATGCGGACAAGGCCGCCTCCTTTGCCGGGATCACGGACTATACGGTGACCAGCGGCACGTCCTATACGGTGACCGTGGTGGAGACGGGGACCGCCACGATCCTCTTCGAATTCGACAGCGGCGCGTCCCGCAGCCTTGCCGTGATGCCCCGCGCTTCCGGCGTCAAGGCCCAGACCTGGTTCAAGTATTACCGCTATTACGGGGCGTTCTCGTACGTGCGGCCCTCCGGCGGGGACATCACGGTGGTCAACTATGTCAATCTCGAGGACTATGTGAAGGGCGTCATCCCCTATGAGATGAGCGCGTCGTGGCCGGTGGAGGCGCTGAAGGCGCAGGCCGTGTCCGCGCGCAACTTCGTGGTGGCAAATCTCAACAAGCACAGCTCCCGCGGCTTCGACGTCTGCAATACCGACGACTGCCAGGTCTACCGCGGCACCGGGTCGGCCAGCGCCAACTCCGACAGCGCGGTGGAAGGGACGACGGGGCAGTACCTGACTTATCAGGGCGCGCTGTGCGAGACCTATTATTTTTCCAGCGACGGCGGAGCCACGGAAAACAGCGAGAACGTGTGGTCTGCGGCGCTGCCGTACACCCGGGGCATCCCGGATCCCTATGAGGCGAAGATCGCCGGCAGCGTTTCCGATTATCACTGGACGGTGACCTACACCGGCGCGCAGCTCGCCGCCAAGCTTCAGGCCCGCGGTTACAGCTGCGGCACCATCACGGCCTTTGAGGTGACGGAGTTCACCCAGATGGGCAACGTCCTGAAGATCCGCTTTACCGACGAGAACGGCAAGACCTTTACCTTTTCCAAGGAGCGGACGAGGACCCTGCTCGGGTTCAATTCCCAGCGCTACACCGTGAGCGGCGGGGGCAGCGCGTCCGGGGCGGATATTTACGCCAACGGCTCCTCGGCGAGCCTGGGCAGCACGCTCTCGGGCCTCTTTGCCATCGGCTCGGGCGGCACGTCGGCACTGGGCGGCGGCAGCGTCTATGCCATCACCGGCAGCGGCTCCGTGGTGGCCGTCGGCGGTTCCTCCCAGGCGGGCTCGGATTCGTTCACCATCAGCGGGGCGGGACGCGGCCACAACGTGGGCATGAGCCAGTGGGGCGCCTATTCCATGGCGAAGTACTACAACATGAGCTATGACGAGATTCTCTCGTTTTATTACACCGGAGCGGAGGTAACGGCCTCGTAACTTTTCAAAGCGGCG